>Ga0065696_1000098_pt1 | contig 15011 bp, 17 predicted proteins | sample SwiRhiMetagenome_FD_59085 | JGI IMG/M metagenome (GOLD analysis project Ga0065696, IMG submission 59085) | Bulk soil microbial communities from switchgrass field near East Lansing, Michigan, USA - East Lansing bulk soil v2 (version 2) | ecosystem: Environmental > Terrestrial > Soil >...
TGGTTTTCCAGCCAGCTCCAGAGCCAGGCGGCGAGGGCGTCGTTGGCGCTGATCGCCCAGGCGCGCGCGGCCAGTGCCCAGCCGAGGGCCAAGTGCGGTTCGCGGCGTTGCTCCAGGAAGCTGCGGGCGTCGCTGTCCAGTTCCGGCAGGCCATTGAGCAACTGCTGCAGGGAATAACCCATCTGCCGACTTTCCTGATACAGCTCCCGGGTTTCGCGGCTGGCTTGATGCGCTTCGCACAGCTGCGCCAACGTTGGCCAGTCTTGCTCTGCGGCAGCGCGGCAATGGGCGAGCAACAGCGGGGCTTCGAAGCGCGCGAGGTTGAGCAGCAATTGGTCGCTGATCCAGCGCCGAGCGCTGGCCGCATCGTTGACGCGGCCGTTCTCCACGGCCATTTCCAAGCCCTGGGAATAGCTGTAGCCGCCAATCGGCAATTGCGGACTGGCCAGACGCAACAGCGCCCAGGCTGGGTTCATAGACGTACGCCGAACTGATGCAGCTTGGGCGGGTAGTTGAAATCTTCATCGCCATGCCGGGAGTGGTGGTGGCCGCCGCCATAGGCGCCGTGTTCCGGTTGGAACGGCGCCTCGATGGTTTCGGTGTGGGCGCCCAGTTGCTCAAGCATGGCCTTGAGCACGTAGTCGTCGAGCAGGCGCAACCAGCCATCCCCCACTTGCAAGGCCACATGGCGGTTGCCGAGGTGGTAGGCGGCGCGGGTCAGTTCAAAGGCGTTGCTGCAGGTGACGTGCAACAGGTGTTCAGGGCGGGCGCACACGCGTACGACACGTCCGTCTTCGGCTTGTAGGAATTCGCCATCGTGCAACGGCGGCTGGCCGCGCTCCAGAAACAGGCCGACGTCTTCGCCGTCGGCACTGAAACAGCGCAGGCGGCTTTTGCTGCGTGCTTCGAAATTCAGCAGCAGCTCAGCGGTCCAGAGGGCTTGGGGGGCGATTCGGCGGTGGATCACCAGCATCAGGAAGCTTCCAGCTATGAGCGATGGAAGTGCTAGAGCAAGGGGCTTGCCAACCCAGTCAAGTGTAGGAATTGCCTGTAGGCAGGCAAGGCGGCGCTACTAAACGGGGCGTAGGAAAGGTTTTGAGTGATCCAAAATGATGCGTTTTGTCTTTGTCTCGCACTGGTCTCGGGCGTTTTTCGGATTTTGTCCTACGTGTGATCAGGAATCGGCGTTCAAAACGTTACGTGCCGTGTCTTTAGGCTATGCGCCGTGTTTAATCCACTGCGACGTTCATCATGTTCAAGTCATTTTTTTTGCTTGGCTATTGTCAGTCTGTCTTTGGCCATTTCATCGGCCTCCGCCAATCTGCAGCCGCGTTCAACCTTCACCGTTCCGGTTAAGGAGGCCTCTATCAATGATGTGATCGACCGCGCCCACGAACTGCTGGGCACCCCCTACAAGTGGGGTGGTTCTTCAGCAGAGCAGGGGTTCGATTGCAGCAGCTTCCTGGTTTACCTGTTCAAGACCCAAGCCAATATCCAGATACCGCGCACCACGGTGGCGATGCACCGCTCAACGGCCCCGACCATCCAACGCAGGGCTTTAAAGCCAGGGGATGCGGTGTTTTTCAAAGGCAATGGGCGCGGCCAGGTCAGCCATGTCGGCCTGTATATCGGCGAGGGTAAATTCATTCATTCACCGCGCACCGGTAAAAGCATCCGCATCGATTCGCTGAGCAACAGCTACTGGAACAAGCACTACACCACCGCCAAGCGTTTTCACACGGCGGGTTGACGACTTATTCGGTGCTGCCCAGGCCTTGCCAGTGCTTGAGGCCGATAAAGATAAAGCGCAGTTGCTGGGTGATTTTCGCCTGGGGAGTGAGATGGGCAGGCAAGGCCTGGGCGGGCGGGTCGATGATGTCGGGGAGGGTGGCAAACACACTCTTGACGATCAGGTCGGCCATTACATGCAGGCCATCGGCGTCCAGGTGCTGCAACTTGGGCATCAGGGTCAGGTCGGCCGCCAGGTCGCGGGTGATGTCTTCACGAAGGGCACCGATGGCTTGGCGCACTGCCAGGCAACCGCCGTATTGCTCGCGGGCCAGGAACAGGAATTGCGAGCGGTTGGCCGAGACCACATCGAGAAAAATCCGCACTGAGGCATCGATAATGCCGCCCATCACGAATTCGTTGTGGCGCACCAGGCGAATGGTGGCGCGAAAGGTCTGGCCCACCTCACTCACCAATACAAGTCCAAGCTGGTCCATATCGGCAAAGTGGCGATAGAACCCGGTGGGGACAATGCCTGCGGTCTTGGCCACTTCACGCAGGCTCAGGCTGCCAAACCCACGGCCACACTCCATCAGATGGCGGGCAGCGTCCATCAGGGCGAGGCGGGTTTGTTGCTTCTGTTCGGCGCGGGGCAGCATGGGCGGGCGGGCTTTGTCGGCAAGTACAGCGACGCACTCTAGCAAAACAGCTTCATTGACGTCGAACTTGGCGGGGGATAGGTGAGGATGTTGCGTGACAGGCTCTACAAAAAGTCAAAAGCCCGGTCGGCAGATCGGGCTTTTTTCTGGGCCACCACGGGGTCAGCTCTGGGCTTGATGCAGTTCTTGCAGGCGATCAGCACCACCCTCGGCAACACCTTCGGCGTAGGCACGTTCGTTGGCTTGTTCCGCACCACCTTCAACCAGACCTTTCTGTTCCAGGCGATCACGGCCACCTTCGACAACACCTTCAGCGTAGGCACGCTTGTTGGCGTGTTCCGAACCGTTTTCAGCGACAGCACCTTTGGCGTAGTCACGGTTCTCGTCTTCTTGCGAACCGCTGCGGGCCAGGGTCTGGTTGAAGTGAACGGCGTCGGCCTTGGCTTGTGGGGTAACCTGTTCGGCGGCTGGCAGGGCAAAGGCGCTGGAAGCCAGGATGGATAACAGGACGGTAGCGAGTACTTGGCGTTTCATGATGGGTTGCTCCTTGGGAGGGCGATAAAGTGGGTACAGGGCTAATGCTACTCTCGATAAGTCGATATAAAAGTTCATAAACACAATGGTAATAATCAACAGAATTGATTGTTCGTCAGGGAGGCTCTAGATCGGGCCTCTCAAGCACGCGGTTTTGCACCGAGGTGGGTATTTTCGACACGAACCTGGGTAACAATGGTGCGCCGTGGATGATCGAATCTGTCGAAACGGTCAGGAAAGCAGGTTTTCAAGGGTAAATCGGAGATTGGGTTAAACCCACGAGCGGTTTGCCAGTCGTAGTTTTATAAGCTGTCCTACAGGTGTTGGTTCAGCCGGTCGTATTCAGGAGTCCTGTGCAATGACGCGCACTCGTAAAATCGTCATGTGGAGCTGCGCCAGCTTCGTTGTGTTAATCGCTGTGGTGGTACTGGTCCTGGTGTTCTTTGACTGGAACCGCATCAAACCGCCCCTCAATGCCAAAGTCTCCGAAGAACTGCATCGCCCGTTTGCCATCAACGGCAACCTGGCGGTGGTGTGGGCACGTGAGCCCGATGAAGGCGGCTGGCGCGCCTGGGTGCCGTGGCCCCATGTGATTGCCGAGGACCTGACCCTGGGCAACCCCGACTGGTCGAAAAAACCGCAGATGGTCACGCTGAAAAAGGTCGAGCTGCGCATTTCGCCACTGGCCCTGCTGGTGCAGCGCGTGGTGATCCCGCGTATCGACCTCACCGAACCGAGTGCCGAGTTGCAGCGCCTGGCCGATGGCCGCGCCAACTGGACGTTCACGTTCGACCCCAAGGACCCCGACGCCGAGCCTTCCAACTGGGTGGTGGACATCGGCGCCATTGGGTTCGACAAGGGCCACGTGACCCTCGACGACCAGACCCTCAAGACCCAGTTGGACGTGATCATCGACCCCCTGGGCAAGCCGATCCCGTTCGGCGAAATCGTTGGCGACGCCGATGCCAGGAAGGCCCTGGAAAAAAGGCTCCGCGCCCCAGGACTATGCGTTCGCCCTCAAGGTCAAGGGCCAGTACCACGGCCAGAAGCTCGACGGCAGCGGCAAGATCGGCGGCCTGCTGGCCTTGCAGGACGCGGCCAAGCCGTTTCCGCTGCAAGCCCAGGTCAAGATTGCCGATACCAGCATCGCATTGGCAGGCACCTTGACCGACCCGTTGAACCTCGGCGCCCTGGACCTTCGCCTGAAACTGTCCGGCAGCAGCCTGGGTAACCTCTACCCGCTGACCGGCGTCACCTTGCCGGATTCGCCGGCCTACTCCACTGACGGCCACTTGATCGCCAAGTTGCACGAGGCCAGCGGCGCGTCATTCAGTTACGAAAACTTCAACGGCAAGATCGGCAACAGCGATATTCACGGCAACCTCGCCTATGTCGCCAGCCAGCCACGTCCCAAGCTCAGCGGTGCGTTGGTGTCCAACCAATTGCTGATGAGCGACCTCTCCCCCCTGATCGGTGCCGACTCCAACGCCAAGCAAAAAGCGCGTGGCGGGATGAGCAAACAGCCGGCGACCAAAGTGCTGCCGGTGGAAGAGTTCCGCACCGAGCGCTGGCGCGACATGGATGCCGATGTGGAATTCACCGGCAAACGCATCGTGCACAGTGCCGAGTTGCCCTTCACCGACCTGTATACCCACCTGGTGCTCAACGACGGCGAACTGAGCCTGGAACCGCTGCGATTCGGCGTCGCCGGCGGCAAGCTGGATGCGCAGATTCGCTTGAACGGCCGCACCACACCGATGGAAGGCCGCGCCAAACTGACTGCGCGCAACTTCAAGCTCAAGCAGTTGTTCCCGACCTTCGAGCCGATGAAAACCAGCTTCGGTGAACTCAACGGCGATGCCGATCTTTCCGGGCGCGGTAACTCCGTCGCGGCGCTGCTGGGCACCTCCAACGGTGACCTGAAGATGCTGATCAACGACGGCGCCATCAGCCGTGGCCTGATGGAAATTGCCGGGCTCAACGTGGGCAACTACGTGGTGGGTCGCCTGTTCGGCGACAAGGAAGTGAAGATCAACTGCGCGGCGGCGGACTTCGGGATCAAGACCGGCCTGGCAACCACACGCTTGTTTGTGTTCGATACCGAGAACGCGATCATCTATATCGATGGCACCGCCAACATGGCCACCGAACAGCTCGACCTGACCATCACCCCCGAATCCAAGGGCTTCCGCCTGTTTCCCTGCGTTCGCCGTTGTACGTCAACGGCCCGTTCATCAAGCCCAATGCGGGTGTAAAAGCCATCCCCCTGGCCTTGCGTGGCGCGGGCATGGTGGCACTGGGTGTGATCGCCGGCCCGGCAGCGGGTCTGTTGGCGCTGGTGGCACCGAGCGCCGATGCGCCGAACCAGTGTGCACCGTTGCTGCAGCAGATGAAGGAAGGCAAGGCGCCGAAGACGGTGAAGGGTTGATCGTCGAAATTGTCAGAAAGAGCGGCCCTCGGGTCGCCTTTTTTATCACGGCGCCGTAAGTATGATCCTGGTCTTGTGTAGCTCATCTCTGAAGCGCTAAAAACGCCCCTGATTCCCCTTACGCCTCCTGGGTTGCCTTCCTATAGTCGGCCGCCACAGTCACTTGGAGGTGTAATCCATGCAGGGAGCTTACGCATTTATCAATGAGCGGCCGCAGCCTTATCCACTGCTCAAACTCAGCCTTTCTCTTAACCCCCATACACAAACAAAGTTCGACATCGTCAACCAGCACATCCGCAATATCGTGGTACTGCCAGGGCAGTTGGTGATCATTCCTGATGCGCGCACCGCGTCTTGCACCGTTGAAGAAGCGCAACTGATGCGCTCAGCGCAGAACATAAAACAGGCGTTGTTGGCGCATTCCGCAACCGATCAGTTTTTGATCAAAAACTACGATCTACTACAGGTCATCATGACCAACGCTTCGATCGGTGTTGGGAGTGCCAGCAGTGCCTGGAGTAAGCATCTTGCGGCTGTCGAGAGGACACTTCACGAAATCGACGCTTTGCATAAGCAGTACTTGAGCAAGGGAACAACGGCCGCGAGGGATGAGTTTCTGGCTAAGCGCAGGGTGTTGTTTGCAAAGCTGGAGGGGCAGCTCTCGGGGATGGCTCGTTTGGGTACGGGCTTGAAAAATGAAGGGTCGATCAAAAAGATGTTGGGTATTTCTACTAAAAGCTATTGGCATCACGGTGGAATTCGCAAGTACGAAGAGACAGTCAAGCGCATCGCCAAGGCATCACAGATGTTGAAAAAAGGGCACTTATATCGGTATCGCGCTGGATGTTGGAGCGACGGCGTTGGAAATAACGGAGGCGTGTTCAGCCGGGCGGGAGCAGGAATGTACTCGGGCGAAGTTTGTGGAGGGAGGGAAGCTGGTGTTCGGAGTCGGTGGTGCGGCTTACGGGGGATACGCAGGCATGGCATCAGGGGTTGCCATATGTGCGGCGGTTTTTGCCATACCTACCGCCGGAGCGAGTGCGCTAGGCTGCGCCATAGTGGGTGGGGCCATTGGTGGCCTTGCCGTGGGTGCTTTAGGAAGCCACACGGGTGAGCAAATAGGAACCCGCCTTTATGAAGTTTCAGGGGGGGAATGATGCCAGAGTCCATCGGTATGTGGTCGGGTGTGTTGATGTTGCTGAGCGTTCCCTTAAATTTATATGTCATCTATACAAGGCTTGAAGAGGCTGAAGACTATCTCAAGTTCAGCTCATTCATAGTGACGTTCAAATACAGGTTTGGATTCGGACCGTTTGGTGGGAAGTTGAAACGTCTCTTCGCTATTGCCCCTGTCATCCTTATGCCGAGGCTTTTTCAATGGAGATACCTCGTACTCGTTGAGGATGTAAAACGTATTCCAAGAAGTCTCAAGCTTTGGATTGTAGTTCCCTACCTGCTCACGATGTCTTCCTTCGCTGGAATGGCCCTGTCTTGGTTTCTGACTGGATAACGGTCATGGCAGAAAAAAGTGGGGAGAGCCGGTTAACCAACTCCCCCACCTTTTTGCGCCGCTATTTACAGGCTTTCTAGGATGTCGGCCATATCGTCCGCATGCTCTTCTTCCTGAGCCAGGATCTCTTCGAACAGACGGCGCGTGGTCGGATCCTTATCGCCGATGTACTGGATGATTTCGCGGTAACTGTCCACCGCAATCCGCTCGGCCACCAGGTCTTCGTAGACCATTTCCTTCAAGCTGTTACCGGCCACGTATTGGGCGTGGGAGTTCTTCGACAGCAGGTCCGGGTTGAACTCCGGCTCGCCGCCCAGTTGCACGATGCGTTCGGCGAGTTTGTCGGCGTGCTCGGCTTCCTGGGTGGCGTGTTCGAGGAATTCCTGCGCGGCGACGGCCGCTTTAACGCCGCTGGCCATGAAGTAGTGGCGCTTGTAGCGCAGCACACACACCAGTTCAGTGGCCAGGGAGCCGTTGAGCAGGCGGATGATCTCTTCGCGGTCGGCGTCATAGCCCTCGGTCACGGCACCGTTTTCGACGTTCTGGCGGGCGCGGCTGCGCAGGGTCGCAACGTCAGTCAAGTTTGCTTCAGTCATCTCAATCTCCTGGGGCTAATCCGGTTTACGCCACGCTCTGTCGGCGTGATCGCTCCCAGTTGTGAGTCACGGGCGCGGCAAAAAGTTTTATTGGATTTACCAGGCGTGTCATCAGCGCGTCGCCGGAATTGGGCTAGCCTGCCATCATCCTTTCTTGATCAAGGACGTTCGCTTCATGTCGCAGTCGTTAGCCACGCGTTATCCCTTGGTGCTGGTGCCTGGCATGCTGGGGTTCGTGCGCCTGGGGTTTTTTCCTTACTGGTACGGCATTGTCCCGGCACTGCGGGCGGGTGGGGCGCAGGTGTTTCCCATCCAGGTGGCGCCGCTGGACTCCAGCGAGGTGCGTGGCGAGCAGCTGCTGGCGCAGATCGAGCGGATTCGCCTTGAGACCGGCGCCGACAAGGTCAACCTGATCGGCCATAGCCAGGGCGCGCTGACCGCCCGTTATGCGGCGGCCAAGCGCCCGGAGTGGGTGGCGTCGGTGACGTCGGTGGCCGGGCCCAACCACGGTTCGGAACTGGCGGACCATATCCACGCCCATTATCCGGCCGACAGCGTGAAGGGGCGGCTGATGAGCGCGCTGTTTCATCTGGTTGCAGCGGTGATGAGCCTGCTGGAAACCGGCTATCGCGGCCCGCGCTTCAAGGCGGACTTGCAGGCGTCCCACCATTCCCTGACCAGCGCAGGCGTGGCGCTGTTCAACCGCGACTATCCCCAAGGGCTGCCGCACACCTGGGGCGGGCACGGGGCGGAGGTGGTCAATGGCGTGCGCTACTACTCATGGTCCGGACACCTTGCAACCGGGCAAGACCGATCGCGGGCGCAACCTGCTGGACGGGACGAATCGCAGTTGCCGATTGTTCGCCCGCAGCTTCGTGCGCGAGAAGGGCCAGTGCGACGGCATGGTCGGGCGCTGCAGCTCGCACCTGGGGCGGGTGATCGGCGATGACTACGCCCTGGACCACTTCGACATCGTCAACCAATCCATGGGCCTGGTGGGCAAGGGCGCCGAGCCCATCCGCCTGTTCGTCGAGCATGCCCAGCGCCTGAAGGCGGCCGGGGTTTAAGCCTGGCGGCGCACTGGTGTGGTCCCAGCGCTCGGACAAAATCACCCCGCCCAAGGTCAGCAAGCCGCCCACCAGGTGATACAACGCCAACTCTTCCTTCAACACCACGGCGGCAATCAATGCAGTGATCAACGGCAGCAGGTTGAAAAACAGCGTGGTGCGGCTGGGGCCCAGGGTCTTCACCGAATGCATCCACGCCAGTGGCGCCAGCATCGAAGCCAGCAAGCATGCATAGAGCACCAGCGGAATATTCGTCCAGCCCAGGCCGGCTTTTGCCGAGAACAGAAACAGCGGAAACAGCACCACCACCGCCACCAGCACCTGCAAATACAGGAGCACCAGTGGCGGCAGGCGCAGTTGCCATTTTTTCAACAGGGTGCTGTAGACCGCGTACGCCAGGGTCGCGACCAGCATCATCGCATCGCCCAGGTTCACGCCGTGCTGCAGCAGCGCGCCGAGGCTGCCGGCCGACACCACCACCACTACCCCTGCGAATGACAGCACCGCACCCGTCAGTGCGCCAAAGGTCAGGCGCTGGCCCAGGCTGATGATGGCCGCCGTCAAGGCCATCAACGGCATCAACGACAGGATGATGCCCATATTGGTGGCGCTGGTCAGCGAGGCGGCGTAGTACGCCAGGCTCTGGTACACCGCCATGCCCAGCACGCCGAGGATGCCGATCTTGCCCAGGTTCGGGCGAATCAGCGGCCAGTGGGTGATGACCGGCTTGAGCATGAACGGCGTAAAGAGCAGGGGCCGCGAGCAACCAGCGGTAAAAGCCGATTTCAGCCGGGAAAATCGAACCCACGGCCAGTTTGTTGACCACGGTATTGCCGGCCAGATAAAGATGGCCAGCAGGGGATACGCGTAATTGCATCGAAGGAAACCACCTGTGTTGATGAGGCAGGATTATCCCTTGTCTGGATCGAAGCCTATACTGCGATCCAGACAAACGACCTCTGTATCCAGACAATATGGCCAGGCACACCGTACGGCCTCGCGGATTTTGGCCACCTGCCAAGCCCCGTGTACTTCCGTTACTCCGACTTTGCCCCCGACACTGAGTGCACCCCGCATCAGCATGTCTGGGGCTCTCTGGACTACTCCGCCAGTGGCGTGATGCGCATGGAAGTGGCCGGCAACCGCTTTATGTCGCCACCGCAGTACGCGGTGTGGATCCCACCCGATACCGAACACAGTTCCTACAACGCCCAGGCGATTGTCTACCGCTCGGTGGGCCTTTCGCCGTCGCTCTGCGAGCAGTTGCCCAAGCAGCCTTGCACCCTGGCGATCAGCGACATCCTCAAGGCCATCCTCAGCGACTTCGCCCTGCGTGACGTCAATATCCCGCACACCGACGCCGATATTCGCCTGGCCCAGGTGTTGGTCGATCAGCTCAGGCAGGCGCCGATCCACGATTGTTTCCTGCCCTACGCCCGTCACCCGGGGCTGCTCGGCGTGTTGGAAGGCATGCAGGCCGACCCCGCTGACAACCGCCCCCTGGCGCACTGGGCCGAACAAGTGCATGTCAGCGAGCGCACCCTGGCGCGGCAATTTGTGCGCGAGCTGGGCATGAGCTTCGGCGAATGGCGCCAGCGCCTGCGCTACCTTGCCGCCATCGAAGCCCTAGACAGCGAGCGCAGTGTGCAAAATGTGGCGTTTGACCTCGGCTACAGCAGCGCCTCGGCGTTTATCGCGATGTTCCAGCGCCAGGCCGGCTGCACGCCGGAGCAGTACCGACGGACGAATATTCGCAGCCGATGAAGATGTAACAAGGTTTGGCTACACTGCTGGGTAGGCCGTGCCTCCCGGCACGGTAACAGGGAGAAAACTCCATGAAGATGCTGCGTATTCCGCTGTTGATGATGGGCCTGCTGCTGTGTTCCCAGGGCTTTGCCGCCACTGCCCAGCAAAACAAGATGACCACCTGCAATGCCGAAGCCACCACCAAGACGCTCAAGGGCGACGAGCGCAAGGCTTTCATGAAAACCTGCCTGTCGGCGCCGGCGGCCAATGATGCGAAGACGCTCACCCCGCAACAGCAGAAGATGAAGGATTGCAATGCGTCGGCGAAAACCAAGGCGTTGACCGGCGATGCGCGCAAGACGTTCATGAGCACCTGCCTCAAGGGCAGTTGAGTACGCGAATCCCCTTGTGGGAGGGGGCGACTATTCGACTTGCCCCCTCCCACACTTGATCGTATTCGCAACCTATCCACTCGCTTGATTCTCTCAAGGCTGGCAGACTGCCCATCCTTTAACGCCGTTCGTTTTGAGGCTGTATGCCAACGTTTTCTCAGCGTCACGTGTTATTGCTGGCCAGCTACATCATCATTTTCGGCGGGTTGCTGCTGGTATTGCCGCTGAAATTGCTGCCCAGCCTGCTGGCCGGCCTGTTGGTCTATGAACTGGTCAACATGCTCACCCCCCAACTGCAACGGCTTATCGAAGGGCGCCGCGCGCGCTGGCTGGCGGTGGCCTTGCTCGGCACCCTGATCGTCAGCGTGCTGGCCCTGATCTTCGCCGGCGCCATCAGCTTCCTGCTTCATGAAGCGGAAAACCCCGGGGCTTCCCTGGATAAATTCATGGGCGTAGTCGACCGCGCGCGCGGCCAACTGCCGCCGTTCCTCGATGCCTACCTGCCCGCCAGCGCGGCCGAGTTCCGCGTGGCCATCGGCGACTGGCTGAGCAAGCACCTGAGCGAACTGCAACTGGTCGGCAAAGACGCCGCCCACATGTTCGTCACCCTGCTGATCGGCATGGTGCTCGGCGCGATCATCGCCCTGCAGCGGGTGCCCGACCTGACCAAGCGCAAACCCCTGGCAGCCGCGCTGTTCGACCGCCTGCACCTGCTGGTCCAGGCCTTTCGCAATATCGTCTTCGCGCAGATCAAGATCGCCGCGCTCAATACCGCCTTCACCGCGATCTTCCTGGCCGTTGTCCTACCGCTGTGCGGCATCCACCTGCCGCTGACCAAGACCCTGATCGTGCTGACCTTCCTGCTCGGCCTGTTGCCGGTGATCGGCAACCTGATGTCCAACACCCTGATCACCATCGTCGCGCTATCGCTGTCGATCTGGGTGGCGGTGGCGGCGCTGGGGTATCTGATCGTGATCCACAAGGTCGAGTACTTCCTCAACGCGCGCATCGTCGGCGGGCAGATCAGTGCCAAATCCTGGGAGCTGCTCCTGGCGATGCTGGTGTTTGAAGCGGCGTTTGGTTTGCCGGGGGTGGTGGCGGGACCGATTTACTATGCGTATCTGAAGAGTGAGCTGAAGCTCGGCGGGATGGTTTAAGGCGTGTGTTGCCTGGGCGGGCCCCATCGGGGGCAAGCCCCCTCCCACATTTACTGTGTCTACACAGGTCGACTTGTGAACACGGTCAGCGTGGGAGGGGGCTTGCCCCCGATGAAGTCACCACGGTATTTCAGGTGAAACTCAGCAGCCGTAGCGCTTGCTCGCCTCGATCGCCAAGCCGCTGCCGATACTGCCGAAGATATTGCCTTCCACATGCCGCGCATTCGGCAGCATGGCCGAGATGCTGTGGCGCAGCGCCGGGATGCCGCTGGAGCCGCCGGTGAAGAACACCGTGTCCACCTGGGCCACCGCCACCGAAGCATCGGTGAGCAACTGCGTCACGCTGTTGCGCACGCGCTCCAGCAAGCCATCGATGGCCGACTCGAACAGTGCGCGGCTCAGGTCTACGCTCAACCCCGGCTCAACCCGGTCCAGCAGCACGTGGCGGTTGTCTTCGTGGGTGAGCTGGATCTTGGTCTCTTCCACTTCCATGGCCAGCCAGTGCCCGGCGCGCTGTTCGATCAGCTTGAACAGGCGGTCGATGCCGCCGGTGTCTTCGATGTCATAGCGCATGCTGCCCAGGGCCAGCTGGGATTTCTGCGAGTACACCGAGTTGATGGTGTGCCAGGTCGCAAGGTTCATGTGGTGGCTGGTGGGCATGTAGGCGCCGCTTTTCATGCGGCTGCCGTAGCCGAACAGCGGCATGATGCCGGCCAGGGACAGTTGCTTGTCGAAGTCGGTACCGCCGATGTGCACGCCGCCGGTGGCGAGGATGTCGTCCTGGCGGTTGTCGTTGTGGCGGCGGTCCGGGGACAGGCGCACCAGCGAGAAGTCGGACGTACCCCCGCCGATGTCGACGATCAGTACCAGCTCTTCCTTCTCGATGGTGGATTCGTAGTCGAACGCGGCGGCAATCGGTTCGTACTGGAACGAGATGTCCTTGAAACCGATCTGGCGCGCCACGTCGACCAGGGTGTTTTCGGCCTCCTGGTCGGCCATCGGGTCGTCATCGACGAAGAACACCGGGCGGCCCAGCACCACTTCTTCGAACTCGCGGCCGGCGGTGGCTTCGGCGCGGCTCTTGAGTTGGCCGATAAACAGCGCCAGCAGGTCGGTGAACGGCATCGCCGTGCCCAAGACGCTGGTGTCGTGCTTGATCAACTTGGAACCCAGCAGGCTCTTGAGCGAGCGCATCAGCCGGCCTTCGTAGTTCTCCAGGTATTCGTGCAGGGCCAGGCGACCGTAGACCGGGCGGCGCTCCTCGAAGTTGAAGAACACCACTGACGGCAGGGTGATCTTGTCGTCCTCCAGCGCGATAAGCGTTTCCATGCCGGGGCGGATCCAGCCGACGGTGGAGTTGGACGTGCCGAAGTCGATACCGCAGGCACGGGCTGGGGATGGGTTTTTCATGTCTATCGGGTTCCGGTTGAAAAACGGCCGCGCAGTGTATGCCAGTCGAGGGCGGATGCGTAGGCCGACCATCCGTTAAATCGTGCTTGAAAGTTCGGCATTCGCCCCCACATCTGGTGCATACGGCAAGCGCCGATAACACTTTGACGCACCCCCAGGCCACAAGACTCAACAGGTGCAAACCAGCGCACGTTGTGCCCCGGGCTGTGCGATCTCGATTAAGGATGGTGAACCGCCGATGGATTTCAAAGACTACTACAAGATTCTGGGTGTCGAGCCGAGCGCCGATGACAAGGAAATCAAGGCTGCCTATCGCAAGCTCGCGCGCAAATATCACCCGGACGTAAGCAAGGAAAAAGACGCCGAAGCCAAGTTCAAGGACGCGTCCGAAGCCTATGAAGCGCTTAAAAGCGCCGACAAGCGCGCCGAATATGACGAGTTGCGCAAATACGGCCAGCACGGCCAACCGTTCCAGGGCCCGCCAGGCTGGCAGAGCCGTGGCGGGTTTGGCGGTGGCCAGGGCACCGAGGACTTTTTCCGACTTCTTCAGCTCGATCTTTGGCGGGCGTGGCGATGCGTTCGGTGGCGGCCAGCGCCGTCCCACCGGGCGCAAGGGCCAGGACGTGGAGATGCAGCTGTCGGTGTTCCTCGAAGAGACACTGTCTACCGAGTCCAAGCAGATCAGCTTCCAGGTGCCGCAATACGACGCCTCGGGCCGGCATGTCAGCAACACCACCAAGAGCCTGAACGTGAAGATCCCCGCCGGTGTCGCCGACGGTGAGCGTATTCGCCTCAAAGGCCAGGGCGCACCGGGTGTTGGCGGTGGGGCCAACGGTGACCTGTACCTGATCATCAAGTTTGCGCCGCACCCCAAGTTCGAAGTGGATGGCGAAAACCTGATCATCAACCTGCCGCTGGCACCATGGGAATTGGCGCTGGGCGCGGAAGTGGCCGTGCCGACCCTGACCGGCAAGATCAACCTCAAGGTGCCGGCCGGCAGCCAGAACGGCCAGCGCATGCGCGCCAAGGGCCATGGCTTGCTGAACAAGGCCGGGCAGCGTGGCTTCCTGTACGTGCAGCTCAAGGCGGTGATGCCACCGGCAGGCGATGACGACGTGAAGGCGTTGTGGCAGGAGCTGGCGCAGAAAGCCGCGTTTAACCCGCGCGAGCAGTTCTAAGGCTCAAAACGAACGCCGTACCTGTGGCGAGGGAGCTTGCTCCCGCTGGAGTGCGAAGCGCTCCCAGGATTTCGGGGCCGCTTCGCGGCCCAACGGGAGCAAGCTCCCTCGCCACAGGTGGTTGTCTGTTGGTTTTGAATCAGAACAGGAAATACCGCTGCGCCATCGGCAACACATCCGCCGGTTCACACCACAGCAGCACCCCGTCGGCCTTGACCTGATAGGTCTGTGGGTCCACCTCGATATCCGGCAGGTAATCGTTGTGGATCAGGTCGGTTTTCTGCACATCGCGACACCCCTTCACCACCCCAATCTGCTTCTTCAAACCCAGCGCTTGCGGCAAGCCTGCGTCCAGCGCCGCCTGGCTGATAAACGTCAGGCTGGTGGCATGCAATGAGCTGCCGAAACTGGCGAACATCGGGCGGTAGTGCACCGGCTGCGGGGTGGGGATCGACGCATTGGCATCGCCCATCAGGCTGGACGCAATCGCGCCGCCCTTGAGGATCAGGGTCGGCTTGATGCCGAAGAACGCCGGGCGCCACAGCACCAGGTCAGCCCACTTGCCTACTTCGATGGAACCGACGATATGGCTGATGCCGTGGGTGA
>Ga0065696_1000304_pt1 | contig 14975 bp, 10 predicted proteins | sample SwiRhiMetagenome_FD_59085 | JGI IMG/M metagenome (GOLD analysis project Ga0065696, IMG submission 59085) | Bulk soil microbial communities from switchgrass field near East Lansing, Michigan, USA - East Lansing bulk soil v2 (version 2) | ecosystem: Environmental > Terrestrial > Soil >...
GCACTGTCCGGCAAGATTTAATCTTGAAAGGGCAGTCGCGAACCTGCTTCACCGGAGCGGGAGTTTCTCCAGCACCCTATCTGCGCANGCCTCNCCTCCCTCCGTAAAAATATTTTCAAAGTCCCCCCAAATCAACGCTTGGGAGCTAATTGTGAGCCGCAGCTCTCAATAGACCCATCTCCCACAAGCTCTGCACCGCCTTGCCAATCTCTCGCCAAGAATTACTCGAATAGCGATTTGCACAACCGAATGCCGCTTTCAAATGCGAATGCAAATACGTATTAAAAGCGTATTTTTTTGTATACCATGCGCGTCGATTTGTTGGCATGTATGTCATTTCATTTGGCTATTTTCTCAAGGTTTCTTCGATGCGTCGTACTCTGGTTTCTATCTGTGTGCTTCAGGCGTTTTCCGTTTCTTCCTGGGCTGAGGAAGCGACAATCGATAAAGCCAGNCTGGAGNTGCAAGCGACCGACATCGTTGGCACTGCTGATTTTGAAACGGCCTTGGGGCCGGTGGATGGGTATCGTGCGACGCGTTCGGCCAGTGCGACGCGTACCGACACGTCGATCCACGAAACACCACAATCCATAACTGTGGTGCCCAAGGATGTGGTAGAGGACATCGGTGCCACCCGGCTGCAGGACGCGCTCGACTATGCCGGCGGCGTCGGGCGGGCCAACAACTTTGGTGGCCAGGGTTTGACTACTTTCACGGTGCGTGGATTTACCACCGGCGAGTTCTACCGCAACGGCTTTCCGATCAACCGTGGTTATCCGAACATGCCGGATGCGAACACCATCGAGCGGCTTGAAGTGTTGCGCGGGCCAGCGACCATGCTCTATGGCCGAGGCGATCCAGGTGGCACATTCAACGTCATTTCCAAACAACCCCTGGCCGTGCCCGTTGTNACCTTGGGTAGCCAACTCGATGACCAGGGAATGAAGCGTGGCACGCTGGACGCCTCCGGCCCGCTGGATGATGAAGGCCGCCTGGCCTATCGCCTGAATGTGGTAGGTGAGGGCGGCGATACCTTCCGTGATCATGTTGAAACCGAGCGCTACGGCGTAGCGCCGGTACTAAGCTGGCAGGTCACCGATGAGACCAAGGTGATCTTCGAAGGTGATTTCATGCGCAACAACCACCCGCTTGATCGCGGCGTGACGCGCTATCCGAATCAGATTGGCACCGCGTCTCGCGATACCTTCTTCGGCGAAAAAGACGTTGGCAAGTTGCACAACGACAACAACATGGCGCAGCTGCGTTTCGAGCACCTGCTAAGCGATAACTGGACGTTGGGTGGTGGTTTCCAATGGCTCGATGGCACTCTTGAAGGCAATGCCGTTGAGGCCAATGGTGTCGCGGCCGACGGTCGCACCTTGGGCCGCAACTTTAACTACCGCAAGCTGGAATGGACGGATAAAGACACTCAGCTCAACCTCACCGGNCATTTCACGGCGGGCGGTTTTGATCACACCTTGCTGACCGGTGTCGAATTCGAAGACTACGACTACAAGTCGATCATTCAGCGCTCCAGCGGCGCGGTGAGTGCGTANCCGATTGATATCTTCAATCCGGTGTATGGCCAGCCTCGACCAGCCTTGACCCGAACCCCGACCAACGATCAAGAAAACCTCAAGACCTACGCCGCTTTCCTCCAGGATCAAGTGGCATTGACCGAGCGCTTGAAACTCCTGGCCGGGGCCCGCTTCGAGCGCTTCGAACATGACTACGAAACCTTTGTACCGGGCGGTAAAAGCTGGGAAGCCAGCGACAATGCCGTGACCCCGCGCATAGGGCTGACCTACGATCTCACCGACACCGTGGCGATCTATGCCAATACGGCCCGCTCGTTCAAGCCCAACACGGGTGCCAGTCGTCAAGGCGGTGGTTTCGAACCGGAAAAAGGCAAATCCTATGAGTTGGGTTTCAAGTGGGAAGCGCTGGACAGTCAATTGAGTGTCGACGCGGCGATCTACCAGATTGAAAAGCGCAACGTACTCACCACCGATCCTGTGGACTCNACCTTCAGTGTGGCGGCAGGCGAGGTGCGCAGCCGTGGTTTCGACCTGAACGTTGCCGGCAACCTGACTCCGCAATGGCGGGTGATTGGCGGTTACGCCTATGTCGATGCGGAAGTGACCAAGGACAACGTCATCAAGTCCGGNACCCGACTGATGAACATTCCGCAGAACAGCTTCAGCCTGCTCAACGTCTACGAGTTCCAGGATGGCGTATTTAAGGGCTTGGGTCTGGGCACAGGTCTGAAGTACGTAGATGAGCGCGAAGGGCAGACAGCCAACACAGCATTTTCAATGGGCAGCTACACCGTCGTCGACCTACTCAGCTATTACAAGGTCAACGAAAGGATCAGGATCAACCTGGATGTGAAGAACTTAACTGACGAAGACTATGAGGAAGGNGCGTTTGGTAACGTTTACGCCTATCCAGGGGCTCCAAGAACGGTACAGGTCGGCATTTCATACACGTTGTAATCCAGTTGAATGTCCAAACCTTGAATATCGGAAGGCTCAGTATGGCTCCGCGACCATTGAGTCCTGGCTGACAAAGTGATTTTGGTTTGAGTACAAAAGGGCCGTTGAAGGGCCCTTTTTATTTGCAGATATCGACCTCAGTAACCAAATCCTCAACAGATGATTCCGACTATCTGCTACATCTCCATTATGCATTTCGCAAACCTTCAAAAGGGCCAGGACGATGAATTCAAGTTGGGCAGGGCAGGTGGCGCTTGTGAGCGGTGCGGGCAGTCAGATCGGAATCGGTATGGCAATTGCCCATCGTCTTGGGGCTCAAGGGGCCAAGCTGATTGTCACGGCAAGCAGCGCACGCATCAATGAGCGGGTCGCGGAGTTACGTGCCGCCGGCTTCGAAGCAGTGGGTCGACCGGTAGACTTAACTCAGGAAACTCAGGTTAGTGAGTTCGTCGCTTGGGCTGAGGCCGTCTGGGGCCGCATCGATATTCTTGTAAATAATGCCGGTATGGCGATGCAAGGGAGTCCTGAACCGTTCGCCGAGTTCACGAATACGAGCCTCGAAACCTGGAATCTTTCCATCGCTAGAAATCTGACAACTGCGTTCCTGTTAACTCAAGGGGTGTTGCCTGGGATGCGGGCTAGAGGATATGGCCGCATAGTGAACATCAGCTCAACTACAGGTACCCGAGCCAGTAATCCAGGAGAGGCTGCTTATAGTGCAGCAAAGGCCGGAATGGTAGGGATGAACATGAGCCTTGCCCTTGAGGTTGCTCAATTTGGTATCACGGTGAATTCGGTAGCCCCTGGTTGGATAGCTACAGGGTCGAGCACTCCTGATGAAGTAAAAGCAGCACGCTCTACACCCCTTGGAAGGGCGGGTCGGCCAGAGGAAGTGGCCGCTGCCGTTGTATTCTTGGCTTCACCTGAAGCGAGTTACATCACAGGTGAGTTGCTCGTGGTGGATGGAGGCAATTGCTTGGTTGAGAACAAAGCTTATTAAGACTTTTTTAATCCCTTCTGCGACCGTTGACTCCTGCGCTGGACGATATTGTCTCAACTCAAAAAAGCAGGAAGATTGAGGTCATTTCTCCCATTGCTCCAGCAGTATTGAGACGAATTTTTCTGCTGCTGGAGAGAGTGAGGCGCCTCTTCGATAAACCAGTCCCAACGATCGGTTCACAATAGGCTCTATCAAAGGAACGCTCACCAATGTTGGATGATCCACAGCAGGCATTGCGAGGCTCGGCATTGCCGAAACGCCTAAGCCAGCTTCCACCAGGCCCAGCGATGTAGATAGGTGTTGCACCTCATAGAACCATTGCGGACGCCAGCTCAAGCCGGACAAAGCGTGGTCAAGCAGCATGCGGTTACCGCTTAGGCGACCGACCCCGATAAGGCGGTAGTTGCTAAGTTCAGACCAGGTTACCTCGCTACGCTCGGCCAGTTCATGATCGCGTCGACAAGCCAAAACAAAAGGCTCGTTGACCAACGGCACGAACTCTATGTCTGGGTGTTGGCCGCTCATCATGTTGATGCCAAAGTCGGCTTCGCCACGCAGTACAGCCTCCAGTCCTTCGTTCGCACTGAGATCAAGCAAGCGAATGCGAATTTGTGGATAGCGCTCGTTGTAGAGGCGGATTACTGAAGGGAGGAAGTAAAAGGCTGCGGTGGGGATACAGGCAAGGGTTACACGGCCGCTCTGCCGCTCCGCCAGCTCTCGGATGTTAAGTATCGAGTCGTCGAAGTCATCCAGTAAGCGTCGCGCCTTGGGCAGGAAGTCTCGCCCAACGCTGGTGAGGCTTACCCTTCTTGTCGTGCGATCCAGAAGCGCTGTTCCCAATCCCTCTTCAAGCTTTTTCATTCTCCGACTCAATGCGGGTTGAGAAAGATGCAATGCATCGGCAGCTTCATGGAAGCTTCCAAGTTCTGCGATCTTCACGAAAGATCGGATGTCATTGAGCTCATAATTCACTTTTTTCGTCTCACAATCCGAGAGTTGTTAAGCCCAGTCAGCCTAAATCCATCATTCGTGAAACGCAATAATCAGGCTGATATTTGCATTGGAAACAATTTTTAAAGCCTGCGACTCTTGCTCACAAGACATCAATTACCCCGATTGATCAACAAGAGTCAGTATTCATGCAACGAATTCCCTGTGTGCTAATGCGCGGTGGTACTTCCAAAGGCCCAGTGTTCCTNGCCTGGGATCTACCTGTTGCGATCGAAGACCGTGACGAACTGCTGCTCAACGTTATGGGTTCTGGCCATGAGCTGGAAATTGACGGTATCGGTGGCGGTAGCCCGCAAACCAGCAAGGTGGCGATCGTTAGCCCGTCGCTGCATCCTGAGGCGGATGTCGACTATCTGTTCGTCCAAGTCATGGTTTCCCAGCGTCGAGTCGACACCGCGCCTAATTGCGGCAACATGCTTTGCGCCGTTGGCCCGTTCGCCATTGAGCAGGGGCTGGTAAAAGCTTCCAAAGACCTGACCCGTGTGCGTATTCGTAACCTCAACACGGGGACTTTTGTGAACGCCGAGGTACAGACGCCTGGTGGGAAGGTCAGCTATGAAGGTGACACCGCCATCGATGGCGTGCCGGGTACCGCCGCTCCTGTGCAACTGACCTTCCTGGATGCTGCGGGCAGCAAGACCGGCAAACTTTTCCCTACTGGGCAAACGCAGGATTTGATCGACGGTATTCCAGTAACCTGCATCGACATGGCGATGCCGATGATGATCGTCGAAGCCGGCCAACTGGGTAAGCGCGGCGATGAAAGTCCTGCTGAACTGGATGCCGACAAAGAGTTCCTGCGTCGCCTGGAGTCCTTGCGACTGCAAGCCGGCTTGGTAATGGGCCTGGGTGACGTCAGCGACAAAGTGATTCCCAAGCCAGTACTCGTGTCACCGGCCAAGGCTGGCGGCACAATCCAGGTGCGCTATTTCATGCCACACAACTGCCATCGGGCCTTGGCGATCACCGGTTCCATCGGCCTAGCCACCGCTTGTGTCACTGAAGACAGTGTGGTCGCGCAATTGCTCGGCGGGATTAGCGAGCCGCGCATGAAGCAAGTACGCATTGAACATCCAAGTGGCGGGATAGATGTCGTACTGTCCTACACCGGCGCTCAGGGTGAGACAATTCGTGCCTCAGTGGTGCGTACATCGCGCAGGCTGTTCTCCGGTTTTGTCTACGCCACGGCTTCCCAACGACTTGCCGGATAATTTCCCCTGGTCATTGCCGTTCTTGCATCAGCACAATTCTAAAAATGGGTGATGCCATGAAAGTTGTAAAATCGCTCTACTTCCAGATTCTCCTCGCCGTGCTGTTGGGTGTGCTGGTCGGGCATTTTTGGTCGCAACAGGCCATAGCCTTGAAACCGCTTGGTGACGCCTTCATCAAGTTGATCAAGATGATGATCGCTCCGGTGGTGTTCTGCACGATCGTCACCGGTATCGCCGGCATGAGCGACAAACGCTCACTCGGGCGTCTGTTGAGCAAGACCATGCTGCTGTTCCTGGCGCTGACCGTGATCAGCCTGATCATCGGCCTGGTATCGGTCTACCTGTTCAAACCCGGTGTGGGCATGAACATTGACCCTGCCCACTTGAGCACCGAGGGACTGTCGCAGTACACCGATTCCGCCGCGAAGCTGGGAGTGGTCGAGTTTTTCATGCACATCATCCCGGAAACCTTCATTGGTGCTTTCAATAAGGGTGAAGTGCTGCCGGTGTTGTTCATCGCGGTGCTTTGCGGTTTTGCGCTGTCGGCCATCGGCGAGCGCGGCAAGCCGGTACTGGATGTACTGGAATCTGCCTCGCACATGGTGTTCAAAATATTCTCCTATCTGATGCGCTTCGCTCCGATCGGTGCATTTGGCGCTTTGGCGTTCACCGTAGGCCAGTACGGTATTACATCGTTGGGCTCCTTGGCCAAGCTGATCATGACCTTGTACGTAGCCTGTGCCTTCTTCGTCTTTGTGGTGCTGGGGAGCATTTGCCGGGCCAATGGCTTCAGTCTCTGGAAGTTGCTGCGCTACTTGCGCGAAGAGTTCCTGGTAGTGCTCGGGACTTCCTCCACCGAGCCGGTGATGCCGCGNATGTTGGAAAAGCTGCAAGCCCTGGGTTGCAAGAAAGGCGTGGTGGGGTTGGTGCTGCCAACGGGATACTCGTTTAACCTCGACGGTACGGCGATCTACCTCTCCCTCGCAGCGGTATTCATTGCTCAGGCCTGCAACATCGAGCTAAGCCTGACACAGACCGTGACCATGCTGGCCATCATGCTGTTGTCCTCGAANGGGGCCGCAGGTGTGACCGGAGCCGGTTTTGTCGCACTGGCTTCGACACTGACTGTGATCCATGACATTCCCTTGGCCGGCCTTGCCTTGCTGATCGGAATCGACCGCTTCATGTCGGAAGCCCGGGCCTTGACCAGTCTGGCAAGCAATGCGGTGGCTACCGTGGTGATGTCCATCTCGGAGAACGCTTGCGATCGCGAGACACTGATGCGGACTCTTGACGGCGAACCGTCGTCCGCCCAGACCCAGACCCAGAGTGAAAAACTGGGATGGTCGCAAGGTCACAGAACACGTCTGACCGGACACGGCTAAAACACCCAGCAATTTCATTCAATTCCCCGCCAGGTTGATCCTCCCGTCTGGCGGGTTCGAGGTCGTGCGCCTGCGCATCGGCCACGCTACTGATAAGAACAAGAGAACTGACCTATGCTCGCATTTCTTGGTTTAGCCATGGTGGTGGTTTTCACCTACCTGATAATGTCGAAACGGCTATCGCCGATTGTCGCCCTGACTGTGGTGCCGATTGTGTTTGCGGTGATTGGCGGTTTTGGCGGCACTACGGGCAAGATGATGCTCGACGGCCTGAAGATGGTTGCGCCTTCGGCTGCGCTTCTGCTGTTCGCCATTCTGTTCTTCGGACTGATGATTGATGCCGGGTTGTTCGACCCGTTGATTCGCAAAATCCTCAAGCGTGTAAACGGCGATCCAATGAAAATCGCTATCGGCACCGCGCTGCTGTCACTGGTGGTCGCCCTCGACGGCGACGGCACAACCACCTACATGATCACCTGCGCGGCAATGCTGCCGTTGTATAAGCGTATCGGCATGAACCCGATGATTCTGGCGACCATCGCCATGTTGTCCTTGAGCATCATGAGTGGCATGACCCCATGGGGTGGGCCCGCAACAAGGGCGATCGCGGCGCTGGGCCTGGATGCCGGCGAGTACTTCGTTCCCTTGCTGCCGACCATGATCGGCGGCGCGATGTGGGTGGTGTTCACTGCTTTCCTCCTGGGCCGTGCCGAGCGTAAACGCATCGGCAATGTGCAGCTACAGAGCGGTGGCGGTAATTGCTACATCGACGCGATCCTGGGCGATACCCCGCACAAGCGGCCTAAACTTGCATACGTGAACCTGTTGCTGGTGATCGCGGTCATGGTCGCGCTGGTAATGGGGGTCATGCACTCGGCGATCCTGTTCCTGATCGGCTTTGTNCTGGCACTGATGATCAACTACCCGCAACTGGATATTCAGAAAGAGCGCATTCTCGCCCATTCNGGCAACGCCATGACCGTCGTACTTTTGGTGTTTGCTGCCGGTATCTTTGCCGGGATCTTCTCGGGCACCAAGATGGTCGACTCCNTGGCGCAAACGCTGGTGGACTGGATTCCGCCATCCTGGGGTCACCTGTTCCCACTGGTGGTGGCGATCACCAGCATGCCGTTGACCTTTGTTCTTTCCAACGATGCTTACTACTTTGGGGTGGTACCGATTCTGGCTAACGCGGCCGCAGCCTATGGCATCGACCCGGTTGAAATCGCCCGGGCCTCGATACTCGGACAACCTGTGCACCTGATGAGCCCTCTCGTGGCTTCGACGCTGTTGCTGGTGGGGATGGTTGATCGCGATATCGGCGATTTCCAGAAAGCCACCGTCAAATGGGCTGTGCTGACTTCCCTGGTGATCACGGCGCTAGCTCTATTGACCGGTGCGATTAGTCTCTTCACCTGATTCAACCACGCCACCTGTTTCTCCTGACGCGCCTCACCAGTGAGGCGTGCGCTGTTCTGCACTCCAAATAACAACAATGAGTAGTTCGCTATGACCACTTTGTTTACCCAACGGGCGCTGTTTTCCTTTCTCGGTTTGTTGCCGCTGACCAGCGCCAGTGCAGAAGGGTTTATCAATGACAGCAAGCTTAAGCTGCAATTGCGCAACGTCTACTTCAATGAGAATTTCCGCGACGAGCATGGTTTAAGTGCCAGATCAGCAAGGACGGCGAAGAGCGAACGAACCGAGTGGGCCCAGGGATTTCTGTTGGATTACCAGTCGGGATTTACGCCTGGCACTATCGGGTTTGGTGTTGATGCCCTCGGCCTGCTCGGGGTCAAGCTCGATTCCGGCCGTGGTCGCAGTGGCACTGGCTTGTTGCCCGTGCATGATGACGGTCGTGCGGCTGACGAATTCGCAAGTCTGGGTATGAGTGCCAAAGCCCAATTGGCCAAGACCACAGTTAAATACGGCACCTTGTTACCCAAGACACCAGTGCTGATCTACAACGATGCGCGTCTGTTGCCGCAAACGTACCAAGGCACACAGATCAGTAGCGTCGACATCGAAAACCTCACCCTCACCGGGGGCTACCTGGATCGATTCAAACTGCGAGATTCCAGCGACAGCATGCCGATTGTGCCCGACGGTTACGGCGGAGATAAATCAGGCGACTTCAGCTATGCAGGCGCCGAATACAAGCTGGGGAAGAGCATTCGTTTGAGTTACTTCTACGGCGAACTGGAAAACTTTTACCGACAGAATTTCGCAGGTATCCAGCACGACCTACCCCTGGGAGGCGGCGTACTGACCAGTGACTTGCGCTATTTCAACAGTGTCGATACCGGCTCCGCCTACGGCGGCAAGATCGACAACAACATGCTGAGCGGGCAGCTGTCCTACGCCATCTCTGGTCATACCTTCGGTGGCGGATACCAGACCCTCGATGGCGACGCCAGTTTGCCCTATATCAGCGGTGCAACGGTTTACTCGTTCAGCAACGCCGGTATAGGCAAGTTCATCGAGGAGGACGAGAAGACATGGATGCTCAACTACGGCTACAACTTTGTCGCTCTGGGCGTACCCGGTTTGACGTTTTCCACCCGGTATCTGAGCGGCAACGACGGTAAGTCCACCACCACGGTAAAAGAATGGGAACGTGACGCCGAACTGGCTTACGTCGTGCAACAAGGCACCTTCAAAGGTCTGGGTGTGCGGTTGCGTAACTACGTTTACCGCTCTGAGTATTCCCGTGGCCGAGATAGCAACCGGATCTACTTTACCTATGACATCGCCCTCTGGTGATCCCCTGATTGCTGCCTCCCGATTTTCCCAGGCCGCCTTTTCAGTGGCGGCTTCATAGGATTGGGTGAAGAGGGNCGGCTTTGCGGTCCGGACACCTCAGATCGTACAACGTGGACTTGGTAAAATTGATTTTCATGGCCATAAGGGTGCCTCATTTCCTAAGTGATTGATTCTGGTTTTGTTTTAGGGTTAAATCGGCGCCTGCTTTTGCATTTCCCATGCCCCGATGGTGAAATTGGTAGACACATCAGACTTAAAATCTGCCGCCGCAGGGCGTGCCGGTTCGATTCCGGCTCGGGGCACCACTTCAAAATCCGCTGCATTTTTCCAATCCCATCCCTGTCACTAGCGTCTAACCGACTCTGGTGTTTTTTGCTGCGGCCTGAACGGTATCAAAGAGCGCGAGGGATTTTACTGCGCCGCGATGGATGTCTTGGCGCTGGGCCAGTATCGCTTCAATCAGCAATTGCAATGAATAGAGCTACGCTTGTTTGCAGTGGAGGGACTTCGCACGGTCCTTCATTGGGCAGCGGAGCCAAAAGACATGGGTATTGAACAGGATGTTTATCCTGCCGCCACCGTTCTGGTGGTCGATGACACGCCAGACAATCTGATGCTGTTGGCCGACCTGCTCAGCGACAGGTATCGGGTCAAGGCTGCCAACAGTGGCGAAGCGGCGTTGCGGGTATTGCAAAACAGTCCACTGCCGGATCTGATCCTTCTCGACATCATGATGCCAGGGCTGTCGGGTCATGAGGTCGCCCGGCAGTTGCAACAGGATCCTCNNANTCGGNGNTATCCCAATCATTTTCCTGACCGCAATGGCGTCAATGGAAAACGAAATCCAGGGCCTGGAGTTGGGCGCGGTCGACTACATCACCAAGCCCATCAGCCCGCCATTGGTCCTGGCTCGGGTGCAGACCCAGCTGAAGATCAAGGCCGCAGCTGACTTTCTTCGCGATCAAAACGATTTTCTGGAGCAGGAGGTCCAGCGCCGCACCCGTGAGGTGGTGGCGATACAGGACGTCACGATCCAGGCCATGGCTTCGCTGGCGGAGACACGCGACAACGAGACGGGCAACCATATCCGTCGCACCCAACATTACGTCAAGCTGCTGGCCGAACTGCTGCGCNATCATCCGCGTTTNAATCNATTCCTGAACGATGACAGCATCCGCCAGCTGTTCAGGTCGGCACCGCTGCACGATATCGGCAAAATCGGTATTCCTGATCACATCCTGCTCAAGCCGGGGCGTTTCACCCCGGAAGAATTCGAGATCATGAAGACCCATACCACCCTGGGCCGTGATGCCATTCAGCGTGCCGAAGATCAGTTGGGAATTTCGGTGGACTTCCTGCGCGTGGCCAAGGAAATCGCCTATAGCCACCAGGAAAAGTGGGATGGCAGCGGCTACCCGCAGGGGCTGGCTGGCGAACAAATTCCGATCAGCGCCCGATTGATGGCAGTGGCGGATGTGTATGACGCGCTGATCAGCCGGCGCGTGTACAAGGCGGGAATGCCGCATGAACAGGCCCTGGACATCATTCGACAGGGGCGCGCGACTCACTTCGATCCAGATGTCTGTGATGCATTCCTTGCCAGTGCCGAGCAATTCCACGTCATTGCGGAACGTTTTCAAGACAGCGATCAGGACATGGCCATGCTGATGGACCTGCACCGCACTGCCCAGAAACCCTGAACGGTCGACTCGCCGGTTTTTCATCAACAGGAATTGCTATGACCAGAGTGCTCGCTTTGCTGGAACGACTGCCGCTGCGGATCAAGTTGATCCTCGGTTTCGCGGCGTTAGGCGCGCTGGTTCTTGTGCTCGGCGTGCAGAGCCTGCGAACCCAGGACTCTTTGAAAGCGGATATGCGGCGGCTGTATCAGCAAGAGTTGGCGGGCATGGAACACTTGCAGGAAGCGAGGGTGCAGATGCCGCATCTTGTGCAGGGTTTGCAGCATGCCGTCAACGGCGACAGCGAAGTTGTTCGTAGCAAGGGCGTCGAGCAATTTCGTGAGGCTCGAAAAAATCTTCAAGAAGCGTTGCAGCTGGCACAGCCGACCCTCTGGCGCCAGGAAAACCAGGAGCGGTTCGCCACGTTCGAGGTTTTGTTGAAGCGTTTGCTGCAAGACGGTGAGGCAGCACTGCAACTGGCCGGTGCAGGGGATCAAGCGCAAGCCTCGCGGCTGATCAATAGCGTCCTGTTCCAAGGGCTGGATGAGCGCGTGGACGACTTGCTCAAACAAATGGCGGGAGCCAAACANGCCTCCATTCATGACACAGCNAAACAGATCGCAGAATTTGCCGGGCGCAGCACCCGGCTCACTTATCAATTGTTACTGGGCGGCCTGACACTGGCGTTGCTGATGGGCTGGTTGATCAGTCGCTCGATTCGCCTGCCCCTTTACCGGGTTCGCGCCGCCGTTGACGAGCTGACCGCCGGCCGACTGGACGGGACGATTCCCCATACCGATCTGCAAAATGAAACCGGCGATCTGGCGCGTGCCATCGCAACGCTACAGACCGAGTCGCAACAATTGGAGCGCCAACGCTGGGTCAAGGCGCAAGCCGAACTACTTCAGACCAACCTGCCGCAAGCAGAAACTCCTAGCGAGCTGGCTCAGGTCTTTTTGCGGCATATGGCGAGCATGCTCGGCATCGGCCGGGGCGTGCTCTATAGCGTGCAAGAACATAATGAAAGCCTGCAACTGATTGGCAGTTACGCGACCGATCCTGATTCCCCGCCGGCGTCCACGGTGACTTTCGGAGCCGGTCTCCTGGGGCAATGTGCGCTGGATCGAGCGCCCCGTGAATTGCAGGGGCTGATGCAGTCATTCGGACGCTTGCATTCGCAGCTGGGGGAAGTGCCCGCCAGCTATCTGCTGGTGCAACCAGTTGTGCGTGGTGAACGTCTGCTCGGCGTGCTCGAACTGGCGGGTCATCAACCGCTGGGCCCCCGTGAACAGTCGCTTTTGCAGGAGGCCATGCCACGCCTGGCCGGGGCCATGGCGGTGATGGAGCGTCATCTGGCGGTGCAATCCTTGCTGGTCGAAACTCGGCGCCAGGCCGATGAAATGGGCGAACAGGCTTTGCGGCTGGAGCTGCAATCGAAGGAACTGGAAGCGCAGCAGAGCGCATTGCGTGCCACCAAGGCCTGGTATCGCGCGATTCTCGAGGCAGCACCGGACGGCATGATCGTCATCAATGCCGAAGGCGAGATCCTGATAACCAACCCGCAGCTGGACACGCTGTTCGGTTATGCCCCGGGCGAATTGGTGGGCGAGGCCATCGAACGGCTGGTGCCTGACGCGGCGCGCGGGCGCCATGTGACGTTGCGCAATGGTTTCATCGCCCATGGCAGCACCCGGCAGATGGGCGCGAAACTGGATGACCTCAAAGGCCTTCGCAAGGATGGCAGTCTGTTTTCCGTAGAGATCGGCCTGTCGCACTTGCCGCTGCTGGAGGGGCGTGGCACGTGCATTTGCGCTTCGGTTCGCGACGTCAGTGAGCGACGGCAAATGCAAGCGGCGCTCAAGTCCAGTGAAACGCAGTTGCGTGCGGTATTGGACAGTAGCCCGGTGGCTATGCTGATCCGTGACGATGAGGGTCGCTTGAGTTACTGCAACCCGGAACTGGAGAGTCTGTTCGGCGTCGACCGCGAGCAGTTTGGTGAGATGGATGAAAATCTCTTCTGGTGCGATGCACAAGCCCACAGCCGATTCCTGGACGCTGCCGCCAAAGGGGCGGTTATAAATTTCGAGGCCAGCCTGCAGCGCAGCGCAGGAGAACGTTTCGACGTCTTGCTCTCGGCCGTACCCTTGATTCCCGGCGANCGCAGCAGCGCCAGTTGGTATTACGANATCACNGACCGCAAAGCCGCCGAGGCGCAGGTTCAACTGGCCCGGGAAATCGCCGAAGAAGCGACACGCGCCAAGAGCGAATTCCTCGCCAACATGAGTCATGAAATCCGCACGCCCATGAACGCCATTATCGGCATGAGTCATTTGGCACTGCGCACCGAGCTCGATAATCGACAACGCAACTACATCGTGAAGGTGCATCGCTCGGCGGAGAACCTGTTAGGAATCATCAACGACATCCTCGATTTCTCCAAGATCGAGGCCGGCAGGATGGATCTGGAGCTAATACCTTTCCGTTTGGAAGACGTGCTGGAGAATTTCACCAACGTGGTGGGCCTGAAGGCCGAGGATAAAGGCCTGGAGCTGCTCTACAGCACGGTCGCCAATCTGCCGACCGCACTGATCGGCGACCCGTTGCGGCTAGGCCAGGTCCTGGCCAACCTGGGCAACAACGCGACGAAGTTCACCGAACACGGTGAAATTGTTCTGGGCATCGAACGAGTTGGGAGTGAGGAGGGCAAGGTCGAGCTGCATTTCTGGGTGCGCGATACGGGGATCGGCATGAGCGAAGAGCAATGCCAGAGGATTTTTCAGTCCTTTATCCAGGCCGACAGTTCCACGACTCGCAAGTACGGAGGGACTGGCCTGGGCTTGTCGATTTCCAAACGTCTGGTGGAATTGATGGATGGGCGCATCTGGGTCGAAAGTACGCTGGGCATCGGCTCTACGTTTCACTTTTGCGTGAGTCTGGGCATCCAGGCAGAGGCGCCTGCGCGGCGCATGTTCACCGCCGACGAGCTGCTAGGCATTCGTGTGCTGGTGGTCGACGACAACGCAAGTGCCCGTGAGATTCTTTCGGTCATGGCACACAGTTTCGGTGTGGAGGTGGACGTGGCTGAAAGCGGTCGCATGGCGCTGCGCATGTTGGTGCAGGCCGAGAAAGCTTCGTTGCCTTTCGACCTGGTTCTGATGGACTGGCGGATGCCAGGCATGGATGGGGTGGAGACCGTCCGCCAGATGCGTTCCAGCAACCTGACGCGCACGCCGTCAGTCATCATGGTCACTGCCCTTGATCGCGAAGAGTTGCTTGAACAGGCCAAGCTCCAGCACGTGCAGTTGCCGGTGGTGCTGACCAAGCCGGTGACTCCGTCCACCTTGCTGGAATCCATCGGCACGGTGTTCGGCAAAGTGCCGCAAACCGGTACCCGCGCCAGTGAGCGCAACGAGCAGAGCGCTGACCACATG
>Ga0065696_1000030_pt1 | contig 14465 bp, 14 predicted proteins | sample SwiRhiMetagenome_FD_59085 | JGI IMG/M metagenome (GOLD analysis project Ga0065696, IMG submission 59085) | Bulk soil microbial communities from switchgrass field near East Lansing, Michigan, USA - East Lansing bulk soil v2 (version 2) | ecosystem: Environmental > Terrestrial > Soil >...
CCACCACCNGNCCGTAGCCGATAATTGCGTAATCACGCACGCCCTGGATGCGTGTCAGTTCCTTGATCCGTACACTCGGCCCACCCCGCCGCCGCCCAAAGGCTGAGCAACAGGCCCAATAACCCCATCGTCAGCTGTTTCATAGGATTCGCAGCCACTTGAGGGTTCGGAAAACGATGCTTTGCTTCTGCGCATCGGTGATCACCCCATCGCCGACAATGTCGATTTGTGCATCGGCCAGCCGGTAGGACAATACGGTGTTGTTGTAGGCAATATCATCGGGGCGCACCAAACCACTGATACGCACCTGCTGCTTCTCATCATTGACGGTCACCAATTGCTCACCGCTGACCCGCAGCAAGCCCTCGGGCAGTTGGTCAATGATTCGCACCGACACATTAGTGCGGATCTGCCCGCTACGATTGGTCTGACCTTTGCCGCTGGAGTCGCCTTGCAGGCCCAGGCGGCCTTGATGGTTGTTGTTGTCCCATCCCAGGCGCGCAGAAATATCGGTACTGCTATCGGCCCCTGTCCCGGCTGCGCTTTGCGCCGAGGTCGATTCCACCACCAGAATCGTCAGGGTGTCCCCCACGTGGTAGCCACGGCGGTCGCCAGTGAGAGAGCGATAGCCATCGGGATTGATCAGGCTTTGCGCGCTGGCGCAAATCGGTAGCAGCACAACCAGCCAAAACGCCTTAGCGTTGAACATGGACTTCCCCTTTGCCGGCCACCACGGCCAACAGACTCGCCTGCGCACCGTTGACCAACACGGGGATAGGCTCCCCCAGCACGCCGGGGCGCATCGCCTTGCCCTCGGTGCGCAGCATCAGGCCTGGGCCATAGACCACGACAGTGACGGTGGCATCACGTAGCACCAGCGGTTCGGCTTTCAAGTGCCGATTGAGAATCGGCATGCCGGCGTTGACCATTTGCCCCAACCACGCCCCCTCCAGGTTGCTGGCCAAATCGTCGGGGGATACTTTCGCGGCAACCACGTCCAGCCGCTCACGGCGTGGCTGGGTATCGCTCAGCGCCTGATCCGTGCGCCCATTGCGGCCATAAACCCAGGCCTGACCCCCACGCCCTGGACCTTGAACCAAACTGTCACTTGGCTGGCATGCGTCTGCCCGCATACCGTGCCTTTAAGTTCAACCGCAACGCGGCTGCGCAGGTGCGTCGACAACAACCGCACCCGTGGCGATGCCATAACCGGCAAGTCACCGATGGGCGTCAGTTGGATATCCAGTTGCTCGTTGGCGAATGCCGGGCGCACGCGCTCAGTGATGGACTGTGCCACCTGGCTGGGCGTTTGCCCTGATGCACACTCGAGCGCGTTTGCCTGGGCAACCCAAAGGCAACCGACGACGATAGCGACGCGGAAAATCTTCATACTCATCAGCGACGCAGGTTATTGATGGTTTCAAGTATCTGATCGCCGGCTTGAAGCAAGCGCGCGTTCATTTGGTAGGCACGTTGCGCCAGTACCAGGCTGCTCATCTCATCAATCAGGTTGACGTTGGACATCTCGACATACCCCTGCAACAGCACACCTTGGCCATCCCGGCCGGGTTCGGCGTAGATCGCTTCACCGCTGACTTGAGAGGGTCGGTACAGGCCATCGCTGAGCTTTTTCAGCCCTTCGGCACTGGCAAACTTCGCCAACTGCACTTGGCCGACGGTGATCACCTCACCTGTCTCGACAACGGTCGCCTGCACCGAACCGTCCTGTTTGATCACCAGATTGCGCGCATCAGGCGGCACTCGAAGGTCCGCTGTCAGGACCTGGCCGGTGTTCATCGCCAACTGTCCGTCGGTGTTCAAATGAAAGCGACCGGCACGGCTATAGGCCAATTCACCCGTTGGCAATTCGACTTCAAAAAAAACCATACGCCCTGGATGGCCAGATCCAACTCGTTACCGGTCTGGCGCACTGCGCCCGGACTGAACACCTGAGTGGGCTCCGACGCCTGGATGCCTGCACCGGACAGCAGGTTTTCAGTCATGCCGCCGCCGTCATCCCGCGTGCCGTACGTCAACGCACCATGTCATGGAAATTGACCTGGCTACGCTTGTAGCCAACCGTCTGCATGTTGGCCACGTTATTGGAAATACTGTCGATCCAGGCCTGGTTCGCGGATAAGCCGGAACTGGCAATACTCAATGCATCAATCACACCCGCACTCCCTGGTCAGTCCTTGCCCAATTGATTGATCCCGCTGTTCAGCAAACCGTCGTAGGCCGACAAGGCGCGCTGCAGGGTTTCGACGTGTCGCGATACTTCCATCATTTTCACCATGTCGGTGCCCATGGCAGCGTTGGAGCGTTCTAAAAGGCCTTGATGCACCACGTACTGCGTGGCTGGCGTCCAGGCTACGTCTGCCGAGTAGAGCCCTGCGCCGCGGGAGACTAAATCGCTGGCATGTTCGATACGCACCAGATTGAGTTGCCCCACCGGCGTATCGTCCACGCTCACTTCACCTTGGCTGCTCACCTTCAGCACACCGCCAGCCACCTGAATAGGCCCACCCTGACCGAGCACCGGATGCCCTGCGTTACTCACCAGGAAACCCTGATTGTCGACTTTAAAACGGCCATCACGGGTCAATGCCGCACCGTTGGGGGTATTCACGGCAAACCAGGCATCACCAGACAACGCCAGATCGGTCACCCGCCCCGTGTATTGCAGAGCACCGCCATCGGTATTGATTGAGGTCTGGGTTTCCAGCCCATCGAGCCCGGCTGTGACGCCCGAGGCGGGTGCGCCCAAAGCCTGAACGCTGAATGCACGCCCGGCCTTGTAGCCGGTGGTGTTGGCATTGGCGACGTTCTGCGATACCTCCTTCAAGGTATCGATATCCCGCTGGATCACCCCGGCCAGTTGCATGATCATGTCGCTCATGCCGACTCCAGGCTGGGGAACCCAGGCAAATCAATCATTCCGGCGGATGTCACGCGAGCATGCTGGCCGACTTCGTTGACCGACAGCACAGCCATATGCGGCACCGCCCGCGACATGAATGCGCGCAATACCCGCCTTAGTGGCGCGGCACACAACAATACTGGCTGCTTGTTATCACCCAGCTGACGCTCGGCTTCACGAGCCACTGTGGTCACGAACCGTTCCAATTCCTGAGCCGGCAGCAATGCGCTTTGCTGGCCCTCACGCGGTCGGGATGCGGCAAGCATGTAGCCTTCCAGTTGAGGGGCGATGGTCAACACGTTGAGATCACCGTTTTTGTCCACCAGGCGCTCATACAGCGCAGCACCCAGCCGTTCACGTACACGCTCTGCCAGGTCTTCCGCACTCTTGTTAGTCCGCCCGGCATCCACCAGCACCTCAAGGATGGTTTCCAGGTTGCGCACCGGTACTTGTTCACGCAGGAGCAATTGCAAGACGCGCTGAATATCGGAATAACTGAGGACTTGGGGGATCAGCTCATCCACCAGGCTACCCAGCGCGGCACGCTTGCTTTCCACCATGCGCTCGGTCTCCGCGCGAGTAAGAAAATCGGGAGCGTAGCGTCGGGCAAGTTCGGAGAGGTGGGTCAACAGCACTGTGTCCGGCTCAACCAGCGTATAGCCGCTCATTCGCGCCTGGTTGCGTAACGCTTGGTCTATCCAAAGGGCCTTGAGGCCATACGTAGGCTCCTTGGTTTCGCGCCCTTCCAGCGTCGCCGCCGCACCACCTGGGTTGATGGCCAGCAACTTGTCGAACTCCAACTCGCCGTTGGCCACTACCGCGCCCTGGACGCAGACCTGATAGGTGCCTGGCAGCAGTTTCTTCTCTGCGTGCACACTCAGTTGCGGCAGGGCAAAACCGTAATCCCGGGCGAACTGTTTGCGAAGATTGTCGATACGCAAGCTGAGTGTACTGGTGGCCGCCAAAACCTGTGCCGCCAAGTCATTGCTCAGGCGCAGTTCAAAGGCATCGCTGCTCATCAGCGCGTAGATATCATCCGAGGCTGTATCGGCCTGGGTCTGCGTCTCCTCTGACGCCGACTCGCCCTTGGCCTTGCGCTGCAACTGTCGAAATGAATAGCCAGCCGCCACGGCGAACGCCAGAAAGAGCATCAGCAACGGCACCAACGGCAGGCCCGGCATCATCGCCAGCAACAACGTGACGATCGCCACCACCACCAGTGTCTTGGGGTAGGCCGAGACCTGTCGACCCAGTTCCGGCCCCAGGCGTGCGTCGGTAGCGGCACGGGTAATGATGATGCCGGCGGCCACCGCAATGATCAGCGACGGAATCTGCGTGACGATACCGTCACCGACCGTCAACAGAGTGTAGTGGTGCAGTGCATCGCCCCAGCTCTGTCCCTTTTGCAAAATGCCGACCGACAGGCCGCCGATGATGTTGATCGCAATGATGACAATCCCGGCAATCGCATCGCCTTTGACGAACTTGGAAGCGCCATCCATTGCACCGTAGAAGTTCGATTCGCGCTCCAACTGACTGCGGCGCCGCTTGGCCTCATCCTGGTCGATGATGCCCATGTTCAGGTCGGCATCGATGCTCATCTGTTTGCCTGGCAGCGAGTCAAGGGTAAAGCGCGCGGCCACCTCCGCGACCCGTTGTGCGCCACTGGTGACCACCACGTATTGCACCACCACCAGAATCAGGAACACCACGAAGCCGATCACGTAATTGCCACCGACCACGTGGGTGCCGATCGCGGCGATGACCTGGCCGGCGTCACCGTCCGCGAGAATCAGCCGCGTCGCAGAGATGTTCAGTGCCAGGCGAAACAAGGTGGTCATCAGTAGCAGCGAAGGAAATGTCGAGAAGCTCAAGGGCTTGTCGATGTCGAAGGTCACCAGCAACACCAACAATGCGACAGCGAAGTTGGTGAGCAGCAACAGGTCGAGCAACCAGGTAGGAATCGGTGTGAACAGCACCAGCAAAATGCCGATGATGGCGACGGCTAACAGCAGGTCGCTGCTTTCCGAGAGTGCGCGTGTCCAGAATGGCTTCATGGGCTCAGCACCTTGTTGCCCGGCAGAGCAATGACCCAGCGATAGACGCGTGCCACATCGCTCTGTGTGATATCCGGAATCGCTGAATCGACCCGCGCCAGTGCATGCAGGGTGCGCGCCAGCGGCGGACGGCGCAGGATCGGCACCTGGTGCTTGCGTGCCATCTGGCAGATACGCAAGGCATGAAAGCCACGCCCGATAGCCAGGACCCTGGGCGCAAGCATCGTTGCCGGACGGTATTGCAGGGCCACGGCGTAGTGGGTCGGGTTGGTGATGATGACATCGGCATCTTTGACCTGCCCCAGCGCGGACGCTTTTTTCAGCAGGTCCTGCTGGATGCCTTTACGCTTGGAGCGAACCTCGGGATCACCTTCGCGGCGTTTGTGTTCATCCTTGGTTTCACGCTTGCTCATGCGCATTTGCCGGCCAAACTCGCGGCGCGAATACCACACATCAAACAGCGCGGCGGCGGCCATGATCGACAACACGGTAAAGCCCAATTGCATCAGTAATTGCTTGCCGGCCAGCGGCAGCTCCATCGGAGAGACCGTCGCCATGCCCAACAGACGCGGCAAAAGACTTTGGAATAGGTAATACAGCACCAGCGCAAACAGCCCGCCCTTGACCAGTACCTTGAGCAGCTCGACAAACATACGCCGCGAGAAAATGCGCTTGAGCCCCTGGATGGGGTTAAGCCGCTTGAAGTCGGGCTTGATCACAAAGGCCGAAAACACCGGCCCGCTGAACAACAGATTGGTCAATACGGCCACCAATACCAAGGCACCGATCAGTGGCACAAAGGCATACACCACCTGCCTCACACTGTAGGCGCCCTGCTCGCCCAGATAGCCAAAGCTGGTCCCCAGTTGTCCTGCATTGGCTAACCACCAATGGCTGTGGGCAGCGATCACACTGGCAAGCGGCGCAGCGATGGCCGAGAACACCATCAGGAACGTCAGGATCATGGCGAACGACAACAGGTCCGGGCTACGCGGCACCTGACCTTTCTTACGAGCCTCTTCGAGTTTGTAGGGGGTAGCCTCTTCACTCTTGTCCTGTTGATCGCTCATGGTGCACCTGCCGGGGACAGCGCGAAGCGCAACGCGTTTTCGATCAACAGCGGCACGCGCTGAACAATGATCGGCAGTGTCAGGATCAGGATAAATACGCCGACGCCGAGTTTGATCGGCAGCGACAGGAAATAGACATTGGCCTGCGGCATCGAGCGAGAGAGCAGCGCAAAGGCAGTGTCGATCAACCACAGTCCAAGGATAACGGGCACAACGATCATGAACGCCAACAGAAATTGCTGGGTCAGAATGCCCATGACCGACCCGGAGAAATTCATCAGAGAAACGCTGCCGGGAGGTACCACTACCAGTAGCAGACTGAAGACGCGCAGCAAGTCGTGATGCAGGTTCAACGTCACGAACAGGATACCCAGGGTCCACACCAGCACTTCGGCGACCAGGCCGGTCATATTGGAAGTGCCCGGGTCGAACACCCCGGCGGCATTCAGGCCGATCTGGGTGTCGATGAGCTTACCTGCCATGTCCAGGCCAGCATGGGCGGCGTGAAACCCGAAGGCCATCAACGCCCCCAGCATCAACTCGCCGAGTACCGACGATAGGCTCAATGCAGGCATGCCAGTGACATTCAAAGAACTGGCCAGGACGGCCGATAAGACCAGCGCCAGCAACACCCGAACGGTCATGGGCAATCGCGAGAAAAATCAATAGGGGCGACAACAAGCAGCGGCGCCAGCCTCATGGAGATGAGGAGCAGATTGGCCATGTAGGGCGTCAACACGACTAGAAGCCAGCAGCCTGAGCGAGTGCACTCAGCGCAAACTGCTTGAGGATCGTCAGCATCCAACCACCCAGGACCAACAGCATCACGACGGTGATGATCAGTTTAGGGATGAACGTGAGGGTCATTTCCTGGATCTGCGTGGCCACCTGAAGAATACTGACCAACAGGCCGACGATCAGGATCGCCAATAGCAAAGGGGCGGCAACCAGGGCTGCAGTGAGCAGCGCTTCCTTGAGCGCGTACAGCATGAAATCCTGCGTCATCCATGTCCCCAGGTAGTGCATTTTGATCCGGGGACATCACATGCCACCCAGAGTTCCATGGCTAGTAGCCATTATTTTGCTGGCTGATCATAGCCATTCCCGAAGTGGTGAAACAAGAGGGGACGGAGGAAAAATAAAAAGAGTTTTTTAACGTTTCTTTTGAATAGAGCGGCACGCAAAAAACCATCCAAAAGCGGTATGCCTTGGCACCATGCTATCTCCAATCGACAGAGAAAATGCTTGGCTTTGTAGCTATGACAGACGCTCATGCCATCTACCCAAGGCCTGAAGAACGCACCATAGCTATCGTCAATAGTCAAAAGCGTTGTTCTACGTCACAATTTGGCCCGTGCTTTTAGGAAACTCAGATAGTGTGAACTCTCATTCGCAAAAATCTCTTGCCTCGCCCCCATATAAGCCCGCATCAGCTCGTCTGCCGCACTGTCCTCTTGTCCCTCATCGAGATAAACCTGCCCAAGCCGCAAGTGCAAAAATGGGTTACCGATGGCCACCAGGACAAGTCATTGCATACTGCAATGCATCACGCGCAGAAGATTTGGAACCAGATAGAAAACACGCATCTGCTATTTGCGGCCAGAATCCAGGTAGAGGCTTCCCAACTATTTTTAGGTTCGGGAACTGATCGCCAGGCGCGGTTGTACTCGGCTATTGCCTCCTCATGGTTTCCTTGCTCAGCCAGCATGTCACCGGAACGGCAATATTCTTTTATTTTTTCATGCAGAACGCCATCAAGCTCAGCACTCATATTCACATCCATTTAAGCCACATCAAGGCGCTCGAAAAATGCAAAAAAAATCAATGAGATCAAACATGCCTCAACCTACCACTTACAGTCGATCAAACTCCTCCTCCGACACCAAATACTCAGCAAAACCCAAGTAGGAGTCCCATACTTCAGGTGCTGTCATCAATGTTTCTTTACCTAGGCGATTAACGTCAACCGCATCACACCAGAGCACCTGCCCCAATTGGGAATTGCAATCCATCACAATTAGACCTTCAGTAGACTCCCCCAACACAAGGTAGTTTGATAAAAGTTGAACACTGTTTCTCAAACGCTTCGTCTCACCAAGAACATTAGTTGGGGATTCGAAACCGATCTGGTGCAGAGGTAGAATATAAATACCACTTCCGTCAAAAAACTCCCCTACCAACTTGAAGCTACTGGAAAGTGATATTCCCAACTCACGCTCCAGCGTTTCAATAAAGTCAGGATCCACTGCGCGGATCCCATTCAATGACTCAAATCGACTCTTTACCTTCTCTAAGCTTGACATACCAACCTCAGTATTCCGTGGAGATGACGTTACCGCCTGCGTCCACCGCTGCCTGCACGTTGCCCACGCCGTCTTGGTACATCTGGCTGAACAACTGGTTGGCGACTGCTGCCACCGACGAGACCGCACCTGATTGGCCATTGATGATCTGTTGCCAGTAATGCACGCTTTACGGGGGCAAATCGCTCAAGCGCCCATGGCATCGTAGTCGAACTCGTACTGTAATCGTTGACGCTGGCCAACGGCGGGCTCGGCGGACTGCTATCGTCCCAGCCGCTTAGGCCATTGGCGTACTCGACTTGGCGGATGACCTTGCTCAGCACGTTGTATTCCATACGGGTCCAGTTGCCCTGGCCGCCCACGCTGCTGATGCGTTGCCCGCCGAGGTCGTAGTAGTACACGTTGCTAGCACCGCTCTGCACGGTCACGCCGCTGGCAAACCATTGCGCACCCCGCTTTGTTTTCACAAGAAGAATCCAATAGCGTAAAGCCGCTAATGGGGCGCGCCTTATGTAATAGGCTAGTACACACCTTTAGCCTTTAATTTATCAATAACTTTAGCCTTCCATTGCGCTCCATCCAGATTAGGGTATGCACTAACTAAATTTACGATTCTTTCGAGCTTTGGAAGGTCATAGTTATAACCCTTTTCCAACAGCCAAAACACCACTTCGAGATTCCCTGTGGTGGCTGCGCCCCTTGCTGCCGATAGACCGTTAGCGTCGTGAAAATTTACATCTGCGCCTGCTTCCACCAATAATTTTACGTTTTCTAATCGTCCCTGAGTGGCAGCCAGATACAAAGGTTTTCCTTTTATGCCAGTGGCTCGAGTGCCATTAGCGTCCCCTCCATAACGCAATAGTAGCTTTAACAACCCAACGTCATCTCCTCCAGAAACGAGCGCCATGGGTGAAAAGGGATTAAATTGCGGAGTTACCTTTTCAGTGTCAGCTCCTGCTATTAACAATGATTCAACGCCTACAATATTCCGTGATTTGAGAGCCCAAAATAACGGCAAACTACCGNCTTGCCCTACTGCATTCAAATCCACACCGCTTGCTGCAATTCTCTTTACTTCGTCTGCTCTCCCATCCATAGCGGCGCTTATTAAACCAATCACCTTGGAGTCCTCATACACCTGCTCGACAGTCTGTCCTGCCATCGTCACTGCTGCTTGAGCCATGGAAACTCCCATTACCAGAGTCAAAAGGAACACATTTATCTGTCTGTATATTTTCAATCATCGTCTCCATTCGCCACCGCCAATCACATACTCAAGGGAGCGCAATACAGCTCCATTTTTATGCTGTTCCAACTGATTCAATGGGTTAAGCAACGCCATTCGTGACATGGGCTCCCCGTTTTTCAACGAGGGTAGTTCGATACGCCGCCCTAGCGCCCCAGGAGCATAGCTGAACCCAAAATTCGAGGATGACGTATTTCCAAAAAACGCTCTACCTACCTCAATGCCATTGACAATTGCTGTGCCCAAAACCGCCGCTGCAATATCATAGCCTACGCTGTCTTGTGCTATCGAAACCAAGTCGCCAGACACGTGGTAAGCCTTAATATTCGCCGTAGCATCAGACACGCGCAGGGTCAGTTCTCTTCCCACCCTAGGGTGAACACCCGCAGCATTGAACGTTATCGCACGCTTCCTCGTCGATATTGCCTGGATAGACGCCAACTCACCTCCGAGCGAATGTCCCCGTAAACGGTCACTTTGTCACCCAACGCGAGAGCAACTTCGGAAACCGAGATCTTGGGCGTCTATAAATTGCTGGTCGACATATCCTGCAGCACCCACCGTGTCTGTTTTAGCGTCTATTGCGCTTTCAGTACCACGGTTTGCCAAATAGTACTCGCCGGTAGTGTTATCTTTAAAAAGAGCCGCATAAAAATCTGAATCTTTATTTTCAAATAAGCCAACTGAGATGCCCAACTTTGTTATTTCCTCATTACCCAAGCGACTAACGCCAAACATTCCCAATACGCTCTTCATACTTTGTATTCTAAAGTTTTCAACTGGATCAGTTGATGTATTTGGCAAATAGGATGCATCGGATGCCAAATCAGCGATATACGCTTTTCTCAGTTCTTCAACCTCTCCATCTGATCTCTTGATTGAGGGATCGGCAAGGTCTTTGACGACCTGCGCTGCGCGCTTCTCTAAGTCTTTACTCTCAACAACGGCCTGTTCCATATCGACCACTTTGTTTCGAAACGCCGTGGCCGCAAATGCTCGCGCGACAATTTTTTGCTTTTGACTCAGATCTCCCGAGGCCGGTCCGAAGAAATCCCCCCCTAAGCTAGCTTCAACTACACCATTACCTATCGCGTTACCAAAAGCATCTGCCGCAACACTACCGTAATCTAGCTTTCCACCCTTCCCAAACAATGTCTGCACGCCTGAGTTAACCTGCGCACCCACCGCACCATTAAAGAAATTTGATTTGAAGTTATCAGTGGAAAGACCCAGCCCATTGCTGACGCCAGCAGACGCAACAGAGCTCAATGCGGCTGAGGCCATGCCAGTCCAACTAAAGCTTGCCTCAAGGCCAATAACTCTATTAGCAGCATAGTTGCCGAGTGAGTTTAAGACAGATCCTGCGGCAATCTTCCCATAACTGCCGACCTCTGCCAGTTGCTGTGCGGTTTTACCGCCTGCGACGATGCTTCCAACCCCGGCGCCAATACCCGCTCCCACTCCACTCGCCGCGACTCTACTCCAGGAAAAGCTATTAACTACTCCCATCGACTTGCCGACTAACTGAGAGGCCGCACTGCCTACGGCTCCGCCAATAAAAGCCGCGCCAATGCTCCCCATCGTAATTCCCGCCGCACCGGTTAACACCGCTGCGCCTGTTGCCATCACCCCTCCTGCTGACGCAACACCGAGTAGTGGCGCTGCGGCACCAGCAGTAAAAACTGTTGCAACAACCGCAACTACCACCATGACAACACTGGCAAGACCGCTGCTTTTCTTTTTCTTTGGTTTCGGTGGTGGGGGTGGTTGGGGGCTTGGCGTGGTGTCGCCAATGACGTCATCAGCGTTGTATGGCTTGAAAGTCGTTGCGTCGTTGTGGGTGCTACCGACAACGTTCGGAATGATCAGCGCGCCGCCTGGGGTTAGCGGTTGATCAGCTGACAACCCGTTGGCATCGGCGATCAGATACCACATAGCTGCATCGCCCCAAACGGATTGCGCCACACGGCCCAGAGTATCGCCCTGGTTGACGACGTAGCTGCTGGGGGTTCGGGCAGGATAATCCGTCGAAATAGGTGTCAGCGTATCGCTGATTTCAGGAGCGCTGACATTGCCAACGTTAGCCAGTGCCCCTCCTTGATAGTAAAGATAGTTTTGTACTGTACTGTTGTTACTATCTTTACGGGCAATCAATTGGCCGTCGGCATTTGTGGCAAATGCATGCACTGTAGTAGAGCCGGTAACCATTAGAAGATCCCCCTTGCCATTGTACCAGAACGTTGTCACCCCTGGACTACTTGACTGGGTTGAGGATACTGTATTGGAGCCTTCTTTGTAGGTATCAAACAAAGAGTAATCTTTGTTGTAGTAGTTTGAAAACTTAATGCTCACACCATCACTGTTATATATTACGTAGCGATAGGATCTCTGATTGCCAGCGGAGTCCAGCATCGCAGCTTCACCAAAGTAATTATCTTGAGCAAGACGCTGCACTCCGCCTGAGACAGTGTAGGTCTTCTGGGTAATTAATTTTCCATCGCCCCGATAGCCGTAATTCGAGCTACCGCTAATCACGCCAGCTGTATAATTGATTTGCAAGCTCTGATAGCCACGAGGATCATAAACATTCGAAAACTTTAAGGCTGCCCCTGAGAGAGGCTGTGTTGCTTGAGAAGTGTTCGCACCCAGCGTACGTGAAGATTGTCGCTCACTGCTGCTGACTACCTGACCAAAATCATTATAATCGTACTCGGTAATAAAATAAATTTCCGCTGAACCGCTTGTTTTGTCCCATTGTTCTGTTGTTTGTCGGCGGCCTGCAGCATCATAGGTTGTCACTACGCCCTTTGCTTTTCCTTCAATTTTCCCCGCAACAACCTGGCCACTACTCATGTATCCCGAATCAATTAGAGCGCGACCTTCTTGATCATATTTATACCAATTATCAATTACTGTACGTACACCAGACTGATTTGTTGTATCAAGATAAGAGCGCCGACGGCTTCCAAGCTCATCATAACTGTACTTTAGGGAGTCTAGTCGTGCCGCATACCCACCGCTAGGAATAGATGCACCTGCGAGGCGAGAGCCCTCATCAAACGAGTAGCGAGTCTCAACGCTGCCAGTAACCGAAACAAGCCCCAAAAGTGAGCTAACAGTATTTGAGATCGTTTCTCGCACCTTGTTTCCGGACAAATCATAGTTATAGCTTGCCCACTTTGAGTCCGGCTCATATTCGCTGGCGTGGTAGTATATATACTGGGTTCCGCCAACCAACCCATTAGAGTAATAGCTGTACGTGGTTTTTTGCATAGGCGCAGGTCTAATTGGTAACCCACCAGAAACCGTGAAGTAATCTGTTGCGCTTTCGCTAAGCACCTGCCCAAACCCATTATACGTATAGGTGAATACCCGTCCCAGCAGATCCTTATGCCCGCTCAGCCGCCCATAATTAGCTTCGTCATAAGTCGATGTCAGAGTATTGTTCAGCCCATCAGTTTCCTTCGCCTTGCGATTGGCCTCGTTGTACTCGTAGCTCTTCTCGACTTTCGATTCATTACGCGTTCTAACCGCATTCCCCCGCTCATCAAACAGCGTATACCGCACATTCCCCGCCACGCCCGTTGTAACCCCGGACCCACTGGCACTCGCCAACGTCTCCTCAACCGCAGTGCTCCCACTGATCTCGCCTACCAACCGCCCCGCCTGGTCATACTGGTTAGTCAATAAAGTCACAGCGGAGCCATTGCGCACAATCCCATGGCTCACTTGCCGGCTCATCGCGTCATAACCGTCCACCAGCACCACGCCCAGTGCATCCCGGGTCGCCACACGGTTGCCGTGAACATCCATCAAATAGGTGCGCGCATAACCCAGCGCATCGATATCACGCAGCAGTTCGCCCACTTGGTTGTACTGATGTTGGCGTGTACGCAAGACGGTGCTGGTAGGCACACCGGCATACGGCCCCACCAGGTCGACTTCCTGGATCAGTAGCCCATTCAGGTCATAACGTTTTTCATGGATCAGGCTTGCGCGGTAGCTGGTGCCGTTTTCGCGCAGGATGTCGGTGACCGGCAAGGTTTCCGTCAGTTGCTTGTTATTGTGATCGTAGGTGTAGGTGGTGATATAGCCGCGAGCATCGGTGCGGGTCAGCAGGTTGCCCCAGCGGTCGTAGCTCTGGCGAATGATCGGCGTGGCCAGGGTCAGGTTGATGTTGTTCAGCGTATCGGCGTTGATGTTGGCTTCGAACGCAGGCAAATGTTGCTCAAGTGCTCGACCAAGAACGTCGTAGCGGGTGTAGGTAATACGATCATCTGCGGCGGTGTTGGCGTCGCCGATCTGGTTACTGCGACTGGCCTTGGCATTGAGGTCGTAATCGACGCGGGTAATGCCTTGAGCGTTTTGCTGCTGGGTAACCCTCCCGGCCTGGTCATAGACATAACCAGCTTGCAGGTAGCCATTCAACAACTGGCTGGTCACTTCGCCGAAACGGTTATACACCGCTGAGTTGATAGTGGTTTTCTGGGTGTTGTCGGCGGCCGTGTACCAATCGGTGGTGGACAGTTGTTGGCCCATCACATCGTAGGTGTAGCCACGGCGGATGGTCTGTGTGCGGGTGAGCGCAGCGCCGCCAACCGTCCAGCCACTCAAGGTCACGTTGATCTGGCGACTTTCTTCCACACGCCTACCGGCCGCGTCGACCTTGTAGGACTGCGCCGAACCACTGGCGTCGATGCTTTGAACTTCGTAGCCCGCCGCATCAAAACGGGAGCGTGTGACACGGGTTACGCCGGCCTGTTGATTGCCTGCCGAATCGACCCCGGCACTTTCGGTTTCGCTCACTACTTGGCCGAAGGCATTGAGTGCATAGGTGGTAGTGGGTGACGCATAGACGAAACCGGCGGC
>Ga0065696_1000016_pt1 | contig 14416 bp, 19 predicted proteins | sample SwiRhiMetagenome_FD_59085 | JGI IMG/M metagenome (GOLD analysis project Ga0065696, IMG submission 59085) | Bulk soil microbial communities from switchgrass field near East Lansing, Michigan, USA - East Lansing bulk soil v2 (version 2) | ecosystem: Environmental > Terrestrial > Soil >...
CGCCACACCTTGCCGATCCTGTTCATGACCGGCTACGCGGAAAATGCCGCGAACCGGCAAAGTTTCCTCGGCGAAGGCATGGATCTGATTTCCAAGCCGTTCCATATCGATGAGTTGCTGGAAAAGATCCGTCGTGGGCTGGATGGGACGGCAGGCGAGGGTTAGAAGGGACAGGGGCACCACGCCACAAGGCACCTGCCTGGTGCCCGAAGGCGGCGGAAATCGGATGCCCGCCCAGCGCGAAAACCCACGGTAAAACGAAGCAGTATCGCGCAACGGCACAGGCGGCGGAAACCTGTCAGGAATGACAGTACCGCTGGTCCCGTGGCGCGTTGACGAGCAGTGGCTTCGGGACTTTGCTTATGGGTACCGCGACGAATCAGCAGCGGGGCACACCGGTTCGAGGACACCAAGAATGAGCGACAGACAGAACGGCACAGTGAAGTGGTTCAACGATGAAAAGGGTTACGGATTCATCACTCCGGAGAGCGGCCCCGACCTGTTCGTCCACTTCAGGGCAATCGAGGGCAGCGGGTTCAAAACATTGAAGGAGGGCCAGAAGGTCACCTTCGAAGCCGTACAGGGCCAGAAAGGCATGCAGGCCGATAAAGTCCAAATCGTGTCCTGACCCGCTTGATGCCCGCAGACATACCTGCCCCGACGGGCCACCTATTGCACTGGAAAGGAGAACGGCCATGCCCAGGAAAACTCCACAGACTGCAATCTCCATCAGCAGCAAGACTGCCGCCTACGATGAGCAGGACATTTTCTTTCGCAGCGCCACCACCGCCCAGGGTGGCCGGCGGCTGCGCGAGGGGCAGACGGTCACCTACGAATTGGTCAGGGGCCCGGGCGGCGACTGGCAGGCCGTCAATATCGAGATCGTGGACGAGTCGACACTGAACTAGCCCGCGCACTTCACTACAGCTGAAACCTTGCGACCGCTTCGTTCAGGGAAACGGCCAGCTGCGCCAGTTCTCGACTCGATCCATTGATCTGCCCGGCGCCGGAAGAGGATTGCGCAGACAGGTCGCGAATATTGACGATATTGCGATCGACTTCCTTCGCCACCTGGGCCTGCTCCTCGGCGGCGCTGGCGATGACCAGGTTGCGCTGGTGGATCTGATCGATGGAGTCGGTGATCTGGCTCAATGCGCCGCCCGCCCCCTCAGCCAGCGCCAGGGTGTCGGTGGCACGCTGGGTACTCGACTGCATCGAGCTCAACGCCTCGTTGGACCCCGTGCGCATCGCGGTCACCATCTGGTCGATTTCCAGGGTCGATTGCTGGGTACGGTGGGCCAGTGCACGGACTTCGTCAGCCACCACCGCAAAGCCGCGCCCGGACTCACCGGCCCGCGCCGCCTCGATCGCAGCGTTGAGTGCCAGCAGGTTGGTCTGCTCGGCGATGGAGCGGATCACGTCGAGCACCTTGCCGATATCCCGCGATTGCTCGGCGAGGTTCTGCACCAGGGTCGAGGTTTCGCCGATGTTGGTGCTCAGGGCTTGAATGGCGCTGACCGTTTCACCCACACGGTGCTGGCCTTCGCGCGCGGTTTCATTGGAAAGGCGAGTGGACTCGGAGGTGGACACCGCATTGCGCGCCACCTCATCCGCCGCCGAGGTCATCTCGTTGACGGCGGTGGCGGCCTGCTCGATTTCAGCGGTCTGCTTTTGCAGGCTGCGGCTGCTCTGGTCGGTGATGCCGTTGAGGTCGGTGGCCGATGACGCCATCTGCCCGGCCGACTGGCGAATCAGTTGCAAGGTCCCGCGCAGGTTGGCCTGCATGGTCTTGAGTGCCACGAGCAGGCGCGTCACTTCGTCGTCGCCGCTCACGTCCACCGTTTGGGTCAGGTCACCTTGGGCAACGTTCTCGGCAGCCCGTACGGCATGACTGAGCGGGCCGACAATGCTGCGCGTGAGCAACCAGGCCAGCAGCACGGTGCTCAACCCGGCCACGATCACAAAGCCGAACACCATGGTGCGCGAACGGCCGTACTGCGATTCGGCCGCCTGGCCTTGCTGGTTGATCTGGGCGTTGTAGTAGTCGGCCAGGGCATTGAGTTGGGCCCCGGAGCCATCGACCACGGTTTTCATATCCACCAGCAACAGCTTGTTGAGTTCGGCGCCCTGCTGCTTGTCGGCGAGGATGAATGATTGCGCCAGCCCTTGCTGGTATTGGCGCAGCGAGACCTGGAACTGGTCGTAGAGCGTGCGTACTTCGGGGGTGTCGATCACTGCATCGAGGTCGGCCAGCCGTTTGCTCAGGTCCTGGCTGCGGGTGTCCATCTGGCTACGGTAGTTGCGGGATGCTCGCCGGGTTCGGGTCCAGGGCCATGCGCAAAGAGATCGTACGAATGCGCAGCATGATTTCGCGAATGTCCGCCACCAGCCGCATCTTCGGCACCAGCCCGCTTTCCACCTGCACCGCGCTGGCGCGGATGCTTGCCATGTTCGACAGTGCAAAAAAACCCAGCAGGGCCACGAGAAAAGCAATCAGGGCAAAACCCAGACCCGCACGGCGGGCGATGGACAGGCTGCGAAGGGACATTAGGGGGGACTCTCTTATTAGGGATACGATGTCGTACGAGAGTGTTTCGGCCGTTTGGATAAAGACTTGAGGGACGTACACCCAGGAAATGGGAAGTTATAAATATCAGTGAGTTATTTGCAGCGTCGCCGAGCATGATGCCCACGAGAATACTGGGAACACATCAAAGATGACGAAACGGAGTAACCCATGAACATCCGACCTATCCACACCGAACAGGATTACAAGGACGCGCTCAAGTCTGTCTCTGCGCTGTTCGACAACGAACCAGAACCCGGCACCCCGGAAGGTGATTACTTTGACGTAATGATCACGCTGATCGAGGCCTATGAAGCCAAACACTTTCCCGTAGACCTGCCCAACCCAATCGATGCCATTCGCTTCAGAATGGAACAGTCTGGCCTGTCGGCGGCTGATCTTATTCCCGCCATTGGCCGTCAGAATCGTGTTTATGAAGTGCTGAATGGAAAACGAGCGCTGACCTTGCCGATGATTTGGAAACTGCATGAGATGTTTGGTATTCCAGCAGAAAGCCTGATCAAGCCAGTAAGGCATGCTTGAAGACGGAATACGGTTGGTTGTGCCTGCTGGAAACAACCACTGCGGCCCTGTTTGCTGCTCGGAACGAGTAGCTTGCCCCCAAATCTCAGAAACGAAAAAGCCCCGTAGCTTATTCAGCTACGGGGCTTTTTCTATGTAATGGCGGAGAGATAGGGACCCTCCGATTTCATACCTACAGCCCTCATAAACCGGTATTTCTTGGCTTCAAGCATCAAGAGTGGTCAAATTGAGTGGTCAAAATGAGATCGGTCAGTATGGCAACTTACCTTGTACAAAAAACCGGGCGAAAGCACTTGGTATGTTCGTATGGTCGTTCCTCCCGCTGTTCGTCATGCCTTTGGTGGCCGTACAAAGCTGATCAAGACAACGGGCAGCAGCAACAAAGCTGAAGCTATGGATAGACGACTGCCAATCCTCGCAAAATGGAAAGCTGAGATTGCGGCGGCGAAGGAGCTAAAGCTTACCACCCGTGACCAGTGGCGTCCTGAAATGGCAGATAAAGGTCTAACGCTACAACAGCAAATAGATACAGCTTTACTGGAAGCCGTCAAGAATCCACCCAAGGGTATAGGTGGTACAGCCACTGAGATTTATGCTCGTTCTGCTAAGCTGCAAGAGGAAATAAAAGCGTTCTTGCAGGATGCTCAGCAGTTGGAGATACAAGGAGCTAACGGACTTGTAGACCGTTTACGAGCAGACCTTGACCTTGAGTCAGAGCCAATCACGATGGTCGACGCGGTGATGCGTTCAGCTCAAACCGTACAAGACATGATGGTTCAGCTCGCCGAACGCAGATATGGACTTTCGCCACTTGAACTGGAGGAAGCTCACGAGATTATTCAAGCACCAACAACCTACAAACCCGTATCCCCCATAACGGATCGGCGCCTAGAGCAGTTCCGAGCGTACCGGGTGAACGATGGTATTGCGGCAAAGACCATTGACCAGCAGGAAAGCAAGCTCACCAAAACTGTCTGGGTACCTCCGTGATCAAGGCTTCCCCCTGACCCAGTCGCGACCATTACAAAGTGGTTGGAAACACGTCAACCTAACGAGCAAAACCAAAGCTCAATACTTGTTAGCAGGTTCAACGTTCTGGCGGTGGGCAACGAAGAATGATGCGCGCTGGCAAGAGTTGCACTTGGGACTGGACAATCCGTTCAAAGGGCAAGAACTTCCCAAGGTGCGTGGTAAAGCTAAAGCAGAAGCAGCCCGCAAGGCGTTTACCCAAGAACAGATCGAACACCTATACGAAGTCGCCCACGCAGAAGGTAACAAGACGCTAAGTGACTTAATCATGATGGGTGCCCACACCGGCTGCCGTATAGAAGAGCTCGCCCAGCTTCGCAAAGAATCAGTGGTGAAGGTAGAAGGTGTTCTGAGTTTCAAAATTGATGACAGTAAGACTGTTGCTGGTATCAGACAGATACCTGTTCACCCATGCCTGTCGGCCACGGTAGATCGCCTCATTGCTGATAGTACAGACGACTTCCTCCTACCAAGCTCAGCGGGTAACAAATACGAGATTAGGTCTGACTCCCTCAGCAAGGCGTTCGGGAGATTGAAAACAGCACAAGGCTTCGGCAAACACCACGTATTCCATAGCGTGCGGTCGATGGTAGTCACCCTTCTACTTCGCAGTGGAGTACCCGGCCCTACCGTTGCAAACATCGTTGGTCACGAAACTGGATTGGTTACATTTGACGTTTATGACGAAGGCGCCAGCCCTAGGCAAAAGCTTGATGCGCTTTCCAACCTGTCATTTAACTTCTCAGGTATCCACCGTCCAACCTGTTGACTGGTTATATTCTGACAACTTCGAAAATAAACAAAAAAAGTAGGTTGACCAATCACAAAACCATTGATCTAGGTGTTGACAAAAACGCAAATCGTTTGCTATTATGGTCAACATTAGGAAAGGGCACGAGAGGGCACNAGAACACCCATACCCAGTACCCTCGCAAGTCTGCGTATCCTCTACTGCTTAGCCCTTCCTTCTGAGCGCCAGTCAGTAACGTGCTCGTCCCTCTCATCTAAATTCTAAAGGTCTTCCCTCCACGGCTAGACCTTTTTTATTGCTTAGAAAACATTCTGTTTATCAAACAGCTTTATCATCACCAATAATGGAGGACAACTTATGTCTGTGGTAAAACAATGCTCCAGTTGCGGTTCAAAACTAGTCAACAAGCGAAGTCATACTCGCACCTGCTCTAATACATGCCGCTGGCGAGTATGGTACGCAAAGCAATCAGCGATGGTTGCAGTGAAACTTATGCTCTAGCACCACTCATTACACGATTTAATTAAGAATGCTGCCGATAAAAAAGGACGTATCCATTAACGAGTGGATTTACACCAAAGCAATCAGCTGATTGGTGTTAGGTAGTGCTTACACACGAGCATGCATCCATCTGAAAGCCTTATGCTACGTGGCATTGAGCCACAAACAGGAGTGTCAAAATTGAAATTAAGACTCAATGATGAAGCGGTGAATCAACTCACTTCGATCATGGATAAAACAGGTTACACCAATCCTACACACACGGTGCAAGTGATGATTTCCACCATCTACAACAACCTATTCAAAACCAAATACAAATCCCCAAGAGAGGATAGTTATGGCAATCAATCGAGTAAGAGCATGTAAAGGATGTAACGCTGAATTCAATACCAGTCAGTTCAACGCAAAGTACTGCCCACCATGCCGCCCTAAGGCGAGACAGCAGAATCAAAAAGATAAACGTCAAGCGTTAGCCGAGAAGCGAGTATTAAAACTCTCACAGTCTGATGAGTGGTTATGGATTGCACGAGAGTGCAGACGAGCCGGTACTGTTGAATGCCTGCAAGGCGTGGACATTATTGAACTACTTGCAGTGTACAAAGCCAAGCTTAAAACATACAGCTACAATAGTGAGAGGAAGAAGTCTCAGTATCATCTTTGTCATATCTCACCAGTATCCGGTAAAGAGTCTGTTGGCTTGCTGCATCACCTTAACCTATTTATAGGTAGCTCATTTCACAATCAAACACACGGCAACAACGGTTACAAAGATCGTGGTTTGTGCATCCCCAAAAGCAAGCTTAAATCAAAGTGGAAAGTAACAGATAAAACCAGTGATCGTGTAGTCTTGAACAAGGTTACTGAATATCTTGGTCAAGTATTAATCGACTATGCAAAAGAGAACCCGGTCAATAAGAGTCAGCGTTTCAATATGGCGAGATGGGTGTATCAAAATGATCCTGACAACATACTACCATTGAGCAACCTGGAAAGAATGTCTATGGGTGACCTCCGTGCCATGCGGGCAAGGGTCGAAGAAAAAGTAGCTTTCACCATAGAGTATGCAACCAAACGATCATTCATTGTGATGCTTGAAGAGTGTGAGCGATTATCAAAACAACTACCTGATAGCCAGCACAAGTCTGACATTTTATTCATGATTCCAGTATTGCAAGTTGCAATTGCTTTTCTTAGTCGCAAACCAGATCAGCATGGATTCTCAAGTGTACTGACAAAACCATACGGGGTTACATGGGACCCGTTAGAACTTCGTGATGACATGAGTGAATCAACATTCCGTGACTTCATTGGATTCCAGACCTTCCACACGCTTCAGGGCAAGGCTGTAGATCGCAAGATAATACGCAGCACCCTGGGCAAGTACTTGAGCGTAACATCGCTCACACCAGACTACAGCAAGTCTAACGGCAGCATCCAGAAGCACTTTGCCGACGACTATTCACAGTTCGTACAACAAGTGCCAACTATCAAGAATGCAATCATCGCTCTCGGCCTGGTAGATAAATACATGTTGGCAGATGAGATTGCAAAATCAGAAGAAGCGGCATACGAAGAAGCCATGTTCGCCAGCTTTAAAATGGAACAGTGCGAGGGTTTACACGATTACTCCACTATCCATTACGAAGTGGAAAAAGATTACGTACCTAACCCGCACCTCGTCACATTCCAAGAGGCCGTGCTGTGCCTATTCTGACAGCGGCGGTAGTACTTACAGATGAATCATGCATATGCCTCAAAGTGTGATTATACAAGGGCTGCAGCCATTTTAATCATGTCATCTTCCTATCTGATTGAGATAGGAGTCAAACCAAAATAAGGAATATACAAATGAGCAACCTAGACTATTTCAGACGGGGGCTAGAGAGGGCGATAGCCCGAAAATCCGTGCGAAGAGAACCACCAAATGCACAACAAGTGCAGAAGCTGGAGGATGGCACCACTACTACAAATACCACTACCAGCACCAACGATATTGCTTCCAATGCCGTTACCACAACTAAACTCAGCTTAGAACAATACAGAACAGCGATCATCAGCAAGATGATTCAACTAATCAATAGACAAAAGGAAATGAGAAATGACTGATAAAATAACCATCAAGGGTGTCCCGCCAAAGTTTTACCATGCTGAATTGGAACGGCGCCAAGCAGCTCGCCACAATCAATATCATCTGACATCTGAAAGCCATTGTGTAGCACGCGGAGATATCGCGCTCGTGTTCCTAACAAATGTAATTAAGCTAGCTAAGCAGGGATATGAGCTGAGCAGTAAATACCCCGTGACAACTGATCCTATGTCCTACGCTGCCTACATGCGCAAGCCTGACGCAATCCAACAAGTTGACCTTGAAGCGCTTGATGAGCAAGTTAAACTTGAATACATTGCTGACTTGGAGTGTGAGCATCAAAAGTACAAAGACCTACTAACCGCACAACTGCTTCAGGCTGCCGAGGTTAAAGAGAAAAAGAAGGAGGAGGAAAGGAAAGCAAAGCTTTTAAAGGAGGTAGAAAAAGAGGTTGCCAATGCATTTGGCGAGCTTGTTATTCCCTGAGTGAATCAAGACGGTATCTGCAAGCTCCTACAATTGAATCTGAGAGCTTTTACAATATTAGCAATAACCGGCAGCATCACTAGCCCTTGAGTGCCTAACAGCGTTCAGGGGCTTTTCCAAATCTGTAGTACGCCAACCAGTAACAGGGTGATAGCAGGTAGTCATACAGACACTTTTGCAGGCAATCATTATCATGAATTTACGTACCGTATCATCCACAGCCCTGATTTTAATGGACTCCAGATTTCCTCAGGTTAAGCATAGCCCTCCTTATGCGAACTTCTTAGTAGATTGAAAGTAATTTTGGTTAAAAACTATAGCTTATTCGTCCAGCGATCATAATCAATGAGACAATTCAACTACTCCCCTTTCATTTCCTTCATAACATTACCGTACCCTGCTTCCATTACTGCCCAATGACGCTCTAACTGTCTCTGAAGTTCTGCGACATCACAGGCAATACCGAGGTCCTTGCGTATGGCTATCATCAATTTCAATTGGACCTTAGACAGCCCTTTTATTTCAGGTAAAAGTAGTGCGTGGAATTCACCTAGCTTTTCCCCATGAATTTCGTATGCGCGCGCTAGTGCCTCCGAATATTCCTCAGACTGACCGGACTTAAATTTATAATAGCTTTCAAGTGTCTGGTATACAGCCCAATCTTGACGCCCTTCTTCGTGGAATCTTTGCATATCCAGTTGCAGCCTAGAAGCCTCGGCAAACGAACTATCGTAAGATGAGCTGTTGATTTCAATGTCCGCTTTGGCATTCTGTACGACTGCGAGCCATGGAAGCAGCTTTAAAAATACCACTCCGAACTCTGCACTCAACTCTCCCGCCAGTTTTGTCGTTTCAGGCTCCGCAACCTAATTTTACCTTCGCCATCGATGCAGTAATTGCTTGAAGCTCTAAAGTCATATCTATCTTTGTAAAAATCTCTACTAACCAACGTACCAAGCTTTAATATTTGTAATTTCTAATATCCTCTATAGCTTTTAAGTAAACATCATGCCTAAGCTTGCTCATTCTTTCCTTGGATTTCTCATTCGCATCATGATTAAGCTGCAACAAAAGGCGGCTGCTATTACTTTTATTCGATATCATCACTCCAAATAAAGTGATGGCTGACGCAACTATCCCCGACCAGATTACATCCGGGACTGTTTTCATAAATTCAATAATTTGCCCAATCATTCGCCACTCCTTGCTATTGATGGCCCACCAGGCCGTCCCAGCTCTGGATTGTTGAGTACCGTCACGTGCAACGGACCATCCATGAGTTCTCCGTAAAGCTCTTCTAAGACAGTTTTCACGGTCAAGGCGTCAGTCATGTCCTCGGACCGAAGGGCATTAACCTGAAAAGGCCACTCAAGTCCTATTATCCCGCCATCATCTACAAACACGGTGTAAGACTTGCCCTTTGCGGAGAAAGTCAGCCCGTACCGGACGCGATCATTAAACACATGGGTATTAAAGATTCGCCTCCGCGTATGTACGTGTTGATATCCTTCGTTTTTTGCTATCGATGTGAGGGTTGGTGTTGGATCGGCATCACATTTGAATCTGCCACCGGTAGTCAGCACGTAAATCTCGCCAATATTCAGAAAGTCGAATTCAAAGGAATGCTCACCCACGTGATAGGACGTAACGGAATCACACTCGATCAACGCGCTTTCCAGTCCCTTGACCACAAGGGGAGGACTGAATTCTTTGAGCGGCACAAGGATGTGGCGATCTACGATAATATAGAGCGCATGTACAACCAACGGTCGATCCTTGCAGTTCGTCAAGGCGATGTCAGTCAACCGTGGTGCTGAGTAGCGATCATGTGAGAGCGAATACGTAATCAAAGCTTTGTTGCCGAATTTCTTCCACGCTAAAACGAATGAGAGTGGAAACAGAATCAATCCTGGTACAAGTTTGAAGAATTCTCCGACCATCGACCATCCCGCCCAAGCAACAACGTCATCCATATGTCTAGCTCGCAAAACGTGAGAAGCGAAAGCATACCTTTTTCTAAAGGTCCTGCCCTGCCAGTTCGACAAACCACTATCATTTGATTCAACCTGCTCGATGATCCCGTCAACCGGACTTTCCTCGCCACAGCACTCAAGGATGACGGCAACCATGCCAGACAACACAGATGCAAATATTGCCACCGCTGACGTATTAACCCTATTGCTGCATAACCAGTATGCATTGAGCGCCGCCATGGAAGAAATCACTAACTGGCTTTCTGAAAATGGGGCAACAGACGTTGTTGCTAACGCGCGGGGTGCAATGGAAACCATGGATGCAAACGCTCAAGGCATCACTGATGCCATTAACAGATTACGACGCTCGTAAAGTCGCACCTATTTGGGTATAGCTCAGGCAGTACCGTTAATCGGCTTCTTTTACCGTACCGAAAATAACTCTTCAAAACCCTAATCGATACACATATAATCGGTACATCCAAAACGGTATATAGGATTATTCAAATGTTCGTACGTGCATACTTGAGGGCGTCCACTGATGAGCAAGACGCTTCGCGTGCCAAAGAAGACTTGAAGGCGTTCGCAGCAAATAACGGCCAGCGTGTTGCGAGCTGGTATGTCGAGAACGAATCAGGCTCCACCCTGCAACGACCTGAATTGTTCCGCTTGCTGGATGATTGCGAAGCTGGCGACATTCTGTTGATTGAACAGGTGGACCGGCTGTCACGCTTGAATGATGCTGACTGGAAGAAGCTACGGGCAATCCTCGATACCAAGGGCGTGCTGGTGGTGGCTCTCGACCTGCCCACGTCACACGCTGCCCTACAACCACCCCGTTCTGGTGATGACTTCACAGGACGTATGCTAGCCGCAATCAATACGATGTTGCTGGATATGCTTGCAGCTGTAGCCCGCAAGGATTACGAAGACCGGCGCCGTCGCCAGGAGCAGGGGATCAAGAAGGCTAAGGCAGCTGACGTGTACCAGGGGCGTCCAGTGGATACTAAGTTGCACAACCGCATACAAAGACTGCTTAGGTAGTGGCATGTCTCTTCGCAAAACAGCTGCTACTGTCGGTTGCGCTTTGAGTACGGTTCAGCGGGTAGCCAAAGCCTGACTGTAACGCTCCACGGAGCCACGCCCCAGCTTATTTTCAGCCAGGAAGCCCCAAGCGCCCATCGAGTTGTGATCGTGCCAAGCGGCGGAAGGTATGTTGTTCCATTCTCAGGTTACGCTTTGGGCAGATGATCTTCGAGTCGCTTTATCACTTCCGCAACCCACATCTTTGCCTCGTTCCAGCTTTTAAGATGCTCACCACATACTGGGCAATGTAGCTCATCCTTATCTCTCACACGGAGTTTGATAGAGCGGATTGAGAGAGTTGATCCGCATCGATTACAGGTAACACGTTCGGATGGCATTTTCGATCCTCGTTCCATTGTAAATATGCAGAAATAGAAAACCCTGCGGGCGCAGGGTTTCTTGCCGCCTGGTCTTGCTGGATCAGCCACCTAGAAGGGTAGTTGCTTTCCTCCACTCAGTAGGCGCTTCATCCGAAAGCGAAACTAGCGCTTCGTATTTCGTTATACCCGCCACCCGAGCAGCTTTGTCGACACAATTACGAGCATCTTGGAGGGCGCTCGCTTTGGTCCAGCCTTCCAAAAACCGTGCTGTCCAAAGTGTCGTCAGCTTGTGCTTGATGTATTTTTCCTTCTTAAGCTCTTCGTTAAATGTGTTCCGTGCCGATGAGGTAACGCCGCCGTCCAGATCGACGGTTACAACTGCATGAATGGTCATGATCAGTTACCCCGCGCTTTGTTGGACTGGGCAACAACACTCGCAGCAAGTGTCTTGGTTTCATCACTGTATTTGTCGCTCTGGAGAACCTTTCCAGCGATTACCTCCATTTCGGCACTTGTCTGCTTTGTGGAGTGGGTTTGTGCCAGCGCTGAAGCAGCGAGGCGCCTAGCAATTGCAGAGGCATTAGGATCGCGAAGGGTTTCAGACGCCAGGGTGGCGACCTTCGGCGATGATTGCTTGGTGTTTTTGCTCATGATGGCAGTACCTATTTCAGTGGGGGAGTGCCCGCCTGAAAAAAGCACCGTTGAGCGGGTTTCACAATCCATCGTTTGACGATGGGGTAGTGATTCGCTCTAATGCCGATTCTCAGGTCGGGTTACAAAAAACCGCTGGCTTGAGGGGGCGAGTGATTACGTTCTGTCCGGAAAAACGAAGCGTAATCACTCGCTGTCTTCTTACCTGTCCATACTAGGACACGGCTAACGCAAATCCCTACATATAGGGTTTTTTTTGCGCCTGAACACAAGATAATGCGTTTTGCGAGCCTTAGCAACGCAGCAACCTGTGAGTAACTTTGTGATTAAAATGTGTATAAAACGTGGAACACCCTTGTAACCCGCGTGGTTACTGCATTCAGCCGTTTGTCACTGAATACTATAAAGTTTTCTTCAAAGGTTTTTTTTGACGGACGGGGTGTTTCGAACGGTTGGCGTCATGATTTTGACCATCCTGCTGTGTATGCGTACAGTTTTTGTTGCAAAAGAATATCGTCACTAACAAGTGAAGGATGGATCTGAGTCGTAGGATTCAGTCAGGACGGCTAATAGCTGATAATGGACAAATTCTTGATGGCATTGAGTCGGCTTGGGCGATCAACCCTGCTGTAGGCACCAAACGTCACTGTCCCCGACTCATGACCGGCAAGCTCTCTGATCAGTCTGTCAGGCACATCTTCTCGCACCAACCGGGAGATGACCGTCGCACGGATTGAGTGAAACACGTGGGAATTCCCTAACCCTTGGCCGTTTTCAATTTGCCAAATGCCTTGGGCAGTGCATCTGGCCGAATGCCCTATTTGTTCTTGCTTTTGGATGGTATTAAGTGTCTGTCAGTGGGGGATCTACAAAGCGAGTAACGAGCTTTTTTAGCTGAGAGTGCAACTGGGACCTTTCTGATTACGGCGAAAGTTTTTGAGTCCGTGATATGGAACATTGTCACGCCCTCGACAATGATCAAGTTCTCCGTGCGAAGCTTGCACAGCTCCTCGACTCTGCCGCCGTGCAGAAACTCAAAGCAAGAGATATGATCCAATCTTGAGGTCAGCGGCTACCTCGGATTGGTATTGCAACAGTCAAAAGTCACTGGAACAGAGCCTAATCTACAGCCGACAGGCCGGGCGATCATTCGGCGTATACCATCACTGACCATATCTAACGGTAACCTTGCCGCTCGAAATCATACCAAGGACTGTGGTTCTTCCACTTTAACCCTCGCATGTCGACACCCATTCCGCTGGTAAGCAAGGACATTTCCCTTTTGTTCTCCTTACTGGTGTCATCACCGAAAATCATACCCACTAAAGCACTTCCGTATGTTATATCCAGCGGCTCCGGCGACTTTGTAAATGCTACATAGCGATATTCATTCTCAGCTTCCCAGTCGCTCATTTTTTCGAAGAAAAGCTGCTGATGATGCTTTCTTAAATGAATCGCCGGATACCTGTCTCGACCATATTTTTCAAGATCGTCTGTGTTGATGCTGAAGGTCAGCTCTTCAAAAAGGTCACGGGCGATTCCACAATCTTTGTACTGTACCTCACCACCGAGTAATGGAGTGTGTGCAGCAAGCTGAGTAGTTATTTCTTTCTCAAGACTTTCGCGGTGGAAGACCAGACAAACGCCGGTATGCTTTTCAGCGTACTGCGCCCACATTCGAGGCTTACAAAACCCCCGGTTGAAAATATCGGTGAGGTGGTTACCGATCAGCGGCCCTTTATCACGTGAAAAGCAGGCTAGACGCGTATCTCGCTTCAATTCGTCTGAAAGCCAAGCCGACATGGCATCGCGGTCGTAATCTATTCGGTCAACTTTTGACTCAAACGATACGAAATCGAACAACCAACTTTTAGTTTCCTTGGGATCATTGGTCCGTCTGTACTCGCCAAATCGGAGCGTACGAAACTTGAGGATGCAATTGATCGCAGTCGCGGCGCTGGTGTAGTGGTAAAGGTATTTATTATGGTCTGTGACATTGATAATCACGGCTTCATCCTTGGCGCTGCATAAGGTGCTGATAGCCTAGGATAGTACTGCGGACCGTGCTCGATACTCCATCAAATGAGTAACCAATCGCACCGTAACGAGCTCACAGGAGCTCTTAGAGATATGGATGCACTCACCTTCAGGGATTTGGCAGAAGATTGAGCATGTGCCCCTCGTATCGGAGGGTACCGTCAAGTCGTCCGGACAGAAATCTTCGGATTTCCATCGCCAGCAGTGGGCAGTGAACACCGATTGCTAATATATTTTGGCGGGGTTGAGTGGTCAAACTGAGTGGTCAAATGCAAAAAATCGAACACAAAAAAGCCTCGTAAATCAAGGACTTACAAGGCTTTTTGAATAATGGCGGAGAGATAGGGATTCGAACCCTAGGTACCGGTGAAGGTACAACGGATTTNC
>Ga0065696_1000127_pt1 | contig 14342 bp, 13 predicted proteins | sample SwiRhiMetagenome_FD_59085 | JGI IMG/M metagenome (GOLD analysis project Ga0065696, IMG submission 59085) | Bulk soil microbial communities from switchgrass field near East Lansing, Michigan, USA - East Lansing bulk soil v2 (version 2) | ecosystem: Environmental > Terrestrial > Soil >...
GCGAGCTTGCTCGCGCTGGGCTGCGCAGCAGCCCTCCAAGCTGGGCCGCTTCGCGCCCCAGCGCGAGCAAGCTCGCTCACCATAAGAAGCTCGTTCACCACAACAAGCTCGTTTGGCCACAGACCGCTTGCTCGCCGCACAATCCCTTCACCTCATGGGGGTCAGGCTGGGCGCGACATCACCGCCAGGCGCACCGCCAGCACGCTCAGCACCGTCGCCAGGCCCCATTTCTGTAGCCAGGCGCCTTTTGGGCGCCTGGCGAAGAAGCGGCTCAGCACCCCGCCGAAAATACCCAGCAGCAGGTGAAACACCCCAGCGATCAAAGTCAGCACGCCCCCCAACAGCATCAACTGCACGGCGATGGAGCCGGCCTGCGGCCGTACGAACTGCGGCAAAAACACCACAAAAANCAGCAACGCCTTGGGGTTGAGCAGGCTGTTCAGCATCGCCTGCAGAAACACTCGGCCAAGGGGCACACGGTGCGGGCGGGCAGTCTCCAGCCCAGTTTTTTTTTGCAGCGTCTTGAACACCAGCCACAGCAGGTAGACCACACCCGCATAGCGGATCACGTCAAAGGATGGCGGCCAACTGGCGACCAACGCCGTCACCCCGCTGGCGGTCAATGCGGTCAGCAACACGTCAGCCACACCGATGCCCAGGGCCGAGGCCACTCCCCCGCGCCAGCCGTGGGTGACGCCATGGCTGATCACAAAGGCCATGTTCGGCCCCGGGGATAACAGCAACAACAGCACAGCACCTGAAAAAACTGCCAGGGTCGCAAAGTCGATCATGCTCAAGCCGTCCACCGGAAAAAGCCTGCAGATTAGTGCGTGGGCCCGGGGCGAACAAAAAATTGTGCTGGATACATTGTTCATCGGCAATTGCGAATGGCCACGACCAGCGTCTAGAATGCGAAACATTATCAATTAAGACTGCTGCGCCAGGATGCCCATGTCGAGCGATCACCCACTGGACCACTGCCGCCACTCGGCCAGCTTTACCACACCCATCACTCCTGGCTGCGCGGCTGGTTGAGCCGACGCACCGGTTGCCGTGAACGTGCCGCCGACCTGGCGCAGGAAACCTTTGTGCGCCTGCTCAACGCACGTAAGCAGCAGGCCGTGCTGCAGCCGCGCGCGTACCTGAGCAGCATCGCCCGCAGCTTGATGATCGACCAATACCGGCGCCGTGAACTGGAGCGCGCCTACCTCGAAAGCCTTGCGCATTTTCCCCAGGCCGACGTGCCGTCGGAAGAAACCCGCCTGCTGATTCTCGACAGCCTGGAACGTATCGACCGCCTGCTCGACCAGCTCAAGCCGCGGGTGCGTGAAGCATTCCTGCTGGCGCAACTGGACGGCCTGACCTGTGCGCAGATCGCTCTGCGCCTCGGGGTGTCCAAGGCTACGGTGGAGCGTGACCTGTCCAAGGCGCTGCACGCCTGCTATCGGTTGCGCTATGCCGACCTCTGACCCGCGCCTGGTCGACCAGGCCATCCAGTGGATGATCAAGCTGCGCTTCAACGTCGCCGACGACGCCAGCACCGCTGCGTTCGAGCGCTGGCTGCACACCAGCGCCGAACACCAGCAGGTCTGGCAACGGGTGGCGACGATGAATGATGAGTTCAGCCACCTGCCCGCGCAGGTCGGCCGCCACGCCCTGCACGGGGCGCGTCGACGTATCAGCCGTCGCGAAGGGTTGAAGCTGCTCGGCCTGGTGGCCGGTGCGGCCGGCCTGACCTGGTTTGGCCGCGACTACACCCCGCTGCCCGCCTTGATGGCCGACTACCGCACCGCCACCGGCGAACGGCGTTGGGTGGCGTTGAACGACGGCAGCCGCATCCAACTGAACAGCGCCAGCGCATTCGACGCGGTATTGACTCAGGAGCGGCGCCTGGTGCAGTTGCGCCAGGGTGAAATACTGGTCAATCCCGTTGCCGACAACCGGCCCTTCTGGGTACAGACCCGCGACGGTTACCTGCGCGCCCTCGGCACGCGCTTCCTGGTGCGCGAAGAGACCCAAGGCACCATGCTCGCCGTGCAACAGGGCACGGTGGCGGTATTTGCCGACAACCACGCCGCCGGCGCGCGCCAAGTGATTAACCCCGGCGAACAGGTGCTGTTCGACCGCAGTGGCATTCGTTCTCTCGCCTCTAATGGCCTGGACCCTTGGGCCTGGAGCGATGGTGTAATCAGCGCCCGGGACATGCGCCTGGATGCTTTCCTCGCCGAGCTGGGCCGCTACCGCAACGGCCTGCTGCGCTGCAGCGAAGCGGTGGCCGGGTTGCGGGTGTCGGGCACTTATCAGTTGGACGACACCGATGAGGTGCTGGGCCTTGTAGCGCATTCACTCAAGCTCGATGTCACTTACCGCAGCCGCTACTGGGTGACCGTCACCGCCCGCGTTTAACATTCGAAAATAAATGAGGTGAATTCTCATTGCCGCTCGACCTGTAAGGAAAGGCCGATCAACAGGCCGGTTCTGTTCACTTCCTTCAGGAGCATCCCGCGGTCATGCAAGCGTTCCCCTTCCCACGTTCACCCCTCAAGCACGCGGTGCACGCCGCCTTGCTAGGCGCCTGCCTGAGCTGCGCAACCGCGCCGCCGTTCGCATGGGCCGAAACGCCGGCCAGCGACACCCAGGCCCGCGACTGGAACATCGCCGCCGGTTCCCTGGCCACGGCACTGGACCAGTTCGCCCGCCAGGCCGGCATCAGCCTGTCGTACGACGCCACCAGCGTCGCCGGCAAGACCAGCCCGGGCCTGAGTGGTCGCCTGGACCGCGAGCAGGTGCTCGACCGGTTGCTGCGTGGCCAGGGCCTGCAAGCCCAGCGCCAGGGCAACAGTACCTGGCTGCTGTTGCCGCAAGTGGCCGACAGCGACGCGCTGAACCTGGGCGCCACCACGGTCACCGGTGAGCGGTTGGGCGCCACCACCGATGGCACCGGGGCCTACACCACGGGCGCGGTGACGATCGGCAAGGGCGAACACAGCCTGCGGGAAACGCCGCAATCGGTGAGTGTGATGACCCGCCAATTGATGGATGACCAGAACCTCACCACCATCGATGACGTGATGGAACGCACGCCCGGGATCACCACCTACGAATCGCCCATGGGCGGCAAATATTTTTATTCCCGTGGTTTCAAGATGCTCGGCCAGTACCAGTACGATGGCGTGCCCCTGGACATGGGCAAGGACTACGTGCAGGCCGACAGCTTCAGCGCGAACATGGCGATCTACGACCGCGTGGAAGTGCTCAAGGGCGCGGCCGGCATGCTCAAGGGCGCCGGCACCGCCAGCGGCGCGGTGAACTTCGTGCGCAAGCGGCCCCAGGCCAAGCCCACCACCAGCCTGTCGCTGTCCGCCGGCACCTGGGACAACTACCGCGCCGACGTCGACACCGGCGGCCCGCTGAATGACAGCGGTACGGTGCGCGGCCGCGCGGCGATCAGCCAACAGAATCGCGGTTCCTACATGGACATTTCCAAGCGCCAGGACCAGGCGTTCTATGGCGCCCTGGATGTCGATCTCAGCGCCGACACCACCCTGGGCTTCGGCGCCAGCCATGAAGACGTCGACGCCACACCGTGCTGGGGCGGCCTGCCGCGCTACGCCGACGGCAAAAGCGCCCACCTCAGCCGCTCCACCTGCCTGGGGCCCAAATCCTGGAACGACTGGCAAAGCCGGNGCACCACCTTCTTCGCCGACCTCACCCATCACTTCAACGATGACTGGAAACTCAAGGTTGCGGCCGTGCACAGCCGCAACCTGCAAGACACCAAATACGCCGCCAGCGAAGGCACCATTGCCTACGGCAACCCGACGCCTACGGCCAACTCCTATGCGGCGCTGATGGACTACGACCACAAGGACTTCGGCCTCGATGCCTATGTGGACGGCAAGTTCGAAGCCTTCGGGCTGGAACACGAACTGATCCTCGGTGCCAATGGCAGCCGTGGTACCCAGGACGATGTGTACGCGATTCAGAACCTGCCCAGGCGCCAAGGCATCTACCAACCCGACCACCATTTCCCGGAGCCGGCCAACAGCACCTTCTGGCCGAACATGTATCGCGGCGGCACGGTGAAGGAAACCGCCACCCAGTACGGCGCCTACACCACCTTGCGCCTGCGCCTGGCCGAGCCGTTGATGTTTATCGTAGGCAGCCGCGTGAGCTGGTACGAGAACCGTCGCCAGTCCAACAACCTGGCCTGGGGCGAGTGGGCCTTGCAGGATGCCCGCACCCGGGAAACCGGTGAAGTGACGCCGTTTGCCGCACTGATCTACGACCTCAATGAGCACCTGTCGGTGTACGCCAGCTACGCGGATATCTTCCAGCCGCAAAGTTCCTATGCCACGCTCGATGGCGCCGCGCTCAAGCCGAAGATCGGTGACAACTACGAGCTGGGTATCAAGGGCGAATGGTTCGACGGGCGCCTCAACAGCTCCCTGGCGCTGTTCCGCGCCGTCGAGAAAAACGCGGCCGAATCCGACTACATCGCCCAGTGCCCGACCTCCGCCGACGGCTATTGCTACACCGACAGCGGCAAGGTGCGCGCCCAGGGCGTGGAGGCGGAAATCAGCGGGGAAGTGCTCGAGCGCCTGCAGGTATCCGGCGGTTACACCTACACCCAGACCAAGTCCCTGAAGAACATCGATACCGCCCTGGAAGGCGGTACGTCCAACACCTACGTACCTCGACACATGCTGCGCATGTGGGGCGACTACCAGCTCGACGGCGCCCTGTCGAAATGGAGCGTGGGCACCGGCGTCAACGCCCAGAGCAGCAATTACCGCGTGCAGACCATCAAGCTCGAACAGGCCGGTTACGCAACCTGGAGTGCCCGTGTGGCGTACCGTATCGACGACACTTGGACCGTCGCACTCAACGGCAACAATCTGTTCGATAAAAGTTACTACAACACGGTGGGTACAGCCTCCTGGGGTAACTTTTATGGCGAGCCGCGAAATTTTACGGTGAGTTTGAAAGGCAACTTCTGATCTGGCGAAAGTCCCGCAGGCAGGGCACTTCGTGCGCCCTGCCACCCCCTGTTTGTCCCCCCTTCCTACCGCCTTTTAAAAAAGGTTTTTCCTTTATGCAGGAAAAATCCTGCATTTGTTTCTACACTCAAAAACACACCCAATCACCGCGTACCCGGACAAGGAATGTCAATAAAATGCCGAAAAAAATACTGATAAACCTGTCTACCCCGCCACCTCCGCACCATCGTCAATTAATTGACAAAATGCTTAAGGGAACACTCCTGTAGTCACTACCCCCGCAAATTCCCTTCAAATGGATAGCTGCATTTGAATTGATAGTTGCGTATTACCCAGAGTAGCCGTAGTTGGAAGTGCCCTCTAAAGCAGTTCGCTGCTTTATTGAACAAACATCCAAACAATAGCTCTGGCGTGCAATGAGGGATGTTTTATGCGAGAGAAGTCGTCCGTCGACAGCCTGTTTTTAACGCGTCGCCGGCTTTGTTGAGTTCTTTGTTGTTTTCGTCAAGTTCATACATGGCCTGAGTGCCATTTTGCCCCCGCTGATCCTGGTGATGTTCATCGACCCGATGGACCCTGAACTGCGCGGGCACTTCCTCGGTCTGCTGGTATTTTTCGCGGTCCTGACGATCATTCTGTTCCAGGCCCTGGGCATCTATTCCGAAGAACTGTTCAGCAACCGGCTGCGCCTGAAAACCAAGGTCAAGGCATGGTCGGCGGCGTTTTGCATCCTGTTGTTCATGTACCAGATCCTGCAGTTTTTCCCGCAATTGACCCCGCGTAACCTGGTGGCCTGGTACTTCGCCAGCCTCGGGTTGTTCTGCCTTGAGCGCCTGCTGATGCTGCGCCTGTACCGCAGCCTGATGCGCAAGGGCAAATACCTGCAACGTACGGTGATCCTGGGCTTTACCGACACCGCCATGCACGTCGCCGACCACCTGCAACGCAACGGTGATATCCGCTCCGGCCTGATCGGTTTTATCGACGATCGCACCGAGCGGATCCCCAAGGAATTGAGCAACCTGCCCCTGCTGGGCAACACCCGTGAGCTGGAAAAACTCATCCGCGCCGAGCAGGTCAACCAAGTGATGATCTGCCTGCCCTGGGCCGCCGAGCAGCGCATCCACGGGCTGGTCAATCGCCTGCGGCAGATGTCGGTGAACGTGATGCTGGTGCCCGACATGGCCGCCCTGCGCTACGGCCATAGCCGCATCACCGATGTGGGCGGGATCCTGATGTTCAACACCTCGCAATTGCCGTTGCGTGGGTGGTCGCCGGTGATCAAGCGCCTGGAGGATGTGCTGCTGGCCAGCCTGGCGCTGGTGACACTGTCCCCTGTAATGGTCGCGACGGCAATTGCGATAAAGCTCGACTCCAAAGGGCCGATCCTGTTTCGCCAGAACCGCTTTGGCTACAACGACAACGAAATCCGCGTGTTCAAGTTCCGCTCGATGTACACCGACCAGAGCGACTTCACCGCCGAACGCCAGACCACCCGCGCCGATCCGCGCATCACCCGGGTGGGCGCATCATCCGCAAGACCAGCATCGACGAGCTGCCCCAGTTGTTCAACGTGCTGCTGGGCAACATGTCCATGGTCGGCCCGCGCCCCCATGCCACGGCGACCAAAGCCGCCGGCATTCCCTTCGAAGTGGCGGTGAGCGAGTACAGCTCGCGCCACCGCGTGAAACCGGGGATTACCGGCGGGGCGCAGATCAACGGTTACCGGGGTGAGACCGACACCCTGTTCAAGATCCAGAAACGTGTCGAGTACGACCTGGAGTACATCTCCAAGTGGTCGGTGTGGTTTGACCTGTACATCGTTTTCATGACGGTCCCGGCCGTCCTTTCCACCAAGGAAGTCTATTGATGAAGACCCTCAACGGATTAATTCCCTGCATCGTTTCCGGTGGTTCGGGCACTCGACTGTGGCCGGTGTCGCGGCAGAACATGCCCAAGCCGTTCATGCGCATGCGCGATGGCCAGAGCCTGCTGCAAAAACCTTCCTGCGCGCGGCCAAACTGCCCGGCGTGGAAAGCGTGCTCACGGTGACCAACCGCGACCTGTTGTTTCGCACCCTCGACGACTACCGCGGAGTGAACAACGCCCGCCTGCCCCTCGACCTGCTGCTGGAACCTTTCGGGCGCAACACGGCGGCGGCCATCGCCGTGGCGGCCCTGCATGTGCAGGAGCACTTCGGCGGCGACGCACAGTTACTGGTAATGCCCGCCGACCATCTGATCCTCAATGAAGTGGCGTTCGCCGAGGCCGTGACCCAGGCCCGCGACCTGGCCGAAGCCGGCTACCTGGTGACGTTCGGCATCCAGCCCGACCACCCGGAAACCGGTTTTGGCTATATCGAGCAAGGCGAGGCGCTGAGCCAGGGCTACCGGGTCAAACGCTTCGTCGAGAAACCCGACCTGGCCACCGCCCAGGCCTACCTGGACGGCGGCAAGCACCTGTGGAACGCCGGCATGTTCTGCTTCAAGGCCAGCACCCTGGTGGATGAGCTCGCCACCCATGCACCCGACGTGCTGGGGGCCGCACGCGCCGCGTTGGAGCACAGCCAGAGCCTGCAGAACACAACCTCGCGCCAGCGTGAACTGGATGCGGATGCGTTCGGCAGTGCGCCGGATATCTCCATCGACGTGGCCTTGATGGAAAAGTCCCGGCAAGTGGCCGTGGTGCCCTGTGACATTGGCTGGAGCGACATCGGGTCCTGGGAAGCGCTGCGCCAGCTCACCCCCAGCGATGCCCATGGCAACCAGGTCAATGGCGAAGCGATTTTGCATGACGTGCACAACTGCTACATCGACTCGCCCAAGCGCGTGCTGGGCGCCGTGGGGGTGCGCGACCTGATCATCGTGGATACCCCCGACGCGCTGCTGATCGCCGACGCCCACCACAGCCAGGATGTGCGCTATATCGTCGCCGAGCTCAAGCGCCAGAACCATCCGGCGTACAGTCTGCACCGCACGGTGACCCGGCCGTGGGGCACCTACACCGTGCTGGAGGAAAGCAGCCGCTTCAAGATCAAGCGCATCGTGGTCAAGCCCCTGGCCTCGCTGTCGTTGCAGATGCACCACCACCGCAGCGAACACTGGGTGGTGGTCAGCGGCGCGGCACAGATCACCAATGGCGACCGCGAATTCCTGATCAACGCCAACGAGTCCACCTACATTCCCGCCGGGCACAAACACCGGCTGACCAACCCCGGCATCATCGACCTGGTGATGATCGAAGTGCAGAGCGGCGAGTACCTGGGCGAAGACGACATCGTGCGCTTCGACGACATCTACGGCCGCGCGCCTGCCGAGGCGAAGAAATGACATGCGTACTTCATTGATCATCCCCACCCGTAACGCCTCCAGCCACCTGGCACGCCTGCTGCCCGCGCTGAAGATGCAAACCCTGCAACCTGACGAGATGCTGGTGGTGGACAGCGCCTCCAGCGATGACACCGTGGCGCGCTTTCGCGCGTTCGGCGCGCGGGTCGAGGTGATCGACGCCCGTGACTTCAACCACGGCGGCACCCGCCGCTGGGCCAGCGAACAGGTGGGTGGCGACGCGCTGATCGTGATGACCCAGGACGCCATCCCGGCAACGCCCGAGACCTTTGCCAACCTGCTCGATGAATTGCAGCAGGACCCGCTCAACGGCGTCGCCTACGGACGGCAATTGCCCCATCCCGATGCCGGCGTGCTGGGCGCGCAATCGCGGCACTTCAACTACCCGGAACACAGCCGCAGCAAAAGCCTGGCCGATGCACCGGAGCTTGGGATCAAGACCTGCTTCAGCTCCGACTCGTTTTCGGTGTACCGGCGCAGTGTGTTGCAGGCCGTCGGTGGCTTCCCTGCCGACGTGATCGGCAGCGAAGACGCCTTTGTGGCCGCACGCATGCTGCTCGACGGCTACAAGGTGCGCTACGCCGCCACCGCGCTGGTGCATCACTCCCACGATTACAAACTCATGGACGAGTTTCACCGCTACTTCGACATTGGCGTGTTCTACGGCCGCGAGCCTTGGATCAAGCAGGCCTTTGGCGACGCGGGTGGCGAGGGCAAACGCTATGTGCTGGCCGAACTCGCGGCGCTGCGCAAAGCCGGCGCCTTGCACCGCGTGCCCGAGGTGCTGGTGCGTAGCGCGTTCAAACTGCTCGGTTACCGCCTGGGCCATCTTGAACGCCGCCTGCCGCTCGCCCTCAAGCGGCGCATCAGCATGTTTCCCGGTTATTGGAGGTGAGCATCATGACCCACAGGAAGTCCCCCTTGATGAAGCGAAGCGTGCTCGCCCTGGTCATGCTGGCCCTGGCCGCCTGCAATACCCCGGCGCGTATCGAGCCACCGGACAGCAAGACCGTCGAGGACGGCAAGCGCGCCCTCGACCAACTGGCCCAGCTGCCACCGGCAGTGGAACGCATCCGTATCGGCGACCAGTTGCGCATCGTCCGCGATGCCGGCGAGATGCCGACGCTGTCGGCGTTCAACGTCAGCACCATCTACGAGCTGACCCTGTACACGGTGCAGACCGACGGCAAGATCAACTACCCGTTCCTGGGGCCGATCCAGGTTGCCGGGCGCCAGCCATCGGAGCTGGCCACCCAACTGACCCACGAGCTCGCGGCGACCTACCGCGAACCCCGGGTGACGGTGAACATCAACCAGGCGCCGAGCAACTCGGTGATCGTCGGCGGTGCGGTGAATAACCCCACGGCGGTGCAGATCGCCACGGCCAACACCCTGGAACAGGCGATTGTCGGCGCCGGCGGGGTCAGCCCGGCGGGCAACGCGAGCATGGTTGCGCTGCTGCGCGAAGATGCCCAGGGCGCCTATCGTGCTTACTTCCTGGACTTCAGCCAGCTTCTCAAGACCGGTGCCAACGGGCGCAAGCCGGTGCGCCTGCAACGCGGCGACGTGGTGTTCGTGCCCAAGTCCAACGTCGGCGAGCGCATCCAGGGCGTGGACACCTACATGAACCAACTGATCCCGTTCACCAAGTCCATCGGGGTCGCTACAACTACACGCGCACCAGCGGCGGCAGTAATTAAAGGAGCGACATCCCATGATCGAGATCCGTTCTTTTCGTGATCTGCTACGCCTGTTCTTCATCTTTCGCCACGAGTTCAAACTGGCCGCCATTGCGGCGCTGGTGATCATTCTGCTGGGGGCTTTCCTGCTGCCGGCCAAGTACGAATCCACGGCGCGCCTGCTGGTCAAGCCGGGGCGTGATTCGACCTTGCCCATCGAGATCAGCAACCGCCAGGCGCTGGTGATGCCCAGCACCCAGCGCGACCCGATTGTCGACGAGGAGCGGCTGCTCACCGGGCGCCCGATTGTGCGGGCGGTGGCCGAGCACTACCTGGAAGTGATCAGTAACGCACCGCCACCGGAAGGCTTCTGGAAGCGCACCAAGTACTACGTCAAGAGTGGTATAGGCGCGGTGTTCGATGGCATCCGCGTGGTACTGGAAACTGTCGGCGTGGTGGAAAAAAACCACACCGGTGGAGCGCCTGGCGGCGGGCCTGGAAAAGAACTTCGAGGTGAGCCACGCGGCCGGCTCCACGGTGATGGACATCACCTTTACCTGGGGCGACCCGGAGATAGCCCAGGCGGTGGTCAAGGATTGGGTCGAGACCTATGTCAACGAACGCACCCAGGCCCTGGGGCGCAAGAGCCTGTACGTCTTCTATGAAGGCCAGGTCGCCACCAGCGCCACCGAGATCCAGAGCTACAAGCAACAGATCCTCACGCACCTGAACCAGATCGGCGCGGCGAGCATCACCGATCGCCTGGAAGACTTGTCCGAGCGCATCAACGTACTGCGGGGCGAAACGTTCAACACCACGCGCCTGATCGCCTCCTCCGACAGCGCCATCCAGAGCACCCGCACCCAGCTCAAGAGCCAGCCCAAGGAAGTCACCACGGTGCGCCAGATCGCACTGAACCCCCAGCAGCAGGACTTGCGTCGCCTGCTGAACCAGAAGCTGCTGGAAAAGGCCGACATGATGCGCACCTACACGGACAACGCGCCGCCGGTCAAAGCCCTGGATGCATCGATCCGCGCAATGCAGGCCCATGTCGCGAGTGAAAGCAACACCGTGCAAAGCTCGGAAAACCGTGCGCCCAATACCCTGGAAATCCACTTGCAGCGAGTACTGCTGGATGAGTCGAGCAACAACGTCGCGCTGCGTACCCAACTGACTCAACAACAGAAACAACTGGCCAACCTCGAAGCCCAGCGCAAGCAAGCCCTGGAGATCGAACCGGAACTGACACGCCTCGCCCGGGAGCTGGGCGCCGCCGAACGCAACTACGCGTTGTATGTGGACAACCTGGAGAAATCACGCATCGACCGTGAACTGGATAACAGCCAGATCAGCAACATCGCGGTGATCGAAGAGGCCACCTTGAACCCCGGCCGTATCTTCCCTAAAACCCTGGTGATGCTGGTGCTGGCGGTCCCGTTCGCCCTCGTCGTCGGCCTGCTGGTGATCTACCTGTGCTACCTGCTCGACCAGCGCATCCACGATGGCGGACTGGCGGAACGCAAGTTCGGCCTGCCGCTGTGGACCACCTTGCCCGAGCTGGACACCAGCACCGCCCAAAGCACCAACGCGTTCAATGCGAGCATTTACCGGCTGTACGGGTTGCTGCAGTTGGAGCGCATCGCCGAGCAGGGCCTGACCCTGGGGCTGACCTCGGCACGTCACGGCGAAGGGGTGACCTTTGTGGTGGAACAACTGCGTCAGTTGCTGCAGGAAAACGGTATCAACGTGCGTGTGGGCGGCGCCGAACCGGCGGCGCCAGGTGAAGTGGTGCTGCTGGACGCCTCGGCGCTGCTGGATAACCGCGATGCGTTTATCAACCTGCGTCGGGCCGACCTGATCGGGCTGGTGGTGGAAGCGCAGAAGAGCACGGTGCCGGTGGTGGAGCACGCGCTGTCGATCCTCAACACCGCGTTCGGCAAGGTCGACGGCATCATCATCAACCGGCGCAAATTCGAAGTGCCGGCCAAGGTGCTGAAAACCATCGCCAAGTACCGGGGGGCGTTCTGATGCGCGTCGCCCTGCTCGCCCCGTTGCCACCGGAGAAAAATGGCATCGCCGACTACGCGAACCATTTCCGCACGGCACTGGAACAACTGGAGGTGACGGTGCTGACGCCGTTGGCCGGGGTGGCGGGCAACAGCGAGGCGATCAAACAGGCCATCGGTGGGTTCGACTGGCACAGCGTGGACCTGGTCCACGCCGAGCTGGGCGGTGGACGGCTGGGGGAGTTCCTGGCCCTGCGCGAATTGCGCAAGGACTACCCGGCACTGCCCTTGACCGCCACGGTGCATGATCCGGAACGCATCGTCTGGCGGCGCGAGCGCTTGCCATTCCCGTTGAACCTGCTGGAGGGCTTGCCCAGCCCGATGCCACAGGCGGCAGTGGTGCTGGCGGATCCGCTGACCTTGCGTGAAGAGCGCCAGGTCGCCGCCGGCTTGACCCGCTTGATCACCCTCACCCGCCTGGGCGCCGAGTGCCTGGGCCAACGCATGCAACTGCCGGCGGGGAAAGTCGCGGTGATCAACCATGCCAACCTGGCGATTGCATCGGCGCCGTTGCCGCCCCTGGATACGCTGCGCCTGCTGTACTTCGGGTTTATCTACCGGGGTAAAGGCATCGAAGACCTGTTAGAGGCCCTGGCCGGCGTATTCAAGCAGGCCCCCGAATTGCGTGAGCGTGTGCGCCTGACCCTGGCCGGTGGCACCGCCGCCGAAATGGCGTTTGGCGCAGGCGGCAACTACCTGGAGCAGTTGAACCGCCAGATCGCCGAACTCGGCCTGGCGGACGCCATCGACTGGCGGCTGAACCTGCCGGCCGACGAGATTGCCCAGACCATCCAGGCGCACCATGTGATGGTACTGCCCTATCGCGAATCGAAAAAACTCGGCCTGCTCGGGCGCCAGCGCGGGACCAGTGGCGCGCTGTCCTGGGCTGCCGCCTGCGGGCGTGGGGCGATTACCTCCGACGCTCGCGCGTTTGCCGAGGAAGTCGCCAGCGGCAACGGTGCCATCTACCCCGAAGGCGATGCGGATGCCCTCAGCGCGCAACTGCTGCGCCTGGCACGCACGCCGCTGCTGGCCCGGGACTGGGCCGAACGCGCCGGCGAAATCGGCCGCGAGCGCTTATGGCCGCTGACCGCGCAAAAGTTCAAGGCACTGTTTGAGCAAGCCATCGAGGGCAGCCGCCATGGCGCGTAAACGCACGTACGTCGCCACCCTGATCGTGGTCGCCGCCCTGGGCCTGACCGCGTTTTTGTGGGGGCGCCAGGCCGATGCCGAGAGCCATGTGCTCAAGGGCAACAAAACCGTGGTGTGGAAGGATTTCCTCGGGGTGAACGCGCAGTTCCTGTGGTTCGCCCCTGAGCGCTATCAGAAGCAGATCGACCGTCTCAAGGCGCTGGGCCTGGAGTGGGTACGCCTGGATTTGCACTGGGACCAGCTGGAGCCGGTCGAAGGGCAGTACCAGGTTGCGACGCTGGATCAGTTGGTGGGCAAACTGCAGGACAACCAGCTCAAGTCGGTGTTCTACCTGGTGGGGTCGGCGCCGTTCGCCACCACTGCGCCGGTGGGGGCACCGTATCAGGACCAGTACCCGCCGAAAGACCCGAACGTGTTCGCCAACCGCATGGCGCTGTTGGCCCAGCGCTACCCCAGCGTCGACGCCTGGCAGGTGTGGAACGAACCGAACCTGCTGGGCTTCTGGCGCCCGGCAGCCGACCCGGCCGGATACGCCGCGCTGCTGACCACCACCGCCGCCGCGTTGCGCGCAATGAACCCGAGCAAACCGGTGGTGGCCGCCGGCATGGCATTCTTCAGCGAAATGCCCAACGGCCAGAGCATGTTCGATGCCCTCGGCGCCCTGGGCGTGGCCAGCCTCAATACCGTCGTCTCGTACCACCCTTATACCCCAATTGCCCCGAAGGCAACGACCCGGCCAACCTGGACCTTTATCCGCCAGGACCACCACGCTCAACCAGGCCCTGCGCAGCGGCGGCGTGCAGACCCTGTGGAGCACCGAGTGGGGCTGGTCGACCTACACCGGCCCCAAAGACGCCCAGGACATCATCACCCCACAGGCCCAGGCCGATTACGTGGTGCGCCGCCTGGCGCTGATGAGTGCGCTGGATTATGACCGGATCTTTCTGTTTACCCTCAGTGATCTGGACCAGCGCGCCAGTGTGCATGATCAGTCTTACGGTTTGCTCGACATCGACGCCAACCCCAAGCCGGTCTACACCGCGCTGAAAAATTTCCTCGACGTCAGCGGTCCGACGCTCACCCCCGGCGATCCGCCCC
>Ga0065696_1000027_pt1 | contig 14136 bp, 16 predicted proteins | sample SwiRhiMetagenome_FD_59085 | JGI IMG/M metagenome (GOLD analysis project Ga0065696, IMG submission 59085) | Bulk soil microbial communities from switchgrass field near East Lansing, Michigan, USA - East Lansing bulk soil v2 (version 2) | ecosystem: Environmental > Terrestrial > Soil >...
GGTATGGGGCGTGGACCTGGTGCGCTGGATGGTGCAACTGGCGGCCGGGGAAATGCCGCCGCTGAACACACTCGAGTTAACCCCCCGGGGCCACGCGATCCAGGCGCGCTTGTATGCCGAAGACCCGGGCCGCGATTTCCAGCCGAGTCCCGGCTTGCTGACCTGTGTGGATTTCCCGCTGGCCGAAGGCCTGCGGATCGACACCTGGGTGGAAGCCGGTTGCGAGATCCCGCCGTACTTCGACCCGATGATCGCCAAGCTCATCACCTGGGCGCCCACCCGCGAACAGGCGCGCCTGGATCTGCACCGGGCGTTGAGTGACAGTCGGTTGTACGGCGTGGAAACCAACCGCGATTACCTGCGCCAAATCCTGCTGGCACCGCCCTTTGCCAATGGCCGGCCGTGGACGCGGTGCCTGGAAGACCTGGTCTACGTGGCCGCCACGTTTGAAGTGATCAGCGCAGGCACGCAAACCAGCGTGCAGGACTATCCCGGCCGCCTCGGCTACTGGGCCGTGGGCGTGCCGCCGTCGGGGCCGATGGACAGCCGCGCGCTGCGCCTGGGCAATCGCCTGCTGGGCAACGACGAGGGAGCAGCGGCGCTGGAAATCACCCTGAGCGGGCCGCTGCTGCGCTTCAATTGCGCGGCGGTGGTCGCCGTGACCGGCGCTGAAATCCCGCTGCGGTTGAATGATCAAGCCGTGCCAATGAACACCGCGTTGTTGATTGAGGCCGGGTCGGTCCTGAGCCTGGGCACCCTCGCCGGCGCCGGGGCGCGCAGTTACCTGTGCCTGCGTGGCGGGCTGCAAGTGCCGGACTACCTGGGCAGCAAAAGCACCTTCACCCTCGGCCAGTTTGGCGGGCATGGCGGGCGCGCCTTGCGGGCGGGCGATGTGTTGCATCTGTTGCCGTTGGAAGACCGGAACGCCGGGCAACAATCAGTCGCTGAACCGCTGCCGGAGGTCCGCACACTGCGGGTGATTTACGGCCCCCACGGCGCGCCGGAATACTTCCTGCCGGCGTACATCGACACGTTCTTCGCCACGCAGTGGGAAGTGCATTTCAACTCCAGCCGCACCGGTGTTCGGCTGATCGGACCCAAGCCATTGTGGGCACGCACGGACGGCGGCGAAGCAGGGCTGCATCCGTCGAATATCCATGACAACCCCTATGCCATCGGCGCGGTCGATTTCACCGGTGACATGCCGGTGATCCTGGGGCCGGACGGGCCAAGCCTGGGCGGTTTTGTGTGCCCGGTGACGGTGATCGAGGCGGACCTTTGGCAACTCGGCCAGCTCAAGGCCGGTGACAAGATTCGCTTTGAACCGGTGGACCTCAAGACCGCCCGCGACCTTGCCCTGAACTGGGATCAAACGTGGGAGCCGGACTTGCCCGCGATGCAGGCGACTCGGTCTCACTGTGCGATTGAATCACCGTTGGTATTGGACATCGGCCACGCCGACACCCGCCTGGTCGCGCGCCTCGCCGGCGACACCCACCTGCTGCTGGAAATCGGCGCGCCGGAGCTGGACCTGGTGTTGCGCTTTCGCGCCCATGCCCTGATGCAGGCCCTGGAAACCCGAGCGTTGAAGGGCGTGATCGACCTGACGCCCGGGATCCGCTCGTTGCAGATCCACTACCAGCCGGAACAACTGCCCCTGGCCGACCTGATCGCACTGATCAACCACGAGTGGACCGCCGTGTGCACCCGGCAAAACCTGCAAGTGCCCTCGCGCATCGTGCACCTGCCGCTGTCCTGGGACGACCCGGCGTGCCAGCTGGCCATCGAAAAATACATGACCACCGTGCGCAAGGACGCTCCGTGGTGCCCGAGCAACCTGGAGTTCATCCGTCGCATCAACGACCTGGCCAACCTCGATGAGGTGCGCCACACCGTGTTCGACGCCAGCTACCTGGTGATGGGCCTGGGCGACGTCTACCTCGGCGCGCCGGTGGCTACGCCGCTGGACCCGCGTCATCGCCTGGTGACCACCAAATACAACCCGGCCCGCACCTGGACCGCCGAAAATTCGGTGGGCATCGGCGGCGCGTATTTGTGCGTGTACGGCATGGAAGGACCCGGCGGTTATCAGTTTGTCGGGCGCACCTTGCAGATGTGGAACCGCTATCGCGAAGTGGCGGCGTTTGACGGCAAGCCGTGGCTGCTGCGCTTCTTCGATCAGATTCGGTTCTATCCCGTGAGCGCGGATGAACTGGTACGGATTCGTCGGGATTTCCCCCTGGGACGCTTCGAACTGGATATCGAGGAGAGCACCCTGAACCTGGCGGATTACCAGGCATTTCTTGCGCGGGAAGCCTCGGGGATCAGTGCTTTTCGTGACAACAGCAACAGGCGTTCAACGCCGAGCGTGAGCGCTGGATCGTCAGCGGCCAGGCGCATTTCGACAGCGAAGAGCTCGCGGCGCCAGCGGCGCAAGACACGCTGCTCATGGCCAATGAATACAGCATCGACAGCCCTATCGCCGGCAACCTCTGGCAGGTGGCGGTGGCCGTGGCGCAAAAGGTTGCAGCCGGGGATGTGCGTGGTGATTCTGGAGTCGATGAAAATGGAGATCCCGGTGCTGGCGCCCTTTGCCGGGGTGGTGCGGGAAATCCCGGTGCAGCCGGGCAGCGGCATTGGCGCCGGCCAACGGGTCGTGGTGCTGGAACGGGGCTGACCGGCGCTGTATCGTGCAGGGACTTCTGAGACCCTGCCCCAGCGACCATGACCACGCCAACCCTTTGCCCCGCCTGCGGTGCCCGCAACGATTGCACCCTGGCCGACCCACGCACCGCCGACCAGCCGTGCTGGTGCTACAGCGTCACCATCGACCCGGCGCTGCTTGAAGCGCTGCCCGATGCATTGCGCAACACAGCCTGCCTGTGCCCGCGCTGTGCTCAGGTGGATGAGCAGCTTCGCAATGCGCGTTGACCGTTTCCTCAGCAACCTGCCGCGTTTCAATCGCCAGCAGGTGCGCGTGTTGCTGGTGGAGCGGCGGGTGACGGTGGATGGCGTGGCTGTCAGCGACCCACATCATGAAGTGCGCGAATTCAGCCGCGTGTGCGTGGACGATGACGTGCTGCAGGTGGGTAAAGCGGCGCGCTATTTCATGCTGCACAAACCCCAGGGCTGCGTCAGCGCGACCTCGGACCCGCAACACCCGACCGTCCTGGACCTGCTGGATGAGCCGGACAAAGACGAGCTGCATATCGCCGGTCGCCTGGATTTCAACACCACCGGCCTGATGCTGATCACCAACGACGGCCAGTGGTCGCGGCGCCTGACGCAACCGCAGACCAAGTTGCCCAAGGTCTATCGGGTAGAAACGGAGCAGGACATCGGCCCCGAATACGCGGCAACCTTTGCAGCGGGCCTTTATTTCGCTTTTGAAGACCTGACCACGCAACCGGCCGAGCTGGAGCTGCTGGGGCCACGCCTGGCCCGACTGAGCATCATCGAAGGCCGCTATCACCAGGTGAAGCGCATGTTCGGGCACTTCAACAACAAAGTGATCGGCCTGCACCGTGAGCGAATGGGCCCATTGGGCTTGGATGCGGCCCTGGCGCCCGGCAAGTACCGGGCGCTGTCCGAGGAAGAAATCCGACAGGTCTGACGACCGTTCGGCCGGTGATGGCAAAAACCCATTTGCGCGACTTGCGGCATCCCCGGTCTACTGCTTGAATCAAACCGTCAGCCAAATTATGACTGACGAGTCGCTTATAACCTCCAAGAAACACCTTGCCCCGCCGCGCTTGATCTACGGGCCTCCCGGCAAACAGCCCGCCTAACAACAGCCGTCGGCCAGCCGTCATCGGACCGACATGGGCTCTCATCTTCCAGGCGGTATGCCTACCTGTCATAAAGCTCGTGCAGAGTGATCTGCGCGCCCTACCCGCTTGCCAGGAGTCTTACGACATGAGGCCAGAAATCGCTGTGTTGGATATACAGGGTCAGTATCGGGTTTACACGGAGTTCTACCGCGCGGATGCTGCTGAAAAGACCATCATCCTGGTCAACGGCTCGCTGGCCACCACGGCCTCCTTCGCCCAAACCGTGAAAAGCCTGTACCCGCAATTCAATGTGGTTTTGTACGACCAGCCCTACGCCGGTCGCTCCAAAATCCATAACCGTCATGAGCAAATGCTGACCAAGGAAGTCGAAGGCCAGATCCTTCTGGAGCTTATCGACCACTTCGCCGCCGAGCACGTGCTGTCCTTCTCCTGGGGCGGCGCCGCCGCCCTGGTGGCCCTCGCCCAGCGGCCACGGCGTGTGGAAAAGGCCGTGATCAGCTCGTTCTCGCCGGTGATCAACGCGCCGATGCGCGACTACCTGGAGCGTGGCGTCGACTACCTCGGCAACCTCGACCGCGACCGCGTCGGGCACTTGATCAACAGCACCATCGGCAAACACCTGCCGTCGCTGTTCAAGCGTTTCAACTACAAGCATGTGAGCAGCCTGGCCGAGCACGAATACGGGCAGATGCATTTTCACATCAGCCAGGTACTGCACAACGACCGCCTGTGCTACCTCAACGCCGCGCGGCAGATCGACGTGCCGGTGCTGTTTTTGAACGGCGAATGGGACGAGTACACCAGCGCCGAAGATGCCAGGCAGTTCGGGCAGTACGTGGCGAAGAGCAGCTTCAGCACGATCCAGGCGACGGGGCATTTCCTGGATATGGAGCACAAGGCAGCGTGCCGGGATAGCCGGGACGCGGTGGTGGGCTTTTTGAAACCGGAACGGCAGGCCAGCCGATTGCGTTATCACCAGGGCCAGACGCAGCATGCCTTTGCCATCTGAAATACCGTGTAGGAGCGAGGGGGACGCCTAGTTCTTGCTCGCGAAGATCGCCAACGATGACGTGCGCGCCCTGGTTGAACGCGGCGCTCTTGAATTCTTCGCGAGCAAGCTCGCTCCTACATCGGCTCCGTTCGTCGCCAGGGCAAGTGCCTGCAACTCGCACATTTTTCGAAGAAAAACTTCAAATCCCGGCGCACATCTGGTACAAAGTCAGCCGCTCTGAGCGGGTGTCGTATAATGGCATTACTCCAGCTTCCCAAGCTGATAACGAGGGTTCTTAATCGACCCTTGCCCTGGGTGCGTAAATAGCTTGACCAAGCGGGTATAGTTTAGTGGCAAAACGAAAGCTTCCCAAGCTTTAGTTGAGGGTTCGATTCCCTCTACCCGCTCCAATCAGCAGCAGCAATTCCGGACCTTCTAGCCAAGCTCGCTGCAACCGCCAAGCAAATCAAAACCAGTTCGCACCTCCCCCTCCCTCGTTGCCACCACAAGCCGAAAGACACGTGCGTAATCGATCCTGCGTTCTGTAACAGTTCGATAACCCAAAGCCCGCTAGCGGCGATAGGCAACAGAACCAGAATCCCTCTCTGCGGCCGGAGCGATAATGATCGGATGTCTAGGGTACAGAACGTAGGAAAGCGCTGAGTAACCGACGCAAGCGGAGCGCGCAGGCTGGCACAGCCGAGGGCGTGAAGGATGGACGCCCGCAAGGGCCGAGATACGGAGGGACGCGGGAACTCGGTTCACGCCAGCCTGCCCGCGCACAGCGGCTCGCCAACTGAAGTAAGTCAGTTAGTCAGATCTTGTGGCCCGACTCAGTAGCGCCCCCGTCGTGCGGAGAACACAACGTGCAAAGCAACTGCCCTCCTACAAGACTGCCAAAAGCCCCAAACCTCTCACAAGTTCTGGTATCTATTCAGCCGGGCTTTTGCTGCGAACGGAGCTCATTCCACGTAGCGGAGCCACAGATACGTCCGACCGGAAATCGCCTGTGCGACTGCAGAAATGCGTGTTTGTAGGTCTTCATCGCTAGTGTTGATTTGCGTCGCAAGCGATCAGGCTTCGCTTGTAAGACAGCTTTGGACTTTGTTGACTACATCTCGAGCTGTGCGGGTTACTCCGATCAATGTAGCGGAGGCAAGCCCCGTCCAATCGCCGTAGCCCACCAGCCACAGATTTGGTGAAGCAACACTCCGGTTTTCATTCACGGCGACTTTACCGTCATCGTCAACGATACCCAGGTTGCCCAGGTGGTCGAGCGCGGGAGAAAATCCAGTACACCAGATGACGGCATCAATCTTCGACTCGGCCCCCGATGGCCACACAACACCCGTTGAGGTGAAGTGCGTGAATGGCCGTACCGCGTTCAGCACGCCGCGTTCGCGAGCTTCCTTTACCGGTGGCACCATCACAATGTCTCCCAGTCCTCCAACGGGCTGCTGAGGCTCCGTCCCATCTTGTTGCGCCCTCAATCTAGCAGTGGCCCGCTCGAACAGGACGCGGCCATCGACCTCATCTGGAAGATACTTTGGCGCTTGCTGAGTCACCCAAGTTGCGTGAGCCACCTTCGAAACTTCGGCGTAAATCTGGGCACCTGAGTTACCACCGCCAACGACCAGCACTGTCTTCCCCTCGAACTCACGCGGCCCAACATAATGGGCGGAATGGATCTGCTGCCCCTCGAAAAGCTCCTGTCGTGGGTAGGTTGGAATAACCGGACTGCTCCACGTGCCTGTTGCACTGATGACTGATTTGGCATCCCAGTAAGTATCCCCAGAGAAAACGCGCAACCCGCCTTCGATGTTATCGACACGGGTCACCCGCGTGGAGCGGACAATGGGAAAGTCATATCTGCGCTCATACTGAGTCAGATAGTCGACCACATCGTCCCTCCCAGGAGTACTTTCGGAGACAGCTGGCATAGGCCAGCCGGCGATGGAGCTCCAAGCAGACGGTGAGAATAGTCGGAGAGAATCCCATCCATGCCGCCAGGCTCCTCCCGGTGCAGACTCGGCGTCGAGTAATACGTAGGAAAGGCCTGTACGCCTCAAGAAATAGGCGACGGTGAGCGCGGATTGGCCACCGCCAATGACCACGACATCAAATTTCGAATTTTGATTCACCACCATTCCTCCAGGCCAATCTGCTTCACATCGCTTTAAACCCTGCGGCCACTCTTATCAATGACGACTTGTCCGTCTTCTTTGACAAAGCTGCCGCGCTGCTCTTGCGGCAGAAGGTCGAGGACGGCCTCTGAAGGACGACACAAGCGTGTCCCCAAGGGCGTCACGACAATGGGGCGATTAATCAGGATGGGGTAAGTCATCATGGCATCGATGAGTTGGTCATCCGTAAGTGACGTATCCCCCAGTCCCAGCTCCTCGTAAGGCGTGCCTTTGATGCGAAGGAGGGCACGTACCTCGATACCCATATCCTTGATCAACCTGACAAGCGTGGTGCGGTCAGGTGGGGTCTGCAGGTACTCGATAACAGTCGGCTCTTCTCCGCTGTTGCGGATCAGTTCCAAGGTGTTGCGAGAGGTGCCACATTGCGTGTTGTGATAGATCGTGATCTGACTCATAGGGTTTCCTCGCGGTGACGTTAAATGGAGCGCTGGTTGACGCGATTGGACAGCTCTTCAGCGGACTCTTTACGCTCGGAGTAGCGATCAACCAAGTAGTCCTGGCGATCCCGCAACAGCAGCGTGAACTTCATTAGCTCTTCCATCACGTCCACCAGTCGGTCGTAGTACGAGGACGGCTTCATACGGCCTACCTCGTCGAACTCGGTGAACGCCTTGGCCACCGAAGATTGGTTTGGGATGGTGAACATGCGCATCCACCGACCCAATACGCGCAGCTGATTGACCACGTTGAAAGATTGCGAGCCGCCGCAGACCTGCATTACTGCAAGGGTCTTTCCTTGCGTAGGTCGAACAGCCCCAATCGCCAGCGGAACCCAGTCGATCTGGGCCTTGAAAACGGCACTCATGGAGCCGTGGCGCTCAGGAGAGCACCACACCTGTCCTTCAGACCATTGCATGAGTCCGCGCAACTCCACGACCTTGGCATGTGTATCCGGAGCATCGTCCGGCAGCGGCAAACCCGAGGGATCGAAGATTTTGGTTTCGGCGCCAAACTCCTCCAACAAGCGGGCTGCTTCCTGAGTCACCAAACGGCTGAAAGAGCGCTCTCGCGTCGATCCGTACAAAAGCAGAATTCGAGGCTTATGGAGTGACGGTGTACGCGGCTCCAATTGCTCCAAGGAGGGAACGTCGATCAGGTCGGCGTGTACCGTTCGGCCAATGTGTCTTGCATGAAAACTCCTACAGGTGCGCCTAGCTGGCACAACCTCGATTGTTCCTCAAAGCGAACCGATATGGCTCAGTTCGGCCCTGAGGGTTAGTGCTGATGGTTTTCAGCTGCAGCGATTGCGGCAATCAGCATCTGAATAACCCGCTTTGGAAGTGAATCAACTGCACTCGGCCTGATTGATGGGACGTTCGTTCATGCCACACAGGCGCTTGGTCTCGACTTCCAACCACTGTTGATTGGCATCGCCTACGTCTTTTAAAACTGCCGCCACCCAGCTAGGCAAATCGGGATGCAGTCGGTAGTACACCCACTGACCCTGGCGACGATCCATCAGCAAACCGGCTGAACGGAGCAGCGCCAAGTGACGAGAAATTTTGGGTTGGTTCAACTCAAGAGCCGCTGTCAGTTCGCAAACACATAACTCACCTTCACTCACGACGAGCAGCGTTATTTTGATCCGTGTGTCGTCAGCCAGGCACTTGAATAGCGTGGAGGGGTTCACAGGCTCGGTCATAGACTTCCAAAGTTGGCAGCGCAGACGAAAAGCACTTTGATAGCAAGGCTGATGGTTGATCTCGAAACATATGGATAACCGAATATACGGTTTGGCGAATATTCGGTAAAGCGAATATGGTGGTTGCGTCTCTCTGCTAGGCCGCCATAGTCTGATCACGGGGTATCAAGGAGTTGAGGAGATGGAGAGTGAAATAATGATCCAGGCAACGAAAATTGCCGGAGGCCAATGGCAGCGTTTTCGCACTGCATTGAAATCCGCCGATCTTCCCGTAGACGATATTGACCTTCCAGGCCGAACCTTTTTTGAGTTCACAAGGGACGGTAGGAGTGTCGGATGGGGAGGATTTGAAACGCATGGAACAGATGGACTGCTGCGCTCCATGGTCGTAGAGCCGGCATACAGATCGAAAGGGGTCGGGGTCGCAGTGCTTCGAGTCATTGAAGCAATAGCTGCCGAGCAGGGAATCGCTCGATTTTCATTTGCTGACAACGACTGCGTCAGGCTTTTTTTGAACTGCAGGGCTATGCAGTAAATCAACGAGGTTCCGCGCCGCCTCTGATTTTCTCAGACGGAGCAGTTCAGGGGGCTTTGCCCTGGCTCGGCTTGCTACATGTGCAAGGCGTTAACTGGGGCGGCGAGAAGATAGCTGATCACCGTGTTGATGGCTTTTAGCCTCGATGCCGTCTAGGTTACGCGTTCCGTGTCCCACCCGGCACCTTTGTTCATCCATGCTGGGTCATGACCTGAACATCAGTTATCTCTTGTTCAGCGTTCCGGGTGACGAGCATGCTTTTCAACCTGTGCGCACCCTCAATCATGTCAACGAATTCAGTGCTGCGACCTTGGTCAGGCAAGCGAATAGTAAGGTGATACCAGTGAGTTCTGAGCACTCGTGACACGCTATGCCAATGCGCAAGGCCTTCACCAAAAAATGCCAGGAACGCCGATTAGGTCTGAGTCTTGTGTTCTGAACATCAGACGCCTCAGTTTTTATGGGGCGATTTGGCAGGCCGGTTGGTAATTCAAACTAGTAAGTACCTCGTCCAATACGCACAACATCGACGCTTCCGATGGTTGCGTAGGCAATGCCCCAAATTTCAATATCCCTCTTGCACTCAAAAACATGTACAAATAATAAATTATGTACAAGTATCAGGCCCAAGCATTGGCATCGCGCCTCGCACGCTCAAGGAGCCTGGTCATGACGCGTCTATGGGTTTCACTATTGCTGGCATTGAGTGTGAGCAGTTGCGCGAACGTGGGTGTCAACCACTACGCCGACCAGCAACCGAAACTGGACCTGGAGCGCTTCTTCAGTAAACCCGTGAAAGCCTGGGGCATCTTCCAGAAGCGTTCGGGGGAAGTGGCCAAGCGCTTTGAGGTCGATATTGCCAGCCGGCGCGAGGGCAACGCGTTGATTCTGGACGAGCGTTTCTTGTACAGCGATGGCACGCGCCAGCAACGGGTGTGGACACTGACGCCGGACGGCCCAGGGCGCTGGCGTGGACGAGCCGGGGATGTGGTGGGCGAGGCGATCGGCGAAGTGGCGGGTAATGCGCTGCGTTGGCGCTACCGGCTCAATCTGCCCGTGGATGGCTCGGTGTACGAAGTCAGCTTTGACGATTGGATGTACCTGATGGACGAGGACACCTTGATCAACCGCTCGAGCATGTCCAAGTTCGGTGTCGAGTGGGGTCAGGTCACGCTGTTCTTTCGTCGCCAATGAGTCCGAGCGAGGGTCAATCATGAATATGCAAATGCTGGCCGAGCTGGCCGGGAAAGGCGAAATACGTGAGCTGGAGTTGCTGTCCCTGGAGGGCGGTTTCTATATCGCTCGCGTCAGGCTGGAGCACGTCGAGGCAACGTTACTGGACGATCACGGCAAGCCGCTGCGCATCGGGTCCAACACGCATTTACGCGACCTGTTGCAGCGGGTTCCGCCGTTTCCTTGCGTACTGGTGCAACACTGCGTTCACGATGAAATGTGCGGCACGCGTGAAGGGCCTATCGGTGCGTTGCGCATTCCGTTTTCGCTGGCGGCGACACTGTAAATTCTGGCTCCCCTCCCCCGTGGTATGGGCGGCCTGGGAAGGCAAGCCGTTTACAACGTACGGGTGACCTACGCGGCTCGGTCGACGCGGTCCTGAACAGCCTCGACCAGCAGCAGGCCCAGTTCAATCATCTGCTGAATGGCCAGGGCCAGATAGCGCTGTTGGGAGGGCAGGCTTTCGACGAACTCGTGGGTCATGGCACCTGCACCGGCGATGGTTTCGTAGGCGTTGGCGAGCAGCGCTTGAGTGTCGATTTCGGGACGGACGCTGAACAGTTTTACGGATGGATTGCATGAGTCAGTACACATCTGTTGATCCTCGTTAGGGACCGCATACCAGAGCTACTAAACAATGGGTGGCGGCTGTACGCAGGTTAGTAGACCGGCGAATCAACGAAACCGGCGCGCCCGAAGACGCCCTGCGTGCAGCCACCATAAGAGCAGCTGTACGCCGTTGATCGTATCGGGCTACTAAACCCGACCGCTGATGGGCAGCGGCTGACGAACCTTAAAGAGGCCGTCCAAGGCGCACAACTCGGACGAGTCTGATCGTTGTGTAGGCAATGCCGCAAGGTTAAGACCACTCTCAGCCCTACTCCTCCTGCAGCAAACTTTGGCAATAGGAAAGTCCTTAAGTGCGTTTGAAAGCGACGCGCGCTCGCCTCATTCTTCCCGGCCTCTGCCGTCAGTCACTCCTATTCGCCAACAAGTATCCAAATGGATACAGTCATACCTGTGAGGTCCTGTGAGCTATACGATCCAGCAAACCCAAGCCTTCACTAACTGGCGTTCATCAATACGCGACTTGAGAGCAAAGATCGCAATTGGCCGACGTATTGAAAGAGCCAGCATGGGTAACCTGGGTGATGTCAAAACGCTGGGCGAAGGCATTTCAGAAATGCGAATAGATGTTGGTGTCGGTTATCGTGTTTATTTCACCCTACGGGGCCGGAAGATTGTCATATTGCTGGCAGGTGGTGACAAATCTTCTCAAGACGCAGATATCCGGCGAGCGAAAAAATTAGCAAAGGAGATATGATCATGACCAAAACATTGACGACATTTGATATGGCCGAGCTGCTCGACAGTGACGAGGCCATCAGCGAATACCTCTCTCAGGTTCTGGCTGACGGCGACAACGAGGAGTTTCTCCGGGCAATCGGTTATGTGGCCAAAGCCCGAGGAATGTCGAAGATCGCCACCGACGCGGGAATGGGTCGTGAGAGCCTTTACAAGGCATTTTCCCCTGGCGCAAAACCTCGTTTTGAAACGGTAATCAAGGTACTCCACTCCCTCGGCATCGATCTGTTTGCCCGGGCTGGCCATGTCGCGAACCACTCGATTACTTGAACGTGCAGCCCCTCTGCACCACCCACGCCAACGGCAACGTCACACCCAACATCCCCGCCAACACCATCACCGCCACCGGCACGCCCAGCACATCCCCCACTGCACCAAACACCACCGGCGCCAGCGCGCCACCGCCAATCGTGCCGGTGTAGAACAGCGCAAACGCCTGCTCGCGCTTGCCCGCGCCGGCAAGGTCGGGCACGGCGCCGTACAGCACCGAGGAGGTGCCATTAAGCACCAGGCCCAACAGCGGCAGCATCACCATCAACCCGTTGAGCGGCAGGTACACCGCCGCGACGATCAGCACTGCGGTGCTGGTTTCCGTGATCCATACGCTCTTCATCATGCCGATGCGTGCGCCGAGGTAGCCGCAGAACAGTTTGCCGAAGGCGCCGCCGATGAACAGCAGGGTCAGCGCAAGACCGATGCCGGCGGTACCGGCGCCTTTGGCTTGCAGCAGGAACGGCAGGAAGGTGAGGGAAGCCCNTGCGCACGGCGCTGTCGAGGGTGCCGGTGAGGATCAGCGCGCGCAGGCCGGTGGCCGAGCCGTTGCGGCTGAAGGGCTTGGCTGTTTTTGTGGCGGTGGATGCGGATGATTGAGCAGGAATCAGCCACCACAACAGCCCCGCCGCCGCCAGGCCAAGCAGGCCCAGCAGCGTGGCACTGGCCTGCCAACTGATGACGGTGAGCAGCAGCCCGACCAGACCAGGAATCAGGGTTTTGCCGATATCGCCGGAGAAGTTGTACTGGGACAGCGCCTGCTTGACCCCACCGCCGTCCTCGTAGGCGTCGGTGATCATCGACGAGGCCAGTGGGTGCTGGGTGCTGGCGCCCAGGCCGCCGAGCAGCAGCGCCACCAGCAACAAAGCCAGCCCTGTCGCCTGGCCCACCAGCAGGTAGGCAACACCCGCCAGCGCCGTGCCGCCCACCAGCATCAGCGTGCGGCCCCAGCGTCTGGCGGCGCGGCTGGCCAGCAATTGGAACACGGCCATCATCCCGGAATAGGCGCCACGTAACAGGCCGATCTGGGCGTAGGACAAGGCGAACTGAGCCTGCCAGACAGGCAACAGAACGTAGATCACGTCGGTGAGCCCATCGTGTACGGCATGGGCGCTGCAACCGGCGAACAGGGCGCGACGGCGTGTTGTTAATTCGGGCGAAGGCACAGCGACGGTGTCGTTCATGGTGCAGGAATCAGCTCAGGTTTAAGGGGCTTCCAGCCGGTCAAGGCGATCAACAAGGTCAGCAGTTGGAAACCGATGATCAGCACCACGCAACCGGCCCAGCCCCAGCGTTCCCAGATCAGCGCCGGGACAATGGCGCCACCACTGCCGCCCAGGTAATAACAGGTGAGATACACCCCGACANCGCCCGTCTTGTTATCGCCCGCGGTAGCGGTGATAAACCCATTGGCGGCCGCTTGGGCGAGGAACACACCGGTGGAACTGAACGCCAGGCCGACTACGATGCACCAGAGGGAGGGCATCAGGGTCAACGCCGAACCACTGACGCCCAGCACGGCGGCGACACCCAGCAGTTGGGCATGGGGCCGGGCTTTGCTGAGGTGTCCGGCGATGGGGATCACGATCAACGCCAACAGGAACACCATATAGAGCATCCCCAACGCTGCAGGCCCAAGGTTGAACGGCGGCAGGCCCAAGTACAAACCTGCGTAGGTAAACGCCGCGACTTGCGAAAACAACACGCAGAAACCTACGGCGTATGCGGCCAACAGCGGCCTGCGAAATACACCTGACGAGGAGGCTTTAACCTGCACGGTCCGCGGGCGGTTGGCCGGCAACAGAAACTGGATGAATCCGCCGACCATCAAGCTCAGCACCGCGAGCACTTCAAAGGCCTCGCGCCAGCCCACCATACTCGGTCATGACTCCGGTGNCGAAGCGACCGGCGAACCCGCCCAACACGGTGCCCGCGACGTAGAGACTCGTCACCTCCGTGACCGTGCCGCCGCGCCAGCGGTCGCCGATGTAAGCCACGCTGGTGGCGAACAGTACCGGGATCAGCATGCCCTCGACAAAACGCCATACCAGCACGTCGGCAAAACTGTCGGCATAGGCGGTCATCAACGCCGGCACTGCCAGCAG
>Ga0065696_1000393_pt1 | contig 13998 bp, 12 predicted proteins | sample SwiRhiMetagenome_FD_59085 | JGI IMG/M metagenome (GOLD analysis project Ga0065696, IMG submission 59085) | Bulk soil microbial communities from switchgrass field near East Lansing, Michigan, USA - East Lansing bulk soil v2 (version 2) | ecosystem: Environmental > Terrestrial > Soil >...
CGTTGAGAAAGTCACCGACATTCTGAAAGAAGGCCAGGAAGTGGAAGTGCTGGTACTGGACGTGGACAACCGCGGCCGTATCAAGCTGTCTATCAAGGACGTAGCAGCAGCCAAGGCTTCGGGCGTTTAATTACCCCCGGGCTTCACGCTGAAAAAGAGGACTCTTCGGAGTCCTTTTTTTATGCATGAAGGAAAATGCCGAAAAATCAGACGCTTAGTAAATCGCAAAAGCCGCAACTTGCACGCAGGTACGATGGCGTTCATGCAAGTTGCACGATTCCGAAATTCGAGTGTTTTTATAACTGTATGATTTTTAACGATTTAATCTTCGATAGCGACTTGGCACACTGCCTGCAATAACCCTGTTAACGCTGCAGCATCAAGGTTCACACACTGCAGACTTTTAATAAAACAGGAGTTACTCGTATGAAGAAGTTCGCTCTCGCTACTGCTACCGCTCTGACCCTGGCCATGGGTGCTAACGTGGCCTTTGCCCAGACTTCCCAAGCTCCAATGACCCTGGCGGCCGGTGAAGCCACCAAGGCAAAAGAAAGCGTTTCGGATACTTGGATCACTACCAAAGTTAAATCCGATCTGCTGACCGAAAAAGGCATCCCTGGTTCGGACATCAAGGTTGAGACCAACAAAGGTGTGGTTTCCCTGTCTTCGACCGTAGCCATTTCGGACTCGCAGAAAGAAACTGCCGTAGCGATCACCAAGAAAATCAAAGGTGTAACCGCAGTTTCGGCTGACGGCCTGTTGGCTGGCGGCGCTACCAAGGCAGACAACATCGACAAAACCAAAGGTGCAGCGGCTGACGCCAAAGGCGCAACCTCCGATACCTGGATCACCACCAAAGTCAAAGCTGACCTGGTCACCGAGAAAGGCATTCCTGGCACCGACATCAAAGTCGAAACCAACAAGGGTGTAGTTTCCCTGTCCTCTTCGGTCGCTGTGACCGAGGCACAGAAAACGACCGCGGTGAACATCACCAAGAAAATCAAAGGCGTTAAAGCTGTATCGGCCGATGGCCTGAAAGCAGAGTAACGCTCAAGAATTCGTCTGAACTAGCGGCGGCGGCGCGTGAGTTAGATATCCACTCAATGCACCTCTAAGTTTCATGCGACCGACCACACGGATGTGGTCATTACAGGCCCCGGCACTTCTGTGTCGGGGCCTGTTCTATTGGGGCGGGAAAGTAATGCGCCAGCGGCGCCTACTCGGCGTCCAAGTGCATCGGCGTTATCACTCGACCGTCTTTCTCTGCCTGGCCCAGTTGCGCGTCAATGAAGTAGACCCGGTCGTCCTCCAGCTGGGCTTTATCCACCAGGTAGTCCTTGATCGTGCTTGCACGGTCCTGGCCCAACTGGCGCAGCAGCACGTCACTGCCACTCCAGAACTTGATCACGCCCTCTTTCAACTTGGCCGAGCGGTCACTGCTGCTCAGGTCTTTCCATTCTGCCGGAGGCTGCTGTTTCAAGCGGGTGCGGTAAATACCTTCGAGCAAGGGGGCTTTTTCGCTCTCAGGGACCTCCAGCAAGGACGCCTGGGCCGGGACTTTCTCGCCACGGCGCTGCAGCATTTTGTAGTAGTTGTATTGGTATTCCCGCTCCAGCCGCTGGGCCGCCAGGAATGGGCCGTCGCTGCTGGCTGCGGCCGTGCCTTCGATTTCCAGGCGTAGGGCAGGGCGTTCTTTCAGGGCTTTGGCCAAGGTGTTGAGAGCGCCTTCGGCGTCCTTGTTCAACTCGCTGGAGCCTGCCGCGAACGACACGCTGCCCAGGTCCTGCGCTCCACCTCCGGTGACCAACCCGCCAATAAACTTGAACGGCGCAGTGGCCGCTCGCACCACCAGATTGCGCAGGGTTTGCCACACAATGGGCATCACGCTGAACTGTGGGTTATTCAGGTCACCGGATACGGGCAGTTCGATGGAGATCCTTGCCATCGCTGTCCTTGAGCAAGGCGATTGCCAGACGAATCGGCAAGTCCACGGCATCGGCGCTGTCGACTTTTTCGCCCAGTTGCAATTGCTCGACCACCACTTTGTTCTCAGCCTTCAACTGGCCCTTGGTGATCACGTAATGCAGGTCAAGGTTGAGGCGGCCCTTGCGGATGCGGAAACCGGCGAACTTGCCCGAGTAAGGCGTCAGGGTGGTCAGCTCGACACGTTTGAAGCTGGTGGCGATGTCCAGCGCCGCCATCGGGTCAAACGGGTTCACGCTGCCTTTGATGGTCACCGGTGCATAACGGTCCACCTTGCCCTTGATGTCAACGCTCGCCGGCTTGGCCTGGCGACTGTCGATGGTGCCGATCTGCCCATTGAGCTGTTGGATCGCAGTGGCGAAGTTTGGGGTGAGGCTGAAGTCGGCGAAGTTGGCCGAACCGTCGTTGATCGCAATCTGTCCGATATGGATGCCCAGGGGTTTTCTTTGCTCGCGGCAGGTTTGGCTGACGATTTGGCGCCACTGTCGGCCGGCTGCGGGATCAGCAAGTCGTCGACGTTGGTGGTGCGGTCATCATTGATCATGAACCGCGCATAGGGCTGCAGCAGGTTGACCTTGTCGATCGACAGGCTGTCGCCGTGTTGGTAGTTCACGCCTTCGAGCACCAGGCGCTGCCATTTGAGGAAGTCGCGGGTCTTGAGGGTGTCGAGGGTATGCAACTGGTCGACCTGCGCGCGGCCGGTGATCTGCAGCGCCAGGGGATCGGTGCTTTTCAGGTTCACGTCGAGGTCGCTGCCAAGCATGCCACTGCGCAGTTCCAGGCGGATAAACGGGCTGATATAGGACTGGGCGACTCGCAGGTCGATGTCCTTGGTATTGACCTTCAACTTGGCGCTGACCGGGTTGAGGTTGACCGTGCCGGTTGCCTGGATCTTGCCCTGCTTGCCCAGGCCGGTGTCGACCTTCAGGGTAAAGGGGCTCTGGTTGAGGCTGTCGAAGTTCTGCACGTCGACGTTCAACGGGCCGAGCTCCAGGGCTACCGCAGGTTTGGCCTGGCGGTCGGCCAAGTGCACCTGGTAGTTGCGCAGCTGTACATCCTTGAGCAGCACTTGCCAGGGCTTGCTTGGGGCGACGGGCGCAGGCTTTGGCGAGTCGGCCGTGGCGGGTGCAGTCGCAGGCTCCGGTGCCTTGGCCGGTTTGTTCGGCTGGCCGGCGAACAGTTTTTGCCAGTCCAGTTGCCCATCCGCTTCACGAGCCGCCCAGGTCTCGAGTTTATTGCTGCGGATCTTGCCCACCACCACCTGCTGTTTGGCCAGGTCCACCGTGGTCTCGCTGACGTCCAAACGCTCCAGGCGCACCAACGGCCGGCCATCCGGGGCCTTGATCGCGAACGGTGCGATGCTGGCGGCAGTGTTGGTCAGGTTCAGCTCGGTCTCTTTGGCCAGGCTGAACCTGTATTCGGTACTGAAGTTGAGCACGCCGTCTTCAAGTACCAGAGGTAAGGCGTCACGTACATAAGGCCACCAGGCTTTCATTTTGCCGCCGGTGACTTTGAGCGTGCCTTCGGACGTGATCGGCACCAGGCTGAAGTTGCCTTTCCAGTCGATCTGTCCGCCTTCAGGGCCGGCGGCGACCAAGGTCATGTCCGCATTGTCTTCCGGCAGGGTGCTGAGATTCTTCAGTTCGAAGTCGAGGGTGTCGTAGAGGAATTCGATGGGTTCGCTGGGGCGCAGGTCTTGGAAATGCAAATAACCGCCAGCCAGCTTGATACTGTCGACACGCAGCGGGAACGGTTTGGCGTCAGGGTCTGCCGGGGTCGGCTCGCTCGGTGGCAGCTTGAACAACTGCGCCAGATTCAGCTGGCCTGATTTGTCGAACAACAACTCGGTCCTGGGCTTGTCCAGTTGCACATCCGCCAGGTGCAGGGCGCGGGTCCACAGGCTATCGACCTGCAGGTTGGCGTAAAGCCGTTCGAAACCTACCTGTTCCTTACCGGGCTCGCCGATCTTCAAGCCCCATACCGTGACTTCCAGGCTGAACGGGTTAAGTTCGATCCGTTCGATGCGTGCTGGCACTGTGGCGTAATTGGCCAACTGTTGGTTGGCAATACGAAGGGCGGATGCCAGGCAAAATCAGAAAGCCCAGCAAGCTGTACAACGCGAGGGCAGTCAACAAGGCGCCAGCGGCGCGAATCAATCCTTTGGGCATGGGGCGGCGCCATCTATGTCAAACAGGAGTGCCTTGGAGTATGGCACGGGATTTCGGTTCCGAAGAACCGGGCCTTTTAGGATGCTGCTTACAGTTGAAGTATCAGAGTCTTCAGCGGTGGCTGTTGATCTTGTGAGGGAAAGTCCGCGCCGGGTGTCATGATTTTCCAGTCCCGCACCGGACGCCCAGCCTTTTTGCGCACAACGCAGCACCTGTTCACGCCAATCCTCCATGCTGACTTTTGCCAGGTTGTTACAGCAGATCAGCACGCCATTGTCTGCTGTAGCGAGCAGTGCCGGCTTGAGCAGGCTCTGGTAGTCACGCAACAGGTCGACGGTACCGAAGGCACTCTTGGCCCAGGCCGGCGGGTCGAGCAACACCAGGTCATATTGACGCTGCTCGAGGCGCGGATAGCTCGGCAGTTTCTGCCCGCGACGCTGGGTGATCGGCAGCCCGGCCAGTTGGCGAATCGCCGGGAAGTAGTCCGATTGCACGAACTCCATGGTGGGAAGCTGTGGATTGAGCTGGCCGTTTTCACGCCCCACCGCCAGGTTGCCCTCGGCGAAGTCCAGGTTGCATACCTCGCGCGCACCACCGGCAGCGGCGCTCAGGCCCACCCCACAGGTGTAGGCAAACAGGTTCAGTACGCTTTTGCCGGCGCTGTGGTCCTTGACCCAGCCGCGGGTATTGCGCAGGTCGAGGAACAGCAGTGGGTCCTGGCCGGCGTGGCGCCCACGGACACGGTAATTGAGGCCCCATTCGTGGCCGACCAGGTCTTCCAGCGCGGCAGGTTCGGCGCGGTATACCGAATCTTCGCGATCGACCCGCGAGTTGCCGCGGGAGCGGTCGTTGTAGACCAGCAGCAANTCCAGGCCCATGTACTGGTTGATCAGTTGGTGCAGNTCCAGNAGGTCGGCGGTTTCCANCGACTGATGGAAGCTTTGCACCAGTAACTGCGGGCCATAGCGGTCGATGGTCAGGCCGCCGGCGCCTTCCTGGCTGCCATGGAACAGCCGATAGCAGTCGGTGCCCTGGGCGTGCAGTTCGCTGATCAGATCCTGGCGATGATCGAGGGCGGCGCGCAGCGCCTGATTCAAGGGAGACATGGAGCGCGTCCTTGCTTAGGTAAATGGGGGAAATAAGGGCGCGGAGTTTAGCAGCTATGGCGCGTCGCCTAACATCCAAACCCCATCCGCCGGTGTGCACGCTGCACCGAACCATTGCGCATCGCCCAGCGCAACAACGGCGCGCTGCGCTTGACCCCGGCGCGGATCATCCGGCGTTGCAGCGGGCTCTGGTGCTGATCGAGCAGGGTGCTGGCCCAGTCCGGCAGCAGGTCGATCCCGGCTTGCATCATCAAGGCACCAAAAGGCGTTGGCCAACTGGCTGGGGGAGGGCGCGTTCAGCAACAGGCGCAGCACTTCGCGGCTGCGCTCGTCGCACAGCAATTGCGGGCGGATATTCTCAAGGTAATCGGAAATTTCCTGGCGTGAATGCGGCACATCCTGCGCGCCGAGCCGTTCTGCGACGACGGCGATCTCGCTGTAGTAACGGTCCTGATCAGGGCCGGAGAGGTGTGGGTTGCGGTAGCGCAAGTGGGCAGCAAGAAAGTTGCTCACCTCCGCCACATGCACCCAGGTCAGCAACGCTGGATCGCTGGCCGCGTAAGGCCTCCCGTCCGGGGCATGGCCCACCACCTGCAGGTGAATGGTGCGCACTTTTTCGATCAGCCAGTCGGCGTCTTTGCGCGCGCCGAACGTGGTACCGGAAATAAACTGCGAGGTACGGCGCAGGCGCCCAAGCATGTCCTGGCGAAAATTCGAATGGTCCCACACGCCGGCCAGGGCCAATGGGTGCAAGGCTTGCAGCATCAAGGCGCTGATACCGCCGATAAGCATGCTGCTGAAGTCGCCATGGACTTGCCAACTGATCGAGTCCGGCCCGAACAGGCCCGGATCGCCCTTGGGGTTTTCCAGGTCCAGTTGGCCCAGTGACAAGCCAGTGAGGCTCATCAACTGGGTTTCGATACGACTGCGGATAAATTCCATGGTGACTCGGGTTTCCTAGCGGTTCAGGCGTTTGTCGATCAGGCCGTCGACGACGCTGGGGTCGGCCAGGGTCGAGGTATCACCCAGGCTGTCCAGTTCGTTGCAGGCGATCTTGCGCAAAATCCGGCGCATGATCTTGCCGGATCGGGTTTTCGGCAAGGCCGGTGCCCATTGGATCAGTTCCGGCTTGGCAAAGCTGCCGATTTCCTTGCTGACCAGTTCCAGCAGGTGTTTTTTCAGCGCCTCGCTGGGTTCTACGCCATTCATGGGGGTGACAAAGGCGTAGATGCCCTGGCCTTTGACATCGTGGGGGTAGCCCACCACGGCAGCCTCGGGCCACCTGGTCATGCAGTACCAACGCACTTTCTACCTCGGCGGTGCCGATACGGTGGCCGGATACGTTGATCACATCGTCGATACGCCCGGTGATCCAGTAGTCACCGTCCTCATCGCGGCGCGCACCGTCACCGGTGAAATAGTAACCGGGGTAGGGTTTGAAATAGGTGTCGACCATGCGCTGCGGGTCGCCGTAGACGCTGCGAATCTGCCCCGGCCAACTGGCCTTGATCGCCAGTACGCCGCTGCCGGCTCCGCTGATGACCTTGCCTTGTTCATCCAGCAGCACGGGCTGCACGCCAAACATCGGCTGGGTGGCGCAACCCGGTTTGATCCGCTGGGCGCTGACCAGCGGGCTGAGCATGATGCCGCCGGTCTCGGTCTGCCACCAGGTATCGACAATGGGGCAACGCTGTTCGCCCACCGCGTTGAAGTACCAGTCCCAGGCTTCCGGGTTGATCGGTTCGCCCACGCTGCCCAGCAGCCGCAGGCTGGCGCGGGAGGTCGTCTCCAGCGGGGCGTGACCCTCGCGCATCAACGCGCGCAAGGCGGTGGGGGCGGTATAGAAGATATTCACCTGGTGTTTATCGATGACCTGCCAGAAGCGCGAACTGTCCGGGTAGCTCGGCACACCTTCGAACATCAGCGAGGTCGCGCCATTGGCCAGCGGCCCGTACACGATGTAACTATGGCCGGTGACCCAACCCACGTCGGCGGTGCACCAGAACACCTCACCGTCGCGGTAATCGAGTACGTACTTGAAGGTCATTGCCGCCTGGAGCAGGTAGCCGCCCGTGGTGTGCAGCACGCCCTTGGGTTTGCCGGTGCTGCCGGAGGTGTAGAGGATAAATAGCGGGGCTTCGGCGTCCATCGGTTCGGGAGGGCAATCGTCGCTCGCTGCATCCACGGCCTGTTGATACTTGAGGTCGCGGCCTTCGCTCCAGCTCACCGGGGCGCCGGTGCGTTGTACCACCAGCACTGTGCTGACGTCGGGGCAACTGGCCAGGGCCTTGTCGACATTCTGTTTCAACGCCACCGGCTTACCACCGCGCACGCCTTCATCGGCTGTGATCACGGTGCGGCAGTCGGCGTCCAGAATGCGGTCACGCAGGGCGTCCGGTGAGAACCCGCCAAATACCACCGAGTGCACCGCGCCAATCCGTGTGCAAGCCAGCATGGCGTAGGCCGCTTCCGGGATCATCGGCATGTANATACACACTCTGTCGCCCTTTTTCACGCCACGGCTTTTCAGCACATTGGCCAGGCGGCAGACGTTTTGGTGCAGTTGGCGGTAGGTGATTTTGGACGATTTTGCAGGATCGTCACCTTCCCAGATGAAGGCCGGCTGATCGGCGCGTTGCGCCAGGTGACGGTCGATGCAGTTGTAGCTGACGTTCAACTCGCCACCGGCAAACCATTGGGCGGCACCGGTCTGGATGTCTGACTGCTGGACGGTGTGCCACGGCGTTAGCCAGTCGAGAAAGGCCTTGGCCTGTTCGGCCCAGAACGTGTCCGGCTGTTCGATGGATTGGCGATAGAGGCGCTGGTAGTCCTCTTGACTGAGTTGCGCAGCCCGGCGGACGGCATCGGCGGTGGGAAACGTGCTGATATCGAACATGAGCGATCCTTATTCTTGTTTTTTGCGACAAGTCATAAAGATGCACCCTGTATGGAGAGGGTTCAAGGCCAACGTCCAAACGGACGTTGGCCTTGCGGTGCCTGCATCAGCCGCGGTGACGGCCGCGGAAGTAGTTGATCAGGCCTTGGGTCGACGCGTCTTCGGCCAAGGTTTCTTCGGCGCCGGTGAGGCGATTGTATACGCCCTTGCCCAGCTCCTTGCCCAGCTCCACGCCCCATTGGTCGAAGGCGTTGATGCCCCAGATCACGCTTTGCACGAACACTTTATGTTCATACATCGCAACCAGGGCGCCCAGGCGACGCGGGCTGATGCGTTCAACCACCAGGGTGTTGCTCGGACGGTTGCCCGGGATCACCTTGTGCGGTGCCAGCTTCTGCACGTCGTCTTCCGGGATGCCCTTGTCGCGCAGCTCGGCTTCGGCTTCGCTGCGGGTCTTGCCGAGCATCAGTGCCTGGCTTTGGGACAGGCAGTTGGCGTACAGCCATTGATGGTGGTCGGACACCGGGTTGAAGCTGACGATCGGCACGATGAAGTCGGCCGGGATCAGTTGGGTGCCCTGATGCAGCAATTGGTGATAAGCATGTTGGCCGTTGCAGCCGACGCCGCCCCAGATCACTGGACCGGTGTCGGTAGACACTGGTTTGCCGTCCTGGCGCACGCTCTTGCCATTGGATTCCATGTCCAGCTGCTGCAAGTGCTTGGTGATGTTACGCAGGTAGTGGTCGTACGGCAGGATCGCATGGCTCTGCGCACCCCAGAAGTTGCCGTACCACACGCCCAGCAGGCCCAGCAGCACCGGCATGTTCTGTTCGAACGGCGCGTTCTGGAAATGCTGGTCCATGGTGTAGGCACCGGACAGCAGTTCCTTGAAGTTGGACATGCCGATGGCCAGAGCGATTGGCAGGCCGATGGCCGACCACAACGAATAACGGCCGCCCACCCAGTCCCACATCGGGAAGATGTTTTCTTCGCGGATACCGAAGGCCACGGCGGCCGCGTTGTTGCTCGACACGGCGATAAAGTGGCGATACAGCTCGGCTTCCGAGCCACCCTGGGCCAGGTACCAGGCGCGGGCGGCCTGGGCGTTTTTCAGGGTTTCCAGGGTGTTGAAGGATTTCGATGAGACGATAAACAGCGTGGTCTCGGCGCGCAGCTTCATGGTCAGCTCATGGAATTCGCTGCCATCGATGTTCGCCAGGTAGTGGCAGCGCACGCCTTTGTGGGCGTAGGACAACAGCGCTTCAGAGACCAGCTCCGGGCCGAGGAACGAGCCGCCGATGCCGATGTTCACCACGTCGGTGATCGGTTTCTCGGTGTAGCCACGCCACAGGCCGTCGTGGATGCGGCCGACCAGGTCGGTGATCTGGTTCAGCACCTTGTGCACGTCCGGCATGATGTTCACGCCGTTGACCGACAGCTTGTCGCCCACCGGGCGGCGCAGGGCGGTGTGCAGGGCAGGGCGGCCTTCGGAGGAGTTGACCGGCTCGCCCGCATACAGCGAGTTGATTGCGTCTTTAAGGCCCACTTCGTTGGCAAGGCCCACCAGCAGGTCGCGGGTTTCGCCGGTGATCAGGTTTTTCGAGTAATCGAGGAAAAGTCCGCAGCTGCTCAAGGTGAACTGGGAAAAACGCTGGGGATCGGCATTGAACGCTTCGCGCATGCTGAAATCCTGCATGGCTTGGCGATGTTGATTGAGCGCTTGCCAGGCGGGCAGAGCGGTAACGTCATGAGGGGTGCGGTAGTACGCCATCGCTGCGGGTTTCCTTTTATTACGGGGACTGCCTTTAGGACACTTCAAAGCCCGGAACATCCAGTCTTATCTCACGGATTGGGTTCCAGACAGCGCTAACCATAGCGCAGGGCGATTACATTAAACCTAGCGTGTCGATATGTCTTGGCTTTGTCTGCGCTGTGGCCGGTACTTTTTTATACCGGCACAGCGATCAGGGCAATCGGCGGGGTGTTCAGAGGGGTCAGTCGAGGGTCAGATGCAGGTTGTCGATCAGGCGGGTCGTGCCTAGAAAGGCCGCCACCAGAATCACAATATCCCGATCCTCCGCCGTAGCGGCCCGCAGGTGCACGCCCTGGCGCACTTCGAGGTAATCCAGGCGCAGCCCGGCAGCCTCGATCTGCCGCACCTGTTCGGCACGCAGCCTGGCGAAGTCGTGATCACCGTTTTTGATGGCTGCGGCAATCTGGCTGAGGCTGCGGTACAGCACCGGCGCGATCGCACGTTGTTCTTCGCTGAGAAAACCGTTGCGCGAGGATAGCGCCAGGCCATCATCGGCGCGTACGGTGGGCTCGCCAATGATCTGGATCGGCATGTTCAGGTCATGGACCATGGCACGAATCACGGCCAGTTGCTGGTAGTCCTTCTGGCCAAATACAGCCATGTCCGGCTGGACCATGTTGAACAATTTGCTGACCACGGTCGCCACGCCTTCGAAATGCCCGGGACGGCTGGCGCCGCACAAACCTTCGGACAGTTGCGGGACGCTGACGCGGGTCTGGCCGGTCATGCCGCCGGGGTACATCTCCTCGACGGTCGGCGCGAACAGCAGGTTGCAGCCTGCCTGCAGGAGCTTTTCCTGATCGGCGGCCAGGGTGCGAGGGTACTTGTCCAGGTCTTCGCCGGCGCCAAATTGCAGCGGGTTGACGAAAATACTCGCCACGACAAAGTCCGCCTGCTGCACAGCCTTGCTGACCAGGCTGGCATGGCCGCTGTGCAGGTTACCCATGGTGGGCACGAAGCCGATGCGTTTGCCGGCCTTGCGGGCGTGGGCGACGGCGGCTCTGAGTTCGCGTACGGTTTTTACGGTGTTCATGCAGAGAATCCGTGTTCGGCGCCTGGGAAGGTCACGCCTTTGACTTCGGCGACGTAGGCACTCAATGCCGCGTGGATGCTGTCCTGGCCAGTCATGAAGTTCTTCACGAACTTTGGCACGCGGCCGGTAATCGACAGGCCGAGCATGTCGTGCAGCACCAGCACCTGGCCGTCGGTGGCCGAGCCCGCGCCAATACCGATCACCGGCACCTTAACGGCCTGGGTGATTTCTGCCGCGAGTTCGCTGGGCACGCATTCGAGCAGGATCATCGCAACGCCCGCCTGCTCCAGGGCGATGGCATCGGCGCGCATCTGGCGCGCCTGGGCTTCGTTGCGACCTTGCACCTTGTAGCCGCCGAGGATGTTCACGGACTGTGGCGTCAGGCCCATATGTGCACAGACCGGCACGCCGCGCTCAGCCAGCAGGCGAATCGACTCGGCGAGCCACACGGCGCCCTCCACCTTGATCATGTGTGCACCGGCACGCATCAGTTTGCCGGCGTTCAGGAAGGTCTGTTCGACGGTGGCGTAGTCCATGAACGGCAGGTCGGCGATGATGAATGCGCCGTCGTTCCCGCGCTTGACGCTGGCGGTGTGGTAGGCCAGTTCATCGGTGGTGACGGGCAGGGTGCTGTCATTCCCTTGAAGGACCATGCCCAGGGAGTCGCCTACCAACAACACTTCAACCCCGGCCTGGCAGCTGGCGTGGGCGAAGGTGGCGTCATAGCAGGTCAGCATGGTGATTTTTTCACCTTTGAGCTTGAGGCTCTGCAAGGTGGTCAGGGTAATGTCTGGCATGAAAAGGGTCCTCGTTCAGGCGCTTGGAAACAGCGAGTTACGCGCGTGAGTCTTCGTTATTCAGGCGCACCGTCTTGAGAGCAGTGCTTATAAGGCCTGGATTGCGCCCTTCAGCGCCGGGTTGGCGGCAGCGGGACGCCTATAGTCGTGAGGAGGACACGGGAAGTCAATTGGATGTGTTACCGCATTGTTACGATGGCGGTGTTACCGCTGTTACTGACGCGATTCAGCAATCGGGAGCCGTTCCAGGCCGACAAACGGGCAGGCTTCAAGCAGGGCGCTGAGGCGCTTGCCATCCGGCAATTGCAATGCGGCAGGCGCCAGTTCGGCCAATGGATACAACACAAACGCACGCAGGTGCATCTGGTAATGGGGCACCTTCAGGCGCGGTTCGTCGATCAGGCGATCGCCAAACAGCAGAATGTCCAGGTCAAGGGTGCGAGGGCCCCAACGCTCCAGACGCTCGCGGCCCTGATCGTTTTCGATGGCTTGCAGCGCGTCCAGCAGGTCAAGTGGCGCAAGGCGGCTGTCCAGGGCGGCAACCGCGTTGGTGTAGCGCGGTTGGCCCGGGAGCAGGGAGTCACTTTGGTAAAAGGCGGACACACCCGCGACGCAAGTGTCTGGCAATTGCGCCAGCGCTTGGATAGCGCTGCGCAATTGCTGGTCCGGGGCTGCCAGGTTGCTGCCCATGCCGATGTAGATGCGTTCCACGTTTATTCGCCCGCAGCGCCCGAGGCATCGGCAGCACTGCGTTTGCGCTTGGTGCCGCTGCGACGACGCTTCTTCGGCCCTGCGCCTTCGCCATCACCCTTGCTGCCGAGGTCGCGAATCATGTCGCGGCGTTGGCTGTCATTGGCATCCTGATAGTCGGTCCACCATTCGCCCAGGCCGTCGGTCTGCTCACCGGCGTTTTCGCGCAGCAGCAGGAAGTCGTAGCCGGCACGGAAGCGCGGGTTGTCCAGCAGCAGGTCGGCGCGCTTGCCGCTGCGGCGAGGCAGGCGTTCCTGCATGTCCCAGATCTCGCGAATCGGCATCGTGAAACGTTTCGGGATAGCAATGCGCTGGCACTGTTCGGCGATCAGCTCGTGAGCGGCTTCCTGCATGGCCGGGATCGGCGGCATGCCACGCTCCTGCAGACGCAGTACGCGCTTGGGCAGGGCCGGCCACAACAGGGCGGCAAACAGGAACGCCGGCGTGACCGGTTTGTTCTGCTTGATGCGCAGGTCGGTATTGATCAAGGCTTCGCTGATCAGCGTGTGGGTATAAGTCGGGTTGTACTCCAGTGCTTCGGCGCTGGCCGGGAACAGTGGGTCGAACAACTGCAGGTCGACCAGCATTTCGAAGGTGTCGGCTGCGTAGCCCGAGAGGAACAGCTTGAGCACTTCTTCGAACAGACGCGCGGACGGGATTTCCCGCAGCATCGGTGCCAGCTCGCGTATCGGTGCGGCGGTATGCTTTTCGATGCCGAAGTTGAGCTTGGCGGCGAAGCGCACGGCCCGCAGCATGCGCACCGGGTCTTCCTGATAGCGCTGTGTCGGGTCGCCGATCAGGCGGATCAGGTTATTGCGAATGTCGTGTACGCCATTGGCGTAATCGAGGATGCGTTCGCTGACCGGGTCGTAATAGAGGGCATTGATGGTGAAGTCGCGGCGCTGTGCGTCTTCTTCCAGGGTGCCATAGACGTTGTCGCGCAGGATGCGCCCGCTCTCGTTGCGGGAGGACTGATTGGTGTCTTCCTCTTCATCGTTTTGCGGGTGGCCGGCACGGAAGGTCGCGACCTCGATGATTTCGCGACCAAAGTGGATATGCACCAGCTTGAAGCGGCGACCGATGATTCGCGCATTGCGAAACTCGGCACGCACTTGCTCAGGCGTGGCACTGGTGGCGACGTCGAAATCCTTGGGCGTGATGTTGAGCAGCATGTCGCGTACGCAACCGCCCACCAGGTAGGCCTGGTAACCGGCGTTCTGCAACCGTTCGACAATATTCACCGCATAACGGCTGAATTGAGCGCGCTGCAACGAATGCTGGCTGCTGTTGAGCACTTCAGGCGTGCTGCGTTTGTGTTGCGTACGACGCAAGGGAGAACGGAATGACTGGAACAACTTCTTCAGCATGGGATGCACTGTTTGAAGGAATGTTCGGCCATAACGAAGAATGACCGCATGATGGGCGGGGATTCTAGCATTTAGTCAGGGGGAT
>Ga0065696_1000245_pt1 | contig 13770 bp, 15 predicted proteins | sample SwiRhiMetagenome_FD_59085 | JGI IMG/M metagenome (GOLD analysis project Ga0065696, IMG submission 59085) | Bulk soil microbial communities from switchgrass field near East Lansing, Michigan, USA - East Lansing bulk soil v2 (version 2) | ecosystem: Environmental > Terrestrial > Soil >...
CCCCCCCCCCCCCCGCCCCCACCCCCCCCCCCCCCCCATCAAAGGTTTTGCGGGGTGGCGGCTCGCCACTGGCGGAGCACACTTCAAGCACTAACTGCATGGCAAGGCTCCCCTGTTCAATGGCCACGACGGCTCGCCTGGGGGTCACCCAGTGGACGGTAGTCAGCATCGTCAAAGACATAATTGGCGTTACAGCCACCCAGCAAACACAGCACAAGCGCCACGGCTTGCCACGGACGAAGAGGCATCAGGAATCTCCCATGAAAGTAAGGTGTCCACGCATACGCTATTCAGCATTCCTCTCGAACATCGCCAACCGGGATCTTCAAGCGTGCCAGGCGGTAGAGCAGCGTGCGTCGTGCGACACCCAGCTCCCGCGCGGTACGGGTACGATTGCCACGGTTCTTGTGCAGGCAATCAATCAGGAACACCCGCTCCACTCGCTCCAGGCGTTGACGCAAGGTTGCATCGACAGCATCGTTGGCGGGCGCCGGTGACAGGGGCAGGTGCGCCGGCAGGATCACACCGTCGTCACAGAGCAGTACCGCGCGCTCCACCAGGCATTTGAGTTCTCGCACATTGCCGGGGAAGCCATGGCTGGACAGTTGGTCCAATGCCGCACTTGACCAGGCCACCGCTACGCGCCCCAGCGCAACGCAGGCCTTTTGCGCAAAATGCCGAGCCAACAGCAACGCATCGCCATCACGCTCACGCAAGGCCGGTAACTCAATGGGAAACTGCGCGAGCCGGTAATACAGGTCCTCGCGAAAGCTGCCCAGGGCCACCATCGCGGGAAGATCACGGTGCGTCGCGGCAATAATGCGTACATCGACCTTATGGGCCGTACTGGCACCCAATGGGCGAATCTCGCCCTCCTGTAAAACCCGCAATAACTTGGCCTGCAACGACAACGGCATATCGCCGATTTCGTCGAGTAGCAATGTGCCGCCGTGAGCGGTGTCGAACAAACCGGTGTAGTTGCGTTCAGCCCCCGTGAACGCCCCCTTGCGATAGCCGAACAGTTCGCTTTCCAGCAACCCTTCGGGAAAGGCTGCACAATTTTGCACCACGAAGGCTTTACCACTGCGTGGGCCAGCAGTATGGATGGCGCGCGCTACCACCTCTTTGCCGGTACCGGTCTCGCCATGCAGCAGCACGGTGTAGGGCGTATTCAGCACCTTGCCGATCAAACGGCACGTTTCATCCATGGCCTTGCTGTTGCCGATCAATCCGAACCTGGCACAGGAGCCCGGCGTGCGACACGTAGGCGGCGTGACATTCACCGCAGGACTCAGACGCTGCATCAGTGCAAGTTGCCTCAAGGCAAAGCTGCCCAGTTGGCTCAATGAGCGGGCGTAGTGCTCCAACTGTTTCGGACGCTGGCTGGCGCACAGCAACACGCCCGCGAGAGCCCCGTGCCGACCGAACAACGGCATGCACATCAACGATTGCCAAGGCGTCGCCATCGCGGGAAGGAACTGGCTTTCATAGACGCTGTTTTCCAGGTCCTCAAGACTCAAGGCTGTGCGATGACTGAGCACATACAGCAACAGCTGCTCATGTTGGAAATCCACGCCTGAAGCCAGCTCGCCGGGTGGCCGTTTCTCTGGCAAATGCTGGGCAATCAGGGCAAGCCGACCCGTCGCCTCGTCGCGCCAATACAACTGGCTGAGTTCGCACTGGCTCAATTGGGCTACCGCCGCGACACACAGGTCCGGCAAGGGTTGTCGCATCACCATCGATCCCCAGGCGGGTGAACCAACCCAGCATCGCGTCGGCGTACCCCGAGGGATGGGGCAACCGGTTGAAAGCATCTTCCGTCATTGGCTGACCTCACAGACAGGACAACCGCTGCCATCCAGGCCGGCATGCACCCGGGACAGCGATTCGCCCCCGGCCATGGCCTCCAGCAAACGATCCGTCACCTGCGCCAGCAAGTGTGCGTCGATCCATTGATCGATAGAGCGGGCACCGCTGTCACCGTCAGCGCAACGCTCGGCAACACACGCAACCAGTTCGGGCGTATAGCTGAAGGTGAGCTTGCGCTGTTGCAGCCTTTGCCCCAGATGTTCCAGCTTGAGTCTTGCCAGGTCATGCAGGACTTCGCCCGTGATCGGGTAATACGGCACCACATGCATTCGCGCCAGTAAGGCAGGCTTGAAGTGCTTGCGCAGCAACGGGCGAATGGCTTCTTGCAGGACCTCCTCAGCAGGTCGCCGGTCGCCTGCGCATAATTGACCGATGCACTCGCTGCCCAGGTTGGAGGTCATGAGGATCAGCGTGTTGCGAAAATCGATTTCCCGACCTTCTCCGTCATTGGCCAGTCCCTTGTCGAAAATCTGATAGAACAGGTTCACTACTTCCGGATCAGCCTTCTCGACCTCGTCCAGCAGCACGACCGAATACGGGCGTTGGCGCACGGCCTCCGTCAACACGCCGCCCTCGCCAAAACCGATATAACCGGGTGGAGCGCCAATCAGCCGGGAAAGGAATGCTTTTCCTGGAACTCCGACATGTTAAGGGTGGTGACAAAACGCCGACCGCCGTACAACAGGTCACCGAGGGCCAAGGCCGTCTCGGTCTTGCCCACACCACTTGGGCCAACCAACAGGAATACGCCGACCGGGGCATCCGCCTTATTGAGCCCGGTGGCAGCCGCGCGCAGGTTGCGTTCAAGTATCTGCACGGCATGCTCCTGACCGAGGATGCGCGAACGCAATGCATCGGCAAAGCCCAACACCCTTTCACTGCTTTCCAGGGCCAGTCGTTCGACAGGAATACCCGTCCAGGCGCTGACGACCTGTGCCACCAGACGTGGACAAACCTCAAGACTGGCCAATGGCTGGCCGTTTTGTTGCGCGTGCAGTACCTGGCGCTGTTGGGCCAAGGCATGTTCAAGGGTGTCGGTGTTCTGCCCTGCACCACGAGCAGCATCCAATTGCTGGCGCAGCGCTAGCACCTGCTGCGCCGATGCCCGCTGTTCCAACCAGTGTTGCTCCAGATGTTCACGCTCGCGCGCCACGGTCTCCAGGCGCAGGTTCAACGCGTTCAAGGCCTGGCTCGTCCACCGGCAGCCCGGCGTCCCTGTCGCGATTCAACGCCTGGCGCTGGCGCGCGCCTTGCGCCTGCTCGGCGTAAAGGCGTTGCAATGCCTCGGGCGCCGTCTCCCAGCTGGTTTTCATGCGGGCGCAGGCGGTGTCCAGCACATCCACCGCCTTGTCGGGCAACTGCCGCCCAGCCAGGTAGCGCGCGCTCATGTGGGCTGCCGTGACAATGGCATCATCCCGTACCATACACGCCACTGGCGTGCGCTCATACGCAGGAACCAGGCCGCGCAGGATCGAAACCGCCTGTTCAACACTGGGTTCGCCGACCTGCACGGGCTGGAAACGCCGCGCCAATGCCGGGTCTTTTTCGAAGTACTTCTTATATTCCGACCACGTGGTGGCGGCGATGGTGCGCAACTCGCCACGGGCCAGGGCGGGCTTGAGCAGATTGGCAGCATCGGACCCACCTGCCTGGGCGCCCGTGCCCACCAGTGTATGCGCCTCGTCGATAAACAGGATCACCGGGGTTGGCGAGGCGTTGACTTCATCGATCACGCCTTTGAGGCGCCGTTCGAATTCCCCCTTGATCCCGGTGCCGGCCTGGAGCAGGCCCATATCCAGGGTCAACACCTGTACGTGTTTGAGCGGCTCCGGCACCTCTGCGCTGGCGATACGCAGGGCAAGCCCTTCAACCACGGCGGTTTTACCCACTCCGGCTTCGCCAACCAGGATTGGGATTGTTCTTGCGCCTGCGCACGAGTATGTCGATCAATTGGCGGATTTCGGCATCGCGACACAACACCGGGTCGATACCGCCCTCCCGGGCCTGGCGGGTCAAGTCATGGGTAAAACGCGCCAGCAACGCATCGCCGCCCGGCACAGGGTCGACTTTAGGCACCTGGCTCAACAAATAACTGCACACACGCTGTGCATCCAACCGGCTCAGTACCGCCTGATAACCACTGTCGGCATGTTGTAACGGGTGACGCAACAGCGCCAGTAACAGAGCGCCGTGGTCAACATCCGCCTGCCGAAGCTCCAGGCGGGCCACCATCAGGGCGTGCTGCAGCCATTGCACCAGGGCCTGGGCAAACACCGGATTACACGAGGCATGCGTGCCAGCTTTGGGGTGCAGGGCCGCCTGCAGTTCGCCTGGCTCGACACCTGCATCCGCCAACGCCCTTACCAGAATACCGTGGGGGTATTCCAGCAGGGTCAGCAGCAGGTCCTCCACCAACACTTCCCTGCCGCCGCGTGTCACGCAACGTTGCGCCGAGCGCTCAAGGTCTCGGCGCGCCTGGGGCGTCAGTGTCTGGATAAGTTGTTGCAGGTCCACATTCATCATAATCATTCATCCCTAATCAGCGTTGCTGGCCACAATGACCACACCGTCGGCACACCCATGGGCCAGCCAAGTGGTCCAGCCGAGGCGGCAGACGTTGTGTTCGCCGAGGTGCAACGGCCTGATCTCCTCCTTGAGCAGTACCAGACGCAGGTCATAGGCCAGAGGGACGCGCACCGTCAGCCGCAGCAATGCGCACAGCAACGGGTAGTCCACACCAGTAGGTAGAAACTCATGGAAACGCTGCCAGCCCAGGTCCTGCACATGCACCCTGAACTTGCCGCTGCGGTCGGTGACCCGACAACCCAGCACCTGGTCATGACCGAGCACACTGTTGGTGGCACCCAGCCGATTCTGCTGGGGGACGGCAATGACCACCGAGCGTTCCACCCACTGCTCGACGAACAAGCGGGTGTGCTTGAAGTAGTAACGCAGCACTGTCTCGATCAAGGCTGCCGAATGGGCCCGCAGGCTGAGCAACCCCAGGTAGGGTAATAGCCGTTTGCAGTTCAATTGGGCAGTCGCGCGCAGGTGATGGCCCTTCAACCCGATCAGGGCAAACATCTGCTCGGAAAAGACATCCCGGGCGCCAACCTGGAAACACGCCCGGTAACGGTACTTGCGCCAGATCGGCAGCATCAGCCGCTGCAACCGATGATGAAACAGGTCGAGAAAGTCCCGGGTAGCCTGACCACCCGCACCGTCAACAATCGCCTGCTCGCCATAAAATGCCGGCAATGGCGAACCTGCGCCGCACAGCCCCAGCACGTTGAGGCAAAGACGCGCGCGCAATTGACCGTGTTCAACAAAAAACTCCACCCGTTCAATATCATGACCGGGGAAACCGAGACCTGGGTTGGCTTGAAACTCCAACTGGTCATACAGCGCATCGTCATCCAGCATCGGATGAGCATCGCGTAAACGCCTGATCACCTGCAAAACCGCCTGGAACAGCGAGTATTCGCGGATGACGCTGGACAGTGCCGTCAAAGCAGGGGCTGCTGGCCCATCCGGGGTGGCCATAGGTACACGTCTCCTTGTGTGCTGATGACTCGCAATTCGTGATAGCTATTAAGGCTGGCGTAAAGCGCGAAGAATTCGTTGAGCACCGACGCGAACACGAACACCTCGCCCTGGCCAAGAAAACCTTGGGGATCAATCGTCAGGTCGATTCGTAAGCCCCTGAGCGGCAAGCCACGGTGCAGTCGGTCGACAGCCGAGTGCCTGACGGATCGCAATGCGCCAAGTTTTCTCTCACTGACTTTCTGCGCCTGTCGGTCGTGGTAGCGCGGCAGGTCGTAGGTTTCGAGGATGACCTTCAAGGCATTGATGTCGGTCAATGACAGGTAGTTGAGCGACATGTTGCTGATGAGCCGCCAGAGAAAATCCTGCTCGAGGGGCGGCGAAAAACTCGCGGTCGGCGTGCAGATATTACGAAACGACAACCCTTCCGGTGTCTGCTCGCAAGGCTGGTTGATCTCCCCCGATCTGAAGCAGCCGAGGCAGGTCGTGGTTGGTACAGGTCAGCTCGACCGACAGGGTTTCCGGGCCAAACTCCGGCGCGTTGGAAAAACCTAGCCAGGTATCGAGGCCCGCGTGCTGTGCCGATGCATGTTGGCGAATGCTGTAGCTGGCGGTGGCCGCCGACAGTGCGTTATCGCTGTCATGCTCGAAGGATTCGAACGGTACGTAGGTCCGATATCCCGACCCGCCGGGACGCCAACCGGTGACACTGTCCACGGAAAATACACAGGCGTTTTCCCGTGAGTATTCCCCCGGTATCACCAGGTATTCATCCTGCTTGCCGTCCAGGCGGATCGGTACGGCATCATGTTTGAACAAATTAGCGATGGGCGTGCAGTACAGCTTCACGTTGTCCAGGGTGGGGAGATGGGGCTCACGCCATGGGTTACGCAGTTTGAAACGCAGCACCACTGCACGCACTTGCTTGAGCAACTCATGGGGCAAACCGTGCAGTACATCCAGCCCCACCACGTCGACAAACAGGTACTTGTCAGGAAAGGCGAAGTACTCCTGCAAATGACGATATCCACGAAAGGTATTCATTGGATACGGAATCAACGCCTGCTCCTCGCTGAATCCCACGGGACGTACCGGATCGGCACCCAATCGCAACGAGAGGGGTTGCCCATCCTCGCCACTGACCGGCAGGCCATCGCGGCCCAAAGGTAGCAACTCGATACCCTCGAGATGACGCAACAGGCTCAGGTACAACNNNTGGCNGATGTAGCGNTCACCCGCCAGGTGCAGGCGTAGTTGATCGAACGTCCATTCACTGAAGTTGCCCTCGACACTCATGTCCAGGTGCAGGCTCAACAGCGCAACCTCGCCCTGGAGGCTGTATTCCAGAGCGCTCAGTTGCAGCGGCAGGACTTGGGGGCGTAACAGGTACGGAAGCGACAACGCTCACCCTTGAGGGCAGCACTTTCGACCGGGGTATCCCGCGCGACCATCACCCCGGGGCCGACGTGCTTCAACGGATCAAACTGCAAGATGCTGAAGGCGGGCATCGGCCGCATGTAGTTGGGCCACAGCAAATGCATCAAGGAATGAGTCAGCTCAGGCAGCTCATCATCCAGTTTCTGGCGCAAGCGACCGGTGAGAAACGCGAAGCCCTCCAACAACCGTTCCACATCCGGGTCCTGCCCTGGGTCGGCAAGAAACGGCGCGAGCGCAGGGTTACGTTCGGAGAAACGCCGCCCGAGTTGACGCAACGCACTCAGCTCGCTCTGGTAATAGCGATTAAAGGACATCCGGCAAAACCTCAAACCCGTCCGGGCTCGCAGAGTCGTGCAACGAACACCACAGGCTGCTTGACACCCGCCACCATCAGCGTGGCCTCAATGGAGAACGCCTGGGCCAGAGGGTCGTGATCGCGCGGCAACGCCGTAACCCGCACCTGCTGCAATCGTGGCTCGTAGGTCCGTATGAATCGCTCGATCAACAAGCGCGACTGGCTCAATGACTCATGCAGGCTCTGGTTCATATCATTAAGATCGGGCAGGCCGTAGTCCGGCAATGTCTGAACGCTGCCCGCACGGATACTGAGCATTTTCCCCAGGTGACTGGCAATGGACGTCACGCCACAGGCATGTACGGCCGCCGGGCGTTCGAGGCGCTCGAAAAGGCTATGTTTTTGGGGCATTCCCTGACCTTCTTTCATTCTTTGTCGAGCTTGCCAACCAGAGACAGGGTGAAGTCCGCCCCCATGTACTTGAAGTGCGGTCGCACACTCAGGTTGACGCGGTACCAGCCAGGCTCGCCCTCTACGTCACTGACAACGATGCGCGCCGCTCGCAACGGGCGCCGCCCACGCACTTCGGCACTGGGGTTTTCCTGGTCGGCGACGTACTGGCGAATCCACTTGTTGAGCTCCAGCTCGAGGTCTGTACGCTCTTTCCACGAACCCAGCTGTTCACGCTGCAATACCTTCAGGTAGTGGGCCAGCCGGTTGACAACCATCATGTAGGGCAACTGGGTCCCCAGGCGATAGTTCAGCTCCGCGTCCTTGCCCTCTGCGCTGATGCCGAACTGCTTGGGTTTCTGCACCGAACTGGCGGAAAAAAACGCGGCATTGTCACTGCCCTTGCGCATCGTCAAGGCAATGAAGCCCTCTTGCGCAAGTTCATATTCGCGGCGATCGGACACCAGCACTTCGGTGGGAATCTTGGTTTCGATTTCGCCCATGCTTTGGAAGTGGTGCAACGGCAAGTCTTCCACGGCCCCTCCGCTCTGCGGACCGATGATGTTCGGACACCAGCGGAACCGCGCGAAGCTTTCGGTCAGGCGTGTGGCGAAGGCATAGGCGGTATTGCCCCACAGGTAATGCTCGTGGCTGCTCACCACGTTTTCCTGGTAGGCAAAGGTCTTGACCGGGCACTCAAGGGGATCATAGGGCGTACGGAGCAGGAAGCGCGGCACGGTCAGGCCGATATAACGCGCATCTTCGCTCTGGCGAAAGCTTTGCCATTTGACAAATTGCGGCCCTTCGAAATGGTCCTTGAGATCCTTGAGGTCAGGCAGTCCCGTGAAGCTTTCCAGCCCGAAGAACGCCGGCCCGGCTGCTGCGATGAAAGGCGCGTGCGCCATGCACGCGACACTGGCAGCGTATTGCATCAGTTTCACATCGGGCGCGCTGGGGGGACAGAAAGTAATTGGCAATGATCGCGCCCACGGGCTGACCACCAAATTGACCGTACTCAGCGCTGTAGACATGTTTGTACAACCCGGACTGAGTCACTTCCGGTGAATCTTCGAAGTCCTCCAGCAAATCTTGCCGGGAGACGTTCAACAGTTCGATCTTGATGTTTTCACGAAAATTGGTGCGGTCGACCAGCAATTGCAAACCTTTCCAGGAAGCTTCCAGGGCCTGGAACTCCGGATGGTGCAAGATTTCATCCATTTGCTGGCTGAGCTTCATATCGATCTCGGCAATCATTCGGTCGACCAGGCGCTTCTTGACGGGCTCGCCGTGGTTCTGTGGTTTGATCAACTCCTCGATAAAGGCCGAGACACCCCGCTTGGCAATGGCATAGGCCTCGTCATCCGCACTCAGCAGTGTTTGGGCAATGATGTTGTCGAGGATGCTGTAATCCTCACTGGTGTGTTCCGGTATCGGATTCTGTTGGGTGTTCATGCGGTCAGTGTCCTTTTACTGAAATTTCAGGCGGTGTGGTTGCTCAGCTCCAACTCGGCCAATACCCGGGCGCGGGACTCGTCATCCGCCAGGGCGTGCTCAATGGCTTTGCGAAAGCTTGGTGTATTGCCCAGCGGCCCTTTGAGCGCCATAAGTGCTTCACGCAATGCCATCAGCTTGTGCAATTCGGGTATCTGCTCCACCAGGTTCGCGGGATTGAAGTCCTTCATGGCATTGATACGCACCTCAATGGCCAGCTCCTCGACTTCAGCACACTCCTGCAGGCGATTGGGTACGTTCAGCGTCAGGCTTAATGCTTGCTTGGCCAGCACTTCATCAAGGGTGTTCTTGTCGATGGCAATGGGCTTGCGGTCTTCAAGCTTGCGTACATCCTCACGCTGGGTGAAGTCACCCAGCACCAGCAGCTTCAACGGCAGTTCGACTTCATCCTGCGCACCGCCGATGGCAGGCTTGAAGGTGATATTGATACGTTCCCTGGGCGCTACCGAACCTTCTTTGGCCATCGTGTTTCTCCTTTTTCCAAGTGGCTCGAAAGCCTATTCAAGTACCGCTTCAAGATCGAAGAGGCACAGCCTGCGATGGGTGTCTTCCTTACGCTCGCGTACGGCCTGGTTTTGTGGCAACACGTCACAGCAACGGTGCAGCAACTGGGTCACTTGCAAGGCCAACTCCGGCTCCCAGTGTTCGAGGCCCCTGCGTTGCAGCTCGTTGTCGAGGTGTTCGAGCTGGATCTTCGCCAACTCGTGTTTGCCCGCCTGCCCACACAGGCGCGCCTGGGCAAGTCGCCAATGAAAACGGGCACGATCGCTATGAGCCGCATGCATGCCTTGCTTGAGTTCATGGACGGCCGCCTTGAGCCCGTCCTGGCGCAGCCGCAGCCGTGCCACTTGCAAGGCCACCTCCCAAGGCTCGGCGTCGGCATCCGCCACGGTCGGTGATTCGGGCCATTGCAGATGACGGGCAACCTGCTGCGCGATCCAGTCACGCGTGGGACCGTCGGCAAAAGGAGCGCCATCGTGAAAACGAAACTCGGGCAGGTGGGGCAGGCGCTGCAGCAACAGGGCGAAGTTCACTTCCAGCTCAGTCATGGCCAGGTCGGCCTGCAGGGCTTCCAGGCACTGCCAGACCATGTACAACCCGTCGAACCAGAACAGCGCACCGGCGAGGCTGGCCTCCAGCTCGAGCATCAAGTCGGTGTAATGACCTTGGGCAAGCCGCTCCTGGTAACGCTTGAGCTTGTCGGGTGCAGGCCCGCGCAAGGTGGTGATCCGTTCGCTGTCAGCGTCCGGGTAGCTGACGAGGGTCAGCCAGGTTAGCGCCCGGTTCAGACGCAGCGCGCGCAGGTCGGTGGCGTTCTGGCGTAACCACCAGGCACACAGAGGACGGGCCTGATCCTGTAAGGCGCGCAGCAACTTGTGGGCATCTTTCTCGGTGCTCACCGCGACCTCGGCATTCTGCAACAGGGGGGTCACCTGCTTGACCTGCTCCTGCGCGGCAACACCGCCCAGGGTCGCGACCGGAGAATCGCCTTGCGCAGCACGCTCCAACCGCTGGGCCAGTTGCCTGCGAATCGGCAGGAACGGCGACGCGTTATCTTCAAGGCGCTCGACACAGCACTCATCGAGACACACCAGATGTTCAAGCGCGGATTCGAACAAGGGCTGCTGATCCTGCAGCGACAGGCTTTGCGCGAAGAGGGGCTCGAGGCGCCCCGCCAGCCAACTGAAGGCTGCGCCACGAGTACGCGGTTTTTCGGGATAGACCGCGGACCAATGATGCACACAGAGATAGCGCAATAACCCAAGGCCGGCCAACAGCCCTGGAAAGGATTCCCGTTGATACAATGCCCAGGTCAGCCAGACGACGATCCGCAGATCCTTGGATTGTTGACGCAACAGGTATTCACCGGTTTCCAGGACCTTCTGCCAGTCGGTCTGGACGCCCCCATGAATCGATTGCGCCTTGCCCAATTCGAACTCCAGAACTTCATACTCACTTGAATAGCGCATATCGCTGCCGGCAAAACTCGTCGGCGTGCAGGGCGACCGTGCAAGTTCAAGGTAGTCGTTATAAAGTTTTTCTGAATAAGACATTCGGCCCAATTACCCAAAACAAAAAAGTCAGAGCATTAATATTTAAACCATCTATCAAATCGCCATCTCACCTTCGCCCCACCCGCTGCAAAGTTCGTAAACCTTAGCCATGCAAACAGCATTCAACAAGCAGCACCCCAACACTTAAGCAGTTTCCTACAACCCCCATAATTCGAGGCCTGCGCAGGGTTTTGCGCAGTTAAACCTTCATCTGGCCCCGAGCATCTTTGCCAAGCCCAATACCAACGACCCCAATTCCATGAGCAATTAAATGCGCACTTATGCGCAACGCATTCTGCATACATTTGATTAAATCACCCTCCCCCGAGCAAAAAACCGCTCCATTAACCGCTGACGCCACTGTTTTTATTGAGCCTGATACTTTCGGGCACGCTTCTTGTTAATCAGAGTTGCCCGACCGGCACCATGACCGGTTGGAACAATTCATCAATCAGGCAAGGAAACCCGTCATGCCAACACCCGCGTATCTTTCCATCACCGGTGTCAAACAAGGTTTGATTACGGCAGGCACATTTACCCAGGACTCGGTAGGCAACATTTATCAGGAAGGTCATGAAGACCAGATTCTGGTCCAGGCCTTTGCTCATCAGGTGATCATCCCCCGCGATCCGCAGTCGGGTCAGCCGACGGGCCAGAGGGTCCATAAGCCGCTGATGATCAGCAAGGTATTCGATAAGTCATCGCCCTTGCTGTTCAGCGCATTGACCAGCGGTGAAGAGGTCAAATGCCGACTGGAGTGGTTCCGTACATCATCGGCCGGCACCCAGGAGCACTACTTCACGATAGAACTGGAGGGCGCGACGCTCGTGGACATCCAGTCCCGCATGCCCAATTGCCAGGACCCGGACAATGCCCACTTCACTCACCTGGAGGATGTGTATTTCACCTATCGCAAGATCGTATGGACCCATGAAGTGTCGGGCACATCCGGATCGGATGACTGGCGCAGCCCGGTAGCGGGCTAAGTCGGACGTGAGCGGGAACGGGTGCCAGGGACGGCACCGTTTCTGCCAGGCAACTACACCATCGCCAAGGGATGCTTGCGCCTGGGTGCGCCGAACACCCGATCGATGGCATCCAGGTCGTGCTCATCGAGCACCACCTTGGCGGCGGCCGCATTGAGCCGTACATGCTCCGGGGTGACCGCCTTGGGAATGGCGATCACACCGTCCTGGCGCAGCACCCAGGCCAGGGCAACCTGGGCGGGCGTGACCTCGTGGCGGCGGGCGATCTGCTTGAGGGTCTGGCTGGACAGCAACGCCCCACCCTGGGCAATCGGGCAGTACGCCATCAGCGGCAGATGGTGTTGTTGCCACCAGGGCAACAGGTCGAATTCGATCCCGCGCTCTTCGATGTTGTACAGCACCTGATTGGTCGCGCAGGCCGGGGATGCGAGCTCCTGCAGGTCGGCCACATCGAAATTGGAGACACCCCAACGGCCGATCTTGCCGGCCTCACGCAGGCGCTCGAACGCTTCGACGGTTTCTTCAAGGGGGTGCTGGCCACGCCAATGCAGCAGATACAGATCAATGTAGTCCGTGCCCAAGCGCCGGAGGCTGGCTTCACACGCACGGGGCACGCCCTTTTGGCTGGCGTTGTGCGGGTAGACCTTGCTCACCAGGAACACCTGGTCGCGCCTGCCGCTGATGGCTTCGCCGACGACTTCCTCGGCGCCACCCTCGCCATACATCTCGGCGGTGTCGATGAGGGTCATGCCCTCGTCGATCCCCAGTTGCAATGCCGCGACTTCAGCGCGGCGCCGGTCCGGGTCTTCGCCCATGCGCCAGGTTCCCTGGCCGATGACAGGGACGGGAACGCCCGCCAGATCAATGGTGCGCATGACAACCTCCTGATGAGTTCGCGGATTAACAGTGTGGCATTGACCGGACAAAAGGGTTCAATCGAAGTATGGTTGCCCTTTGCCAAGTCGCCAGGAAGGACCTGCAATGCTGTTTGTCGTGATGCTCGGGGGCAAGCACCCACGAGCAAGAATTGAAGTGCACGATGTGGTGTTCGCCGTAGCGGACACACTGGAAGGCACCTACCCGCAATTGCGCGAGGGCTGGTTTGGCAGCCCCAAGGGTGTGCATATTGATTCGTGGATGGCGGTGGATGGCGTCGACGGCTGGAAGGTCGAACTCAGCCACCTGGCCCCCGCTGCCGACGCCCATCACCTGTACTTCATCAACCTTGGCGGTTATGAAGCCAACAGCTTTGGCGAAGCCCACCACTACCTGCTGGTGGTCGCCCGCAACAAACGGGAGGCGACCAGCAAGGGCAAGCAACAGGTGCTGCGCCACTGGTCCCAGGCCCACACCGATGGCGTGATGGATATCGACGACTGCCTGCCCATCGACCTGGTGGACGGCCGCTACCTGCACCTGGTGCAAGGCGCCCATCGGCCGATCATTCAGCAGAACGACTATATCGTCCTGAATTGACTGGGGGGCTTATTCGACCTGACATCAGATGACTCCGGCAACGTCAGACGTAACACTGCTTTTTGCTGTTGCTGTGGCTGTGGCTCTTGATCTCAGGCGCCCCGTCAAACACGCTGGCCGAACGCCAGGGCCTTNGGAAATTCCCGGT
>Ga0065696_1000088_pt1 | contig 13695 bp, 17 predicted proteins | sample SwiRhiMetagenome_FD_59085 | JGI IMG/M metagenome (GOLD analysis project Ga0065696, IMG submission 59085) | Bulk soil microbial communities from switchgrass field near East Lansing, Michigan, USA - East Lansing bulk soil v2 (version 2) | ecosystem: Environmental > Terrestrial > Soil >...
CAAACCGCCGTAAAACGCGCGGACGAACAAGCCTTCGCCCTGGCCAACGGGCAGAACCTGATGTTCTGCCGAAGACGCCGCCCGCCGCCTTAACCTCGCCTTGAAACGCTCGGATGCGGTCAAAGCCTTCCACCTCAAAGTGATCCACGCCGAAAGCCTGCACGCGCACGATGCCGTGGCTGAAAGCCGCTGGACGAGGAACCCTGCATGATCACCTGCACCGCTTTACGCTGGGGCGCCCCCGGCCAACCGCTCACTCCCGCCGTGGATTTCACCCTGGAAAAAGGCAGCCTCACCGGCGTGATCGGCCCCAACGGCTGCGGCAAAAGCAGCCTGCTCAAAGTCATCGCCGGCCTGCAAAAACCGTTGACAGGCAACGTGACCGTGGATGTTCCACGCCGAGGTGGCCTGTCGTTCCTGCCCCAGCAACAGCACCTTGACCGCCAGTTCCCCATCAGCCTGCAAGAACTGGTCGCCGCCGGCTTCTGGGGCACGCGCCTCACCCCGCAGCAAAGAAGCGAGCACCTGCAAAAAGTGCTGGAAGACTGGTGCCTCAGTGGTCTGGAACAGCGCCCGCTGATGGCGTTGTCAGGCGGCCAACTACAACGCGCATTGCTCGCTCGCATGAGTCTTGCCGAGTCGCCAGTGTTACTGCTTGACGAGCCCCATGCCGCTCTGGACGAAGAAGGCCAGGCGCTGTGCTGGAACCACATCCACGCCTGGCACGCCGAAGGCCGAACGTTGGTGGTGGTGTGCCATGACCTCGCCTCCGTACGCCATCACACCCAGCAAGTGGTGCAAATCAAAAGCAGCGGCTGCGTGTTCGGTTCCAGCAAAGAGTTGATCCGCCCGCAGCCGCACATGCAGGTGGCCTGATGCACTTCGCCGCCCATCTGTGGATGCCCTTCCTCGACTTCGTCTTCATGCGTCGCGCCCTGATCGGCGGGCTGGTGCTCGCNTGCAGCACCGCTCCGCTCGGCGTATTTCTGATCCTGCGCCGCATGAGCCTGATCGGTGACGCCGTCGCCCACGGCATATTGCCCGGCGCCGCCCTGGGCTTCTGGTTCGCAGGCTTGAGCCTGCCCGCGCTGACCATCGGCGGCCTGGGCGCGGGCCTGGGCATGGCCGGCCTGTCGGCGTGGATCACCCGCCGCACCGGCCTGCGCGAAGATGCCAGCCTCGCCGCTATCTACCCCATCTCCCTCGCCGCCGGCGTGTTGATCCTGGGTCTGGCCGGCAAGCGCCTGGACCTGCTGCACCTGCTGTTCGGCTCTGCCCTGGCCGTCGACGAAACCACCCTGACCGGCATGCTCTGGGTCTCCGGGTTCAGCCTGATCGCCATGGCGCTGATCTACAAACCGCTGCTGCTGGACACCCTCGACCCGCTGTTCCTGCAAACCGTCAGCCGCCTTGGCCCCCTGGCCCACGGCTTGTTCCTGACCCTGGTGGTCCTGAACCTGGTGATTGGCTTCCAGGCCATCGGCGCCTTGATGGTGGTGGGTTTGATGATGCTGCCGGCCATCGCTTCACGCTTCTGGAGCCGGCGCCTGCCGGTGTTGATCGCGGTATCGGCGGTGCTGGGATGCCTGTCGGTGTGGTTGGGTTTGTTGCTGTCGTTCTACTTCTCGCTGCCCAGCGGCCCGGCGATTGTGCTGGTGGCTGGCGGCGGGTACCTGCTGTCCGTGGTCTTCGGTCCGGTGCACGGCTTGCTGCGCCGCCCGCCTTTGCTTACATCCCAATGAGGTGTTTCCCGATGCGCGCTCTACTCGTGCTGTTCAGTCTGCTGCTGCCGTTGTCGATGGCCCAGGCCGCCGACAAACTCCAGGTGGTTACCAGCTTCAGTATTCTCGATGACATCACCCACCAGATCGGTGGCGATCACATCCAGATCAGCAACATGGTCGGCCCCGACGCCGATGCCCATACCTACGAGCCAACCCCGGACGACGCCAAGGCGCTGCTCAAGGCCAAGTTGATCATCAAGAACGGCCTGGGCTTCGAGCCGTGGCTGGACCGCCTGGTCACCAGCACCGAAACCAAGGCCACGGTGGTCACCGCCAGCAAAGGTGTGATCTCCCACACCATGGAGGAAGACGGCGAAACCATTCCCGACCCGCACGCCTGGCACAACCTGGCCAACGCCGAAATCTATGTGAACAACATCACCAAGGCGCTGGTGGCTGCCGACCCGGCCAACAAGGCCGACTACCTGCGCAACAGCCAGGCCTACCTGAAAGAAATCTACCGCCTGCTGGCCGAAGCCAAGACCAAGTTCGGCGCGCTGCCACCGGGTAACCGTCGCATCGTCACCTCCCATGACGCCTTCGGTTACCTGGGCCAGGCCTATGGCATCCAGTTCCTGGCGCCGCAAGGCCTGTCCACCGAACGTGAACCTTCGGCCGCCGAAGTCGCAGCGCTGATCACCCAGATTCGCAAGGACAAGGTCAAGGCCGTGTTCATGGAAAACATCAAGGACTCGCGCCTGCTCAAACAGATCGCCGATGAAAGCGGTGCGCAGATTGGCGGCACGCTGTACTCCGACGCCCTGGCCGCAGAAGGGCCGGCGAGCACCTTCACCGGGCTGTTCGAGTACAACCTCAACACCCTGTGCGCAGCGTTGAGCAAGCCGTGACCCTGAGCATGCTCGAACTGGAAGGGGCTGCCGTCGGCAGCCGCTTTCCACTCGCCGCCGTGCTCGACGCCCTGCCGTGGAACAGCGACGGCCTGATCGCCGCCATCGCCCAGCAACACGGCAGCGGCGAAGTGCTGATGCTGGCCTGGATGAATCGCCAGGCCCTCAACGAAACACTGGCTACCGGGCAGGTCTGCTATTGGTCGCGCTCGCGCCGACAGCTGTGGCGCAAAGGCGAAAGCTCCGGTCACTGGCAACAGTTGGTGGAAGCGCGCCTGGATTGTGACGGCGACGCGGTACTGCTGATCGTCGACCAACAAGGCCCGGCCTGCCACACCGGCCGCCCCACCTGTTTCTACAACGCCATCGACGGCGCCTACGTTCACATCATTACGGAGCCAGTTGCATGATCCGCAAGAACCCTTCCGGCGATCTGCCGGTGATTGCCGAATCGGCCTACGTCGACAAGACCGCGATCATCTGCGGCAAGGTCATCATCGGCGAGAACGTGTTTGTCGGCCCCTACGCCGTGATCCGCGCCGACGAAGTCGACGACAGCGGCGCCATGGACCCGATCACCATCGGCGCCAATTCCAACATCCAGGACGGCGTGGTCATCCACTCCAAGTCCGGCGCCGCCGTGACCATCGGCGAATTCACGTCCATCGCCCACCGCTCCATCGTCCACGGCCCCTGCACCGTCGGCGACCGCGTGTTTATCGGTTTCAACAGCGTGCTGTTCAACTGCGCCGTCGGCGATGGCTGCGTGGTGCGCCATAACTCGGTGGTCGACGGCCGTGATTTGCCCGCCGCCTTCTACGTGCCCTCCACCACCCGCATCGGGCCGAATACCGACCTGTCGCAATTCCCGCCGGTAAGTGTCAGTGCCTCGGAGTTTTCCGAAGACGTGGCACGTACCAACGTCGACCTGGTGCGCGGTTACAAAGCCCTGCAAAACGAGTTCTGAGCCATGAGCCGCCTGCTGATCCGCAACGCCCGCCTGGTGAACGAAGGCGAGGAATTCGACGCCGACGTGCTGGTCGCCAATGGCCGTATCGAAAAGATCGCCAGCAGCATCGGCGGGAACGCCGCGCCCGTGTCCATCGACGCCCAAGGCCAGTGGTTGCTGCCGGGCATGATTGACGACCAGGTGCACTTTCGCGACCCCGGCGCGCCGGACAAGGGCAGCTTCTACAGCGAGTCCCGCGCAGCGGTAGCCGGCGGCATCACCAGCGTCATGGACATGCCCAACACCAACCCGGCCACGCTGAACCTGGAAGCCCTGGCCGATAAAAAGCGCCGCGCGGCCCTGCACTCGGTGGCCAACTACGGCTTTCACTTCGGGGTCAGCAACGACAACCTCGACACCGTCGCCGCCCTCGACCCGCGCGAAGTGGCCGGGGTCAAAGTATTCATGGGTGCCTCCACCGGCAATATGCTGGTGGACGACCCACGGATCCTGGAACGGCTGTTTGCCGAAGTGCCGACCATTCTGCTGGCCCACTGCGAACACACGCCGAGCATCCAAGCCAACGAGCAGCGCATGCGTGAGCGCTTTGGTGACAGGATCCCCGCCGTCGCCCACCCGCTGATCCGCGATGCCGAAGCCTGCTATCGCTCATCCTCCTTCGCGGTGGAATTGGCCAAGCGTCACGGCACGCGCCTGCATGTACTGCACCTGACCAGCGCCCGCGAGTTGGCATTGTTCGAAGACAAACCCCCTGGCACAAAAACGCATTACTGCTGAGGTCTGCGTGCATCACCTGCTGTTCGATGACCACGACTATCACCGCCTCGGCCACCAGATCAAATGCAACCCGGCGATCAAGACCCGCGCCGACCGCGACGCCCTGCGCCTGGCCTTGCTGAGTGATCGTCTGGATGTGATTGGCACTGACCATGCGCCGCATACCTGGGCGCAAAAACAGTTGGGGTATCGTGAAGCGCCCGCGGGTCTGCCCCTGGTGCAACACGCGCTGCCGGCGTTGTTGGAGTTGGTGGCCGATGGGCTGCTGCCCCTGACCACCCTGGTGGCCAAGACCAGCCACCGTGTCGCCGACCTGTTTGCCATCCCCGACCGGGGTTACCTGCGCGAAGGGTATTGGGCCGACCTGGTGCTGATCAAACCGGAGCCCGAGGGAAAGCCGGTCAGGCATGAGCCGATTCTTGCCCGCTGCGGCTGGACGCCGTTCGCCGAACGCAGCTTTCGCCACAGCGTGAGCACCACCCTGGTCTCCGGCCACCTGGCCTGGCACAACGGCCAGGTGGTCGACAGCTGCCAGGGTTTACCGCTGTACTTTCTGCGTTAAGCGCGAGGCTTGACCGTGCCGCAATCGGTGCCCAGCCACTGGGCGTGGGTATCCAGGCTGCCCTTCTGCTGAACGCCGGTGGCATTGAAGGTGCCGTTGACGGTGGTGGTGAATTCTTTCTGGCTCTGGAAGGTAGCGACGCCGGTGCCCTGGGCTTTCGGGCAACTGAAACGGAATTTCCACTGATTGCCGGTCTTGTCGGTCACTTCCTGTTTGCAGCCCGATTGCGGGTCGGTCAGGGGGATCGAATCAGAGGCGACTTGTGCCGGGGTGAGGCACACCTGCACGCCTTTGCCGGCCATGGTGATGCCTTGTTTTTCCAGCATGGCGCGCTGTTCGGGGGTCATCTGTTGCTTGAGCTGACCGAGGATCAGCGACAGGTCCGGCAGGTCCTGGTTATCGACTTTCATGTTGCTGGTGGTCAATTCCCACAAGCCCGGCGCCAGCATCTGCGCCTGCGCTGCCACCGGCAACGACAAACCAACAACCATGGCCAAACCAAGCAGACGAGCATTCATCGGGTAACTCCTGGGCAATTGTGGGCGTTAGACGCCGCAAAAGTGCCAGTGTTGCACGGCAAATAAAATAGCGACATTCGCAGCCGTTCATGGTCTGTTAGGCATTGGATTGTCTGGAGTACCGTCGTCCATGGATTTCTTTGGCCCGCACCTGCTCGCCTACTTCATCGCCACGCTGCACTTTCTCGGGACTCTCGCCGCGATCCACGCGGTGCTGACCGTCAGGACCGCCCAAGGCTCGATCGCCTGGGCCCTGTCACTGATGTTCATGCCCTATCTCACCCTGATCCCCTACCTGATCTTTGGCCGCAGCACCTTCGACGCGTATATCCAGGCGCGCCGCCAGGCCAACCAGGAAATGCACACCGCGATCACCGAGCTGAACTGGCGCCCATGGGTCGAGGAGGCTCTCGCCGCGCGCAACTCCAGTGCCTACGCGTCGTTGCGCGCCATGCCCAAGCTGGGCCGCATGCCGTGCCTGGCAAACAATGAAGTGCGCTTGTTGATCAACGGCGAGGTCACTTTCAGTGCAATCTTCGACGCCATTCGCAGTGCCAAAACCGCCGTGCTGTTCCAGTTCTTCATCATTCATGACGATGAACTCGGTCGCCAGTTACAGGCGCTGTTGAAGGAAAAGGCTGCCCAAGGCGTGGGCATCTACGTCATGTACGACCGCATCGGCAGCCATGCCCTACCCCATCAGTACGTGCAATCGCTGCGCGACGCCGGGGTGCAGGTCAAGGCATTCGCCACCCGCAGCGGTTGGCTCAATCGTTTCCAGGTCAACTTCCGCAACCATCGCAAGATCGTGGTGGTGGACGGTGTCACCGGGTTTGTCGGTGGGCACAATGTAGGCGATGAATACCTGGGCAAAAAACCGCCGTTGGCGCCGTGGCGCGATACCCATGTGCAAGTTACCGGCCCGGTGGTGGCGTGTTTGCAGGAGTCGTTTGCCGAGGACTGGTTCTGGGCCGCGCGCGAGCTGCCGCCGCTGATCCTGCCGGACGCCTACCCCGAAGACGGCGTGCTCTGCCAATTGCTCGCCAGCGGCCCGGCCGATCCCTATGAAACCTGTTCGCTGTTTTTCGTCGAGGCCATCCATGCGGCCACCGAGCGCGTGTGGATCACCAGCCCGTATTTCATCCCCGACGAAGCGGTGTTCGCCGCCCTGCGCCTGGCGGTCCTGCGGGGCGTGGACGTGCGTCTGCTGCTGCCATCGCGGCCCGACCACCGCATCGTGTACGCCGCGTCCAGCCTGTATGCGATCGAGGCGGTGCGCGCCGGTGTCCGGGTGTTCCGCTATACGCCGGGCTTTCTGCATCAGAAGGTGGTGCTGGTGGACAACGAGATCAGCGCCATCGGCAGCGCGAACATGGACAACCGTTCATTCCGGCTGAATTTCGAAGTGATGTTGCTGACGGTCGACGAAGCCTTCGCCAAGCAGGTGGAACAGATGCTGCTGGACGACTTCGCCCAGGCCCATGAAGTGAGCCAGGAAGAAAGCCGCGAGACCCGCCGCCTGCAGCAACTGGGCATGCGGGTGGCGCGCTTGATCTCACCGATTCTCTAATGGCCAATGCGGTAAAAATGTGGGAGGGAGCAAGCCCCCTCCCACATTAGGATCTCCACCTTTCTGGAACATCAACTCAGCGATAGATGTCTTCTCGCGTCCACGGCAGTTCATGGCTGCCATCCGCGTGAGGCTTCACCGCGAGGATCTGGTGCAGGTTGATCCAGCCCCGCGCAAACGCATAGGCACACCCGGCCAGGTACAGCCGCCAGATGCGCAACGCCTGCTCCGGCACCAGCTTCGCCGCCGCTTCGAGGTTGTCTTCCAGGCGCTCGCTCCAATGGTCCAGGGTGCGTGCGTAATGCAGGCGCAGGCTTTCGACGTCGACCACTTCCAGCCCGACTTCGCTGATCTCGGCGGTCATCATCGCCAAATGCGGCAGTTCGCCGTTGGGGAACACATAACGCTCGATAAACTCCCCGGCGCCACGGCCCACAGGCCGGCCGTCGGTGTGCTTGGCGGTAATGCCATGGTTCATCACCAGGCCGCCTTCGCGCACGGCACCAAACAGGGTCTTGCAGTATTGCGCCAGGTTGGCGTGGCCGACGTGCTCGAACATGCCCACGCTCACCACTTTATCGAAACGACCATCCTGGGGCNGAGTCGGNGNTAGTCGAGCAGTTGCAGGTCGATCTGGTCTTCCAGGCCCTCGGCTTTCACCCGCTCCTTGGCCAATGCCAGCTGTTCCTTGCTCAGGGTGATACCAAATACTTTCACCCCGAACTCACGCGCCGCAAAACGCGCCAGCCCGCCCCAGCCACAGCCTACGTCGAGCAGGTACTCGCCTGGCTGCAAGCGCAACTTGCGGCACAGGTGGCGGAATTTGTCTTGCTGGGCCTGGTCGATGGATTCGCTGCCGGTTTCGAAATACCCACAGGAATATGCCATGTCCTGGTCCAGCCACAGCTGGTAGAACGCGTTGGACAGGTCGTAGTGGTAGGAAATGGCCGCGGCGTCGGTGGCCTTGTCGTGGATCGAGCGCACCGGACGACTCCCCTCGTCGTCGTCGATCAGGGCATGACTCAGTTCGTCACACACCCGGATCACTTCAGTAATGGAGCCTTCCAGCTCCAGTTTGCCCTCGACGAAGGCTTCGCCCAACGAGTCGAGCGTGGGATGGGACAGTTTGGGCACGACCGTGGGGGTCCTTCACCACGATGGTCACACTGGGCTCGGGGCCCAAGTTGAATTCATGGCCATCCCAGAGTCGAAGACGCAGCGGCAGCTGTAGATTCTGTAAGGCCGGTGGAAGTTGCGCGAGCATGACGTAGTCCCCCCTTGTTTCAGACGTCTGGAATGAGGGTAGACCATCCCGAGAAAAAGTAGGAGGCTATCGATTTGATAGCGTTCTTCTATGGGGCTCGGCGCTGGAGCAAACCGTCCTGGATCCACTGTTTCAGCCATGTCACCGCTTGCAGTGGTGCACCCTCTCCATAAGTGACTGCCAACTCTGCACACAGTTCTGAAAAATCCCAGCCGGTGGTCACCATCCCCGCCAAGGCGCAGGCCTCGAAGGGTTCCAGGCTGCGGTAACGGCATACATTCTGGTGGCGCCACACCACGCAGATGTGTGCCGGATCAAGCACCTCGCTGCCTGGGAAACTGGATTTATCCTTGCTGGATCGCCAGATCGCCAGCGTGTTGAAGCGGCAAAGTAACTGCTGCACTGAAGGCGCCAGGTTGACCTGTAGACCCGGCCACTCTTCGGCAGGCAACAACGCCATGTCATCCAGCGTCAGCAACCGCCCTTCCGGCGCGTCAAACGCCAGGGTGAACGCCCACTCCAACCGCGCCAGCTCGGCCAGCGGCGCGCTTTGTTCGGCCACCAGATGCTCAAGGATAAACGCCGCAAACCGCTCCCCCAGCCAGCGCAAACTGTAATGCGCAGAGGGATGGCGGCGCACATAGGCTTCACTCAGCAACGCAAACTCATCATCCCCCAGCCAATACCGGATGGCGCCGAAGTCATGTCGCAGCACGTCCTGCAACCGCGAGAGGTAGGCATTGTGATAAATCGCCAGGCCCGTTTCCACATCCAGTGTCGGCCCACCAAGCAACGTGGCGGCGAAATCACTGCTGGCAACCGGCGTCTCGGATAACAGATGCTGTTCAAAAGCCAACTGCCAATCGGTCAGGCGCATAACGCTCTCCTGGCCAGGGCGGTGGCCCCCAGTTCGCGGGCCTTGCTCAACTCGGTGAGCAGTTCTTCGAGCGGCGGGAAATGGTCATCGCGCTCCAACAATGTAGAGACCGGCCCCACGTGCTCCAGGGTCTGTTGATACAGCGCCCACACCGGATCGCACACCGGATGGTCGTGGGTATCGACCACGTAGTCGCCGTAATCCATATGCCCCGCCAAATGCAGCTGGCGGATGCTGTCGGGCGGCAGGTTGCGGATGAAGGTCCAGGCATCGAAGCCATGGTTGCGCGCACTGACATACACATTGTTAACGTCCAGCAGCAACTGGCAGCCCGACAGGTGGGCCAGGGCATTGAGGAATTCCCATTCGGTGAATTCATCCGCCTTGGCACGCACATAGCTGGAGACGTTTTCCAGCACCAGCGGGCGCTGCAACACATCCTGCACTTGGCGAACGCGAGCAGCCACGTGGTAGAGGCTTTCTTCGGTGTAAGGCAGGGGTAGCAGGTCGTGCAACTGGTGCGCGCTGCCACGGCTCCAGCACAGGTGATCGGAAATCCACGCCGGCTGGATGCGCTCGGCCAGGGATTTGATTTGCTTCAGGTAATCGATATCGAGGGCATGAGGCCCACCAATGGACAGGGACACACCGTGCATCACCAGAGGATAGCGCTCGGCTATTGCGTCCAGGTAGTACAAGGCCTTGCCGCCCTGGACCAGATAATTCTCGGAGATCACTTCGAACCAATCCACCGGCGGCGATTGTTCAAGGATCTGTTGATAGTACTCACTGCGTAAACCCAGGCCGTAACCAAGGCTCGGAAGGGAAACAGGCATAGGACACTCCAGGGAAAAGTGTCCGCAGCGGTGGGTGCAGCCGCTGCGGTTGCACTCGGTGGCCGGTTACTCGCCGACAGTGCCGCCTTTCTGGTCGCACATGGCCTTGCTCATGGACAGGAAGCCCTGGCCCTTGCAAGCACCCTGGCCTTTGCAGGCATGGTCTTTGGTCTTGCAATCGTTCTGGCCTTTGCAGGCGTTGACGCCATAGCAGTGAACGGTGGCGTCTGCGGCCTGTACCTGGGTAGCAACACCAGCAAACATGGTGGCGGCGGCCATCGCCAGGGCAGCACCAGCAGCAGCGGATTTAATCTTCATTCTCGTATTCCTCAGTGATCGGTAGTGACGTCGGTCTGAACGGAGTGCCCAGTCTCGACACAGCACTAGAGTGGACGGNCCCTTAGTCGGCGTTACAGCCGTGTGCAAATATTTCTGAAATTAATCCTCAAGCTTCGACAGCGGCTCCTGAAACCGCAGCAAACGCCCGGCATTGCCCAGTACCAGCAATGTGCTGAGGTTATGCAGCACCGCCGCAATCATCGCCCCCGCAGCACCCAACCAGCCAAAGGTGGCAAACACCACAATGGCCAAGGTCCAGCCCAGGCCGATGACTACGTTGACCTGCAACGTACGCCGGCACTGGCGACTCAAGCGCACACAGGTGCCCAGGCGCCGCAGGTCGCTGCCGATCAACACCACATCCGCCGAGGCCAGCGCAATGTCCGCCCCGCCCGCGCCCATCGCCACCCCAACCACGCCAGCCTTGAGCGCCAGGGAATCGTTGATCCCATCACCGACCACCATGGGCCGGAAGCCGCTGCCGATTTCCCCCAGCACGCGGTTGAGCTTGTCTTCCGGCAACGCCTGGGCTTCGACATCGCTGATGCCCACGTCCAGCGCCAGGCTGTCGGCCACGCTTTGACGGTCGCCAGTGAGCAGCAGTTGACGACCCAGGCCCCAAATCCCGCAACTCTTGCAGGGCCTGGCGCGCCTCCGGCTTGACGCTGTCGGCCAGCAGCAGCCAGGCCAGGAACTGCCCGTTCAGGGCCAGCCCGGCAATCGGGCCGTCGTGGTCCGGCGCGGCGGTGCTGACAATACCCAATTGCTCGAACAACTCCGGTCGCCCCAACGCCGCTTCGCCCTGCTCGGTCTGTGCCACAACGCCCAAGCCCTGGCGCTCGCGGATATCCGTGAGCGCCAGCAGTTGCGCCTGAGTCGCCAACCCCGCCAACGCACGGCTGACCGGGTGGCTACTGGCCGAACCAAGGCTGGCCGCCAGGTTGAGCAGCGCCTGGCGGTCGGTCGACGAGGTCTCGATGGACTGCAAACGCAGGGTGCCAAAAGTCAGGGTGCCGGTCTTGTCGACCACCAGCGAGGTCAGGTCCGCCAACTCTTCGAGGAACGCCGAGCTGCGAATCAGGATCCCATGCCGGGCCGCCACGGCGATCCCGGCAATCGCCGTCGCCGGTGCCGACAGCACCAGGGCGCACGGGCACGCCGCCACCAGCACCGCGAGCATCGCCTGAGCGTCATGGGTCACAAACCAGGTCACTGCCGCCAGCAGCAACACCAACACCATATAGCTGCCCGCGTAACGCTCCAGCAGCCGCGTGATCGGCGGCTTGGAACGTTCGGCGTTCTGCATCAGCGCGATGACTTTGCCCAGGGTCGACTCATTGCCGGTACGCGTCACTTGCAGGCGCAACAGGCCATCGAGGTTGATCGTCCCGCCAAACACCTGCACACCCACACTGGCTTCCAACGGTACCGACTCGCCGGTGATCGGCGCCGTGTCCAGGCTCGCCTGGCCCGACAGCACCACGCCATCGGCGGGCACCCGATCACCGGCGCGCACCTCGACGATATCGCCGGTGCTCAGCGTGCCGTTATCCACTTCGATGATGCTGCCGTCGGCCTGCACCCGCCGCGCATGGCTGCGGGTCAGTTTGCCCAGGGCATGAATCGCCTCCTGGGAGCCGATCACGCTGCGCTCTTCCAATACGTGGCCGAAGATCATGATGATCGGCAGCAGCGCGGCGGTCAGCAGATCGCCGGTGGCCCAGGCGCCGAGCATCGCCAGGGCGATCAGTTGGTCGGTAATGCCATGCAGGCTGGGAAAACGCAGGCTGTACCAGGCCGAGCGCATCACCGGCACCGCCACCAGCAACGAGGCGACACCGAGCAGCAACTGGCTGACGCCCGTCTGGTCCGGCGCCAGCCAGCGCCATACCAGGCCCAGCGTCAGCAAGCCCAGGGCGAGCATGGCCAGGGTCAATTGCCGGGCAGCGCTGCGCTGTTCGGCGGAGGTCAGCATGGGTGCGCTCATTGTTCGGCTCCCTGGATGATCAAGCGGGAGTCGTCTTCAGGATCGACCGTGGTCACCGAACCGGCCTGGCCGAGAATCTTCGGCATACGCTCGCGGTACAGGCGCAACAGCAAGCCCGGGTCCTTGACCTGGGCCAGGCTGGCGACCGTGGCGGTTTGCGCCTGGGCATTGGCCAGGCGTTCGCTGGCCTGGGCGTGGGCGACCTGCACCAGGCGGTCGGCCTGCTGGTTGGCGGTCTGGGTGAGTTTTTCCGCTTCGGTCCGGGCGTTTGCCACGGCTTTGTCGGCTTGTTGATTGGCGGTGAGTACGGCGTTGAATGCGTTCACCGCCGGGCCCGGCAGGCTCGATTGCACATCGACCCGCGTCACCTCGATGCCCAACCCCAGACCGGTGGCGGCCAACTCGGCCAGGCGCTTGTTGATGCCTTGCACCAAGTCACCTCGCAGCCGCTCGCGACGCTCGGCGGCGCCATTGTCGGTGCCGATCAATTCGGGGCGCGCCACCAGGATCGTGTCCAGATCGCGCGCCGCCGTCAGGGCCACGGCGCTGCGGGTCACCAGGCGATCCAGAGCAGGCAGCACATGCGCGCCCTGCAACACAAAGGCGTAGGGCTCGGTGACCTTGTAGAACACCCGCACATCCAGTTGCACCACTCCGGCATCGCCGGTCAGCAGGTAGCCGGAGCCGGCCAGGGCGTCGCTCACGGGCGTGGCGAAACTGGCCACGCGGTCAGCCTGCACCGCCGCATCGGAACGCAACAGGCTCTCCACCCGACGCTCGATCACCCGGTCGGCCGCCGGCAATAACACCACCTGCTCGAACGGCTGCGGCCAGGCCAGCAGCAGCCCGGCATTCCTGTATGCGGTCGAGGGCGCCGAAGTGCAGCACCGACCGCACGGTTCTGCGGGTCGATCTGCCGCACATTGGAAAACGCCCACGCCAACGCCGCCAACACCGTCACCGCGTACAACGCCAGGAACGTCAGGCGCCCGGCCTGGATCCAGGGGCTGTCCGGGCTGTCACGCTCGGTCATGGCTGAACGTCCTTGGGTCCGTCCACCAACGCGCGAAAGGGCGCGGCGTCGGTGCGCAGGATGATCTTGGTGCCGGGGGTCACGACCGTGCCCAAGGTGTCCAGGGAGCGCAGCAGGTTATACAGCTGCGGATTGCCGGCGTAGGCACGCCCATAAATCTGCGCAGCCTCGACCCGTGACTGGGCTTCGATGTCGGCGGCTTTCACCGTGGCGTCGGCCTGCACGATGCGCGCGTCACGCTCAGCCGCGGAACGAATCTGCGCGGCCTCACGCTTGCCCACGGCCGTGCGTTCGGTGGCGATGGTTTCGCGCTCGGCACGCATGCGGTCG
>Ga0065696_1000535_pt1 | contig 13519 bp, 14 predicted proteins | sample SwiRhiMetagenome_FD_59085 | JGI IMG/M metagenome (GOLD analysis project Ga0065696, IMG submission 59085) | Bulk soil microbial communities from switchgrass field near East Lansing, Michigan, USA - East Lansing bulk soil v2 (version 2) | ecosystem: Environmental > Terrestrial > Soil >...
GGCAGCAACCTGCGTGCGTTGCTCGATGGCAGTGAAGTGATCGCCAGCAGCAAAGGCATCCGCACCCAGGACGCCCTCGAGCCTGCGCTCGATCCCGCAGATCCACGGCGCGGCGCGCGACCAGGTGGAACACGCGACGCGCCAGATCGAGACCGAACTCAACAGCGCCACCGACAATCCGCTGGTGCTCGGCACGCCGGACCACTACCGCGTGGTGTCCCAGGCCAACCCCCACGGCCAGTCCGTCGCCCTGGCCGCCGACCTGCTGGCGATTGCCCTGGCCGAAATCGGCTCGGTCGCCGAACGTCGCCTCGACCGCCTCATCAACCCCCACGTCAGTGGCCTGCCGGCGTTCCTGGTGAGCAACCCCGGGGTCAACTCCGGGATGATGATCGTGCAGTACGTCGCCGCCTCGCTGTGCGGACAGAACCGCCAATTGGCGCAACCGGCGGTGCTCGACAACTTCGTCACCTCGGGCCTGCAGGAGGACCACCTGAGCATGGGCACCAACGCCGCGCTCAAGCTGCACCAGGTAGTGGCCAACGTCACCCAGATCCTCGCCATCGAGTACCTGTTGGCGGCCCAGGCCTTCGAATTCCTGAAAGACCAACGCTTCGGCGCGGGCACCGATCGCGCCTGGCGCCTGTTGCGTGAAGTGGTGCCGGCCTATGAGCAGGACCGTTGGCTGGCGCCGGATATTGCGGCCGCCGCCAAGGTGCTCAAGGACACCGCATTACCAAATCTGCACTGAACACTTATTTCAAAAGAATAATTCACAAGGAGTATGAATGTGACTGCGCTAAACCTGATTCCAGGCCAACTGAGCCTCGCCCAACTGCGGGCCATCTACCAGCAGCCGGTAACCCTCAGTCTGGATGACAGTGCCTCGGCCCAGATCGAAGCCAGTGTGGCCTGCGTGGAACAGATTCTCGCCGAGAACCGCACTGCCTACGGCATCAATACCGGTTTCGGCCTGCTGGCCTCGACCCGCATCGCCAGTGAAGACCTGGAAAACCTCCAGCGTTCCCTGGTGCTGTCCCACGCCGCCGGCGTCGGTGAGCCGATCAGCGATGCGCTGGTGCGGCTGGTCATGGTGCTCAAGGTCAACAGCCTCAGCCGTGGTTTCTCCGGGATTCGCCGGCAGGTGATCGACGCGCTGATTGCGCTGATCAATGCCGAGGTGTACCCGCATATTCCGTTGAAAGGCTCGGTGGGCGCTTCCGGTGACCTGGCGCCATTGGCGCATATGTCCCTGGTGCTGCTGGGCGAAGGCAAGGCGCGCTACAAGGGTGAATGGCTGGAGGCGACTGACGCGCTGAAAGTCGCCGGCCTGACGCCGCTGACCCTCGCAGCCAAGGAAGGCCTGGCGCTGCTCAACGGCACCCAGGTGTCCACCGCCTATGCCCTGCGTGGCCTGTTCGAGGGCGAAGACCTGTTCGCCGGCGCCCTGGCGTGCGGCGGCCTTACCGTGGAAGCGGTGCTGGGTTCGCGCTCGCCGTTCGATGCGCGTATTCATGCGGCTCGCGGTCAACGTGGGCAAATCGATTCGGCTGCGGCCTACCGTGACCTGCTCGGTGAGAGCAGCCAGGTGTCGCAGTCGCACCAGAACTGCGACAAGGTGCAGGACCCGTACTCCCTGCGCTGCCAGCCACAAGTCATGGGCGCCTGCCTGACCCAGTTGCGCCAGGCGGCCGAGGTACTGGTGGTCGAAGCCAACGCCGTGTCCGATAACCCGTTGGTATTTGCCGCTGAGGGTGACGTGATCTCCGGTGGCAACTTCCACGCCGAACCGGTGGCCATGGCCGCTGACAACATGGCCCTGGCCATCGCCGAAATCGGCTCCCTGAGCGAGCGCCGTATCTCGCTGATGATGGACAAGCACATGTCGCAACTGCCGCCGTTCCTGGTGGGCAATGGTGGGGTGAACTCCGGTTTCATGATCGCCCAGGTGACCGCCGCCGCCCTCGCCAGTGAGAACAAGGCATTGGCTCATCCCCATAGCGTCGACAGCATCCCGACGTCCGCCAACCAGGAAGACCACGTGTCGATGGCCCCGGCTGCCGGCAAGCGCCTGTGGGAAATGGCCGAGAACACCCGCGGCATCCTCGCGGTGGAATGGCTGGCCGCGTGCCAGGGCCTGGACCTGCGCGAAGGCCTGAAAACCTCGCCGAAGCTGGAAAAAGCCCGTGGCATCCTGCGCGCCAAAGTGGCGTTCTACGATAAGGACCGCTTCTTCGCCCCGGACATCATCGCCGCCAGCGAACTGCTCGCCAGCCGCTGCCTGAATGAGCTGGTGCCGGCCACGTTGTTGCCGAGCCTGTAAGCGGCTCGAAGGACGGCATGGCTCTCTGTGGCGAGCGAGCTTGCTCGCGCCGGGCTGCGCAGCAGCCCCAAAAAAGGCCGCGAGCGCTTCGCACTCGAGCGCGAGCAAGCTCGCTCACCACAAACAACTTTCTCAGGATAAAAATAATTAGGGACGAGAAATGCACCAGCAAGAAAAGGGTTTGAAACGCGGGCTGAGCGCCCGCCATATTCGCTTCATGGCCCTCGGTTCCGCGATCGGCACCGGGCTGTTCTACGGGTCCGCCTCGGCCATCCAGATGGCTGGCCCCGCCGTGCTGCTGGCCTACCTGATCGGCGGCGCCGCGGTGTTCATGGTGATGCGCGCCCTCGGTGAAATGGCCGTGCACAACCCGGTCTCCGGCTCCTTCGGCCAATACGCCAGCACCTACCTGGGCCCGTTGGCCGGTTTTATCCTGGGCTGGACCTACGCCTTTGAAATGATCATCGTCTGCCTCGCCGACGTCACCGCCTTCGGCATCTACATGGGCTTCTGGTTTCCCGAAGTCGCACGCTGGGTCTGGGTGCTCGGCATCGTGTTTTTGATCGGCGGCCTGAACCTGTGCAACGTCAAGGTCTTTGGCGAGATGGAGTTCTGGCTGTCGCTGCTCAAGGTCGGCGCCATCGTGGCGATGATCCTCGGCGGTTTCGGCATCATGCTGTTCGGCATCCACTCGGCCGGCGAAACCCAGGCCAGCGGCCTGAGCAACCTGTGGGCCCACGGCGGCTTCATGCCCAACGGCATTGGTGGGCTGATCGCCTCGTTTGCCGTGGTGATGTTCGCGTTTGGCGGCATCGAGATCATCGGCATCACCGCCGGTGAAGCCAAGGATCCGCAGCGCGTGATCCCCAAGGCGATCAACGCCGTGCCGCTGCGCATCCTGTTGTTCTACGTGCTGACGTTGTTTGTCTTGATGGCCATCTACCCATGGCCGCAGATCGGCAGCCAGGGCAGCCCGTTCGTGCAGATCTTCAGCAACCTCGGGATAGGCTCGGCGGCGACCCTCCTCAATATCGTGGTGATTTCGGCGGCCGTGTCGGCCATCAACAGCGACATCTTCGGTGCCGGCCGCATGATGTACGGCCTCGCGCAGCAAGGGCAGGCGCCCAAGGGCTTTGCCCGGTTGTCCAGGCAAGGCGTACCGTGGATGACGGTGGTGGTGATGGGCGCCGCCTTGCTCGGCGGTGTGCTGCTCAACTACCTGATCCCGGAAAACGTGTTCCTGCTGATCGCGTCGATTGCCACCTTCGCCACCGTATGGGTGTGGCTGATGATCCTGTTCACCCAGGTCGCCATGCGCCGCTCGATGACGAAAGAGCAGGTCGCCGAATTGAAATTCCCGGTGCCGTTCTGGCCCTACGCGCCGGCTGCGGCCATCGTGTTCATGCTGTTTGTGTTTGGCGTGCTCGGTTACTTCCCGGACACCCAGGCGGCCTTGCTGGTCGGTGCGGTGTGGATCGTGTTGCTGGTCGTTGCCTACCTGCTGTGGGTCAAACCCGCCGCCGGGCAAGCGGCCAAGGTCCATTACGACCCGGCCTTGTCTCATCGATAACTTAGGGAGGCGTTGATGAAAACCCTTTGGCAACACTGCCACGTCGCAACCATGGCCCAGGGCAAATACTCGATCATCGAGGATGCCGCCCTGGTCACCGCCGGTTCGCTCATCGAGTGGATCGGTCCGCGCAGCGAAGTACCGACGGCAGATTACGCCCAGGTGCATGACCTGCACGGCGCGTGGGTCACCCCCGGGCTGATCGACTGCCACACCCACGCGGTGTTTGGCGGCAATCGCAGCGGCGAATTCGAGCAGCGCCTCGAGGGCGTGAGCTATGCCGACATCGCGGCCAAGGGCGGCGGTATTGCCAGCACCGTGCGCGCCACCCGCGCCGCCACGGAGGATGAACTCTTCGCCAGCGCCCATAAACGCCTGCGCAGCCTGCTGCGCGACGGCGTGACCACGGTGGAGATCAAGTCCGGCTACGGCCTGGACCTGGCCAACGAGCGCAAGATGTTGCGTGTGGCTCGGCGCCTGGGCGAAGCGCTGCCGGTCAGCGTGCGTGCCACGTGCCTGGCGGCCCATGCATTGCCCCCGGAGTACAAGGATCGCGCCGATGATTACATCGAGCACATCTGCGCCGAGATGCTGCCGGCCTTGGCGGAGGAAGGATTGGTGGACGCGGTGGATGCGTTCTGTGAATACCTGGCGTTTTCCACCGAGCAGGTGGAGCGCGTGTTCAAGGTCGCCCGGCAACTCGGCCTGCCGGTGAAGCTGCACGCCGAGCAGTTGTCGTCGCTGCACGGCTCCAGCCTGGCGGCGCGTTACCACGCGCTGTCGGCGGATCACCTGGAATTCATGACCGAAGAAGACGCCATCGCCATGGCCGCTGCCGGCACCGTCGCGGTGTTGCTGCCGGGGGCGTTCTACTTCCTGCGCGAAACCCAGCTGCCGCCGATGGACGCCCTGCGCAGGCACGGCGTGAAGATCGCCATCGCCAGCGACCTCAACCCCGGCACCTCGCCGGCGTTGTCGGTGCGCCTGATGCTGAACATGGCCTGCACCCTGTTCCGCATGACCCCGGAAGAAGCCCTGGCCGGTGTCACGCAACATGCGGCCACCGCCCTGGGCATGGGCGACACCCATGGGTCCCTGGAAGTGGGCAAGGTGGCCGACTTTGTCGCCTGGCAGATTGATCGCCCCGCCGACCTCGCCTATTGGCTGGGCGGTGAGCTGGATAAACGCGTCGTGCGCCACGGCGTCGACGTCACTGTATAAGGAGCACTGCTGTGGATAAGGTTCTGAACTTCAAACAAGGCCGTGTGCCGCTGCTGATCAGCATGCCCCACGCCGGCCTGCGCCTGACGCCTGCGGTGGAAGCCGGGTTGATCCCCGAAGCGCAAAGCCTGCCGGACACCGATTGGCACATCCCCACGCTGTATGACTTCGCCGAAGCGCTGGGTGCCAGCACCCTGTCGGCGGAGTACTCGCGGTTTGTCATTGACCTGAACCGGCCTTCGGACGACAAGCCGCTGTACGCCGGTGCCACTACCGGTCTGTACCCGGCGACCCTGTTCGATGGCGTGCCGTTGTTCCGGGAAGGGCTGGAGCCGAGCGAGACAGAGCGCGCCAGTTACCTGCAAAAGATCTGGGGCCCGTATCACCGCACGCTGCAAGAGGAACTGGCGCGGCTCAAGGCCGAGTTCGGCTACGCGTTGCTGTTCGATGCGCACTCGATCCGCTCAGTGATCCCGCACCTGTTCGAGGGCAAGCTGCCGGACTTCAACCTCGGCACCTTCAACGGCGCCGCCTGCGATCCGGAACTGGCCAGCCAGCTCGAGGCCATCTGTGCCACCCATCCCCAGTACACCCATGTATTGAACGGGCGCTTCAAGGGCGGGCATATCACCCGCCATTACGGCAATCCGGCGCAGGATATCCACGCGGTGCAGCTGGAATTGTGCCAGAGCACGTATATGGAAGAGTTCGAGCCGTTCCGCTATCGCCCGGATCTGGCCGAGCCGACGCAGGTGGTGTTGAAGCAGCTGCTGGAAGGCTTGCTGGCGTGGGGGCGCAAGCGCTACGAGTGACGAACGGTCGCCCCTGTGCAACTCACAGTCGCCACAGGTCGTGTTGGAAGAGGTCTCGCTCGGTAAGGTTGTGGTTATGGCGCACCAGACGCCACTTCCCATAATAAAAGCTGCCGAGTGAGACCTCTTTCATGAAAAGACTGTTCAACCGTTACCTGTTGACCCTCACCGGCGCCGCACTCCTCAGTGCCCAAGCCATGGCCGCCGAACCGGCCTCCTGCAAAACCGTGCGCATGGGCGTGGTCAGTTGGACCGATGTGGTCGCCACCTCGGGCATGGCTGACGTGCTGCTCAACGGCCTGGGCTATGACAGCAAGCAGACCAGCGCCGTGCAGCAGATCATCTTTGCCGGTATCCGTGATAAACGCCTGGACGTGTTCCTCGGCTATTGGAAGCCGGCGATGGACAACAACATCGCGCCGTTTCTGGCCGCCAGGCAGGTCAAGGTCTTTGATAAACCCAGCCTCGCCGACGCCCAGGCTACCCTGGCCGTGCCGCAATACGTGGCTGACGCCGGGTTGAAGACCTTTGCCGACATCGCCCGTTTCAAGGACAAGCTGGGCGGCAAGATCTACGGCATCGAGCCCGGCAGCGGCGCCAATACCGATATCCAGAAAATGATCGACACCAACCGCTTCGGCCTGGGCGGCTTCAAACTGGTGGCTTCCGGTGAGGCTGGCATGTTGGCGGCGGTGCAGCGCGCGGTGAACCGCAAGGAGTTCGTGGTATTTGTCGGGTGGACCCCGCACCCCCATGAACATCAATATGAAAATGGCCTATCTCACTGGCAGCGAAGACGTGTTCGGCCCTGACGAAGGGCGCGCAACGGTCTCCACCGTGACCGCGCCGGACTTCGCCGAACGCTGCCCCAACGCTAACCGATTGCTCGAGAACCTGACCTTCACTGCGGCCCAGGAAAGCCAGCTCATGGTGCCGATCATGGAGCGCCAGTCGCCGCAGGATGTGGCCAGGCAATGGCTGCGCGACCACCCCGAGGATTTGCAGCGTTGGCTGGCCGGGGTTACAGCATTTGATGGCAGCGATGGCTTGGCGTCGCTCCAGGCCTACCTCAAACCCTAAGCGGGGCTTGCCCCCGATAGCCATGGGTATCTTAAGGGTTGACGCATAACGCTGTGGTGAGCGGGCTTGCCCCGCGCTGGGCTGCGAAGCAGCCCCAATAAAAGCGCCGGGATTTTTCTGTTAGTACTCAGCGCGTGGGGTTTTAGGGCTGCTTCGCAGCCCAGCGCGGGGCGAGCCCGCTCACCACAAGAACTTCATTACCTCAGGTTATGCTTTCACCGAAGATGTGTAGATACGACTGCCCCGATAGCGCCATGCCAGGCCACCTATCAAGTGACTGATCCATCGCAATCGGAAACCCCCGACCTTGAACCTGCCGCGCCAGAGATCATCGCGTATGTACCCGATATCCCCGCAACTCGCCGCCCTCGTCGCAAAAACCGAGTCCTTCACCCGCGCGGACTCTTCCCTGACCAGCCAGCGCCAAAGTTACCGGCACATGTGCCAGGCATTCACCCCACCGAAACCGGAAGGCTTGCAGCTCACGGACTTCACCCTGGCCGGCGTGGGCGTGCGCAGTTATCTGCCCTCCACACCGCCACCCGCCGACGGCTGGCCATGCCTCCTCTATATACACGGCGGTGGCTGGGTGGTCGGCGGCCTGGATTCCCACGACTTCATCTGCTTCGAGCTGGCCAATGCCCTCCGGGTGCTGGTGATCGCCATCGACTACCGCCTGGCGCCCGAGCACCCCTTCCCGGCCGCCTACGACGATTGCCGCGCAGTGTGGCAGGCGATCCAGGAAGGGCAGGCGCCACACGCCATCGATCGGCAACGCCTGGCAGTGGTCGGTGACAGCGCGGGCGGCAACCTGGCGGCGGCGTTGTGCCTGGGGTTGCGCGATGATGGCCAGCCTATGCCGCGGGCCCAGGGTCCCTTATTTTACCCCCGGACTTGGGCGGCCCGGCTGATTTGCCCTCGCGCCGTGACTGCATGGACGCGCCGCTGCTCAGCACTGCCGACACCGACTACTACCTGGCGCTCTACCTGCGCGGTTTGGATAAACCATCGGCCTATGCCATGCCGCTGTTGGCCGAGGATCTCAGCGGTTTGCCCAGGGCCTTGATCGCAGTCGCCCAATTCGACCCGCTGCGCGACGACGGCATGCTGTACGCCGAGCGCCTGCAACAGGCCGGTGTGCCTGCACTGTTGTATCCGGGCAAAGGCCTGGTCCACGGCTGTCTACGCGCAAAGGGCCAGGCCCCGGAGGTGGATCGGCTGTACGGCTACCTGTTGGATTACCTGAGGAGCGAACTGCTGACGCAGCTCTAAGCGCTCAAGGACATGCTCATTGCACAATTCGGGTTTATAGTGCCAGACGGCAAAATAAAAGACGTCCCCCCAGGGATGAACCCGACCCCCTACGGAGCGCGCAATGCAGACTTGGTACCCGCAGATCAAACCCTACGCCCGGCACGATCTGGCCGTCGATGACACCCACACGCTGTATGTCGATGAAAGTGGCTCCCCCGAAGGCTTGCCTGTCGTATTCATCCACGGTGGCCCTGGCGCCGGTTGCGATGCCCAGAGCCGCTGCTATTTCGATCCCAACCTGTACCGCATCGTCACCTTCGACCAGCGTGGCTGCGGCCGCTCCACCCCGCGCGCGAGCCTGGAAAACAACACCACCTGGGACCTGGTCGCCGACCTCGAGCGCATCCGCGAACATCTTGGCATCGACAAATGGGTGCTGTTCGGCGGCTCCTGGGGCTCGACCCTGGCCCTGGCCTACGCGCAAACCCACCCCGAGCGTGTGCATGGCCTGATCGTGCGCGGTATTTTCCTCGCCCGCCCCCAGGACATCGAATGGTTCTACCAGGCCGGTGCCAGCCGCCTGTTCCCGGACTACTGGCAGGACTACATCGCGCCGATTCCCGCCGATGAGCGTCACGACATGATCGCGGCCTACCACAAGCGCCTGACCGGCAACGACCAGATCGCCCAGATGCACGCTGCCAAGGCCTGGTCCGGCTGGGAAGGGCGCATGCTCGGCCTGTGCCCGAGCCCGCAGCACGTGGAGCGTTTTTCCGAGCCTCAGCGCGCACTGTCCATCGCCCGTATCGAGTGCCACTACTTCACCAACAACTCCTTCCTCGGAGCCAACCAGCTGATTCGCGATATGCACAAGATCGCCCATCTGCCTGGCGTCATCATCCATGGCCGCTACGATATGATCTGCCCGCTGGATAACGCCTGGGAGCTGCATCAGGCCTGGCCGAACAGCGAACTGCAGGTCATCCGTGAAGCGGGTCATGCGGCGTCCGAGCCCGGGATTACCGATGCACTGGTACGCGCGACCGGCGAAATGGCACGGCGCCTGCTTGATCTGCCGCCAGAAGAAGCATGAAGGGCTTGCTGCAACGGGTGCGCGGCGCCCGGGTCGAAGTGGCGGGCGAAATCGTCGGGGCGATCGACCAGGGTTTGCTGGTGCTGGTGGCCGTCGAACCTTCAGATACGCCCGAGAGCGCCGACAAACTGCTGCACAAGCTGCTTAACTACCGGGTGTTCAGCGACGACGAGGGCAAGATGAACCTGTCGTTGAAGGATATCGATGGGGGATTGCTGCTGGTGTCGCAGTTCACCCTGGCGGCGGATACCAAGAGCGGCCTGCGGCCAAGCTTCTCAACCGCTGCCCCGCCGGCCCTGGGAGCGGCGCTTTTTGATCACTTGCTGTTACAAGCGCAACAATTGCATGGCAAGGTGGCCTCGGGGCGTTTTGGCGCGGATATGCAGGTGCATCTGGTCAATGATGGCCCTGTGACCTTTCTCTTACAGACATGAATGTATTAAAAACGACTTTAATGCCTAAAAACGTAGGGTTTCGCTACAAATACTTCGTTGTCCCTGATGCGTTGTCTCGCGGGCTACTAGATAATCGCGCGCTACGGGGATCAGCGTTGTTTGGTCCATTTTTGACTTAGGTAGAGACTTGTCCGACGGCCTCAGGGGAATCATTTGGACCCTGGGGAGTCGGAACAATGCTCGCCAACCTGGCATATAGATAGCTGGCCGTTGGTTTTTTGATCTGTTTTCGGCGAGGGTTGCTCGTGATTGTTAGTCCCTGTAATGCACCAAAATTGTCTGCCAAACGGTTACGAAACGCACTGGTGACGGGCTCTGCCCTGTTTTGCCTGTTCGGCGCGGGTCAACTGTGGGCATTCAGTCTGGATGATGTGTCGGCCAAGGCAAAAGAGCTGGCCGGGCAGAAATACGAAGCTCCGCGCAGCAATCTGCCGAACGAATTCCGCGAAATGAAGTTCGCGGATTACCAGAAGATTCGTTTCCGCAATGAAAAAGCCGAATGGGCCGATCAGAACACCCCGTTCAAGTTGTCCTTCTATCACCAGGGTATGCATTTCGATACACCGGTGAAAATCAACGAAGTGACCGCCGACACGCGTCCAGGAAATCAAATACGACCCGACTCGCTTCGATTTCGGCGACGTGAAGTTTGATCCTAAAGCCACCGAACAGCTGGGTTACGCCGGTTTCCGTGTGCTTTACCCGATCAACAAGGGTGACAAGCAAGACGAAATCATGACCATGCTCGGCGCCAGCTATTTCCGCGTCGTCGGCAAGGACCAGGTCTATGGCCTGTCCGCCCGTGGCATGGCGATCGATACCGCGCTGCCGTCGGGTGAGGAATTCCCGCGCTTCACCGAGTTCTGGATCGAACGTCCAAAACCGGGTGACAAGCACCTGGTGATCTTTGCCCTGCTGGATTCCCCACGTGCGACCGGCGCCTATCGCCTGATCCTGCGTCCGGGCACCGACACGGTTGTCGATGTGAAATCCCAGATGTTCCTGCGTGACAAGGTCAGCAAACTGGGGGTTGCCCCGTTGACCTCCATGTTCCTGTTCGGTGCCAACCAGCCGTCCAAGGTGCTCAACTACCGTCGCGAGCTGCATGATTCCAGCGGCCTGTCGATCCATGCCGGCAACGGCGAGTGGATCTGGCGCCCCCTGAACAACCCTAAACACCTGTCGGTCAGCAACTTCACCGTGGAGAACCCGCGTGGGTTCGGCCTGCTGCAACGCGGTCGCAACTTCAGCCACTACGAAGACCTCGACGACAACTACGACAAGCGTCCAAGCGCGTGGATCGAGCCTGAAGGCGACTGGGGCAAGGGCTCCGTCGACCTGGTCGAGATCCCGACTGCCGACGAAACCAACGACAACATCGTTGCATTCTGGAGCCCGGCCGAGTTGCCGGAAGTCGGCAAGCCGCTGGAAGTGGCCTACCGCCTGCACTGGACCCTCGATGATGCCGCGTTCCATTCGCCGGACAGCGCCTGGGTCAAGCAGACCCTGCGCTCCACCGGTGATGTGAAGCAATCCAAACCTGATCCGTCAGCCGGATGGCAGCGTGGCGTACCTGGTGGACTTCGAGGGCCCGTCCTTGAAGAAACTGCTGCCGGACGCCCCGGTGCGCAGCCAGGTGAGCGTGAGTGACAACGCCGAGCTGGTAGAAAACAGCGTGCGCTACAACGAACACACCAAAGGCTGGCGCCTGACCCTGCGTATGAAGATCAAGGACGCAGGCAAGCCGACCGAGATGCGTGCAGCCCTGGTCCAGGACATCACGCCGCCTGAGCCTGAGCATGTTTCGACCCAGGTGCTGAAGGCCGACAAGGTCCTGGCCAAGCAGCATGAGAAACAGGCCAAGAAAGACGCGAAAGACAAGGAAGCCAAGCAGCCAGAAGCTGCCCCAGCCACACCGGAGCCGATCAAGACCGAGCAAGTCCTGACCGAAACCTGGAGCTATCAGTTGCCTGCCGATGAGTAATTCTCAAGTCCAGCCAGAGACTCTCTCCGAGTACCTGGCGCATCTTCCGATGACCGCTGAGCAGCGCGCCGAGTTGGCGGGCTGCACATCCTTCACCGAGTTGCACGAGCGCTTGTCGTCCAAGGCGTTCGATGCACCCGTCGACGCCGCCCAGGCGTCGGTTGGTCGCCGTTTGACCCTCAGCACGGCCGAAGAGCTGCAAGACGCCGAAATGCTCGGGCTCGACGCCAGTGGGCGCGTGTGCCTCAAGGCCACGCCGCCCATCCGCCGTACCCGCGTGGTGCCTGAACCGTGGCGCACCAATATCCTGGTGCGCGGCTGGCGGCGGATCACCGGCCGCAGCAACCCGCCGACCCCGCCGAAGGATGAGCGCGTATTGCCGGCGGCCCGCTGGCGTACCGTGGGTTCGATTCGTCGTTATATCCTGCTGGTGCTGATGCTCGGCCAGACCATCGTGGCCGGCTGGTACATGAAAGGCATCATGCCGTACCAGGGCTGGTCGCTGGTCGACTTCGACGAGATCCGCAACCAGACCCTGCTGCAAACCGCCACCCAGGTGCTGCCTTACGCCCTGCAGACCAGCATCCTGATCATGTTCGGGATCCTGTTCTGCTGGGTTTCGGCCGGTTTCTGGACTGCATTGATGGGCTTCCTCGAACTGCTCACCGGCCACGATAAATACCGGATTTCCGGTAAAAGTGCCGGCGACGAGCCGATCCCGAAAGACGCGCGCACCGCGCTGGTCATGCCGATCTGCAACGAAGACGTGCCGCGGGTATTCGCCGGTTTGCGCGCGACGTTCGAATCGGTGGCCGCCACCGGTGACCTCGATCGTTTCGACTTCTTCGTGCTCAGCGACAGTAACGAGGCCGACATCTGCATCGCCGAGCAGCAAGCCTGGCTCGACGTCTGCCGTGAGGCGGGTGGCTTCGGCAAGATCTTCTATCGCCGCCGTCGCCGTCGCGTGAAGCGTAAAAGCGGCAACCTCGACGACTTCTGCCGTCGTTGGGGCGGCGACTACAAGTACATGGTGGTTCTCGACGCCGACTCCGTGATGAGCGGCGAATGCCTGACCAGCCTGGTGCGCCTGATGGAAGCCACGCCGGATGCCGGGATTATCCAGACCGCGCCCCGTGCGTCGGGCATGGACACCCTGTATGCGCGCATGCAGCAATTCGCCACCCGGGTGTACGGCCCGCTGTTCACCGCCGGCCTGCACTTCTGGCAGTTGGGTGAATCCCACTACTGGGGTCACAACGCGATCATCCGCATGAAGCCGTTTATCGAGCACTGCGCCCTGGCGCCATTGCCGGGTAAAGGTGCATTCGCAGGTTCCATCCTGTCCCACGACTTCGTTGAAGCGGCGCTGATGCGCCGTGCCGGCTGGGGCGTGTGGATTGCCTACGACCTGCCGGGCAGCTACGAAGAACTGCCGCCGAACCTGCTGGATGAACTCAAGCGTGACCGTCGCTGGTGCCACGGCAACCTGATGAACTTCCGCCTGTTCCTGGTCAAGGGTATGCACCCGGTCGCACCGNGCGGTGTTCCTGACCGGCGTGATGTCTTACCTGTCGGCGCCGTTGTGGTTCCTGTTCCTGGTGCTGTCCACCGCGTTGCTGGCGGTGAACACCCTGATGGAGCCGCAGTACTTCATGGCGCCGCGCCAGTTGTACCCGCTGTGGCCGCAGTGGCATCCGGACAAGGCGGTGGCGTTGTTCTCCACCACT
>Ga0065696_1000087_pt1 | contig 13366 bp, 15 predicted proteins | sample SwiRhiMetagenome_FD_59085 | JGI IMG/M metagenome (GOLD analysis project Ga0065696, IMG submission 59085) | Bulk soil microbial communities from switchgrass field near East Lansing, Michigan, USA - East Lansing bulk soil v2 (version 2) | ecosystem: Environmental > Terrestrial > Soil >...
CCGCCAGATCGGTCAGGGCATCGCTGCCGGGTTGATACTCCCCCAGCTTGAGCATCAGCTCGATCTGTTGGTACGCCGACAACAACCGTCGCAATGCAGTACCCGCCTGGATGTCCTCCGGCTCCGCGACGTTGCTCAAGATCCGAGAAAGACTTGCCAACACATCCACCGCCGGGTAGTGCCCACGCTCGGCAAGCTTGCGGGACAACACGATATGCCCATCGAGCAGCGAGCGAACTTCATCGGCCACCGGATCGTTCATGGAGTCCTGCTCAATCAGTACCGTATAGATCGCGGTGATCACACCGTCACGCGTCAACCCGGCACGCTCCACCNGTCGTGGCAGCAGGCTGTATACCGAAGGAGGCAAACCTCCGCGCCCCAGGGGTTCGCCGGCAGCCAGGCCGATCTCACGCTGGGCCCGGGCGAAAACGGGTCAAGGAGTCAATCAGCAGCAATACCCGCTGCCCCTTGCGCCGAAAACCTTCGGCCAATGCCGTGGCCGTGAACGCGGCTCGGGCGCGCTCCATGCTGGAGCGATCGGAGGTGGCGCACACCAGTACCGCCTTGGCGCGCAACTGGTCATCGAGCTCATGGTCGAGAAACTCACGCAGCTCCGCCCCCGCTCGCCGATCAGCCCGAATACGATGACATCGCACTCGACGTTACGCGCGATCTCGGCCAGCAAGGTGGTCTTGCCACAACCGGCCCCGGCGAACAGGCCTACTCGCTGCCCCTCGCCAATCGTCATCAGGCCATCGATCGAACGCACGCCGGTGGCCAGTGCACGGTTAATCCTCGGCCGCTCGGTGGGCAGCGGCGCTTCACACAACACTGCACTCGGTATCCGGTAAGTCAGCCTCGACAACGCACTCACGCCCTGCCCCGTAATCGGCCGGCCGAAGCCATCCAGCACCTGGCCCAACAGGGCCTCGCTGACTTGAACCCGATGCGATACCCCAAGGCGCTCCACTCCAGCGCCTACCCGCACGCCTTCCAAATTACCCAAGGCACTGAGCACCGCATCCTGCTGATCGAAGCCGATGATCTCGGCGAGCATGTAGTCGCCCGGACTTTTTTCCACCTGGCACAAATCGCCGATACGCGCCTGGGGTAGCCGGCACTGCAGCAGCATGCCGTTGACGCGCTGGATTCGGCCACGCATCGTCACCGGCGCAAAGTTGCTCAATGACTGGGACTGGCGCTGCTGCCAGGCTTCAAGACGCGCTTGCAAATCCGCACTCACCAGCGCACCTCGTAACGCTGCGCGCCGTCGAAGACCACCTTGCTGTTGTCGATCAGCACCAATCGCAGCCCTTCCACTTCGTCGCCCACAAACAGTCGGCCGCCCTCTTCCAGGACCACGTGACCGTTCGGCCCGCCGACGATCTGCACAATCCTAAATGGCAGCGTGCCGTCGCGCGCACGCACACGGCTGATCACCGGTACCGAGCTGTCGAATTGCTCACCAAACGGCTGAGCATGCGCGCTACCAGCTCAACGTCATCCTGGGAGACATCTCCGCTGAGCGCCACCTGGTCATTGATCACTTGCAAGGTGACCCGCTGGCTCAATTCACGCTCGCTGAGCATCTTCATCAATTGCTGGCGTACTTCAAAAGACGAGGCCAATTCCTGCTTCTGAACCACGGGCTGCATCAGCGAAGCCTGTGCCTCACGCTCCCCTGTAGAGACCATGCCCACTGCCACGATAATTACCGTCACCACCAACACCAGGCTGATCAGGCGCTTTTGCTGCGAGTGCGAGATTGAGGATAACTTCATCCCTTGCGCAGGCTCATTGGCCGGTAGCGGCGCTACCGTCGCAGGGGCTGTGGGTTGGGGCCAGGGCTGCTCGGCCAAGGTGACGCACAGTCGCACCCCTCCCACTGAAAACGGCACGTTCAGTTCCAGTTTGGCGATCTGCGCCAGTACCCGGCCTTCGGGGTCTCGCAACAGCCCGGCTTCGGCCNGCACCAACCAGTTGGCGTCGATAAACCGCAGGCGCGCATGCTGCTCGACGACCCCCGGGTCGTTCAGCATCAGGTCAGCGTCCGCGTGAGCGCCAATGCTCCACTGCTCCCCAAACAACGGCAACGCAGCGCCCTGACGCAGCCCGTCAAGCACCCTTAACTCAAACATCAGCGAGACCTCCACGCTGGTCATGGCCCAATACTCATGCCACTGCACCACACATCAGCTCGTCCTGGCCAAGGTCAATGCGCCCCAGCACTTTGACCTTGGAGGTGCTCCCCAGCTCGGCAAACGACAGCACCGGAACATGGTTGAACTCTTCCACCAGCAAGGTACGCAAGGGACTTCGCAGGTCCTGCGCCACCAACAGCACACTTTTGCTCTTGGCCCTTAAGGTAAAGGCCTGGTTGAGCAGGCTGATCAACGCAGCGCTGTGCTCATCGTCAAGCGCGAAAAACACCCCGGTCTGGGTCTGTCGCAACGCCTCACGCAGGATGTTTTCAGAGTGCGGTGACAGCAGCCAGGCATGGAGGCCGTCGGCCTCGCTGTACTGATGGAAAATCTGCGCCTTGAGCGCAATACGCGCGTAGTCGGCCAATGCTTCCGGCTCACGCTCATGCTGGCCATACTCGATCAGCGATTCGACAATCAGCCGTACGGCCCGCAGCGGCACGCCCTCGCTGGCCAGGCGTTGCAACACCGACGAAAAGCGCGACAGCGGCATGATTCGTTGCAGTTCCTGCACCAGTTCCGGCTGGTTGTGCTCCAGCCAGCTGAGGATCGACTTGCTCTCCTGGATCCCCAGGAACTGCGGTCCGCTGAGCATCATGGCCTGCTTCATGCGTTCGATGATCAGACTGGTCGCGGTAAAGCGTTCCAATTGCGGGTCGATCGAGGCAGTGGATCATCCGGTGCCAGCCAGACCCAGTCCTGTTCATCACGCTCAGCCAGCCCGGCTATTCCATGCTCGGGCTCGACCGTCAAGGCGTTACGCTCAACGGCCAGATAGTTGACAACCGAGGCCTTGACCATCGGCACTTCATGCACACAGAAACGCATTTCGTCGGCGGCCAGTGAGTCATCGAGTTCGACTTCGAATGGCGGCAGGGTCAGGCCGATATTGGCAACCAGTGCATTTCGGGACTGGCGAATCCCATGAATAAGCTCCGTCACCTCAGGCGTTCCACGCAAAACCGGGGGGAACAGCAACAGGTAAGGGCGCGACGGATCGAACCCGCGCAAGTCCTCTTTTCCGTTCTCTTCGGGACGCACGGCTTCGGCGACTGCGGCCGCGGGCTCTGCCTGTCGCTGACGCTGGCGCATCAGGTAATACCCCAGGCTGCCGGTTATCAGCGAAATAAGGATAAATACCCCGGTCGGCATACCGGGCACTATCGCAAACGCGAGCATGCCCACCGAAGCGATGACCCAGCTCTTGGGCTCGCTGGTCATTTGCCGGGCAATTTCGGCACCCATGTTACTGATGCCCTTACGCCCCTCCGGCGCCACGCGGGTAATGATCATGCCGGCGGTCAGGGAGATCAGCAGCGCCGGAATTTGTGCAATCAGGCCATCGCCGATAGTCAGCACCGAATACAACGCCATTGAATCAGCAGCGCTCAAGCCGTGCTGGAACATGCCCGTAGAGAAGCCGCCCAACAGGTTGACCACGACGATGATCAACCCCGCGATAGCGTCGCCCTTGACGAACTTCATGGCCCCGTCCATCGCGCCGAACAACTGGCTCTCACGGGACAACTGCTCGCGCTTGTCCCGCGCTTGTGTGCCGTCAATCAGGCCGGCACGCAAGTCACTGTCGATGGACATCTGCTTGCCCGGCATCGCGTCCAGGCTGAACCGCGCCGCGACCTCGGCAACCCGTTCCGAGCCTTTGGTGATCACCAGGAAGTTAACCAGGGTCAGGATCAGGAAAATCACCATCCCCACTGCCAGGTTGCCCCCCACCACGAAATTACCGAAGGCCTCGACGATGTCACCCGCATCCTGCTCCAGCAGGATCAGACGCGTGGTTGCAATCGACAGGGCCAGTCGAAACATGGTGGTCAACAACAGGATCGACGGAAACGACGAAAACGCCAGGGGGCCCGGCAGGTAGAGCGCAAGCACGATCAACAGGCACGAAATGCAGATATTGAGGGCGATCAAAATGTCCACCAGCCAGGTGGGCAGCGGCACAATAAAGATGAATACGATGGCCATGACCACCACGGCGCCCAACACTTCGGCGCGTTGTGCCACTTTGAGCAATACACGGTTGATGGCCGACAGAGCGGTCACGTCATGGTCCTCGGCTCACCGGCATGTCGTGTAGGCCCGCGCATATGCCGGTCCAGTTCATCCACCACCATCACAAGCCGAGCCAAGGTATCCCGTCGTACTTGATTGTCAGACCACAAGGCCAAGGGCAACTGCTTGAACAATGGGTAAATCGCCTGGAGGGCTAACAGTTGCTGGAGGGATGAGACCCCTCCCAGATCATTCGCCAGTCGCAGGGCCTCAGCAGCCTCAATGCCACCGCCGGCGTAAGCCAGCAGACGCTGCAACAAGCCTACCGCGTCATGTTCGATGCCCAAGCGCCCGATCAACTCATTGCACCCAGCCAACACGGAGCTCAACTGCCCGCAGTCTCGCAGGCCCTGCAGCAAAGTGCGCAACAGGGGCGTGGGCATTGACGACACCTTGGCCGCAATGTCATCCGCCAACGCCTTACGCATCACCTGAAGCCCGACGTGGAACTGCTCACCACCGTATACACCCAGCAAAGCCTGCATCATCGTCGACAGCGATTGGCGCGTGACCACATTGGCGTAGTAGAGCAAACGCAGTGCCTGGCGCTCCTGCGGGTCGACCCCGGACGACTGCAACGCCAAGGCAATGTTCAGGCCTGCCTGGATCTCCCCTTTGAAGCGGGCTTCAAGCCTGGCAATGGCGTCGCGCGCCAACGTGGCGTCGGACTGACGAACCTCGCTGCCTGCCTTGGCCACCACATGCTTGAGCACCACGAACGCACGCGCCGGGTCCCCGTCCGCAAGCTTCAGCAAATTTTCGACAGTAGGTCTGCCCTGCAATTGCTGCCTGAAGAGTAGCGAAAGGAAAGCCAGCGTCTTCTTGGCCGGATGGCCCAACTGATCATAAAGTTGCGCAAGCTGCTCGACGGGGGGCACGCGCACCGTCATCTTCCGGCCGCTCAGCGCTCGGCTGTTGAGCTCCACCTCCTGGCCGAACAGATGTGCAAGCTCATCGATTCCCTTCGCGGGTGCGGGAACTGAGGTATGGCTGATAGCCGCCTGATCCAGGGGGCGGATTGTTTGCACATCGTTGTTGGATTCGACTTTCATGGACACGCCAGTACAGGAAGAGTGTTTCCCTGTGTGGCAACGACTCCCCATGCAGTTCCATCGAAATCTTCTCTCAATACGAATTTGAAAAAACTTGCAAAAGCCTTCAGCGCCCCGTGCAAATTACTGCACAAAAACGCATCAATTCAAAATATTTATTCATACAAATCATAAAGTTACGATTTTTTTCGTTTGGCACAGGGAGTGCTAAAAGGGACCTGTCGACACCCGCTCGATTGCGTCTACCCTAAAGGAAAAAAAAACATGAATCTCCCATTGAAGCTTTAGCTCACCTCGTTGGCAGCTCGCCTCAATTCATGCATCACCTGACAGACGACCAGCAGAAAAAACTCAGGCGCTTCATTCACAAGCGCGTACTCAACCCGGAAGATGCGGATGATCTTCTGCAACTGACCTACCTGGAAGCCTGGCGCAACCGCGAGCGTTTCTGCGGTAACGCCTCGCTCAGTACCTGGATGTGCGGCATCGCACAGAACCTGATTCGCAATCACTTCAGGCGTATGTATGCCAAACCCGTGCATTGCGAATTTGATGAATCGTTGTGGCATGGGCAGGAAGAAAACAACAACCTGGATTGGGAATTTGAGATCAACCGCCGCCTGGAGAACACCCTGAGCGCCATTGACCACCTGCCGACGGAAATGCGCAGGACGATGTACGCCTCGCTGGAAACCGACGGCAGCTATCAGGACACAGCCGACATATTGGACATCCCCATCGGCACCGTTCGCTCGCGATTGTCGCGCGCACGCGAACAGCTCAAGCGCGCCACCCAGAATCCGTTTCAATCGTAAATCCGGCTGACTGGCCAAGCGTTGGGCGACAGGGATATCTGCCCAACCGAACCAGACCTCTTTCGTGCGTGCCAGGCAGATCGCCCAGCCTCCTGACAGTACCGCACCGATCCCACCAACACCGGACATCAGCCCCAAGCCTCTCGGGCGATCAATCCAGCTGCCAGCAGGAGCGGCGGGCAGGTTTGCGCGGCGGTCGAAGATTGCTCGGCGCCATGGGCGTCTCTTCACAGGAGAAGCGAATCAGCAACCACTCGTCGCCCAACTCGCTCATTTCCGATAAACAATTGAAAGCGTAGATAAAAATTCAAAATAAATGCTTGACGCATTCCCGTTCTACGCGAATAATGCGCGCCACTTGGCTACATAGCTCAGTTGGTTAGAGCATAGCATTCATAATGCTGGGGTCCGGGGTTCAAGTCCCTGTGTAGCCACCAAGTACCGATCCATAGATGTCTACAGCAGTCTATGAATCACCTCAAGAAGCCCGCCTCGTGCGGGCTTTCTTGTGTCTGGCCGTTTATCCCTGTCTATCCCTCCCCACCCCGCACCATCGATGCCCACTGGCATGCCGGACATCTATACCTGTCCTTTTTTAACCAAACGGTTGTCCATTCGAACCAAGCACACTTCATCTCCCCTAGATAATGTTCACTCCACGCCGTGTCCCTAAAAACACAAATGACGAGGTGTCTCATGCATCTACGAGAACAGCAGCGACTATCCGATTCATCCTGGTTTTTACACAGATGGGACATGGCACCCGAAGAATTTGCCACTTACCTGCTGCAACTCGGGACCTTGGTGCTGCAACGCCGATGGAATGGGACCAATCGTAAAACACCAACGTCCACGGCGATCTAGAACAGCGAACCGTCCGGTCAAGACAGAAATAAAAGAACCCCAGTCACGGACCATATCTACACCCATGGCCGCAGGACCAGTTCCGATGTCAGCATTCTGCGTCTGCTGCAAGCACGGTTTTCCTAAGCCGTTGTCCGTCCAGACCAAACGATTGTCCTTGCCAGCAAAGCGTGCGCTCGACAGCAGCTCTAATTTGGATTCGTCGCCAGTTCTCGCGCCCCTTATCAACCGTGCGGAACACGACATTGAGCGAATGAGATCGTCCCCAGCCGAAACGGAGAAACCGCATCATGACCGACCAGCAACCATCCGTGGAACAACAGCCCTCCCTCTATGCGCGTCTTGGGGGCTACGACGTCATTTATCAGTTCGCAGGTGCAGTTTTGAGGAAGACCATGGGACATCCCGCTATCGGCCATATCTGGGCCCACATGTCCGAATCAACATTCCAGAAGGAACACATCAACTTTGTCGATTTCCTTTCTGAACATTGGGGTGGCAGCGCCAAATACCGAGGTAGGGACATGGTCACCGCGCATCGCGGAATGGGTCTTACCGAGGTGCACTGGCAAGCCGTGCTCGATTGTCTTGAGGAATGCTACAACGACTACGATCTGGCACCGGACCTGCGCAAAGAGGTCAATGACTTTCTGATCAAGTTTAAACCCGCCGTGATTGGTAGCCCCTCCTACCGCGACGTAGTACTCGCACACCCCGAAATGGACCCCGCCAAAGGAATGAAAAGCGTTGGGGTAATTTGGCCGAAACGAGGGAAGTAACCTGCGAAAAAGCTGGCGCCGGATACTGGTATTGCTGCACTCGTCGAGTAATGCAGGGAGCGATTTCACCAACTTCAGAGGGGGCAAAGACATGAGCCATACGCACGAACATCATCACGATCACGACCACACTGAGCCACCGGAGGCCATAGCGCTACGCGTCAAAGCGCTTGAGTCCCTGCTGACGGAAAAGGGCCTGGTCGATCCCGTAGCCATGGATGCTTTGGTGGACACCTACCAACACAAGGTCGGCCCGAGAAACGGCGCCCAGGTCATAGCAAAAGCCTGGTTCGACCCTCTGTACAAACACAGGCTGCTGGAAGATGGCACCGCAGCCATCGCCGAGTTGGGCTTTTCTGGGGTTCAGGGTGAAGACATGGTGGTCGTGGAGAACAGCCAGACCGTGCACAACGTGACGGTATGCACACTGTGCTCCTGCTACCCATGGCCGACCCTGGGCCTGCCACCGGTCTGGTACAAATCCGCACCTTATCGCTCGAGGATAGTCATTGACCCGCGCGGCGTGCTGGCGGAGTTCGGTCTGACGATTCCTGATGACAAGGAAGTTCGCGTCTGGGACAGCAGCGCTGAGCTGCGCTATCTGGTATTGCCGGAGCGTCCGGCGGGTACTGATGGCTGGAACGAGGAACAACTGGTCGAACTCGTGACTCGCGACGCCATGATCGGCACCGGACTGCCTAAGAATCCGGATCAAGTAGCCTGAACCTGAAAAAGGAGAAAACCCATGAATGGTATACACGACCTGGGCGGCATGCATGGCTTCGGCCCAGTGCTCACGGAAGAGCACGAACCCATCTTTCATCATGATTGGGAGCGTAGGGTTTTTCCGCTCTTCGCCTCGCTCTTCGTCGGCGGGTACTTCAACGTCGACGAATTCCGCCACGCCATCGAACGCATGAAGCCGGCCGAATACCTGCAGTCGAGCTACTACGAGCACTGGCTGCACGCCTTCGAGACCCTGCTGACAGAAAAGGGCATCATCAGCACCGCCGAACTGCTGGGTACGGCCAAACCAACCCCACCGACACAGCCCGTCACGGTTTTAACTCCGGACATCGTCGACGCCGTAGTGCTCGGCGGTGCCTCGTCGCGGGCAAAAGAAGATGTCCCCGGCCAATTCAGAGTCGGTGACCGGGTGCGAACGAAGTGCCTCAACCCAACCAATCACACCCGGCTGCCACGCTACGCGCGGGGTAAGGTCGGCACCATCGTGATTGCACATGGCGCGTTCGCTACCCCGGACACGATGGCCCATGGTTTGGGCGAACAGCCGCAACAGGTCTATGCCGTACGCTTCAGTGCCGAAGAGCTGTGGGGAGTACGGCGACCCGACAGTGTGTGCATCGACCTATGGGACAACTACCTGGAGGCCGTATGAACACGAGCATGCACCACGACTACAAGGCCGTCGGCCTCCCTCTCGACGATGAAGGCCCGGTGTTCGACAAGCCTTGGCAGGCTCAGGCTTTTTCCCTGCTGGTGCACTTGCACCAAGCCGGCGTATTCCCCTGGAAGGACTGGGTGCAGGTATTCAGCGAAGAGATCAAGGCTGCCCCGGCGCAACCCGGAGAAACGCGTACAATGACGCCTATTACCGGCAATGGATCACAGCCATGGAAAGAATGGTCACCACCCTCGGCCTGACCGGGATGGAAGACATCGTCCAACGGGGCGAGGAATGGAGGCAGGCCTACCTGAATACTCCCCATGGACAACCGGTGGTTTTGCTCAATGCAAGTTGTCCACCGGCCCACGGGCACACCGGTGAGCATCTGCCGCATCGCGAGCCCGTGGCGATCAGCCGAGCCTCTAACTGAGGGCGGAGCAGTTTTTTGTTGTCCTTTTTTACCTAGCAAGCCGCAGAGGCGGCCAAGGAGTCATCGTCATGCATATCGAACCTGGCCTCGTGGAAGCCGGAAAACTCTGGTTGAGCTATGTTACCGCCGCAAGCGTCGGCACCTACACCGTCAAACTCGTTGCGGACGCCATTGGCGAACGAGGTGCCGTCTCGCTGGTAGTTCGCGCCGCCGCCGCCACGGCGCTGGTATTTGGCTTCTTTGAACTGCTACCGCATCATCCGGTTGGCGTCTCGGAGGTGCATCTCATACTCGGCTCGACGCTGTTCCTGTTGTTCGGTGCAGCACCTGCAGCAGTAGGTCTCGCTTTGGGGCTGTTAATCCAGGGTCTGTTCTTCGCCCCATTCGACCTGCCGCAGTACGGCATGAACGTCACCACCCTTTTGGTACCGCTGTTGGCAGTTGCGGCCCTGGCGCGGCGTATCATCGCGCCAAACACGCCCTATGTTGATCTGAGCTATCGCCAGGCACTGGGACTGTCGACGGCCTTCCAGTCAGGCATCGTCGCCTGGGTTGCCTTCTGGGCCTTCTACGGGAAGGGCTTCACGGCAGAGAACGCACTGTCAGTCCTGACCTTCGGCAGTGCCTACATGACCGTCGTCATCCTCGAACCGCTGTTGGACCTGGCCGTGCTGGCCGGTGCCAAGGCAACGCATCGCCTGCGTAACAGCAGGCTGGTCGAGCGCCGTCTGTACCAGACCGCCTGAGTCGACAGACGCCAGTCCAAGCCAGACTGTCCCCGGGCATTCGAAGACCGCAATGCTCGGGGCATCAAGAGCGAGAACGACCTCAACACCTCGTGAGCAAAACTGGAGGTAGTTGATGCTTTTCAGAANTAGCCCCCACAAGTCAGTCCGGGGAGTACCGCTGGCTCCATATTCATGGCGAAACGCGCCGTGATGAACGGGGACTACCAACAGATGAACGCGGGTCACCCTGCGCCGCATCCCATCCCATCCCGGCACCTCGCACCTTGATCGCCTTTGTAGTTCCTGAACCTTGTCTTCACCTGATCAGAAGATCCTGGACCGATCCAAAACTGTTCGTTCCTGGTTTGGCTTCACCTTCGACGCTGGCTGCAAGTCCGCGCGGGGAGATCCCGAACCGCTGCTTGAACAACCGGGAGAAATGCGAGGCATCGTTAAATCCCCAGCGCAGCGCTACGGCGAGCACGCCAGGATGACCGGAACTGCAGAGATCGCGCGCGCTGTGCCGCAAGCGCAGCTCCCGGATCAGGCCACTGACGGAAAATGGCTCTTCCTCGAACAGGCCATAGAGTGTCCGGCGCGAGACCTTGAATCGCGCCGCAAGCAGGTCCGGCCCGAGCCCGGGTTCAGATAAATGATCGGCTATATAGGTTTCGACCGCCTGGCGGAAGGCTGTCCGCACCGGCACCCGGTCCTGTTCCTGCGCCTCCAGCGTGGCGCCCAGCGCGACGGCGATGACACCGTTGAGCGCGGCGCTGAGCCCATGCTGCGCCTGTAGGCCGACACTGGCGTCCATCTGTTCAAGTGAGCGGGCGAAGCGAGCCGCGACCAATCCAAGTCCCGCTTGTCCACTGACGCAGCGCGCTGTGGCCTGGCGCGGTGCCGCGAGCCTGGACACCAGTTGCTCCCTGGGTATACGGAATGACAGCACGCGCCAATCTTCCCTGAAATCGAGAAAGTAGGGACGCGTGGAGTCCACGACGGAGAAGTCACCGGGCAACACCAGTGTCTCCTGCCCATCCTGACGTACCACGCATGACCCTTCCAACTGGAAGTTCGCGAAGCAGAACTCGACCGGGTTGCGGCGGATTTCATCCCAGCGTCGTTGGACGAACTGCGCACGGGAAAACACGCGGGTCTGCGCGCTCATGGAGAGGGGCCGGGAGCTCACCTCGCCAGTGAAGTCCGACCCCGCATGCTCTTGCTTGAGGATGGGATTGAGCGAGACGAAGGCTTCGCAGAGGACCTCACGCCAGTAGCTGAATCTTTCGCGCTGCACGCACGCTTCGGTAGTCCAGATTTGCATCCTGCGGTCACCCCTCAGTGGCGCAAAAGACAATCATCGCGAGCGCAAGCCAGCGACTGATTTCTGAGCCAATGTCACGGTATGGCGGGCCGCTCAGACGTGTCATGTGTTCCTCCTGTTGCACAGATCGTCAACTGGTCTTGCACGCAAAGGCAAGTCGTCGGTTGATGGGCTTGCAGGCACCCTGGCACGGCATTTTCGCTTGTGCCTGCGCTGTGCACGGCGGGAATGCGAATGCGTCATGCCGGTGCAGTTTTCGCCGGATAAACAGGCGCAGGACTGAACCCATGTGACCTGCGGCAGAAAGACGCAAAGTCCGCGCCAGAACCAAGGGCATTCACGCGCCATAGGCTCTTTCTACAGAAGGCACGACCTCCGTCGGGAAAGCCCTGTGCCCTTGCGCAAATCGTCAATTGGGCTTGCACGCTCCGGCGAGACCGAGGCAGTCCGGCTGCCTACGATGGGTTGTCCGTTACCTAACCCACCGCAAGAAAGGTCGCTTCCCATGGCTATCGATTTCCAGCTCACCGAATCACAGAAGGCTTTACAGGCAAGCGCGCGAACCTTCGCCGCCGAAGTCCTCAGCAAGGTCGCCCCCACCATCGCCCCAATCGCGCGACCGGAAGACCGGTTCTACGCCACGCGGCCGTTCTACGATGCAATGGTCGACGCCGGCTTCATCAAGGCGTTGCTGCCCGCCTCGTTCGGCGGCAGCGCCCTGACCACGCTGGACTTTGCCTTGGCTGCCGAAGAACTCGCCGCCGCCGACGTCAACTTGCCTTCGGCCTTGCTGGGCACCGGCCTGGGTTTGCACGCGGTGCTGCACCACGGCACCGAGGAGCAGAAGCGCCGCTTCCTGCCGGACTTCGTCGAAGATGGCTCGCGCCTGGCCGCCCTGGCCTTCACTGAGGTCACCGGCGGCGCTAACTACGACAGCCCCGCCCCCTCCGCCGGCGTGCAGACATTCGCCCGCCTCGAAGGCGACGAATGGGTCATCAACGGCGCAAAGCACTACACCACCAACGGTACCGGTTGGGACGGTAAAGGCGCGCACCTGTACAGCGTCATATGCCGCACCGATGCGGCCCTGCCGCCGCAGCAATCGCTGGCGGTCATCATGGTGCCCGGCAGCGCCCAGGGCATCGAGATCGCGGGCTTTCTCGATACCGTCGGCCATCGCGCGACGATCTCGCCGCGCATCCATTTCAACAATGTGCGCGTGCCGGCGGCCAATATTGTGGGCAAGCCGGGCGATGGCATTGCCATGGTGGAAGATGCCTTCTCCTGGACTGCGGCGCTCATCGGCGCGGCCTGCGTAGGTGTGATGCGCGCGGCCTTCGACGTCGCCTTGAAGTTTGCCCGCACCGACAAGCGCTCCGGCACGGTGCCTGTGATTGAGCACCAGAACGTTGGCTTCATGCTGGCCGACATCAAGATGCGCATCGAGGCCGCGCGCTACCTGACCTGGAAAGCCTGTCACCAGCTTGATATCACCCAGGGACGCAGCCGCGAACTGGCCATCATCACCAAGGTTCACTGTTCGGAACTGTGCGTTCAGGCTGTCTACGATGCCATGCGCGTTGTCGGTGTCGATGCCTACACCGACCTCTACCCGTTGGCCGGCCTGATGCAGGACGCGCTGTGTTTTCCCCTGTACGACGGCGGCAACATGGGGGTCCGCCGCCG
>Ga0065696_1000111_pt1 | contig 13329 bp, 13 predicted proteins | sample SwiRhiMetagenome_FD_59085 | JGI IMG/M metagenome (GOLD analysis project Ga0065696, IMG submission 59085) | Bulk soil microbial communities from switchgrass field near East Lansing, Michigan, USA - East Lansing bulk soil v2 (version 2) | ecosystem: Environmental > Terrestrial > Soil >...
GATTTGCTCGACCTTGACTACCGGTACCGGCGCCTCAGGGGAAATCCGTGAGGTACCGCCATGCCAGTAACGGTCGAGCATGACATCGCCGACCACCAAGACAGGGGCTTGATCGAATCGCGGCATGGACAACTTCATGGAGCAACCCACATACAAAATGAACAGGGGCGCGATATTAGCACAGGGTGAGCGCCGCCTAGTTCGAGAGCTTTATCCACGATGCATCAGGCACTGAAACTGATCACTTTTTAAACAGTGCCGCCAGGATCTGCTCCACGGCTTCGGCCAGCTCGACCTCATCGGTATTGATTTCGCAGTCGGCCGCAAGCGGTGCCTCATAGGGGCTGTCCAACCCGGTGAAGGCCTTGATGCGTCCCTCCAGTGCGGCGCGGTACAAGCCCTTGGGATCGCGCCGGGCACATACGTCAAAGGGCGTGCTGACATAAATCTCAAAGAACTGCTCCGGCCCGAACAGCGCCCTGGCGCGCGCCCGATCGACGCTGAACGGCGAGATCGCCGACACAATGACAATCAAGCCGGCGTCCACCATCAGGCGCGCCACTTCGCCGATACGCCGGATATTTTCCTTGCGCGCCGCATCGCTCATGCCCAGGTCATTGCACAGCCCCGCGCGCAAATTATCGCCATCGAGCACGAAGGTGTGCCGTCCCTGCTCGTTGAGTTGCACCTCCAGGGCATTGGCCAGGGTCGACTTGCCGGACCCGGACAGCCCCCGTCAGCCATACGCAGCAGGGCTGCTGGTGCTTGAGCGCCGCCCGTGCGGCCACCGACAGCGATAGGGAAAAGGGACGGATGGCAGCGCAACCGCCGGCCAGCAACTGGCTATTCATAACCCAACACCTCGTAGTCACGTTGATAGGCACGCCTGACCAATCGGCGCGTGCGCGAGGAGCAAAAGTCCCTGACCGGCTCGTGGCGACGCCCCAGTGAAACATTCAGATGCGGCAGGGATGAGTCCACGCCGAGGCGTTCACACAGGTGCTGGAAGTCTTGCTGCAAAGACTCCTGGCGCCCGAGAAAGTCCATGGCCATCTGGCCCATGTGATCGACCAGGAAGTCGATCTGGGGAGCAAAGTGCAATTGACGTCGCAGATTGTCCGGGTGCAGCCAGCCGGCAACGAAATGGTCGAAGTCACGGTAGCTGGAAACCAGCGCCTGGGCTTGCACGATCACGAGGGCCCATAGCCGTTGCCGCGCAAATAGGTGTAGGCCGAGTAGGCCCGCTCGAGCGGGTCACGCACGAACGCAAATTTGAAGCTGCGCTCGCAGTGCTGGGGAAATTGCTGCTCATACCAGTAATACGGCAGATGCCCCGGCCAGCGCCCCTCGAGTAGTGCCGAGCACACGCTGCTGCCGGCGCATTTGGGCACATGGATAAACACGCACCGGTGGCGCTCGAAAGCCGGGTTGAGCGTTGCGACCCCAGACAGGGATTTGTTCACCGCCTGGCGATCCACCACCGACAAACGCCCCAGCAGAAACACCCTCTGGTGTTTGGGCAGCAGTTTCCACAGTAGATGTTGCAGCATTCCAATACCCACGCAAGAAGGTTAGCCCTCTCGTTCGTCATTCGAATCGAGAAGGCCAACATAACAAACGACAGGCAGTGGATTATTTGGCTTTGGTCAAGCCCTGTAACGGGCCGGATACAAACACCGGGGCGCATTGCACGCCCCGGCTGGTCAGGTGATGTTTGCCGTGGCCGGCTCGTCCAGCCCCATGGCGTGCAGGCGCGAGTAATAACCACCCATGGCCAGCAGTTCGAGATGTGTCCCGCGCTCGACAATTTCACCGTGGTCCATCACCAGAATCAGGTCGGCTTTCTCGATGGTGGACAAACGGTGCGCAATCACCAGGGTAGTGCGACCTTTCATGACCTTGTCCAGTGCAGCCTGGATATGCCGCTCGGACTCGGTATCCAGGGCCGAAGTGGCCTCATCGAGGATCAGCAGCGGGGCATTTTTCAGCAGGGCCCCTGAGTCGGNGATCGCCAGGCGCTGACGTTGACCACCGGAAAGCAGCACGCCGTTTTCACCGACTTCGGTGTCCAGGCCTTTTGGCAGCTCGGAGATGAAGTCCATGGCGTAGGCGTCGGCGGCGGCTTTCTCGATGTCGGCCCGGCGGGTGCATCCGCGAGGTCGCCGTAGGCGATGTTGTTGGCCACGGTGTCGTTGAACAAGGTCACATGCTGGGTCACCTGGGCCACGTGACGACGCAGGTTACGCAGGCGGTAGTCTTCGATCTCGACCTCGTCCAGCAGGATTTCCCCGGTTTCGTGATGGTAGAAACGCGGGATCAGGCCGGCCAGGGTCGACTTGCCGCTGCCCGAGCGGCCGACCAGGGCGATCATCTGCCCAGGCGCTGCGCTGAAGCTGATGTTCTTGAGCACCTCACGCTCCGTACCCGGGTAGGTGAAGCTCAGGTTGCGCACGTCCAGGCGACCGCTGACGCGATCACGCTCCACAGTGCCGCTGTCAACTTCGGGCTCTTCATCCAGTTGTTCGAAGATGCTCTCGGCACCGGCCACACCTTTCTGGATCGTCGAGCTGACTTCCGACAGCTGGCGAATCGGCTTGGGCAGCAGGCCCGCCGCAGTAATGTAGGCCACCAGGTCACCCGCCGTGGCTTCACCGCGCAACAGCAGCACCAGGAACATCAACGCGGCCATGGCCGTGTAGATCACCAGTTGCAGCATCGGCGTATAGACCGCGCCGGTCTTGTTCATGCGCAGCTGCTTGTCGGTATTGCCCTGGCTGGCGGCGGCAAAGCGACGCTCCTCGTAGCTTTCGCCACCGAAGCTGCGCACCACGCGGTAACCCTGGATGGTTTCCGAAGCGACGTGCGTCACATCGCCCATTGCCACCTGGATCTTCTTGCTCTGCTTGCGGAATTTCTTGCTGGTGCTGCCGACCATGATCGCGATCAGCGGCAGGATCGCCAGCATCACCAGGGTCAGCTTCCAGTTCATCCACAGCAGATAGCCGAACAGGAACACCACCGTCAGGCCTTCGCGGATCACCACCTTGATTGCATCGGTGGCCGCACCGGTGACCATGGTCACGTTGAAGGTGATACGGGAAATCAGGTGCCCGGAGTTGTGGGTATCGAAATAGCGGTTAGGCAACACCAGCAGCTTGTTGAACAGCTGGACCCGCAGGTCATGCACCAGCCCCAGGGAAACCTTGGCCAGGTAGTAGTTGCCCAGGAACGACCCCAGCCCCTGCCACGCGGCGATCAGGATGATCAGCAGCGGCACGGCCATCAGCAACTTCAGGTCCTTGAACAACGGGATCTTGGGCAGGAACACCACATCGGGGTTGCTCAAGCCATCGACGAAGTACTTGAGAATCCCAGCGAGCATTGGCTGGGTCGAAGCGAAGATCACGAAGCCCACGATACTCAGCAGGAACATGCCGAGGTACGGTTTCACATAGCCCAGCAGCCGGAAATAGATTTTCAGGCTGGATTCCTGGTCCGCTTTGGGCGGTGCGTCACTCATGTGTCGAGCTCACTGATTGGGTAGGACGCGAACTTTATCACACGCGTCGGGTTTGGCCCGAGCCCAGACCAAAACACTGGCCAGGGCAATCGGCAGCCAGGAGATAAACCACTCGGCCCGCGGCGTGCCGGTCAGGCTGGCGGCATCGAATTGCATGGCCAGGAACGAAAACACCCACATGCCGATGATGCCCTTGCCATAGAGCGTGTCGCGGGCCTTCCAGGCCTGCCACAGCACCCCGAACCACAGGCCGCACCACAGCAACAGGCCCCGGCAGGCCCAACTCGATGCTCACGTGGGTGAACAGGTTGTGGGAGTGATCGAAAAAGAGGTTGTCGGCAAATACCTTGTAGTCCCCACCCAGCCCCAGGCCGGTCCACGGGCGCTCGCTGATCATCTGCACAGCGGCCATGAAGATCTGCGGGCGGTAAGACACGCCACGGGCCAGCATCAGAGATTGCATGGCGAAGAACACCGCCAGCGCCGCAATGACCGCGCCCATGGCAATCACCGTGCTACGGCGGTCTCGGCACCAGGCGGGCATCGCCACCACAGTCAGCAACAAGGCCAGTGCGGCACCACGACTTTGGCTCAACACCACGAAAAGTCCGAGAAAACCGATAGACAGCACCCACGCCACTTGCATCCAACGACCACGGGGCAACCAGTGCAACAGCCAAACCGCAGCCAGGCCAATCACGTAGGCGCCCAGGATCGGGTGGGCCAACTGCCCTAAACCTTCGAGGCGGGCAGTCCAGGCATTCTGCTCAACACCATAGAACCTGATGATCGCCACCAGCGACGACAAGGCAAGCCCGAAACCGCCCCACTGCATCACACGAATGACGCGTTCGGTTCGACCACACGCAAACACAGGGAAAAAAAGCAGGAACACACCGATATACAGCAGGCGCTTGGCCTCGCGCGACGGGTCTTCGACATTGGTCCACGACAGACTGACCAGCCCCCAGGCGGCGAGCGCAGCGACCAGCAGGCACAACCAGCGCTGTTCGCGCCAGACCTCCTTGAGACGCTCACGCGCCGACCAGGCAAACACCATTGCCGGCAACCACAGAAACAGCGTCAAGCCTTGTTGATAGATCTTATTGGTCGCCGCGAAGGCAATAGCCAACAAAAACCAAAGTAACCCGAAAACCATCCATACCTGCGCCCAACGACTTGCTTGCATCACCCGCTCCTGAATACGTTCAACCCACCAACCCGGCATGGTTAAAACCCAAAACTTTCGGCATTATTACCGATCACTGTGCCCGCGACTCCCACAAGGCTTTCCGACGATGCAATGTTCAAGGCTTTCCCAAGCCGATTTAACCGCGATGATTGAAGGTAGCCAAAATCCTGGAACAGGACAGCTATGGCCCCAAAGTCTACCTGCTGACCGACGGGAATATCCTCAAACTGTTTCGCCGCAAGCGCCTGCTGTCGTCCGCGCTGTTTCGCCCGTACTCCAAGCGTTTCATCGACAATGTGGCGCAGCTGCAACAGCGCGGCATCCCGACCATGACCGTGCTCGCGTTCTTTCAACTGACGCCCCCCGGCATGACCGCCGTACTCTATCGTCCTCTGCCGGGCGAAACGCTGCGCGAGATTTCCAGCCGTGAAGGCTTCGACTGGCGCACGAACCTCGACCCGCTCGTGGCCCTTATTCGCCGCTTGCATGGCGCGGGCATCTACTTCCGCTCGTTGCACCTGGGCAATATTGTCGTGACACCGGACAATGAAATGGGCCTGATCGACGTGGCCGACATGCGCTTCCTGCGCGCGCCCTTGAACCCTGAATTGGCAAGGCGCAACCTGGCAACGACTTCGCGCGCTATATTGCGCGCGAGAAGCTGAACGAACGCTTTCCAATGCAAGCACTGGAGCAAGCGCTGTTAGCGGCATGAGAACAGCCGCCGGGTGGTTTCAGTGAAATCATTCCAGGCTTGCTCCGGTGCCAACGCCCGCGACTGAGCCTCGACGACCTGCTCGCCGGAACTGACGAACGCACGGGTCAGAAGGTCAGCCCAGGCGGCGGCGCTGTCTGCAGGTGCGTACCAGCCGGCATCCCCCAATTGTTCGCGGAACACTGCCAACTCGCTGGTCAGCACCGGCACACCGGCCATCACCGCCTCCTGCAGGATCAACCCCAAGCCCTCTTCCATCGACGGAATGGCAACCCAGTCAAACGCCCGATACAGGGTTGCCGCCTCAGGAAGATGCCCCGGCAAGGACACTTTGCCACGCAAGCCAAGCGCCTCGATACGCGCCTCAAGCCTGGGCCTCGCCGGCCCCTCGCCGATGATTACCAGGCGCGCATCCGGCTGATCGGCCGTCGCACTGGCAAAGGCCTCCAGCAAACAGCCAAACCCCTTGCCGTCTACCAGCCGACCTACCGCACCCACTGCCAGCGAGCCATCCAACGGCATTCCCAGGTGGGAGCGAGCCTGCTCACGGGTAAGCACTGCGGCACGGAACACAGCAGGATCGAAGGCACTGCGCAGTACCGCCACGGGCCGTTGCAGGTAACGCTCAAGGGAGCTGGCGAGGGTTTGCGACACGGCCGCGAGGGTCAGTTGCGACGCTGGAAGCTGCTCGACGAGCTTGCGATCAGCTTTGCGCAAGCGCGTGACACCATGAAAAATCACCACGGCCCGCACCTGCGGCAGGTGCTTGAGCACCGGTAAAAGCACCCGCGCGACACCGATGCCATCAAGCAGCACAACCTGCACATCTTCAGGCAGGGCCTTCTGGAAACGCGCACGCATCCAGGGCATCAGCCACTTCCACAGGTGCCGCCCCTTGAGCCTGGCAGATGAGAGATTCCACTCGACGGCCTCTTTGACCAAGCCATCGTTACCCTCGGCGCTGCCCTGAAGCAACCAGGTGTGCACCCGTACATCGCTGTCGGCCTGGGACAATATCTGCTGATGAACCTTCTGCACCGAAGCGAATGCAGAGCCACCAGCCCACATGATGTTGAGAATACTCATCGAAAAAACCTTATGCGGTGTGGGTGCGGCTCGTCGTACTTACTAATGGATCAACCAGCCGATACCGACCCCCAGGATCAGCATGACGGCCAGCTTGACCCGCTCTCGTCGCTTACGCCGCGCCTTGGTCAAGCGCTCGCCTGCCGTCGCCACATGCAAACCAAAACCGGTGTGCAAAACGGCATCACCTTCCAGGGTAACGGCGGCCAGGTTCAGCTGCGCGTAACGCCTGGAAAGCCCTTTCTCACCTTCAAACCCGGCATAGGGCGCGCACAACCAATATTCCTTGATACGCCGCAGGCCCGGGTTCAGCGAGAACCCCTGCCAGTCAGGCTTATCGGACAGCAAAGGATAACAAGGCACCCCACCAATCACCTCACGCGCCCCCAGATGAATGTAGGGACTGTGCACCTGCAAATCGTAGACGTAATTACGCAACCAGACTTGCAGAATATCGGGACGCTGCTCCAGGACCGTCTTGGAATCCTCGACAAAACCGGGTCGATAAAACGCCCAATCATCTTCGCAATGGAATATATACGGGGTCTTGACCGCCCCGTAGGCCAGGTCGATGGATGCCAATTGCCCCAGCTTCGGGCGGTTGATCAGGAACGTGCAATGGCCGAGCCAATGCTCAGGAATCGCCAGGCGGACCGCGTCATCGCCAGAGTCTTCGGTAATGAAGACTTCGCGGATGGCCGCTGTATTGAACAGATCGAAGCTCGCGAGCGTGCGCTTCAGCAAATCGAAGCGACCACAACTGGTCACGACGAGCGTTATATCGCTTTGAGCGGAGAATTGCATTCAAGCCTCGATAATATCATAAGGCCACCAAGCGCGGCCACCTGGCAGATATCAAACGCCCAGTTTCAAGCGCAACTTTTCCAGCAAACTCAACGGGGACTCGGGGACGCAGCGGCGGCTTCAGCACTTCGACAATGCGCTGTCCGATGCGCGCAAAGCTGAACTGACTGACCGCGAGGTCTTGCCCGTTGCGCGCAATCTCGGCCGCCAGTTGAGGATTGGATCGCAATGCCGCGAGTTTCTCCTGCAACTGGGGAATATCTTTGTAGAACACCACATTGACCATGTCCTTGAAGCCAAGGGCCTGGTTTTCCGCAGCACCCTGGTCAAACGCCAGCAGCACACAACCACAGGCCATGGCTTCGAAGTTCTTGATCATATACTCGCCCATGCCCACGTCGGCACTGACGAAAAAACGAATCCGGTTGAGGGTTGCGCAGTATTCCTCACCGGATTTGGTGCGCGTGACCACCAAAGGTTCAACGCGGGCCAACTCATCGAGCAATGCCTTGCGACCACTGTAGGCCACGCTGTTGGTGCTGCCGACAAAGGCCAGCTCAATGTCGCGCTCCAGCCCCTGGGCCTGCAACAGCGCCTGATCGTAGCCCTTGGGCACGAACACCGCATCGAAGCCTTCGGTGCGCAGGCGTTCGGTCACCATATGCCCCGAACTGATGACCCGCGCCCACGGCAACCGACGGTAGTGGGCACTGAACTTGCCCGTGTACTTGCAGGGAATGTAGTTCTGGTAGGCATCGTGTTCGAGGATCACCAGGTTCGGGATCGTACGGATAAAGCCGGCCTGGCGAATCTCCTGCTTGAACCGCAGGAAGAACACGATGCGGTCATAACGGGTCACGTCGACTTCACGCTTGAAGTAACCGCGCAGGTTGCGCTGCTCAGCACTGCTCAGCCAGCGGGTATCACACTCGCAGTGCTCGGCAATGCCTTCGTACAGGCGATCGAGAATCGCGCGCTGTTCTTTCTGTACCAGAAACAAAACTTTCATGACCTTCCCTTTCACAACTGCCGTCACAAACGCCAGAACAACTCATGCCGTCGTACGGCCTTGCGGAAAAACTCGTTCTCACCATAAGGCGACCGCGCCCGCCCCGCCAAGACCCGTTGCAGCCAGCGCCGCACACGACGCTTGAACGGTGGGGCGGGTTGCAGGTCATGCATCATGCCCAGCGCCATGGCCTTGTCGCGCTGCCGGGCCGGCGACAGCGACAGGCTGCATGGCCACAGTTCCAGCGCGTCATCGAACAGCGGCGGCAAGGCAATACCGGTGCCCGCGTCGCCCATGGGCCAGCGGTCGTTGTCATGCAGGTGGTTGGCGTAGCCGAGCACGGTGGTCGGCTGCCATTCCAGACCTTGCAAGGCTTCGATCACCGCTTGCTGCGCACAGATGTGGTCCGGATGAGGATCCAGGGCCGGATGGGGTAAGACGATCACTTCAGGGCGTGCGGTCAGCAGCAACTGACGCAGATCGGCGAGCAGGTTCTGCCAGGTCGGCAGGCCATCGGCATCCGCCGGCAACGGGAAAGGGTTGAATTGACGGAACAGGCGGGTATCCGACAGGTCGGCCTCGCGCGAAGCGATCGGCTGATCAGGCGCAGCGCGCATCGCCGGCAGTTGCAGGCAGAAGTAACCCAGCTGCACGCAGTGCGCCTGTGGCACACCGGCCCAAAGCGGCACGGCAATGCTGTCCCAGGCACGCAGGCGCCCTTTGGTCCGCGCGGCCTCGACCGGATCCCTGGCCCATGCGTTGATAGTGCTCGGCTTCGATTTCACCGGCGGTAAGGGTCACGATCCACGGCTTGTCGGCTTGGCTGTAAAGACCGAAGGCAGCCAATTCGGCATCGTCGGCATGAGGTGCGATAACCATGACCCGCTGCGCCGAATAATCCGGCGTGCCCCAGGCCCACAGCCGAGGAGCGCCCTGCAGGCTGCAAAAGCGCCCGCGTAAACGCAACTCACCGGACATCAGGGCCGACGCCCAGCCACTGAGGTTCAGGTAGCGAACGCCATTCACCCCGCGCTCGAAGGCCTGTCGATCAGTGCTCTCGCCGCCCAGAATCTCAATGGCCGGATCCAGGAAACGTCCCAACCAACCACTCTTGACCTTGATCGCCAATACCAGCGTCGCCTCGGCCTGCAGCGGCGAATCCACCCGCAGCCGGCCACCGTCGAAGCGAACCGCGGCCACCTCGGCATCCGNCGNNANCCGGTATCGGTAGTCTTCGCTGGGCGCATAAAACAGATGGTCGGCAAACCATGCCTCGTGGGCGACCCAGGCCAGCACACCGAGCGCCAACGGCAGCCACCACGCCACCCAGATCCCAATCACCACCAGCAGCAGCAAGCCGATCAGCAAGCCGACCCGTTTGTTGCGCCGATGGCGCTTGAGCAATTGCTGTTTGCGGCTCATACGGTCAGCACCGGCACAGGGTTTGGCACCAACGGTCCTTGTACTCGCGGTCGGCACGCCCGAAGGAGAACCGCAGCGGCTTGCCCACTTCACGGGCCTGTTCCCAGGCGCTCTGGGTATTGAGGAAGCTCAGGACACTGCCCGGACTGAATGCACGGGTTTTCAGGGTCGACGCCACCGTTGACGTACTCCACGCTGATCCACTCCGGCGACTCGACCCGGTACACCAACTGGACAGCGATGGGCGCATCATTGAGGAAAAATCACCGAGCCGAGTCAGCCATTCGCGCAGCAGCTCGATCACCTCGGCCATGCGTTCGGCGCCGGTGGCGACAAAGCCCCAGCGGCGCAGGAACAGATCGCAGTAGATCGCGGCCAGCTCCTCGCTGGAAAACTCGCTCACCGGCCGCACCACCCCACCGGCCTCTTCGAGCAAGCGCAGTTCGCGACGCTGGTTGTAGCGAAACTTCTTCGACAGTTCTTCCGGGGTTCGGGCCATGGCCAACTGTTCGGCCTGGGGCTTGAGGCCGCTGAAACGGCCTTCATTCAGGGCCGACAAATAGCGTGCACGGTGCCGCAAGGGCGCCTGGGCTGCAGGCGCAGCGGGCAGGATCAACTCGGCGTTGCCCAGGTCGAACAGGCCTTTTTTGCCGCGCTGCTTGAGCACATCCTTGGACAAGGCCAGGTCGCGCCCCCAGGTTGCGATGCAGGCTTGAAGCTCGCCACCCTGCTCCCAGGCCAGGTAACGCACCGGGATGTCGGCCAGCCCGGCCAGACGTTCGATCACTTGCGGGTGGGTCGCGACACTGCCGCCAAAACGTTGCCAGGCATCGCTGTAGACCGGCGCGTCGACGACGGACCAGCCACGCTCGCGCCAGCCTTGGAATCGATTGAGCATCAAGCCCCCGCGGTCAGTTCAATAACGTGCGGCAGTTGCCAGAAGGTATCGCGTACCGCCTGATCCGAGAAACGCTCGCGCAGGCGCTCCAGCATCATCTCGGCGCACTGCCGTTGCTGGTGTTGGTCCATCGCTGCCAGGTGGCGCAGACCCTGGGCAAGGTGTTCGGCATCGCCGAAGGGAAACAGGATACCCACGCCTTCGACCACTTCCTTCGCGCCGCCACAGGCCGTGGCCAGCAACGGGACGCCGGCCGCCATGGCTTCCAGCAGCACCATGCCAAAGGGTTCGTGGTCGGAGCTCAGGGCAAACACATCGAATGCCCGGAAGTACCGACGCGCATCCGGCACCTGGCCGAGGAACAGCACCTTGTCGGCAATGCCCAGCTCCCGTGCGAGGGCCTTGAGGTCCTGCTCCAGGCGCCCGCTGCCGAGGATCGCCAGGCGGCTTTCGGCCGGCAAGTGCGCCAGCGCCTGGGCAAAGCCCTTGAGCAGTGTGGCCTGGTCCTTGTCCGGGTGCAGGCGACCGACATTGCCGACCACCCATTCGTCCGGCGACAACCCCAACGCGTCGCGCGCCTCATGTGCAGGCACCTGGGTGGCCTGCAAGGCGTCGACGTCGATGCGGTTGTACAACGTCTGGATGCGCGCCGCCGGCCAGGTCGGCAGGCAGCGGCGCATATCGTCACGCACCGCGTCGGAAACCCCCAGCAGGCTCAGGCGCTTGCGGAAGATCCCGGCAAACAGCCTGCGACTGCGACGCTGGTAGTCACCAAAGGCGTGATGCACGCCAATCACCGGCAGCCGTGTGCAGAGCAAGGCGATGTAGATCGGCTTGAAACGGTGCGCGATACAAAAACTGAAGTTGCGCGACGCGGCGATCTTGCGCAGTTCACGGATGGCACCCAGCTTCAGGCCACGAATGGCCTTGGAGCTGAATTCCATGAACAACACTTCATCGGACGCACAACCGGCGGCCACGTGCGGGTCGGCGACCCCGGTGAGAAACACCGTGGTCACCTTGTAGCCGGAGCCTGCGAACAGGCTGGCGTACTGCCGCGCGCAGTCCAGGAACGGCCCGTCATAGCCATGGCAGAACTGCAGGACGTGGCGTTCAGCCGAGCGCGTCATAAGGGTCCACGCCGTCCTTGACGACCAGGATGTCTTCCATGATCAGGTACTGCAGGTCGGAGCCGAAGAACATGTTCAGCGCGTCGGTCGGCGAGCAGATCATCGCTTCGCCACGACGGTTGAGCGAGGTATTCAGGGACACGCCGTTGCCGGTCAGTACTTCCAGCTCTTTCATCATGTCGTAGTAGCGCGGGTTGTATTCGCGCTTGAGCACCTGGGCGCGGGAGGTGCCGTCTTCATGCACCACTTCCGGCACGCGGGTCTTCCATTCTTCCGACACTTCAAAGGTGAAGGTCATGAACGGCGCCGGGTGATCGACCTTGATCATCTGCGGGGCCACGGTGTCGAGCATCGACGGGCAGAAAGGCCTCCAGCGCTCGCGGAACTTGATCTGGTGGTTGATGCGGTCGGCCACGCCGGTCGCACTTGGGCAACCGATGATCGAACGACCGCCCAGGGCGCGCGGGCCAAACTCCATGCGGCCCTGGAACCAGGCCACCGGGTTGCCGTCGACCATGATCTTGGCAATGCGCTTGGGCATGTTCTCGATCCTGCGCCAGTTCGGCTTGCTCTCGTGCTTGGCGCAGGCGGCGATTACGTCTTCGTTGCTGTAGGACGGACCGAGGTAGACGTGTTCCATCTTCTCCACCGGTACACCACGGGCGTGGGACACGTACGCGGCGGCACCGACAGCAGTGCCGGCATCGCCGGACGCCGGCTGCACGAACAGCTCTTTCACGTCGTCACGGGCAATGATCTTCTGGTTCAGCTTGACGTTCAGCGCGCAGCCGCCGGCGAAGGCCAGCTTGCCGGTGTCCTTGAGGATGTCGCCCAGGTAATGGTCGATCATCTGCAAGGCCAGCTTTTCAAACAGCGCCTGCATGCTGGCGGCGTAGTGAATGTACGGCTCGTCGGCGATGTCGCCTTCGCGCTTGGGGCCCAGCCACTCGATCAGTTTCGGCGAGAAGTAGAAACCCTTGCCCTTCTCTTTATAACGGCGCAGGCCGATGACGTTGGCGTAGTCGGTGTTGATCACCAGCTCGCCGTTTTCAAACGAGGCCAGGCGCGAGAAGTCGTACTTGCTGGCATCGCCGTACGGCGCCATGCCCATGACCTTGAACTCGCCGTCGAGCATCTCGAAACCGAGGAACTCGGTGATCGCGCCGTACAGGCCGCCGAGGGAGTCCGGATCGTAGAATTCCTTGATCTTGTGGATCTTGCCGTTCTCGCCGTAGCCGAAGAACGTGGTGGCGTACTCACCCTTGCCGTCGATGCCGAGGATCGCGGTCTTCTCCTGGAAGCCGGAGCAGTGGTAGGCGCTGGACGCGTGGGCCAGGTGGTGTTCAACCGGTTCGATCTTGATTTTCTTCGGGTCGAAGCCCAGTTGCTCCAGGCACCAGACGATCTTGTTGCGATAGCGCTTGTAGCGACGGTTGCCCATCAGGATCGCGTCGAGTGCACGGTCCGGTGCGTACCAGTAACGCTTGGCATACTGCCAGCGGGCCTTGCCGAACAGGCTGATCGGCGCGAACGGAATCGCTACCACGTCAACG
>Ga0065696_1000072_pt1 | contig 13234 bp, 9 predicted proteins | sample SwiRhiMetagenome_FD_59085 | JGI IMG/M metagenome (GOLD analysis project Ga0065696, IMG submission 59085) | Bulk soil microbial communities from switchgrass field near East Lansing, Michigan, USA - East Lansing bulk soil v2 (version 2) | ecosystem: Environmental > Terrestrial > Soil > Agricultural...
CCGGGGCCGATTGTGTGAAGTTCCAGTTGCGCAACCGTGAAGCGCTCTATCGCCGCAAGGCCGATGGNTCGCGNGCCGAGGATCTGGGTGTCGAGTACATCCAGGACCTGCTCGACAAGGTCGAACTGACCGTTGATGAGCACCTGCAAATCCGTCAGTACTGCGCGCAAAAAGGTATCAGCTACATCTGCACGCCATGGGATGAGCCGAGCGTCGAAGTGCTCGCCGATTTTGACGTGCCGGCGCTGAAGATCGCCTCGGCAGACCTGTGCAACCCGTACCTGATTGCCAAGGCTGCGAAGCTGGGCAAACCGTTGATTCTGTCGACGGGCATGTCGCTGGAGCATGAAATCGTCCGCGCCATCGAGCAGTTGAACGGTTTGGGCGTGCCATTCGCCTTGCTGCATTGCAACAGNACTTACCCNGCNCCGGAAACCGATATTCAACTCGGTTACCTGGCGCGTTTGCGTGAGCTGCACGGCCTGATCGGTTACTCCGGTCATGAGCGTGGCACTGCGATTAGCATTGCCGCTGTGGCATTGGGCGCCAAGTTGATCGAGCGTCACATTACCCTCGACCGTGGCATGGAAGGGCCGGACCACCTGGCCAGCCTGGAGCCGGAAGAGTTCCGTCAACTGGTCGAAGGCATTCGACAGGTCGAGAAGGCATTGCCATGGACCGGCCCGGGCCGCCACGCCAGCCAGGGTGAATTGCTCAACCGCGAGAACCTCGGCAAGAGTGTGATCGCCGCCCGAGCCATCGAGCCCGGTGAAGTGTTCGAACAGAACATGCTGCGCGTGGCCAGTCCGGGCCAGGGGCTGCCGCCGTATCGCCTGATCGATCTGCTCGGCAAGAAGGCCGGGCGCGCAATCCCGCAAGGCGACTTCCTGTTCGACAGCGATCTGTCCGAGCAAGCCGAAGTGCGCCGTGAATTTGCCATGCCGATTCTTTGGGGCGTGCCAGTGCGGTATCACGATTTCCTGCAATACGAGCAGTGGATCAAACCGGACCTGTTCGAATTCCATTTGTCNTACCGTGACTTGAGTGTGGCGCCGCAGGCGTATCTGCGTCAGGTCGAGTGTTCGCGCCTGGTCGTGCATGCCCCGGAGCTTTTCGAGAACAGCGAGCTGCTGGACCTGGTGGCCGATGATCTGGAATACCGCCAGCGCTCGATTGCCAACCTGCAACGAGTGGTCGATGCCACCCTGCAAATCGCCGAGTTCTTCCCGAACGCCGACTCGCTGCTGATCGTCGCGAACATCGGTGGCTTCTCGGCCGACGAACCTTTCCCGGTCAGTCAGCGTGCAGAGCTGTACCGACGCTTCCAGGAATCCTGTGCGCAGGTCGACTTCGGTCGCACCGAGCTGATTCCGCAAAACATGGCGCCTTTCCCGTGGCACTTCGGCGGGCAACGTCACCAGAACATTTTCATGATGCCGCAGGAGTTGGCCGAACAAGCCAAAGCCCTGAACCTGCGCCTGTGCCTGGACCTCTCGCACCTGCAAATGGCCTGCTTCCATTTCGGCCTGGACTTCCAGGCGGCACTGGCGCTGCTGCTGCCGCACTCGGCGCACCTGCACGTGGCCGATGCCAAGGGCAGCAACGGCGAGGGCGTGATCATGGGCACCGGTGATGTGGACTGGCCAGCGACGTGGGCGCAGCTCAAGGCGTATCCGCAAGTGAGCTTTATTCCCGAAGTGTGGCAAGGCCACAAAGATCACGGTGCCGGGTTCTGGTCGGCGCTGGATTTTCTCAATTCACTCAACGTAGGTTCGTCCAATGACTGATCAATCTCTCTCCGCGCGCCTGGATCGTTTGTTGAGCGAACCTCTGGAAGCGATTCGCCAACGCCAACAGAACACTCTGTTGAACGTCCTTGGTGATTTTGAGCAGCCGTTTGTCTTGTTCGGTGCCGGGCATCTAGGTAAAAAAGTGGCTTCGATGCTGCTGGAAATGGGCCTCAAACCCAAGGCCTTCATCGATAACAATCCTGCGCTCTGGGGACGCTCGGTGCTGGGTATCGAGGTGTTGAGCCCGGCGCACCTGGCCGAACGCGAAGCCGGTCATCTACCTGCCATCATCACCACCATCTGGTGTGGTGAGGCCAGCGATCGAATGATTGATCGACTGGCACCATTGCATGCACTGGGTTTCGAGCGCATTGCGTTATTCGGTCATCTGGCCTGGCGCTTTCCGGAGAAATTCCTCCCGCATTACAGTCTTGACCTGCCGGAAAAAGTCATCGGTGAAGCCGTGCACATTCGCCAGGCGTTCAACCTGCTGAGCGATGACGAATCGAAGGCCCTGTTTGTCGATCACGTCGAATGGCGCCTGTTTCTCGACTACGATTTGCTGCCTCCGGCCTCGCCGCTGGAGATCTACTTCAACGATCGCTTCGTCAACGCCAACGATGAGGAAGTGGTTTACGACATCGGCGCATTCAACGGCGATTCGATTCACGGTTATATCCAGAGCGGCCGCAAATATCGCGAGATCCACTCTTTCGAGCCGTCGCCAAACAACTATGCCGACCTCAAGGACACCATCGCGCAACTGTCCGGCGAATACACCGGCCTGCACGCGCACGCGATGGCGGTAGGTGACAGCGTCGGCGAGATTCTGATCGAGACCGGCAATGGTCCGGCTTCCCGTGTCGGCATGGGCACCGAGTCGGTGCGCATGAGCACGCTGGATGAACTGGGCAAAGAGATCCTTCCTGCGACGTTTATCAAGATCGATATCGAAGGCTTCGAGCCGCAGTGCCTGGAAGGTGGTCGCCAACTCATCAGCGAGGCGCATCCGGTATTGGCGGTTTGTGTTTACCACGAGCAGGCGCACCTGTGGAGCATCCTGCTGCAATTGCATGAGTACTACGACGGTTATCACTTCAGCCTGTGCCCACACCTCGCCGAAGGATGGGATCTGGTGCTGTACGCCGTACCGGCCGATCGCGTCTCTCATCACTAATTCATTTTTCAGGCGGTTTCCATGCGTGTTGCAGACTACGTCTTCGAGTTTATTGCCCGCCAAGGCGTCGGGCATGTGTTTTTCCTGCCGGGCGGAGGTGCCATGCACCTCAACAATGCGTTGTTCCGTCAGCCGCAGTTGCAAGCGATCAGCATGCTTCATGAGCAGGGTGCCGCGATTGCCGCCGAAGGCTACGCGCGCACCTCGGGCCGCTTTGGCGCCTGTCTGGTCACTTCCGGGCCTGGCGCTACCAATGCAATGACCGGCCTGGCCGGTGCCTGGTTCGAATCGACACCGGTGATGTACCTCTCCGGTCAGGTTAAGCGTGCCGACCTCAAGGGCAATAGCGGTCTGCGTCAACTGGGCACTCAGGAGCTGGACATCGTCAGCGTGGTCACGCCGATCAGCAAGTACGCAGTGTGTGTGCTTGACCCGCAGCAGATTCGTTACGAGCTGGAAAAGGCGTTGTGCGTGATGATGAGCGGCCGTAAAGGCCCAGTCTGGATCGACATTCCGCTGGACGTTCAGGCCACCGAAATCGACCCCGGTCAGTTGGCCGGTTACGCCCCCGATCAAGATGCGCAACCGGCGCTGCCGGATGCCGGCACGTTGCGTGATCTGGCAGTGCGATTGCAACAGGCACAGCGCCCGGTGCTGCTGGTTGGCAACGGCGTTCACGGCGCCGGTGCACAAGAGGCGATGCGTGCGCTGATCGAGCGCTTGGGCATCCCGACGATGACCACGTGGATCGGCGCCGATTNTGCTGGAGTACAGCCATCCGCTGTACTTCGGTCGCTGTGGCACTGTGGCCTCGCGCGGAGCCAACTTCACTGTGCAAAACGCTGATCTGGTGATTGCCATCGGCTGCCGTATGGACTTCTCCATCACCGGTTTCGATCGCTCGCAATTCGCCCGTGCCGCCGAAGTGGTGGTGGTCGATATCGACCCGGCGGAAATCGCCAAACTCGGCGACATGCCTGATCAGGCGTTCGTCTGCGACGCCGGTGATTTTATCGCTGGACTGATGCGAAACACCGAACAGAAAACCTTTGATTTCACACCGTGGCGCGAACGCTGCACCGACTGGAAAAACCGTTACCCGGTGGTTCTGCCGGAGTACCACGATAAACAGGGATTCGTGAACAGCTACGTGTTCACCGAAATGCTCTGTGATGCACTGCTCGAAACCGACATGATCATCCCTGGCAGTTCCGGAGCGTCGATCGATACGTTCTGGATCTCGGCGAAACTCAAACGCGGTCAACGCGCGGTAGCCACTGGCGGCCTCGGTTCGATGGGTTACGGTTTGCCTGCGTCGATTGGCGGCTGCATTGGCAGTGGCGGCCGACGCACCATCTCGGTCGATGGCGACGGTGGGTTCGTGATGAACATCCAGGAACTGGAAGTTGTCCGCCGTCTGCAACTGCCGATCAAGTACTTCGTGCTGAACAACAACGGCTATGCCTCGATCCGCGCTTCGCAATCGGGTTATTTCAAACAGACCATCGGTTGCGATCCGGTCTCCGGTCTGACGCTGCCGGACATCGGTGCGCTGGCCGAGGCGTTCGGTTTGCCGGTGCTGCGGGTCAGCGAGCAATCGACTCTGCAGGACGTGATCAACCAGGCCCTGGCGATGCCGGGGCCGGTGGTCTGTGAAGTGATGGTCGAGCCTGATCAGGCCATCGGGCCACGGATCACTTCGCGTATCGGCCAGAACGGCCAAAATGGTCTCCAGCCCGCTGGAAGACCTGTTCCCGTTCCTCGATCGCGACGAACTGAAGGCCAACATGCTGATTCCACTGGTGGGGGAATGAGCATGACTGCTGACTATCTGAAGCAGTACGCCGACGCGGGTCTGTACACGATGCAAGGGCGTCTGCTGCCACCGCAGGATGGGCGTTTCCAGTCCTTCCCTCGGGGGCAATGGCGTGAAGAAATCGAACTCACGGCGCAGGCAGGCTTGCGCGGTATCGAGTGGATTTACGATTTGTACGGTGAGGGTGCCAACCCGCTGGAAACACCTGCGGGGCGGGCTGATCTGAAAGAGTGCCTGGCCGGTTACGGCGTGTCTGTTGTTTCTATTTGCGCCGATTACTTCATGGATTGTCCGTTGCTGCGTTGCACCGACGAAGAACTGGCCTCGCGCCTGGAACGACTAGAGTGGCTGATCGGCATTTGCCCGCAATTGGGTATCGGTCGCGTCGTGCTGCCATTCGTGGACAACTCGCGCATCGGCTCACTTGAAGAGCATGCGAAAGTCATCGGTTATCTGCGGCAGGTGCTGCCTTCGGCAGAAGCAAACTCGGTGGAGCTGCACCTGGAAACGGATCTGGCGCCTGAGCCGTTCAAGCAATTGCTGCTGGCCATTGATCATCCGTTGGTCAAGGTCAATTACGATGCCGGCAACAGTGCTTCGCTGGGTTATGCGCCGGCTGACGAATTCGCCGCCTATGGCGAGCGGGTCGGCAGTTTTCACATCAAGGATCGCCGCCAAGGCAGCACCACCGTACCGCTGGGGCAGGGCGACGCCGATTTTGCCAGCTTGCGCGAACAGCTGATCCGCTTCGATTATCAGGGTGACTTCGTCCTCCAGGTCGCGCGTGGCGTGGCCGGTGAAGAACCGGTCTGGTTGCGGGAAATGAGTGAGCTGTCAGCCGAATGGCTGCGCGGTAACCGTCTGGTTTGAAATAGTTGAGGTCATTGTGCGGATTTTATTTTGCGGGTTGGGCGGCATCGGGCAACGGCATTTACGCAACTTGCGTAAGTTGTTGGGGCATTCGCTGGAAGTGCATGCGTATCGGGTTCGCGGTCAACGAATCAAGTTGCAGGACAACCTGACTGTCGAGCAGGGCGCCGATCTGGAAGCCGATTACGGTGTGATCGTTCATCACGACCTCGATAGCGCATTGGCCCAAAATCCTCAAGCGGTGTTCATCTGCAACCCCAACGCCTTGCACGTACCGATTGCCCTGGCTTGTGCCCGAGCCGGCGTGGCGGTGTTCATGGAGAAGCCGCTGGCCAGTGACCTGGAGGGTATTGAAGAGCTGCTGGCGCTGGTCAAGCAGAAGCAATTGCTGTTCTACGTCGGCTACAACTTCCGTTTTCATCCCGGCTTGCAACGGCTCAAGTCGCTTCTGGACGAAGGGCATTTCGGCAATATCATTCGCGTCAGCGCCGAGATCGGTGAATACCTGCCGAACTGGCACAAGTACGAAGACTACCGGCAGATGTATGCCGCCCGGGCCGATCAGGGCGGTGGGGTGATTCTGTCGCAGATCCACGAAATGGACTTGATCTACTGGCTGTTCGGTTTGCCTGACAACATCCTTTGTGTCGGCGGACAACTGAGCAATCTGGAAATCGACGTCGAAGACACTGCAACCTCGCTGATGCAATACCGCGGCGAGCAGGGCAGCTTCCCGATTCATCTGCACCAGGATTTCGTCCAGCGTCCACCGGTCCGCACGTTCAAGATCATTGGCGACGGTGGCAGCGCCGTGATGGACCTGATCAATACGCAGCTGACGGTGTACACCGTCCACAGGCGAAGTCGCCGAAAGCTCGAACTTCCCTGATTTTGTACGCAACGAGATGTTCCTGAATCAGGCGCGACACTTCCTGGATTGCCTCCAGGGCAACGCCCGGCCGAAGGTCACCCTGTTTGATGGCCTGCAAAGCTTGCGCCTTGCTCTGGCGGCTCGTGAGTCCTTGAAGAAAGGCGTGCAGATCAATCTGGACGAGGTCACGGTCAATGGCTGATCACAACGCGATGAAGCAACTGTTCGACCTCTCCGGTCGGGTCGCGATCATCACCGGTGGCGGCGGCTTGCTGGGTTATCAGCATGCCGCCGCAATTGCCGGATTGGGGGCAGTGCCCATTCTGCTCGATGTGAGCGAAGAAGGACTGGCACGTAGCCGCAATCGGCTGCTTGAGGAAACGGGCGTCACGGCGCAGACCTTTGTAGCCGACATCACGGACCTCAAGTCACTGCAATCGGTATGCGATCAGGTCATCGCCGATCATGGCCGGATCGATATTCTGATCAACAATGCCGCACGCAATCCCAAGGTTGAAGACGCCGACGGCAAGAACTTTTCCCGGCTCGAAGACTTCCCCTGGGAACAGTGGCAGCAGGATCTGGACGCGGGGCTGGGCGGCGCGTTCAACTGCGCCAAGGTATTCGGCAAGCAGATGGCCCTGCAAAAGAAGGGTGTGATCATCAACATCGCCTCGGACCTTGGCGTCATTGCGCCCGATCAGCGCCTGTATCGGATTGACGGTCGTGAGGACGATCAGCAGCCGGTCAAACCGGTGACGTACTCGGTGGTCAAGCATGGTTTGATCGGCCTGACCAAATACCTTGCGACGTATTGGTGCGAACAGGGCGTGCGCTGTAATGCGCTGTCGCCGGGCGGCGTCTATGCCGGCCAGGACGATGTGTTTGTCAGCAAGCTGACCAGCCTGATCCCGCTGGGTCGCATGGCCCACGCAGATGAGTATCGCGGTGCAATCGCATTCCTGTGTGCCGATGCCTCTCTCTACATGAATGGCTGCAACCTGGTAATGGACGGCGGCCGCAGCGTTTGGTGATGGCCGGCGTGTGGTGTGTTCTGCTGAAATTTTGAATCTGTTTTTGTTTCGAGGTTGTATTCATGGCTATAGACCGGGTCGCCCAGCATTGTATTTGCTGCGCCAGTACTCATCTCGACAGATCGCCTGCGGTACTGATGCCTTTCGTGGCCAGCCGGGTGTTTGGCCATGAACCTGTCAGCATTACGCCCGAGTGGGGGTTGAGGGATCTGCAGCCAGGCATGGCCTATACGTTGTGCACGTCGCTCCAGTGCCAGGCGTGCGGGGTGCTGTTTCTCGATTACCGTTTCTCTGACCGGGAAATGATGCAGCTGTATCACGGTTACCGTGATGAGGCCTATACACTTGAGCGCGAGCGTTTCGAACCCGGGTATGCCGCTGCAAACCAGCATTATCAGGGGCGGGCCGATTACGTTCGCGACGTCGAAGCCTGGCTTGAGCCACGAGTGACGTCTAACCCCCGGGTCCTTGATTGGGGGGGAGACAGCGGGATTAATTCGCCGTTTCTAGGTCGAAGCAGTCGGACCCACATATTCGATATCTCTTCGGTGGAAACGGTCGACGGTGCACAAGCGGTTGATCGCGCTGCGATAAAAACCAATAGCTATGACCTGGTGGTATGCAGTCAGGTACTGGAACACGTATCGGATCCCCATGAACTGCTGGTGCAAATCGCCGAGTGCCTGGACGACGACACGTTGTGTACCTCGAAGTCCCGCGCGAAGCGTTGATGCGCGAGCATCCTGATCGCAAGGACCTGGCCGGGCTCAAGCGGCACTGGCACGAACATATCAATTTCTATACCGAAGAATCGCTCAGGGCGCTGGTCTTACGCGCGGGGCTGCTGGTGCAGGAATGCATGACGCTGGACATTGATTTGGGCTGGCGCAAAAGCAGTATTTTTGGATTGACCGCACGGCGCGCCCGATCATGAGAGTGACATTAGCGTCACAGGTCGTGGCCGACGATGTGCAGCGTGTTATCCGGCATCTGCACGGTTACGAAGAACTCGCCGGCAAACATTTGCTGATCACCGGCAGCACCGGTTTTTTTGGCAAGTGGCTGCTCGCGCTGCTGGCACTGTTGAACAGAAACGGCGCTGCTATAAGCGTGACCGCGATGTCCCGTTCTCCGGAGACGTTCCTGGCTCAATATCCCGAGTATCGCAACACGGGATGGATCAACTGGTTGAAGGGCGATGTGCAATCGCCGATCAATCTGCAGGCAGGGCTCCGGTCGATCTCGTTCTGCATGCGGCCACCGACACGCTGGCCGGCGCCCACGCGAATCCGCTGAGCATCTTCGATACGATTTTGAATGGCGCGCGCAATGTGCTGGACATTGCCGTGCGCACGGGCGCCAGGCGCGTACTGTTTACCGGTACGGGCGCGCAATATGGACCGCTTCAGTACGGTCAGCCAGTGCTTGAGGCCAGTGCGTCGGCCTGCAACAGCACACTGGCGAGCAGCGCCTATGCAGAGGCCAAGCGTGCGCAGGAAACCCTCGCCGCGCTGTATGCCGAGCGCTATGGCATGGAAGTGGTTTTGACCCGCTGCTTCGCTTTCTCAGGACCGGGGATCGCCCTGGATGCCCACTTTGCTATCGGCAATTTCGTCCGGGACGCGCTGTGGAATGACGAGCTGGTGTTGCAATCGAGCGGGCAAGCCGTGCGCAGTTACCTGCACGGTGCCGATCTGGCTGTCTGGTTGTTGACGCTGCTGGTTCGCGGCGAAGCAGGGCAGGCTTATAACGTCGGCTCGGACAAGGCATTGAGCATTGCCGAGCTGGCCCACACCGTGATGGCCCGGACCGCTCCGGAAAAATCCGTCAGGGTGCTCGGGCAAAACGGCGACCCCAGGACCCAATCCTATTACGTTCCCGACATCCGCAAGGCCCGCGATCTGGGGCTGGATGACTGGACTTCGCTAGACGAGTCCATCGACAGCATGGTGCGTTGGGTCTGCGAGCACCAGCGTTGCGNCCACTAATCAATTGGCAGGCCTATACATTTCAGATTTCGTCAGGAGTGCAGCAGTGACGCGTTCATTATTTTCCAAGCGGCCTAGCCCTTATTACCTGCTTGCCCCGGACTTCCGGCGTAATTCTGCCGGTATTCGTGTGATGCACATGCTGTGCGATGCATTGATGCGCTCCGGGTATGAAGCTTACGTCACAGCCAATGTCCTGAGCCCTGGTTTGATGACGCCTCGCCTGACCAATGATGTGATCAAGACCCATCAGACTCAGGGCGTGGAACCCATTGTGGTCTATCCCGAAGTCGTGTCAGGCAACCCTTTGGCCGGCAATGTCGTGGCCAGGTACTTGCTGAATCGCCCCGGTTTTCTGTCCCGGGGCGTGACCGCAGAAAGTTTCGGCAAGGATGACCTTATCTTCGCCTACACCAAGGATCTGCAATTACCCGACAGACCGGCCGACCGGGTGATGTTTATGCCGCCGTTCGACCGCAGCATTTTCTGCTTGCCCCAAGACCCCGCAAAACGGGTGCCTGGCAAGGTATGTTACTACCGGGGCCGAAGCGCCCAGTCGCACATCGATCCTGCAATCCTGGGTGATAACCCGATAGAAATAACGCCGCACTTCCCCAACACCTGGGAAGGCCTGGCGGATGTCTTTCAGCAGTGCGAGTATTTTTACTGCGCAGAATCGTCGGCGCTGGCGGGAGAGGCGGCGCTGTGTGGTTGCATCAGTGTCCTGTTGTCCAGCGAATGGGCACCTCAGGTGATCGGCAAGAGTGAAACGCAGGGATTCGGCCTGGCCCACGGCAACGACCCTGAGCAAATTGAAGAGGCACGCCGCACATTGCCGTTGCTGCTCGAGCGGATTGTCCAGCAGGAGCAAGAATTCTGGCCCGCCCTGGACAACTTCATCGACATCACCCAAGCCGCCACCCGCGAGTATCAGGAAGCGCGCAAGGGTGGGGCAGGGACGCTTTGGCTGGCGCCACGTGTGCTGACGAATGTCGAGCGCGGCATCGCCAAGGCTTATTTGCGCGACAAAATGATCCCTGCCCTTGAGTTAGTAGTGTTCGACTTCCTTGGTCAGCCGGACAAGTTGAACAGAACCCTGAACAGTATCAATGCGCTGGACGGCTTGTACGCTTCGATCCAGATCTGTGTGATGGGTGTCGACGTGTCGAAGGTGGCGCCGCAGGTCAATCTTGATGCGGTAAAGATTCCAGCGGTCGATTACATGGAATGCATCAATCACCGACTGTTCGACTCCGGTGCCGAGTGGTTCATGTGTTTGAATGCCGGCGACGAACTGACATCCAGCGGCTTCCTGGTCACCGCGCTGGACCTGACCGGTTCACCCGATTGGCGCGCGGTTTATGCTGACGAAGTCTTGCGCTACAGCGACGGCCATTTAGAGTTGATGCTACGCCCGGACTTCAACCTTGACCTGTTGCTCAGTACGCCAGCCACATTGGCCAAGCACTGGCTGTTCCGTCGCGATGTCTGGCAGGCCATGGGTGGTTTCATCACCGATTCGCCCGGACGCCTTCGAACTTGAATACATACTTCGCCTGGTCGAGAACACCGGGCTCGACAGCCTGCGGCACGTCAGTGAGCCGCTGGTGATCAGTGACATGCCATTCCTGCACGACAGAGAGCAGGAACGGGCCGTGATCGAGCATCACCTACGTGTCCGCGGTTTTGAGTCTGCGCAGGTCAACTGCCGGGTGGAGGGGCAATATGAGTTGGACTATGTTCACTCAGGCAGTCCTTTGGTCAGTATTCTGATTCTGATTGACGGGCAACTGACCCACGCCCAGCGTTGCATCGAAAGCCTGTTGGAGCAGACGACTTACAGTGCGTATGAATTGCTGTTGCTCGATCGGGGCAATGACGATCCGTCAGTGTGTGACTGGTTGTCCGGTATCGAGCAATTGGGGGCCGCGCACATTCGGGTACTGCGCTACCCGGCGGCACCTACAGTGCAAGCGATCCGCAATGATGCTGTCAGCGACGCTCAGGGAGAGTTTTTGTTGTTCCTGGATTCCACCATCGGGATCATGGGGCAATACTGGCTGCAACAGTTGTTGAATCAAGGCGTGCGACAGGAAGTGGGTTGCGTCGGGGCAAAGTTGGTGGGCGGCGATGGCAAGGTTCGGCAGTGCGGGGCTCCGTGGCAGGTCTGGGTGGAACTGGTCGGAAAAGCCTTTGAGGGCATGCCTTCCGATTCGCCTGGCTACATGCAACGTCTGCAAGTGGATCAGAACTACTCTGCACTGAGCGACCAATGCCTGATGCTGCGTCGGGAGTTGTTCCTTACGGTGGGCGGTTTCGATGAGAAACTGGCGCCTTGGGCGGACGCCGATTTGTGCTTGAAGGTTCAGCAGGCCGGCTACCTGAATGTCTGGACGCCGCGAGTGCAACTGTTGGCCGGTGACGTCGAAAGTCCGATTGCGACAGCGGAGCAGGAAGATCGTCTGTACGAGCGCTGGTTGCCGCAGTTGGCGCGCGACCGTGCCTACAACCCGAATTTCTCTTTGGCGCCAGGCCAGGCGTTCATAGTCGAGGATTCGCTGAAGTCCTGGCATCCACTGTCGAGTCACAAACTCCTGCCTCGCGTGCTCGCGCATCCTGCGGAGCAAACCGGTAACGCTCAACGCATCATCGCGCCTTTCACTGTGTTGCGTGCAGAAGGTCTGATCGAGGGGCTCGTTTCGCCCGAGCTGCTGTCTGTTGTCGATCTGCAGCGTTACGATCCTGATGTGATCGTGCTACAGCAGGTGGCGAGCGACGTGCATCTGCAGGCGATGCGTCGCATGAAAGCGTTCTCCCGTGCATTCAAGGTCTTTGAGCCGGGCGAGTACCTGCCGATCACAGAGGGCAGCCTCGCCATGTTGCACCGGGGCCTGTCGTCAATGGATAGACTGGTGGTGTCGAGCAACGTCATGGCGCAGGCTTTCGAGGGATTCTGCCCGGATATCCGTGTGGTCGAGAGCCGATTGAATCCGATTGAATGGGAAGGTCTTGTCAGCGAACGTCGTTGCTCTGACAAGCCGCGAGTCGGTTGGGCCCGGTGGGACTGGGCAGATGTCGACGAACTGGAAATGATCGGCAACGTGATCAAAGACCTCGCTGGCGATGTGCATTGGGTCGTATTGGGTCCGTGCCCTGAAGCATTACGCCCGTTCGTTCAGGAAGTGCATAACACTGTCAATATCGCTGCTTACCCTGCGAAGCTGGCTTCGCTCAACCTTGATCTGGCGTTGGCCCCACTGGGTGACACGATGCTTAACCGCTGCAAAAGCCATCTGCGACTGCTTGAGTATGGCGTGTGCGGTTTTCCGGTGATTTGCAGCGATCTGCAACCCTATCGGAACGAGTTGAGCGTAACTCGGGTTCAGAATAGTTACGAAGCATGGGTCGAGACGATCAGGGCGCATGTGAGCGATCTGGAGGCGGCTGCGCAATTGGGTAATACCCTGCGAGATCAGGTGCGGTGTGACTGGATGTTGGCCGGCCAGAGCCTTGTGACATGGCGCAATATCTGGCTGCCGAACTGAGTCAAATGCACAGCCAGACGTGAAAAATCGCATTCATGCACTTAACGGCGTGACGCATAGGTCATAAAGTGCATCTTCACTGTATTGTGTTCCTCGGTGCGGGCGATGAGTCTGCCCCGGGAAATCAACCATTTTGATGCGCC
>Ga0065696_1000065_pt1 | contig 13144 bp, 15 predicted proteins | sample SwiRhiMetagenome_FD_59085 | JGI IMG/M metagenome (GOLD analysis project Ga0065696, IMG submission 59085) | Bulk soil microbial communities from switchgrass field near East Lansing, Michigan, USA - East Lansing bulk soil v2 (version 2) | ecosystem: Environmental > Terrestrial > Soil >...
TCATGGCGGCCCGGCCCATCGACCTGGTGATGAGCGATGCGCGCATGCCCGGCATGGACGGCGCGCAATTGCTGGCCGAGGTTCATCGCCTTTATCCCGCCACCAGTCGCATCCTGCTCACCGGCTACGCCGACCTGCCGACGATCATCAAGGCGATCAACGAAGGGGCGATCCACCGCTATATCGGCAAACCCTGGAACGATGACGAACTGAAGCTGATCCTGCAGCAGGCCCTGGAATTTCAGCGGCTGGAGCGCCTGGCCCATCAGCAGAACGACCAGCTCAAGCTGTTGAACGCGACTCTGGAAAAGCGCGTGGCAGCACGCACCAGTGAGTTGCAACAGACCGCCGACATGCTCGACCTGGCCTACGACGAGCTCAAGCGCAGCTACGTGACCGGCACCGAAGTGTTTTCGTTGCTGGCCAACCTGCGCCTGCCCAAGAACAAACAGACCAACCGTGCACTGATCGAGCTGGTGCGGGTGTACTGCACCGCCCAGTCCATAGACGAAGCCAGCGCCCGCGACATGGCCATGGCCGCCGCGTTGTACAACATCGGCAAGCTGAGCTGGAGCGACAGCATGTTGATCGAGCCGGCCGACAAGCTGCACAGCACCGATCGCGAGCGCTACCGTGGCTATCCGGCCCAGAGCGAATCGCTGCTGATGACCTTGGAGCCGATGAAGGATGCGGCGCGGATTATCCGTCATCACCAGGAGCGCTGGGACGGCAGTGGCTTCCCCGACCACCTCAAGGGCGATGCGATTCCGTTCGGTTCACGCCTGCTGAAACTGGCGGTGGACTTCATCGAGTTGCAGAAAGGCCTGATCCTTGAGCGGCACCTGAACAGCGATGAAGCGCTGTTGTATATCCGCAAGTATGCCGGGCGTCTCTACGATCCGGACCTGGTCGAGGGCTTCATCCTGGCGTGCGCTGCGTTTCTCAGTGACGTGACCCTGGGCGATCCGACCGTCAAGGTGCTCACCACCCGTGAGCTGGAAGACGGCATGGTCCTGGCGCGTAACCTCAACGCCGATAACGGCATGTTGCTGCTTAACGCCGGCAAGGTGCTGAACCTGCCGCTGGTGGACAAGCTGATTGCGTTCGAGGCGATGGAAGGCGCCAAGTACAGCGTGTTCATCAAGGAACCGGACGAGAGCGAAGGGGTGCTCCATTAATTTTCATTGTTTGAGTTCAAGGTTTTCAGTTCATGCCTAGCACTATCCGTATCGCCGCTGCCCTGCTGATCGGCAGCGATGGCCACACCCTGCTGGTGCGCAAGCGCGGCACCCAGGCCTTTATGCAACCCGGTGGCAAGATCGACGCCGGTGAGCAGCCCGCCGAGGCCCTGGCCCGCGAGCTGTACGAAGAGCTGAACCTGCGCATCGAGCCCGGTGACGCGGTCTACCTCGGTCACTTCTCGGCCCCTGCGGCCAACGAACCGGGGTTTACCGTGGACGCTGAATTGTTCCAGGTGCAGATCGATGTTCCGGTAAGTCCGGCCGCTGAAATCGAAGAGGTGCGCTGGATCGACCCGGCTGGTGATGGCGGCCTGGTGCTGGCGCCCTTGACCCGTGACCTGATCCTGCCGTTTTACCGCGCTTCACTGACCACGCCGGCCTGACGCGAATGAGCGTGCGTGTGCTGGGGGCCAACGATGCCGAGGCTTATCGGGCGTTGATGCTGGAAGCTTACGGCGCCTATCCCCAGGCGTTCACTTCCAGTGTGGCCGAGCGTGCGGCGATGCCGTTGAGCTGGTGGGAAAAACGCCTGGAGGGCCCGCTGGATCGTTTGCTCGGTGCGTACGTCGACGGGGAGCTGGCCGGCATCGTCGGCCTGGCCTTCGAGCCTCGGGAGAAGGCGCGGCACAAAGTGACCCTGTTCGGCATGTACGTGACCCGGGCGCACCAGCACAAAGGCCTGGGCCGGCGATTGGTCGAGGCCGCGCTGGATGAGGCACGCCAGCATCCGCGCCTGAAAGTGATCCAACTGACCGTGACCGCCGGCAACGACGCGGCGTTTGCGCTGTACCGACGCTGCGGGTTTATCCAGTACGGCCTGGAACCGTTGGCGGTGCGGGTGGGGGTGGACTACTTCGACAAAATCCACATGTGGCGCGAACTCAACGCTGACTGAGAGCCAATGTGGGAGGTGGCAAGCACCCCACATTTGGAATTGTATTGTTTCAGCGCACCGCGCTCACGCCATCCAGCGTTGAAAACGACGTGTCCTTGGCCGTCAGCAAAAAATCGCGCATATACGGCGCATCCAGCATATCCGCACGAATCCCCGCATACAGCGTGGCAAACAAGCCTTTCTCGCCCAGGCGCTTAGCCTTCACGTAGCCGCGCGAGCTGTACTCATGCAGCGCCCAATGGGGCATGCCGCACACGCCGCGACCGCTGGCAACCAGTTGCATCATCATCACCGTCAGTTCCGAGGTGCGCACCTGGGCCGGTTCCACATCGGCCGGTTCCAGGAAGCGGGTGAAGATGTCCAGGCGGTCACGCTCCACCGGGTAGGTGATCAGGGTTTCGCTCAGCAGGTCTTCGGGCACGATGTACGCCTTGTTCGCCAGCGCGTGCTGGTTGGCCACGGCGAGCATGGCTTCGTAGGTGAACAGCGGTACATAGGTGATGCCCGGCAGCTCCAGCGGGTCGGACGTCACCACCAGGTCCAGGTCGCCACGGGCCAGGGCCGGCAGTGGCGCGAACGCAAAGCCCGAGGCCAGGTCCAGCTCGACTTCCGGCCAGGCATCGCGGAACTGGTCGATGGTCGGCATCAGCCACTGGAAACAACTGTGGCACTCGATCGCCATGTGCAGGCGTCCGGCGGTGCCACCGGCCAGGCGTGCGATATCGCGCTCGGCACCACGCAGCAGGGGCAGGGTGGCGTCGGCCAGTTGCAGCAGGCGCAGGCCGGCGCTGGTGAAGCGCACGGGTTTGGTCTTGCGCACGAACAGCGGCATGCCCAGGCGCTCTTCCAGCTCCTTGAACTGGTGGGACAGTGCCGATTGTGTCAGGTGCAGGCGCTCGGCAGCCTCCACCAGGCTGTCGGCCTCGCGCAAGGCGTGCAGGGTCTTGAGGTGACGGATCTCGAGCACGGGCTCTCCATGAAGACAATTTGTGACGAAGCGGGATAGCGTGAGTTTGTCTCATGTTGCAAGCCGTGTCGACCATCGNCCGCCGGGCACTCTTCATCAAACTGTCATGGAAGTGTGGCAGCGCCCTTGAACAAACTTCATCAGACTCGCGCTCTACTGGGGTTCTGCGTTTCGGTGTTTTTCATGCGCGTGTTGCTTTTACTGGCCGCTCTACTGTTCGGCCTGCCGTCTTTTGCGGCGTCTCGATGTGATGTCAATGTCCCGACCCAAACGGTCGACCTGGCCCAGGTGAGCATCGCCTACCAGAGTATCGGCCGTGCGTCCGACCCGGCCTTGCTGCTGGTGATGGGCCTGGGCGGGCAACTGATCCACTGGCCCGACGAAGTCGTCGTTGCCCTGTGCCAGCAGGGTTTCCGGGTGATCCGCTACGACAACCGCGATGTCGGCCTCTCCACCTGGCGCCAGGCGCCGGCGAACGCCAACCTGACCTTTGAAGTGCTGCGCTACAAGCTCGGCCTGCCGGTATCGGCGCCGTACACGCTGACGGACATGGCCGATGACGCCCTGGGCCTGATGGACGCCTTGCAGATCCAGCAGTTCCATGTACTGGGCGCAAGCATGGGCGGCATGATCGCCCAGCACCTGGCGGCGATGGCGCCCCAGCGCGTGGAAAGCCTGACCCTGGTCATGACCAGCTCCGGCGCCGAAGGCTTGCCGGCCCCGAATGCGGCGCTGGTGCAGTTGTTGTCGCGACGCAGTGCGCCGAATCGTGAAGTGGCGCTGGAGCAGCAGGCCGATTTGCTCGCGGCGCTGGGCAGCCCGACTGTGAAGGACGATCGCCAGGTGTTGCTGCACCAGGCGGCGCTGTCCTATGACCGCGCCTTCAACCCGGACGGCGTGAAGCGCCAGATCATGGCGATCCTCGCCGAACCCAGCCGTGTGCCGCTGCTCAACCAGCTGCGCGTGCCGACACTGGTGGTCCACGGCACCGCCGACCCTTTGCTGCCGGTGATGCACGGCGTGCACCTGGCGGCGCATATCCAGGGCAGCCAGTTGAAGTTGATTCCCGGCATGGCCCATCGTTTCCAGGAAGCGTTCAAGGTGCCGCTGCTGACGGCGGTGCTGCCGTACCTGCAGGCGCATCGTGAAGATGCCGCGCATTGGGCGCAGATCGATCCGGTCGGGCCTTCGAAGCTGCTGTGACATTGGTGTATCGTGCACCCTTTACGGCGTATTGAAGCCTGCGAGGTTGCCTGTCATGAGTACTCCCCTGAAAATCGATTTCGTCAGCGACGTGTCCTGCCCCTGGTGCATCATCGGCCTGCGCGGCCTGACCGAAGCCCTCGACCAGCTTGGCACCGAGGTGCAGGCCGAGATCCATTTCCAGCCGTTCGAACTGAACCCGAACATGCCCGCCGAAGGGCAAAATATCGTCGAACATATCACCGAGAAATACGGCTCCAGCGCCGAAGAATCCCAGGCCAATCGTGCGCGTATCCGCGACATGGGCGCCGAGCTGGGCTTTGCCTTCCGCACCGACGGCCAGAGCCGTATCTACAACACCTTCGACGCACACCGCCTGCTGCATTGGGCCGGGCTCGAGGGCTTGCAGTACAACCTCAAGGAGGCGTTGTTCAAGGCCTACTTCAGCGATGGCCAGGACCCTTCCGATCACGCCACCCTGGCGATCATCGCCGAAAGCGTCGACCTGGATATCCAGCGCGCCGCCGAGATTCTCGCCAGCGATGAATACGCCGCCGAAGTCCGCGAGCAAGAGCAGTTGTGGATATCCCGTGGGGTGAGCTCGGTGCCGACCATAGTGTTCAACGACCAGTACGCCGTCAGCGGTGGCCAGCCGGCGGAAGCCTTTGTGGGCGCGATTCGCCAGATCATCAGCGAAGCTAAAAACTAAAGGCGAACACTGATCCAAATGTGGGAGGGGGCCTGCCCCCGATAGCGGTGGCACATTCAACATCTTTGTTGACTGACACTCTGCTATCGGGAGCAAGCCCCCTCCCACATTTGTTTCTCACTGTCCTTGAGGTAAGCGCTGGCCCGCCCCTTGCATCGACCCCCTAAAGCCATAGGGGAAACATGACCTTGAATATTCTCGACCTCGACCACAGCCTCACCGGTCAGGCACCGATTGCCCGGCGTCTGGCCAGTGGCCGTGCCACGCGTATCGACCTGCTGGACCTGGGCCCGAAGCTGCGCCTATGGTCCACCGAAAAAACCTGGAAGCGCTTCGCCGAACGCCTGGCCCGGCGGCCCCGGCCCACGGATGCGCGCCCGGAAATCCTGTTCGTCGGCTCCGGCGATTATCACCACCTGACGCCGGCGTTTCTGGCCGACCTGAAAGAACCCATCAGCCTGATCCACTTCGACAACCACCCCGACTGGGTGCGCTTTGCGCCCAGGCGTCACTGTGGCTCGTGGGTCAACCGCGCACTGAACATGCCGGCGATCAAACGCATCGTCACCCTCGGCCCGTGCAGCGATGACCTGCATAACCCGCAACTGCGTGGCGGCAACCTCGGAGCCCTCAAGCGCGGGCGCCTGCAACTGTTCCCCTGGCAGCACCCGCCGTCGAAAGTCTGGGGCCGGGTCGGCGATGGCGCCGGCCACCAGCAGCAGGAAAACCACCTGCACTGGCGCAACCTGGCGGAGCTGGACTGGGCTGCGTTTCTCGAGCAGATGATCGGCAGCCTGCCCACCGAAGCGATCTGGATCACCATCGACAAAGACGTGCTCGCCAGTGAAGACGCCGCCACCAACTGGGACCAGGGCGGCATGCGCCTGACCCACCTGCTGCAAGCCCTGCGGGCGTTGGCGGCGCGTAAGCGCATCATCGGCATCGACGTGTGCGGCGAGTTCGCCACGCCGGCGTTCAGCAACGCGTTCAAGCGTTGGGAAGCCAAGTCCGACCAGCCGCCCGCGGAGCGCTGGAGCCCGGAGGATCTGCAGCGCAACGCCGCCACCAATGAAGCCCTGATCGACCTGTTTGAGGAGCTGTTCCCGTGACCTTGACTGTGGTGTTGCTGGTGGCCGTTTTCCATCGTGCTCGATGTGATCGGTCAACTGTGTTTCAAGCTCGGCCTGGACCGCTTGCCGGAGCTGGAGGGCGGCTTTCGCCTGAATGCGTTCTGGGGCCAGGTGTTCAATGCGCCGTTGCTGTGGGCGGGGATCGGTGCCTATGTAATCGAGTTTTTCGTGTGGCTCGAAGCGCTGTCTCGTGCGCCGTTGAGCCTGTTGTTCCCGGCGGCGGCCCTGGCTTAGTTGCGGGGTGGTGCGTGGCCGGCAAGGTGATACTGGGCGAAACCGTCAGCCGCCGTCGTTGGCTGGGCACGCTGGTGATTACCTTGGGTGTGATGCTGGTAGCGATTGCTGGGAGTCAGGCATGAGTACACGAACGATGCATACCGGTTGGTTGCATGGGCGCCTCGGCACGGTGGTGCTGTGGGCCTTGCTGATCTGCACCGAGAGTGCCGGGCAGCTGTTTACCAAAGTTGCAGGGGACCAACTGGGGCAGATGGATTTCAACTGGCAGTGGTTGTCCGAGGTGGCGCGCAACCCGGGGATCCTGGCGGCGATTGCCTGCTACATCGGCGCGTTTTTCGTGTGGATGCTGATCCTGCGGCGCAGCAGCCTGTCCCTGGCGTTTCCGTTGAGTTCGCTGGTGTTTGTGGTGGTGTTGCTGGGGTCGTGGCTGGGGCTGGGGGAACACATCAGCCCGCTGCATTGGGTGGGCGTTGCGGTGATTATCGGCGGAATCGCGCTGCTGGCCGAGGGCGAGGAAAACTGAAACACGGACCCATGTGGGAGGGGGCTTGCTCCCACATATTGTCCGAAGTGATCAATCGAACGTGTAGCTGATCGCCGTCTGCACCTGGCCCTGGTTCACGTCGCCCGTCTCCTTGACGATGCTGCTGTTGGCCGCCGAACCCACCAGGTGGATCCAGCTGGCGCTGGTCAGCAGCGACCAGTGGGAGGCCAGGGGGAACTCGAAGCTCTGGGTCAGCGTGAGGTTCTGGAATCCGCCGCTGGCGTTGTAGGGGCGAATGCCGGAGGCCGCTGACTCATTAGCGTCTACCCCGAAATAGGTTTGAGTCTGGCGCGCATCGGCGAAATTCGCTGCCAGGCCGCTGCTGCCGATAATCCCGCCACCGAGTGGATAGCCCAGCTCGCCGCCGACCTTGCCCAGCGCGCCGCTCTGCGAATGCCCGCCGCCCACGGCCTGGCCCATCCGGGCGTACACGCGCCAGAAGTCGGCCGGCGCGTATTGGATGAAACCGCCCACTTCCGCCATGTCCGACACATTGCGCAGGCCTTGCAGCTCGCCGTTGGAGGTACGCCCCTGCCAGGTAGTTGGATATAGGGGCCGGCGGTAAAACCGTTGCTGTTCAGGGCGCTCCAGGTCAGGCCGTCATCGGTGCTCAGGCTGACAGGGCCCCAGTCCAGGTCCAGGNAGGGCACGGGGCGGGTTTCGTAGCGGCTGCCGGTCGGATCATGGGGTTGATAACTGAGGCCCGCGCCGACTTCACCGGTGATCGGGGCTGCCAGGGCGGTGTCGGCAATGCCCCACAGCCCGAGTAAACCGGCGAATGCAGCAGCAGTGAGTTTGAGCATGGAGCGGTTTCCTTATCTAGGCATGCGCGCATGAACGCGCGAAGGGCATCCCTTGCGCAAGCACTCATCTTGTTTGTAGCAAGCTACAAAAATTGTAGCTGCCGTGACTCCTGTCCCCGCGCGCACCCAGCCCGGCTGGGCTCCAGCCAGTTGGCACACTCCCTGCTCTACCCCTTGGGCAAGCGCACACAGCGCGCTCCTCAAGGTAAACGCAGATGATCCACTGGCATATCGTGTGTGACTTCGACGGGACCATTACCCCCCACCGATGTCATCGACAACGTCCTCCAACGCTTCGCCGGCCCCGAGTGGGAAACCATCGAACAGGAATGGCTGGATGGGCATATCGGTTCCCGCGAATGCCTGAGCCGTCAACTGGCGCTGATCAAGGCCACCCCAAGTGAACTGCTGGCGTATTTCGACAGTGTCGAGATCGACCCCGGACTTCCCCCGACTTCGTCGATCACGTGCTCGGCCTGGGCGCTTCCCTCGAAGTGGTCAGCGACGGCATCGAACAGGGTATTGCGCGGATCCTGTCGCGCAACTACGTGACCTTGCTGCCGATCCTCGCCAACCGCCTGCGCCAGGTCGACCAGAACAGCTGGCGCATCGACTTCCCGTATGCCAGCGATGCCTGCCGCGCCGCGTCCGGCAACTGCAAGTGCAAATCCACCCCGCGCAACAAGCGCGTGCTGGTGATCGGCGACGGCAAGTCGGACATGTGCGTGGCCTCCACCGCCGACTTCGTGTTTGCCAAAGGCAGCCTCGCCCAGTACTGCGCGGCCAACAACATCCCTCACGCGCGCTTCGACACCTTCGCCGAAGTGCCTGCGTTGCTGGCCCGCCTGCCTCAGGGCATCGCCGCCAACGCCACCAGCTTCAACACCTCTTCTGACAATCAGGAACTCTTCCACCATGTCTGATATCCGCATCGCCACCGCCGAAGACCAGATCCTTCTGGATAAAGAAGCCAAGTATTGTTCCTACGGCGACACCGTTCACTACATCGAGCCACCGCGTATTTTCAGCCGTTGCGAAGGCTCCTACGTGTGGGACACCGAAGACCAGGCCTACCTCGACCTGCAAATGTGGTACTCGGCCGTCAACTTCGGCTACGCCAACCCGCGCCTGAACAATGCGCTGAAACAGCAGATCGACACCCTGCCGCAAATCGCCAGCCAGTACCTGCACAAAGGCAAGATCGAGTTGTCGGAAATGATCGCGGTGGACGCCAAGAAGAAATTCGGCCTCGACGGTCGCGTGCACTTCAACGTCGGCGGTTCGCAGTCGATCGAAGACTCCCTGAAGGTGGTGCGTAACGCCACCAACGGCAAAAGCCTGATGTTCGCCTTCGAAGGCGGCTACCACGGCCGTACCCTCGGCGCCTCGTCGATCACCTCCAGCTACCGCTACCGTCGCCGCTACGGCCACTTCGGCGAGCGCGCGCAGTTCATCCCGTTCCCGTACCACTTCCGCGGGCCTAAAGGCATGACCAAGGAAGAGTACGGCAGCCACTGCGTGCAGCAATTCGCGCGCCTGTTCGAGACCGAATACAACGGCGTGTGGGACCCGAAAGTCGGGCAGAGTGAATACGCCGCGTTCTACGTCGAGCCGATCCAGGGCACCGGCGGCTACGTGATCCCGCCGATGAACTTCTATCGCGAACTCAAGCAGGTACTGGACCAGCACGGCATCCTGATGGTGTCCGACGAAATCCAGATGGGCTTCTACCGCACTGGCAAACTCTGGTCGATCGAGCACTTTGACGTACAACCGGACGTGATCGTCTTCGGCAAGGCGCTGACCAACGGCCTCAACCCACTGGGCGGCATCTGGGCCCCGTGAACGAGTTGATCAACCCGAAGATCTTCCCGCCAGGTTCGACCCACTCCACGTTCGCCTCCGAACCCATTGGGCACGGCGGTGGGCCTGGAAATGTTCAAGATGACCAACGAAGTCGACTACGGCGCGATGGTCATGGCCAAGGGCAAATTCTTCCTCGAAGGCCTGCAGGACCTGCAGAAACGTTTCCCGATCATCGGCGACGTCGACGGCCTGGGCCTGGCCCTGCGCTGCGAAATCTGCGGCCCGGACGGCTTCACGCCGGACAAGGCGACCCTGGACTACATGGTCGAAGAAGGCATGAAAGGCGACATGGTCGTCGATGGCCGCAAACTCGGCCTGATCCTCGACGTGGGCGGCTACTACAAAAACGTGATCACCCTGGCACCGTCCCTGGAAATCAGCTACCCGGAAATCGAACTGGGCCTGAAGCTGCTCGAGCAACTGCTGGTACGGGCGACCCAACGGTGAGCGCCGCCGGGATCGACCTCGGTGAAGGCAGCGCCGGTTTCGTTCTCGGTGAAGGTCCGGTCGGGATCCTGTTGATCCACGGCCTGACCGGCACTCCGACGGAATTGCGCCAGGTCGCCAAGGGCCTGGCCAAGGCGGGTAACTGCACGGTGTACGTGCCCACCCTGGCCGGGCACTGCGGTGACAACAGCGACCTGCAGGCCACCGGCTGGCTGGACTGGTACGAGGGCGTGCGCAAGACCTTCGTGCAGGTCAGGCAACGCCACGAGCAGGTGTTTGTCGGTGGCTTGTCCATGGGCGCGGTGATGTCGATGTACGTGGCCGCCGAGCACCCTGGGCAAGTTGCCGGGCTGTTGATGTATTCCACCACCCTCAAGTACGACGGCTGGAGCATCAACAAGCTGGCATTCCTCACGCCGTTGCTGATGAAAATTCCGTTCGGCGTGCACATCTGCCGCTTCGAAGAGAAGCCGCCCTACGGCATCAAGAACGAACGCCTGCGGGCAATCGTCGAGCGGCAGATGAAGGAAGGGCAGAGCAGCGAAGCAGGTTTGCTGACCATGGAAGGCATCACGGTGCGCGAATTGCACCGCATGAACGCCGTGGTCAGGAAACGCATGCCCAAGGTCAAGGTGCCGGCCCTGGTGCTGCACTCCCTCGAGGACGACATCACCAGCCGCTGGAACGCCGATTACGTGGAGCGTCACCTGGGCGGCCCGGTGACCAAGATCCTGCTGGACAACTGCTACCACATGATCACCGTCGACCTGCAATACCGCCGGGTGATCGAGTTGAGTGCCGACTTTGTCGAGCAGCACAGCGCGTTTGTGGACGCCGGCTTACTTTGTGGTGAGCGGGCTTGTTGTGTTGAGCTGGCCCCGCTTACCACAAGATGTCGCTCGCCAGCCATAACAAGGGAAACGATGTGATCACCACCCAAGCCTTCCCGACCATCCGGGCCCTCCAGCGTAGCGCCTGGAACGACTGTTTTCCCGGTGCCCTGGAAGACTGGGACTATTACGTCGCCGTGGAAAATGCCGCCATCGATGACTTCCAATGGCGCTACCTGGCGGTTTATGACAACGGAACGCTGGTGGCCGTGGCCGCCGCGTTCATCACCCATTATCGCCTCGACACCACGGTGTCGGGCGCTGGCAAGCGTTTGGCCGAACGTGTGGAGCGGCTGTGGCCGGGTGTTTTGCAATTGGGCCTGTATGCCATTGGCTCCCCGGTGGCCGAGCGTTGCGACGCCGGGGTGGCCAGTGGCGTACCCGAGTCGCGTCGCCCGTTGTTGCTCAAACACTTGCTGGAGGCCGCGCGACAGGATGCCGATGATTTCGGTATCGGCCTGCTGGCGGTCAAGGATGCACCCAGCCCAGGGACCCCCCATTGGCTCGACAGTTGCCGGGTGGCGGGTTTTCAACGGCATGCCGGGCTTGCCCACCGGGGTGTTGCCGCTGCCGTACGGCTCGGTGGACGCCTACCTCGGTTCGCTGGGCAAATCCACCGCAAGGACTTGCGCCGCAAGCTGCGTGCACCTGGACCGCGGGTGGAATGGCGAGACAATATCGACGACGTGCTGCCCGAGGTCATGGGCCTGTACGAAGCCACATTGAAGCGCGCCGAGTTGCAGTTCGAACGCCTGCCTGCCGGCTATTTCACCGGCGTGCTGGAACGTCTTGGCGATCGCGCCGTCTGTGTTCTTTACTGGGTCGACGAGCAGTTGGTGGCGTTCAACCTGCTGCTGCTGGACCAGCACCGGCTGGTGGACAAGTTTTTCGCCCATGACGTTGCGTTCAGCCGTGACTACAACCTGTACTTCCGCAGTTGGCTGACCAACGTCGACTACTGTATTCAACACAATATTGCGGTGTATGAGTGCGGCCAGGCCGGGTATGCCAGTAAGCTGCGCCTGGGTTGCGAGTTCCAGGGCAACAGTGTGTTTTTCCGCCACCGCAACCGGCTGGTCAACGGCCTGCTCACGCTTGTAAAACTGTTTATTCGACCGGATCGTTCCGACCCTGCCATGGCTGCTGCGATAAGCGAAACCTGATGATCACCAAGACCCGCCAGAAAGCCCGCCCCTTTGCCATTTCGCGCTGGAGCGTCCAGCGCAAGCTGGTGCTGGCGTTCTGGCTGGTCAGCGTGATTCCCACCATGATCGCGGCGGAGCTGGCGGCGACCACGCTGTCGCAGATTTTCGACAGCAACGTGCGCATCTGGCTGCAGGAATCGACCAAGATCGTCAAGGACGAGATCGGCGACATCCTTCACGACAACGCGCGCATGGCCAAGCTGTTCCTGCGCTACACCAGCCCGCCCTCGAGCCGGCAGGCGGCCAAGCATGACCGGCTGACCGCGGACATCGCCGATGCCACCGACATCGACGTGGTGGCGCTGATCCGCACCAGCGATCAAAAGGTGGTGTTCAGCACGGCCTCCGATGACATCGTCAAACAGATCAGCCTGACCAGCAACGCGGTGCTGCAGACCGTGCAAGTGGCGGGGGTGAGTACCGGGATTGTGGTCTCGACCTTCGAAACCAGCCAGGACGGCGTCGACTACCGCCTGTTGGTGGCGACCTACCTGGACAGCAGCTTTCTCACCAGCGTGGCCGATGTGCATTCCCTCGACCTGCGCCTGTACCTGGCCAACCCCGAGGGGTTCTCGGAGATATTTTCGACCCAGCGCTTCGTGGATCACCCTTCACGCATTACCGAAAAGTGTCGAGACCGCGATGCGCAGTACCAAGCACGCCCAGCGAGCAGTTCACCAACAGCTACAGGCGGGTTGTACTGGCCGATTTTCAACGACGCCGGTGACCTTCAAGGCGTGATTTTCAGCGGCCTGCTGCGCCATACCAGCCTGGTGGGGCTGGTGAACCAGAGCAATCTGTTCGTGCTGTATTTTCCTGCTCAGCTCGGCGCTCGTCCCTGGCGGCGGGGGTGCTGGTGTCACGGCGCCTGACCAAGCCGTTGCGGGACTTGTCCGAAGGTGTGGGTGCGGTGATCTCAGGCAACTACACGCACCGCGTGCTGGTCAGTGGCGGCGACGAACTGGCGCAATTGAGCAGCACCTTCAACCATATGACCGAGCGCCTGG
>Ga0065696_1000316_pt1 | contig 13073 bp, 15 predicted proteins | sample SwiRhiMetagenome_FD_59085 | JGI IMG/M metagenome (GOLD analysis project Ga0065696, IMG submission 59085) | Bulk soil microbial communities from switchgrass field near East Lansing, Michigan, USA - East Lansing bulk soil v2 (version 2) | ecosystem: Environmental > Terrestrial > Soil >...
GCCTGGACATCAACCCGTTCCTGCCGATGGGCATCGACCTGCCGGAGTCGCGTTTCCTCGACGCATTCCTGCTGTACTGCGCGTTGAACGACAGCCCGCTGTTCGCCGACAACGAGTGCGGCAACGCCACGTCCAACTTCCTCAGCGTGGTCAAGGAAGGCCGGCGCCCGGGCCTGCAATTGCAGCGCAGGGGCCAGGCCGTGGACATGAAGGAATGGGCCACCGAGCTGCTGGAGAAGATTGCCCCGTTGGCTGCGCTGCTGGATGAAAGCCACGGCATCACCGAACACAGCCAGGCACTGGACGCCCAACTGGCCAAGGTCAAGGACCCGTCCCTGACCCCTTCGGCGCAGGTACTGGCGGCGATGGCCGAGCGCAAAGAGAGTTTCGCGCAGTTCTCCCTGCATCAGAGCGAGGTGCACGCCGAGTACTTCCGCCGCGAGCCGTTGCCGGCTGAAGAGCAGGCACGCTTTGAAGAGCTGGCGCGCACGTCGCTGGCGCAGCAGGCGGAACTGGAGCAGAACGAAGTGGGCGATTTTGATGTGTTTGTCGGCTCGTACCAGGCGAGCATTCTGGCGATCAGTAACTAAGACCGAACTCGGTCCATGGTGGGAGGGGGCAAGCCCCCTCCCACATTTGCCCTCATCAAGCTCAAGATTCGCTTCAACCTTTCGCCCATAAGCTAATTCGAAAATGTTATTTATTTTCGGATTCTTAGATCATTTAGTCTCCTCACACGCCGATCCTCGGCCGCCTGATTGAGGAGCTTCCCCTTGAAACTGTTAACCCCTCTGCGCCTCCTGGCCGCGTTGTCCCTGGCCGGTGCCAGCCTGTTTGCCCAGGCGGCGGATGTAACCATCGCTTACCAGACCACCGTAGACCCGGCCAAAGTTGCCCAGGCCGACGGCGCGTACGAAAAAGCCACTAACGCCAGGATCGACTGGCGCAAATTCGACAATGGTGCCGACATCATCGCCGCCATCGCCTCCGGCGACGTGCAGATCGGCTACCTCGGTTCCAGCCCGCTGACCGCTGCGATCACCCGCAAGGTGCCGGTGGAAACCTTCCTGGTTGCCACCCAGATCGGCGGTGCCGAAGCCCTGGTGGCGCGCAATGGTTCCGGGATCGAACAGTCCTCAGGACCTGATCGGCAAGAAAGTCGCCGTACCCTTCGTTTCCACCGGCCACTACAGCCTGTTGGCCGCGCTGAAGCACTGGAACATCGACCCATCGAAAGTGACCATCCTCAACCTCGCACCGCCAGCGATCATCGCGGCCTGGAAGCGCGGTGACATCGACGCCACTTACGTATGGGACCCGGCCCTGGGCGTGGCCAAGGAAAACGGCAAGGTGCTGATCACCTCCGGCGAGCTGGCCAAGTTCGGCGCGCCGACCTTCGATGCCTGGATCGTGCGCAAGGACTTCGCGCAGAAGCACCCGGAAATCGTCACCGCCTTCGCCAAGGTCACCCTGGATGCCTACGCCGCCTACCGCAAAGACCCACAAGCCTGGCTCGCCGACACAGGCAACGTCGACAAAACTGGTGAAAACTCTCCGGCGCCAAAGGCCAGCGACATCCCGCTGCTGCTGCAAAGGCAAACGTCTACCCGCTGGCCGCTGANCAGGTGACCCTGCTGGGCGCACCGACCACCAAGGCCGTGACCGATACCGCTGCGTTCCTCAAGGAACAAGGCAAGGTCGACGCCGTGCTGCCGGACTACGCCCCTTACGTCAGCGCCAAGTTCATCACTAACTGATTCAAGGAGTTCATCGCGATGGCCTTGCTACAACTGGAGCGCATCAGCGCACAGTACCCAGGCGCCACAGAACCGGTACTGTCCGACATTTCACTCGACCTGGGGCCCCAGCAATTGCTGGTAGCCCTCGGCCCGTCCGGCAGTGGCAAGACTTCGCTGTTGAACCTGATTGCCGGCTTTGTCGAACCGTCCGCCGGGCGCATCACCCTCGATGGCGTGCCGGTCAAAGGCCCCAGTGCCGAACGCGGCGTGGTGTTCCAGGACGACGCCCTGCTGCCCTGGCAGGACGTGCTGGCCAATGTCGGTTTCGGCCTGGAACTGGCCGGCGTGCCCAAGGCGCAGCGCGAAGTGCGCGCCCGGGAAATGCTCGCGCTGGTGGACCTCGCCGGCTTCGACAATCGCCGCATCTGGCAACTCTCCGGCGGCCAGAAGCAACGCGTCGGCCTGGCCCGCGCCCTGGCCGCCGACCCGCGCGTGCTGCTGATGGACGAACCCTTCGGCGCCCTCGATGCCTTCACCCGCGAACAAATGCAGGAACTGTTGCTGCAAGTCTGGCGACGCACGGCCAAGCCGGTGTTCCTGATTACCCATGACATCGAAGAAGCGGTGTTCCTCGCCACCGACCTGATCCTGTTGGCGCCCAATCCGGGCCAGATCGTCGAACGCCTGCACCTGGACTTCGGCCAGCGCTACGCCGCCGGTGAGTCGGCGCGGGCGATCAAGTCCGACCCGCGCTTTATCGAAACCCGCGAACACGTGCTGGGCAAAGTGTTCTCGCAACGGCAGGTGTCCGCATGAGCAGCTACGAACTCCCCGCCACCGCTGCCAAGCCGGTGGCACACACCGTTATCCCGGTGCGGCGCAGCCTGAGCACACGCTGGATCAGCCTGTCGACCCTGGTCGCCTTGCTGGCCCTCTGGTGGGCTGTCACCGCCACCGGCCTGATCGAACCGTTGTTCCTGCCACCGCCCTCGGCCGTGCTGCAAAAAGGCTGGCTGCTGGCGACCACGGGCTATATGGATTCCACCTTGTGGCAGCACCTGGGCGCGAGCCTCAGCCGGATCGGCCTGGGCCTGGGCTTCGCGGTGCTGACCGCCGTGCCGATAGGCATTGCCATCGGCGCCAACCGCATCGCCCGCGGCATTCTCGACCCGCTGATCGAGTTTTACCGGCCGATTCCGCCCCTGGCTTACCTGCCGTTGATCGTGATCTGGTGCGGTATCGGCGAGCTGTCCAAGGTGCTGCTGATTTACCTGGCGATCTTTGCGCCGATTGCCATCGCCACCGCGACCGGCGTACGCACCGTCGACCCGGCCAAGCTGCGGGCGGCGCAGTCCCTGGGCGCCACCCGTGCCCAACTGATTCGCCATGTGATCCTGCCGAGCGCCCTGCCCGACATCCTCACCGGGGTGCGCATCGGCCTGGGGTGTGGGCTGGTCGACCCTGGTCGCCGCCGAACTGATCGCGGCCACCAGCGGCCTGGGTTTCATGGTGCAGTCGGCGGCGCAGTTCCTGGTGACCGATGTGGTGGTGCTGGGGATCCTGGTAATCGCCCTGATCGCCTTTGTCATGGAAATGGGCCTGCGCGCCCTGCAGCGTAAGTTAGTGCCTTGGCATGGCCAGGCACATTGAATGAGAACAGCATGAGCAGCCTGACCGTTACCCCCTTGAGTACCGCCCTGGGCGCCCAGATCAGTGGCGTCGATATTACCCGGCCGCTGAGCACCGAACATCGCGATGCCATCGAACAGGCGTTGCTCAGCCATTCGGTGCTGTTCTTCCGTGGCCAGCCGATCACCCCGCAGCAACAGGCGCGGTTCGCGGCGAACTTCGGTGACCTGCACATCCATCCGATCTACCCCAACGTGCCGGAACAGCCCGAAGTGCTGATCCTCGACACCGCCGTCACCGACGTACGCGACAACGCCGTATGGCACACCGGATGTGACCTTCCCTGCCCACCCCGGCCCTCGGCGCGGTGCTGAGTGCCAAGCTGCTGCCGGCGTACGGCGGCGATACGCTGTGGGCCAGTGGCATCGCGGCGTACGAGGCGCTGTCCGAGCCGTTGAAGCGGTTGCTCGATGGGCTGACGGCTACCCACGACTTCACCAAATCCTTCCCGCTGGAACGCTTTGGCAACAGCACCGAAGACCTGGCGCGCTGGGAAGAAACCCGCAGGAAAAACCCACCACTGTCACACCCGGTCGTACGTACGCATCCGGTGAGCGGGCGTAAGTCGCTGTTTGTCAGTGATGGGTTTACCACCAGGATCAATGAACTGGAACCGGCGGAAAGCGAGGCGATCCTCAAGCTGCTGTTCGCCCACGCGACACGCCCGGAATTCACCCTCCGCTGGCGCTGGCAGGAGAACGACGTGGCGTTCTGGGATAACCGCGTGACCCAGCATTACGCGGTGGATGACTACCGGCCGCAACGGCGGGTGATGCATCGGGCGACGATTCTTGGGGATGTGCCGTTCTAAACCACACTGCAAATCAAATGTGGGAGGGGCTTGCCCCCTCCCACATTGACCCGGCGCTATCAGGTTATTCCGCGCTGGATGGCTTTTCCCACAAGTTGATTCCGCCTTCCTGCGCAAACCGATCGATCTCCGCCAGTTCTTCCGCACTGAAGCTCAAGTTCTTCAACGCTCCGACGTTCTCGATGATCTGCTCCGGCCGGCTCGCGCCAATCAACGCGCTGGTCACCCGTGGGTCGCGCAAGGTCCAGGCGAGCGCCAATTGCGCCAGGCTCTGACCACGGCGCTGGGCGATTTCGTTCAGCGCACGTACGTGGGCAAGGTTGGCTTCAGACAGGTGCTTGGCCTGCAAAGAACCACCCCCCGGACGGTTGACCCGGGCGTCGGCCGGTACGCCATTGAGGTACTTGTCGGTGAGCAAACCCTGGGCAAGTGGCGTGAAGGCAATCACTCCGGCGCCGAGTTCTTCGGTGGTGTCCAGCAGGTCTTTTTCCACCCAGCGGTTGAGCAGGTTGTAGGCCGGTTGGTGGATCAGCAGCGGCACCTTCCACTCTTTGAGCAGCGCGGCGATTTCGCGGGTTTTCACCCCGGAGTAAGACGAGATACCGATGTACAACGCCTTGCCCTGTTGCACCGCGGTGGCGAGGGCGCTGGCGGTTTCTTCCAGGGGCGTGTCGGCATCAAACCGGTGGGAATAGAAAATATCCACATAGTCGACGCCCAGGCGTTGCAGGCTCTGGTCCAGGCTGGCCAGCACGTATTTACGCGAGCCGCCGCCCTGGCCGTAGGGGCCCGGCCACATGTCCCAGCCGGCCTTGCTGGAGATGATCAATTCGTCGCGGTAGTGCTTGAAGTCTTCGCGCAGCAAACGACCGAAGTTGATCTCGGCGCTGCCGTAGGGTGGGCCGTAGTTGTTGGCCAGGTCGAAGTGGTTGATGCCCAGGTCGAACGCGGTGCGCAGCAGGGCGCGCTGGGTGTCGATCGGGGTGCTGTCGCCAAAGTTGTGCCACAGCCCCAGGGACAGTGCCGGCAGCACCAGTCCACTGCGGCCTACGCGGCGATACGGGATAGATTCATAGCGGTTTTCGGCAGCAATGTAAGTCATCGAATCCTCTCTTGGACGTAGGCAAATAAGGCCTGGGNATAACGATATTCCCAGGCCTTTTAACCAGCTGAATCGCTTAAGTCTGCCCTTCCGTTTTACAGCAATTTCCTACCAGAGTGGAACGACATAGCTGACATAGAAGCGGTTTTCATCCTGCACGGTGGCACCGGTGATGTCCGGACCTGGCATGGGCGTTTTTCCACGTGACGCCAAGGCCTTTGAGGGTACCGGTCGGCACTTGATACGCCAACCGCCACGTTTCGCTCCCATTCGCTGGTGGTGCCCTGGGCGGTGCGGATGTCATCGCCGTGGGCGTAGGCGGCGGAGAAGGTCAGGCCGTTGAGGCCGAGTTTGCCGAAATCATATTTGTACTGCGCCAGCCAGGTGCGTTCGCCGGCATGCTGGAATTTGTTCAACTGCATGTTGGTCAGCGCCGGGGTATCGGCACCCGAGCCTGGGCCTTGGCGAGCGTCACCGCTGTTAAGGCCGGAGTCGAGGTACGGGAAGTCGCTGTCGCCGCTGTTTTTCTGGATGCCCAGGGCCGACGGTATGGCCGTCCAGGCTGTAGCTTTCCAGCAGGCTGACGGTGGACTGGTTTGATGCGGCCCTTGTTCACGCCATCGCCATACAGGCCCGCTGACGGCAAAGTCCTTGTCGCCGTCGGCGTTGCCGCCCACACCCAGGCTGCGGAACACGCGCACGTCGGTATCGACCGCACCGACCGACAAGGCGTCATGGCGCTTGGCAACCGAGGTAAAAACTGCTGGTAGTAATCCTCAAGGTTGGAGTACCACAGGCTGACGGTGGTGTTCTGTATGCCGGTGTAGTCCGCAACCGCCGAACAGGAAGCGGTCGCTCTCTTTGGTCCCGCCCGCGGTGATCATGCCCTGGTCGCCGGTTTCGTTGCGGATCTTGGTCTTGAAGATATCGCCGCCGGTGAAGGTTGAAGTCGCTGAGGTCCTTGGACACCAGTTGCAACACCGGTATTGGTCTGCTGGTACAGGCGCCCGTCGGTGTTGGCGAGTATCGGGTTGTTGCCGTAGAGCGTGCCGACGCGCAGTTCATCCTTGGCGAAACGCATCTTGAACGTCGGGCTCAACACGCCGAACTGGTCGGCGGACTTGCCATTGTCCAGTGGGAACATGCTGCCGGGGTAGCGGCCCTGGTGATCCTTGTCGTTGAGGTCGCCGCCGGAATCCAGTTTCAAGCCGTAGAACGCCTGCAGATCGAGGCCGAAGCCCACCGGCCCCTCGGTGTAGCCGGACTTGAAGTTGAACTCGAACCCCTGGCCCCAATCCCGAATGCTATGGGCCTTGGCATTGCTGCCCACCACGTCCCGTCCCTGCTGGTTGAGATAGCGGTTGAGCAGGGTCACGTCGGCGTGGCTGTCATCGATAAAATCGGCGTGGGCGGACAGCATAAAGCTCGCCATGGCGGCACCCACCATAGGGCTTATCAACGTCTTCATTGTTACCGGTCTCCGTCACTGTTCTGAAATGAAAGCGTCAAACGCTTCACACAATTACGCAGTGACCAGATGACAGTTACGCGTCAAAACCCGATGCAGACGGATGAAATTAAATTTATGAAAGCCTTTAACTACGCGGGTTAGCGGGCGTTTTCGAAGATTTCCGCGAGCCAGTCGACGAACACACGCACCCTCGGCGACATGTGTCGGTTCTGTGGATAAAGCACCGACACCGGCATCAAGGGCGGCGGTGTTTCCTGCAGAATTTCGCGCATCACGCCCTGCTCGATCAGATCGGCCATGCGGTAATGCGGGCATTGGATAATCCCCAACCCAGCCACCGCACTGGCGGAGTAAATCTCCGCGCCGAACACCGACAGCGCACCGTCGATACTCACTTCCTGCAACTCGCCATCGACCATAAACTCGAACGGAAACAGCTTGGCCGTGGTGCGTGAAACGTAGTTAACCGCGCGGTGTTTACTTAACTCGGCCAGGCTCTTGGGTTCGCCGTATTTGCGCAGGTAGGCAGGGCTCGCGCACGTCACCTGGCGCAGGTTGGCGACGCGCCGACCAATCAACGCGGAATCCCCCAGGGTGCCCGCACGCAATACGCAATCCACGCCCTCGGCGATCAGGTCGACAAAGCGGTCCGCCTCACTGATGGACAGCTCGATATCCGGGTATCGCGCCATGAATTGCGGCAGCGCCGGCACCACAAAATACTTGGCCAGCGTGCCGTGCAGGTCCACGCGCAAACGCCCCTTGGGCGCCACGCTGCGGAACGCCAACTCGGCTTCTTCCAGCTCCGCGAGTAGCTGCACGCAGCGTTGGTAGTACGCCTCGCCATCCAGGGTCGGGCGCACACGCCGAGTGCTGCGTTCCAGCAGGCGCGTACCCAGCCAGGCTTCAAATTGATTGAGGGTGTGAGTCAGGGTCGCACGGGGCAGGTTCAAGTCATCAGCCGCCAGCGTGAAGCTGGAACGCTCGTAAATACGCACAAAGACCTTCATGGCTTTGACTTGATCCACGCTGTACTCCTACACCCTTATTGTTGGCGATTATTGAACAGTCAAGGCAACTCTGGCGCATTTATCGGCCAGGGTAAACATGTGAATCTGCTTCCAGACCCCCGTTCAAGGAACCCAGATCATGACGACTCAAGTGGCAATCATCACCGGCGCTTCCCGTGGTATTGGTGCCGTCATCGCCAAACAACTCGCCGCCGACGGTTACGCCGTGGCCATCAACTACGCCAGCAGCGCCGCCGAGGCGTCGAAGCTGGTGGTGGAACTGCGCCAGGCGGGCCATAAGGCCATAGCGATCCACGGCGACGTCGCCAAACCCGCCGACATCAAGCGCCTGTTCGACGAAACCGAGGCGCAATTGGGCAAGGTCGATGTGCTGATCAACAACGCCGGCATTCTCAAGACGCTGCCCCTGGCCCAGCACAGCGACGAACTCTACGACCAGAACTTCGATATCCACACCCGTGGCACGTTCAACGCCCTGCGTGAAGCCGACACCCGCTTGAACGACGGTGGGCGCATCGTCAATTTTTCCAGCAGCACCGTCGGCCTCAACCTCCCCGGCTACGCGGTGTACATCGCCAGCAAGGCGGCAGTGGAGTCCCTGACCCAGGTGTTTGCCAAAGAGATGCGCGGGCGGCGCATTACCGTCAACGCCGTGGCGCCAGGCCCGGTCGCCACCGAGTTGTTCCAGCACGGCAAGAGCGAAGAGCAGATCCAGGGCATGGCCAAAATGCCGCCGCTGGAACGCCTTGGACAACCGGAAGACATCGCCCGCGTGGTGGCGTTTCTGGTGAGCCCGGCCGGTGGCTGGATCAATGGGCAAATCCTGCGCGCCAACGGCGGGCTCGTTTAAACCACCCACCAAAAATAGGGAGTCGTGCTCATGAACTCACTCGACCGTACTAATCACACTCGCAGTCAATCCAAGTGGATGTTCAACCTGATAACAGCCATCGCGGCGACCACTGCCGCCGTGGCGGCAGGTACCAGCGGGATGCTGACCTTGCCCGTCTGGGCGATGTTTGTCGGCTGGGTCGCCTTCTTCAGTCGCGGCCTGACCCTGCGCGACGGCCTGGCCAACCTCGGCTGCGTATTGCTTGGGATTGTGTTCGGCATGTTGGCGGCCAGGAGCATCGCTGTCTTGGCTCCGATTCTCGGCGTATGGGCATTACCTGCCGTCGTGTTTGTCGTGGCCATGGTCGTGGTTTCCCTGAGGGCCGTACCGGTGATGAACAACCTCGTCAGCTACTTTCTCGGTCTGATCACCTACTTCGCCTCGCACCTCGAGCCATCGTTGGAAACCTTCGCCGAACTGGGCGGTGCCAGCAGCCTCGGGGCCCTCGCCGGCTGGTTCTCCCACGCCGTGCAGCAACGTTTCCACCGCCACGCCTAAGCCCACTTCCGACGAGGTCACCCCCATGAAATCGATCATCCTGATTACCGGTGCGTCCAGCGGTTTTGGCGCGCTCACCGCCCGCGCCTTGGCCGACGCCGGCCATACGGTCTACGCCAGCATGCGCGAAACCCTGGGGCGCAATGCGCCGCAGGTGGCCGAAGTGCAGCGCTATGCCCACACGCATCAGGTGGACTTGCGCAGTGTCGAGCTGGACGTGGCCTACAGCGATTCAGTGGAGGCCGGCGTTGCCAGGATTGTCGCGGACTGCGGACGCCTGGATGTGATCATCCACAACGCCGGACACATGTCGTTCGGCCCGGCCGAAGCCTTCACGCCGGAGCAATTCGCCCAGTTGTATGACATCAACGTATTGAGCACCCAGCGGGTCAACCGCGCCGCACTGCCGTATTTACGCAAGCAGGGCAAAGGCCTGGTGATGTGGGTGTCGTCCAGCAGCGCTCGTGGTGGAACACCGCCGTTTCTGGCGCCGTAATTCGCGGCCAAGGCGGCGATGGACTCCTTGGCGGTGTCCTACGCCAGTGAGCTGACCCGCTGGGGCATCGAGACCTCGATCATCGTGCCCGGCGCATTCACCAAGGGCACCAACCACTTCGTCCACTCCGGCAAGCCCGCCGACCAGGCGCGGGTGAGTGAGTATGAAGACGGCCCTTATGCCGGTGTGGCGCAAGCTGCCCTGCACGGCCTGGCGGCGCTGGAGCCCGCGGATGCTGATGTGGCTGAAGTCGCCCAGGCCATCGTCGAGATCGTCGACTTGCCCTTCGGCACACGCCCTTTGCGTCGGCATATCGACCCGTCCGAAGACGGCTGCGAAATCGTCAACGGTGTGGCCGACCGGGTACGTGCCGAGTTGTTCTGGAAAGTCGGTCTGCAGGACCTGCTAAAGCCGGTCAACCACTGAAAACACGGAGGCTCGCCATGACCTTGTTGATCCCCGCACTCGCCCCGCTTTACCGCTTCGCCGAACCCCTGGCCTACACGCTGCTGCGCGCAGGCTTTGGGGTNATCATGGTCACCCACGGGCTGCCCAAATTGCTGGGCAACGCCCATGGTTCGATGGCAGACCCGATGGCGGCCTCCATCAATCTGATCCAGAACCGCCTGCACTTGCCGCAGGCGGAGCTGATCGGCCTGCTGGTGGCCTTGCTGGAAGCGGTCGGTGGATTGCTGTTGATCCTCGGCCTGGGCACACGGCTGGTCGCGGCCATGCTGACCGTGCAGATGTTGACCATTGCTTACTTGCTGGGGCCGACGTGGCCGTGGATCGACCGAGGCATCGAGTACCCGGTGCTGATGGCGCTGCTATCGTTGTACCTGGTGTTTCGCGGTGCAGGCCGCTATTCCCTGGACAACGCGCTGGGCAAGGAGCTCTGAACATGCACACCACCCTGGTGATCACCGCGGGCTTGATGCTGCTGGCCCTGATGCTGTTGATCGGGCAGAAGCTTGGCGTCAGCCGGAATATTCTGGCCTACAGCTTTGTGGCGATCTGGTTGGGGGTGGCGGTGATCAATGGCGCCGTGGGGGTGGTCACTGCCGGCCAACCCCTGGTGTCGGAGCTGGTGATCGGCAGTGGCGTGTTTGGCGTGCCCTTGGTGTCACTGGCCCTGTACCTCAGGGCCTGAGCCTCAACGCACCAAGTGCAGGAACTGCAGGTGCCGCTCGTACTGGTCGAGGATGTCGTTGATGATCTGCTCCTTGGTGTAGCCCACCAAGTCGTAGTCCTGGCTGCCCTCGCTCAAGTGCACTTCCGCCCGGTAGTAGCGGCGATTGTTGAGCTGCTTGGAACCCATGCCGCCGCGTGCAAATGAGGGCGTGAAATAGCCGCGCATCTGCACCTGGTACACGAACGGATGCTCTTCGCCGTGGCCGATTTCCAGGCTGACGCTGTCGTTGGACGGGTCCGGCTGGGTGACGACGTTGAGGCCTTTTTCGACAAACACCGCCGTCACTTCTTCGATCGCCGGACGCACCGTGGCCTCAAGGAAACGGTACACCTCGTCCCGCGACGGGAAATGCACGGCCTGGCTCAAACGCTGGCGCCAACCGCCGGTGCCCTTGCGGGAGCCCGACACCGGCGCCAACGAATGCAACTGCGCAATCTGCTTTTGCGACTCGAGGTAGAAGGCCTTGTGCAGCCCCCACATCATCAGCAACAGGATCAGCGAGAACGGCAGCGAGGTCAGCACCACCGCCGATTTCAGCGAATCGATGCTGCCGGCAAACAGCAAGGCACTGGTGACCAGCGCGGTCATCGCGCCCCAGAACACCCGCAGCCATTTCGGCCCGTCTTCGTCGGCGTTGCCGCCCTTGGACGACAGGGTCGAGAGCACCACGGTGCCNGAGTCGGCNGANGTGACGAAGAACACGAAGCTGATAAACACCGTGACCGCGATNACGGTNTTGCTCCACGGGTAGGTTTCCAGCAGCAGGTAGAGGCTCATCGACGGATCATCGATGGCCGACTGGCCGAGGGCGGCCATCCCGTGGTTGAGCACCTGGTCGATGGCGCTGTTGCCGAAAATCGACATCCACGCCAGGGTGAAGCCCAGCGGGATCAGCAGCACGCCGAACACGAATTCGCGGATGGTCCGGCCACGGGAAATGCGCGCGATAAACAGGCCTACGAATGGCGACCATGCAATCCACCAGGCCCAGTAGAACACCGTCCAGCCGCCGAGCCAGTCGCTCGGTTTGTCGTAGGCGTACACATCGAAACTCTTGGTCGGCAACGCGCCCAGGTAATCACCGATGTTCTGGATCAGGGTGTTGAGCAAGTGCTGGGTCGGCCCGGCGAACAACACGAACAGCAGCAGCGCGCAGGCCAGCAGCATGTTGATGTCGGACATCACCCGCACGCCCTTGTCGACGCCGGCCACGGCGACCAGGATCGCCGCGCCCATCATCAGGGTGATCAGGCCGACCTGGATCCACTGGGTGTGGGCAACGCCGAACAGGTAGTCGAGGCCGGAATTGAGGTGCAGCACGCCGAAGCCCATGTCGGCACCCAGGCCGAACACCGTGGCAATGATGCCGAAGCCATCCACCGCATAGCCGATAGGGCCGTTGATGCGCTTGCCGATCAGCGGGTACAGCGCCGAGCGCAACGCCAGCGGCAGGTTATGCCGGTAGGCGAAATACGCCAGCGCCATGCCGACAAACGCAAACACGCCCCAGCCGTGCAGGCCCCAGTGCAGGAACAGCACCTGCATGGCCTGGCGCGCGGCGTCGGCATTCATGGCCTCGCCCTGGGGCGGTTGCACCAGGTGCGTCAGCGGCTCGGACACGCAGAAGAAGAACAACGTGATGCTGATCCCGGCGGCAAACAGCATGCCGGCCCAGGACAGGTAACTGAATTCGGGCTCGTCGTGGTCGGCACCGAGTTTTATCTTGCCGTAGCCCGATAGCGCGGTGACCACCACGAAGACCAGATACAGGGTCATCGCCAGCATGTAGTACCAGCCGACCGTGTTGGCCGCCCAGTTTTGCGCCGCCAGCANCCAGGCACCGGCCTGTTGCGGGATAGCGATGACCGTGATGCCGAACAGCAGGATGGCTGTGGCGGCAAAGTAGAAAACGGGCGCATTCATGCGCACCAGACCGCTGGGTGGGGTGGACGATGCACTCATGAGTGATGCCCCCCCGAGGTGTGAAATGTGGCTGTATATAACGGACTCAGCAAAGGTAAGCCTCCTGTTGTGAGCGGGCAGCGAACCACCGGTTTAACTGAACGAGCGTTCAAGTTAAACATGAATGGGCGGTCTGGGACTAATTTCGGGGCTGAGTGGTAGACAATTCCTACACTAGCTCAGGGATTGG
>Ga0065696_1000124_pt1 | contig 12989 bp, 13 predicted proteins | sample SwiRhiMetagenome_FD_59085 | JGI IMG/M metagenome (GOLD analysis project Ga0065696, IMG submission 59085) | Bulk soil microbial communities from switchgrass field near East Lansing, Michigan, USA - East Lansing bulk soil v2 (version 2) | ecosystem: Environmental > Terrestrial > Soil >...
GTCGAGCACCGCTTGGGCGCCGTGTTGCATTGCCTGCAGGCCTGCGGTGCCGGCGCGATAGAGCACACAGGTGTCGGCCAGCTCGGTCATGATCGCGAGCAAGGCGTCCAGGCGCGCGTTCTGTTCACCGACGTTCTGGCGGCGGCTCTGGCGCAGTTGCGGCAGACCGCGTTGGGTCACGGCGGGGAAGCCCAATTGCGCTTCTTCACGGGCACCGCGTGCGCCGTAGCGTTGCGCGACCTGGGCACCGTGGCTCATCGACTGGGGCGCGTAACGGTCGTTGAGCAGGGCCAGTCTGGCGGCGTTCAGCGTTATGGCTCGCGGTTCCAGGGCAGCCGCTGCGGTCAGCAGGCCGAGGGCCCAGATCGCGCCGCGATGAGTGTTCACGCCGTGGGTGGTGACGAGCATCGCCTGCTCACCTTCGCGCCCGATACGGCCGAGGGCTTCGCGCAGCGGCAAGCCGACTTCACCGAATTCAAGCGCCGCCTCGGCCATCGCCTTGAACATCGGCCACAGCGACAGCGCCGAAGCGTGCATCAGCCCCAGGTGCAGATCACTGTGGGCGCCGTTGCCGCGGCGATCCACCAGGGCGGGCTTGGGCGACAGGTCGGCTTCATCGATCAGCGCATCGACGGCCATATCCGCCAGGCGATCCGCGAGGCTGAGTTCGTGCAGTTTAAGGGCGCGCATTTACCAGCTCCTGAATTTGGCGGGCGGGTTGTACAGGCCACCGGACCACTCCACCAGGTCGGCCACGCTCTTGGCGGCCAACAACTCGCGGGTGGCGTCGGTGCGGCGGATGCCCAAATCTTCGGGCAAGGCGATCAGGCCTTCGCGGCGCATGCGCGCGGTGTCCTTGGGGTTGTGGCGCATGCCGATGGCGGTCACCCCGGCGACGGCGGCGATCATCGCCTGGCGCTCTTCCAGGGACCGCGCCTTGTACAGGTAGGCGATGCCTTCTTCGGTGAGCAGGTGGGTGACGTCGTCGCCGTAGATCATGATCGGCGCCAGGGGCATGCCGCTTTTGCGCGCCACTTCCACGGCGTCGAGGGTGTCGACGAAGGTGGGCTTGCCGCCTTCCTGGAAGGTCTCGACCATCTGCACCACGAGCTTTTTGCCGCGTTCCAGCAGCGCTTCCGGCGCGTCGCCGTGGCGCATATCCAGCCATGCCGGCGTACCGTGACGACGACCGCGCGGGTCCGTGGGCCCCATGTTCCGGCGCCCCACCGAAACCGGCAAGGCGGCCACGGGTCACGGTGCTGGAATGACCGTCGCCGTCGACTTGCAGGGTAGCGCCGATAAACAGGTCCACCGCGTATTGGCCGGCCAGCTGGCAGAACATCCGGTTGGAGCGCATCGAACCGTCGCGGCCGGTGAAGAACACATCCGGGCGCGCGGCGATGTAGTTCTCCATGCCCAGTTCGGTGCCAAAGCAATGCACGCTTTCCACCCAGCCGCTTTCGATGGCCGGGATCAGCGTCGGGTGCGGGTTGAGGGTCCAGTTGCGGCAGATCTTGCCCTTCAGGCCGAGGGATTCACCGTAGGTGGGCAGGATCAATTCGATGGCAGCGGTGTTGAAGCCGATGCCATGGTTGAGGGACTGCACATTGTGTTTTTCGTAGATGCCGCGGATCGCCATCATCGCCATCAACACATGCACCGGCTTGATATGGCGCGGGTCGCGGGTGAACAGCGGCTCGATGTAGAACGGCTTGTCGGCCACCACCACAAAATCCACCCAACTGGCGGGGATGTCGACGCGGGGCAAATCGCTGACGTCATCCACCAACTGGTTGACCTGCACGATCACGATGCCATCGCTGAACGCGGCGGGTTCGATCAGCGCCGGAGTATCTTCGGTGCTGGCGCCGGTGTAGATATTTCCGGCACGGTCGGCCATGAAACCGGCGGACAGTACAACGTTGGGGATCAGGTCCACCACCAGCCGTGCATAGAGCTCGATGTAAGTGTGGATAGCACCGATTTCCAGCAGGCCGTCTTCGAGCAGTTGGCTGATGCGCAGGGATTGGGTGCCGGCGAAGGAAAAGTCCAGCTTGCGCGCGATGCCCTTTTCAAACAGATCCAGGTGCTCGGACCGCCCGACGCTGGGCATGATCATGTGCAAATCGTGGAGCTTGGCCGGGTCGGCCTTGGCCAGGGAGCGCGAGAGGAAGTCGGCCTGCTTCTGGTTGTTGCCTTCCAGCACCACGCGGTCGCCGGGGAGGATCAGCGCCTCAAGCGCTTCGACGATCCTGTCGCTGGGCAACACCGCCCCGTCTGCGATTTTTTTGACCTGCCCAAGCCGCCGCTGCTTCTCGTCGCGCCGCCGCGTCCAGCGCGAGTCGGGGGTTATTGTTGTTGTCATGGTCGCTCCACGGGTTTGCTGTCGTGGGCTGTACCTTAGGAGTGATTCAGGGGGCCATCAATCAAGCTGGGCGGCGGATCGTTACGGTTGGAGTAATGGAGCATCAGCAAACGCTGAGCGGAGCCAAAAGATGATCTAAATGTGGGAGGGGGCAAGCCCCCTCCCACATTTGTATGAGCCAGGCATTGAAAGACCAGATAGCGCTTGTCGGAGCGATAGCCTTGCCGGCGCAAGGCGGTGAGTGCGAGAGCATGGGGCGGCGTTATAAGCCAGGTCGAAACGACTAGCGAACGATAACGGGGCATTACCGGCGTCCTTCAACCGATCCCTGGCCGAACGCATCAGCCCATCACACTCCTTGCGATCCGGCGGCTCAGCTTTCAAGCCACCGCTACGTTGCAGATTCTCCAGGTTTGCTTTGCTGTCCATCCGTGGATCCCAGGGGATTGCCCCCAATCAGGTTGATCTTGTCCTGCTGCACGACCCGCTGCACAAAACTGTTCCCGGCATTCCATTTGCCAATCCAGTCTTCAGGGGTGTAAAGCGTCGGGTTGATGGGGCGGCCCAGTTGCTCTTCCAACGGTATAAGCCGCTCCATGACTTCACTGTAGTTGAGGCTTTCGCCAATCAGCATCAGATCTATGTCACTGGATGAGTGCGCCTCGCCCTTGGCGATGGAGCCGTAGATAAAGGCCCAGGTCATGTGCTCGGCGAACGGTGCCAGTGCATTGCGCAATGGCTCATCCAGGCTCAGTGTCTTGCGCACAATGGCTGACAGCTCCGAGTAAATCGGGCATTGGGGGTTGGCTTGGTAGTGGGTTTGGTTGCCCTGGCGCGTCATGCTCAAAATGCCCGCTGACTGCAAGCGCTCCAGTTCACGGGTGAGACTGCCTTTTCAACCAGAGGCATCAACGCAAATCATGCAAAGCGCTTGCGCCGCGTGCTGCTCATTCTGGACAAGGCCGAGCAGCCAGATGCACTGGACCTGCCCGGCTGGCGCTTCCACCGTTTGAAGGGCGACCTGATCGACTACTGGTCAGTCAGCATAAGTGGTAACTGGCGCATCACTTTTCGGATGTTCGACGATCAGGTCGAACTGGTTGATTATCTTGATTACCACTGAGTAGAGGTATCGATATGGGTATGCACAACCCACCTCACCCAGGCGAAATTCTGCTTGAGGATGTAGTCCCGGCCCTCGGTATTACCATCACCGAAATGGCCAGACGCCTTGGCTTCGCCCGCGAGACTTTTTCAAGGATCTTGCATGGCCACGCCCCCGTCAGCCCAGACCTTGCCGTCCGGTTGGAGCGAGCCGGCGTAAGTACTGCGCAGTTATGGTTGTCGATGCAAAGTGCCCACGACTTGTGGCAGGCCGAGCATCGGGAGCAGCCGATGATTGAGCGGTTTGCGCGGATTGACTAAGGAAAAAGCCAACCGGACGCTCAACGCGCCATGACGTTAACCACTACATGCAAAATGAACGCAGGCCCGTAACAAGGCTTCCCCCGCTCATCCTCGATTCTCCAGACAGAAGCCACCGTACAGGTCTCCTTGGGTGCTGCAAACTCCACACTGATATGCACCGGCTGGCCCGGCAGCGTATCGGCAATAGGGAGCTCGCTGTGCAGGCTACGCAAATGAATATCCATCACAACCTCCAACTGGCCTTGTGGATCTGCGCGGCGGGCAATCACATATTCCCTATCAACACGCACCAGTCGTCGCCCTCGCCAGGGTCGTGTGCCCAGGTTCTGAATTTCCCAGGTTTTCTGAAAAACTTCCCCCGGCAACACGACGGCTTGATCAGGCGTCGTGACATCGGCATTGAACACCGCAACGTCCTCCGGATCATCAATACCTGCAGCCCGATTGGTGGTAGCCATTGAGCACGCATTAGCGGGCGCGCCTGTCAGGTCAGCGAAGTAGCGAAACAGCAGCAAGGGAGAAACCTGCAATGCCTTCGCCAGCTTGATCAGCGTGCGTACCGACGGGTCCCTGGACGCTCCAGCCGCTAGACCGTACAGGTAGGTTCTGGAAATCCCTGCTTCCTTGGCCAGCGCAGTCAGGGGCTTGCCCAACTCGCGGCTGCGCCGTGCAACCAGTGACCTGAGGGTGTCTCGCGTTCTTATATTCATTACGAAGTTTGCGGTTCCCGTTTTTAGGTGAACGTCATTTCTTTGTCCGCCAAAAAAGCAACCTGTCCGCCGCCACGTGTCTTGAACCATGCACACTCGCCACCTGCTGGCGATGTTGTGAAGGACATGGATGGCACCCTTTTAGCCGGTCATATCCAGTGTCGTAGTTTCTCGCATGCTTGCGAACCTAGTGTTTGTTGCATTCCTTTACATCTACCTTTGGATATAGCATGAACCACATTAAAGCGTGCTGTGAATCAGTTGCTCAAACAGGCTTTGGCACCCTGCAAATATCAGAAGCGATGCTGCTGGATTACAAAAAAATCGTTGATGGATACCCCACAATATCGCCAGCTACCAAGGCCTCGTTTTCCTTCGCAAAAGACACCGATGGATTTTCCCCTTTGGTGCTGAGTACTCGAGCCTTGAGGATCAGCCAGACCTGTGTGAGCGATTTTGTTACTGGCCTGCACATTCATCAAAACGAAGAGCCTTTGAATTCACACGAAGTGAATTTTTTGCCGCCGTTACTACTTTTGAACAACAGATCAGCGAGCTTGCCCAGGAATTGATGGACGGAATTTGCGCGGAGTTTGGAGCCACTTCGTTGAGCTCTTTGCGTGCAGCGTCCTATCTGCAACTGTGTGTCTATGGAGCTAATTCCGGGTCGGGTCAGCGCCAGTTTGCTCAGGACCCTCACGAGGATGGTCATCTGTTGTCATTTATCAAGCCTACTCGTGATGGCCTCGTTCTGGTTCGAGGCAGCTCGCTGGAGCCGGTACGCCTCTTAGAGAACGAGGTTGCAATCTTGGCCGGATCGTTACTGACTGAGCTCTCAGACTATGCGATTCCCGCTGCATACCACGCGGTTCTGACGCCTCGGAGACCAACGCCGCGCAGCTCTCTCATTTACTTCGTCAACCCTGATGCAGAGCAGGAACTGACAGGCTTTTGCCGCCACCAACCGATCGACTTGAAAAGCGCCGTCAACGCGCGACATACCGGTTTCGGTAATCAACCCCTTCAATTGAACTGATACCCAAGCGGTCGAGCACTTCATGACTCCAGACCTCAACGCCTTTTATCTCGAAGGTCTTCTACTGGGCATCGGACTGTTCGCCGCTCCTGGACCGAAGGACACCCTGGTTATTCGCCAGGGTGTCAGTCGCAGCCCTGTCTGGGGTGTGGTGGCGGTATGCGTGTTCGCCGATATCATCCTCATCGCTCTTGGGGTCATGGGCTCGGGCTCGTTGCTCGGCAGCAAGCCAGGTTTGGTGGCGTTCCTGCTGCTGTCAGGAGCGGCTTATCTGTTGTGGTTTGGCGGGCAGCGGTTATTGGCTTGTGTGCGTAACCAGTCGATGCCAGATACTCAAAGCAACCTCAACTCACAACGGGGATTGCTGCGCACGGCGGTGATACTTGGATTTGCCAATCCGTATGCTTGGCTGGATACCGTGGTGCTAATTGGCTCTATTGGTGCGGCAAAGCCCGTCAGCCAACAAGCGTTCTTTGCCGGCGGAGCAATGACCGCGTCGCTGGTGTGGTTTGTGGTTTTGGCGTTGGGATGCCAAAGGTTGACGGGGCTATTTCGTTCGGCAAAGGTCTGGCGTTTATTGGACGCGGGTGTGGTGATTTTGATGGTGTACCGTGGCCGGTATGCTGATTGCTGATTTTCGATCTGCTGCAGCGTCTCTGAACGGGAAAGCGCCCTCACCACAGGTTGCCGTCTCATTTCTCATGAAGAATGCGCCGCTCAGGCCAACCCGGACTCCACCAGCAGAGCCTCGAGCCCCATCAAATCCGGCACCTTAGCCACATGTTCCCCCACCTGCACCGCCGCCAGTTCCAGCGGGCACAGCGGCACGTCCACGTAGCTCAATTCGCTATCGAGCTTGTACGACCGTGGAATCCCCTGGATCACCAGCGCAATGAACTTCAACGTCGGTCGCCCGCCCAGTGCATTCAACACCACGATCCGCGAGCGTTCGCCGGTCACGCCGGCCTCGCCGCATGCCGCTTCAAAGCTGATCAACGGGATTTGCCGATCTCGCCACGTCACTTGCCGCAAATACCACGGCGGCGCATCGCTGGCCGGTTCGCCGCGTTGGAAGTCGATCAACTCGGCGATGGCGACGTTGGGCAGTATCAGGTGGCGGTCGGCCAGGGGCAGGAGCAGGCCGGTGAGTTGGCTGGTGCGGTGGTCAAGCACGGGATTTGCTCCAGTAGGCGATGCTTTCGAGCAGCACCGATTCCTGGTACGGCTTGCCCAGGTAGTCGTTGACGCCGATGGCCATGGCGCGGTCGCGGTGTTTCTGGCCGGTGCGGGAGGTGATCATGATGATCGGCAGGCGCATCAGCCGAGGGTCGTTGCGCACCTGAATGGCCACTTCGAAGCCGTCCATGCGCGGCATTTCGATGTCGAGCAGCATCAGGTCGGGGGTATGTTCCTCGAGCACGGCGAGGGCGTCGATGCCGTCCTTGGCGGTGAGTACGTTCATGCCGTTGCGCTCCAGCAGGCGGCTGGTGACTTTGCGCACGGTGACCGAGTCGTCCACCACCAGCACCAGCAGCGGGCGCTTTTTCAGCGGGTCGTTGAGGATCAACGGAGTATCCACCGGCTGGGCCGGCAAGGCCGGTTGCCGGGCGCGGATATGCGCGAGCAGGTCGATGATCAACACCACGCGCCCATCCCCCAGGATGGTCGCGCCGGATAACCCCTGCACCCCGGAAAACTGCGGGCCCAGGCCCTTGACCACAATCTCCCGGGTGCCGGCCATGGCGTCCACATGCACCGCCACACGGCGCTCGTTGCACTGCACCAGCAACACCGGCACGGGTTGATACTGGCCGAGTAATTTCGGGCGACCGACGGTGTGCAGCAGGTCACCCAGGTAAAACAGCTCGTAGCGTTGGCCGGCATATTCATAACACGGCGGATCCTGCTGGTAGTGCCCCGCCAGCTCATGGGGCAGCACCCGCACCAGACCTTCGATGGTGTTGAGCGGGATCGCGTATTGATCGTCCGCGCAGTGCACCATCAACGCCCGATTGACCGACACGGTAAACGGCAGGCGGATGCGAAAGTGCACGCCCTCCCCCGGTGTCGAGTCAATGAACATCGAGCCGCCGAGCTGGCGCACTTCTTCGTGCACCACGTCCATGCCCACGCCACGCCCGGAAATCTGCGTGATCTTTTCCGCCGTGGAGAACCCCGGCTGCAGGATGAACTGCAACACATCACGGTCGCTCATCTCTTGATGAGGGGCGAGCAAACCGCGCTTGATCGCCTTGCGCCTCACCGCTTCCAGAGGCACACCGGCACCGTCGTCGCGCATGTCGAAAACGATATCGCCGCCTTCGTGGGTCAGGTCCAGGGTGATGCGGCCCTTCTCCGGTTTGCCGGCCAGCAGCCGCGCGTCGCGGGACTCCAGGCCATGGTCGACGGCGTTGCGCAGCATGTGTTCCAGCGGTGCCGCCATGCGCTCCAGCACATTGCGGTCCATCTCGCCCTCGGCATTGCCGACGATGAACTCCACGTCCTTGCCCAACTCGCCCGCCACCTGGCGCACGATGCGTTTGAGGCGCGGCAGCATGCGCTCGAAGGGCACCATGCGCGTGCGCATCAGGCCTTCCTGCAACTCGGTGTTGATGCGCGCCTGTTGCTGCAACAGGCCATGGGCGTCCTCGTTACGGCGGTCGAGGGTGTCCTTGAGGTCGAGCAGGTCGGAGGCCGATTCCGACAGCGCCCGGGACAGCTGCTGCAACTGCGAATGACGGTCCATTTCCAGCGGGTCGAATTCTTCGTAGCCCAGGCGCTCGGCCTCGGCCTGTTGACGACTGAGGATGCGCCCCTGGGTTTCGGTGTCGAGGCGGCGCAGTTGGTCGCGCATACGCTCGATAGTGGTTTCCACCTCATGCAGGGCAATGCGCGCGTCGTTGACTTGCTGCTCGATACGACCACGGAAGATCGAGGTCTCGCCGGCCAGGTTGACCAGGTCATCCAGCAGGTCAGCGGAAATCTTCACCATGTCGGCGCCGGGGATCAACCACCGCTTCGGCCTTGCCTGCGGGCAGCGCCACGGGCGCCACGGGCTCATCGCTGGGGTGCGACCAGGCTCTTGATACGTTCGATGAGCTTGTCCACCGAACCCACCGGCAGCCCATCCGCCACGGCGTCGATCATCTGCGCCAGGCGGTCGTGGCAGCCCTGCAGCAACGCGAACAGTTCGGCGGACGGCGCGAGCAAACCGGCGGACAGCCCTTCGTAGAGAAATTCCAGCTCATGGGCCAGGTCACCAATCGGTCCGATCTCGACCATGCGTGCGCCGCCCTTGAGGGTGTGCAAATCACGCAGCAGGGTTTCCACTTCCTGGCGATTGTTCGGCTCGGCCTGCCAGCGCAGCAAGGCGCTGCCGGAGCTGTCGAGAATGTCGGCGGCTTCTTCGAGGAAGATGTCCAGCAACTCNGGGTCGGTGCCCGGCGTTTCCGCAGGTGGGGCGGCCTGTGCAGCCGGCATGCCGCCCTGGCGTAGCGCGCGCAACCTGGCGACCAGTTCGGCGCTGTCGCTCAAGGGTTGATGGTGCTGCAGTTCCTCCAGTTGTAAGGCCAACCGCTCATGGCTGGCCATCAGCACCTGCGACAGCTCGCTGGAGTAGCTGTAGCGACGATCCACCAGGCCTTCGTACAGGCACTCCAATTCATGGGCCAGGTCGGCCACCGGTCCGATGTCGGCCATCCGCGCGCCGCCCTTGAGGGTGTGCAGGTCGCGCTGCAGGGACGACAACGGCGCGGCACTGTCCGGCTCCAGCAGCCAGCGTTCAGGGACTGCCCGGCACTGTCGAGGATATCCACGGCTTCTTCGAGGAAGATCTCGACGATCTCATCGTCCATCGCCGTTTCATGATCCAGCTGCGCAGTGGCAGCGCCCAGTTCGGAGATGCTCAGAGCGCGGCTGCCGTCGCTTTTGATCAGGCCGGTGGCGGAGGGGTCCAGCGCGTCGTCGAGCAGTTCGCGCAGGGCCTGTACCCGCGCCGGTGCCGGGCTGATTTCCTGGCCGGCCGCCAGTTGATCGAGCATGCTGATCAGCGCTTCATGGGCCTGTTCGGCCTCATGGAAAAACCGCTCGCTGACCGCAAGGCTGCTCTCTTCCACAGCGCCGTAGAGGTCGAGCAAGGCTTCGCACAAGGCGTCGATGGGGAGCAGGTCTGCGATGTGAGCGCCCTCCCCCAGCGTGGTCAACTCATCCAGCAGCGCAGTGAGTTCCTGGCGTTCGCCGGGGTGTTGCTGCCAGCGGCGCAGCAGGCTTTCGGCGTCGAGCAGGATGTCCATGCCCTGGGCCAGGAAGTTGGCAATCAGTTGCGGGTCGCGCTTGATCCGCAACCCCGTGTTGGGGGCGTCGAGCAGCGCGGCCAGTTGATGGTCGAGCAGGACCTGGGTACGGCGGATCAAGTCATCCGCGCCCTTGATCGGCACCAGGGGATCGCGGTCCAGTTGGCGCAACCCGCGCTGGAACAGGCCTTCGGCTTCCAGCAGCAACTCGACTTCGTCCAGGTCCAGCGGCAGGCGATGGGCCTTGTATTCGCGGGTCAGGTGATCCAGTGGGCGCACCAGCTCGGCAATGGGCAACACGCCAGCCATGTAGGCGCTGCCCTTGAGGGTGTGCAGGGCGCGTTGCAGTTCATCGCTGACTTGCAGCGGCACATGCTCGGCGGCCTGTTGCAGGAAGTGGTTGAGGCTGTCCAGATGGCTCTGGGCTTCGTTGCGGAAGATCTCCAGCAACATCGGATCGTGGGGTTCGGCGCCTGACCCTGCGGCGCCGTTGGCCCAGGCGTGGGCGCGGGCGGCCAGGGCGTCGACCTCATCGCGCTGGTGTTGCTCGCCCGTCGCGAAGTCGGCGATCAATGCCGGCAGCAGGGCCACGGCGTCATCCAGCACCTGTTGTATCTCGGGGCCGAGGGCCACGCTGCGCTCGAGCACACGGTTCAGCAGGTTTTCCACGGCCCAGGCCAACTCCGCCAGCACCAGGGCGCGTACCATGCGGCCGCTGCCTTTCAAGGTGTGGAAGGCACGGCGCATTTCGCCCTGGGCGGTTTTGTCCGCGCTGCTGGGCAGGTGACGGTGCAGCACCTCAAGGACTTCCTCGGTTTCTTCGAGGAAGACATCGCGCAGTTCATCGTCGATGGGCGCTTCATCGGCCGGCGGCGGCAGCAGGCTACCGGGGCGTTGCAAGGCCGGCGGATTGAGGCCCGAAGTGGGGTTGGCCAGTGCGTCGAACTGGGACTGGCTGGGCGCAACCTCGCTCGACAGCGCGCCATCGGGTGCTGCCAGCGCCTGGCGCCAGGGTTTTTCGGCGGGCAGGTAACCCAGCGCAGCCAGGCTTTGGGTGGCCAGTTCCAACACCCGCTCACCGGCGGCGTCCGGGTCCTGGAGCATGCGTTCGAGGTAGTACTCCAGGCTGCTGATCACGTCAGCGAAGTGCTCCAGTTGCACCTCCGACGGCGGGCTGTCGCTGACCATCAACTGTTCGTCGACGTAATCGGTGCAACCACGCATCAGGCTGGCCGCGCGGGGCAAGGGGATCATCGCCAGCGCGCCGCGCACCTGGCTCAGCAGTTCCGGCAGGGATTCCAGGCGCTGACGGTCCCAATCGGCTTCGATACAGTCGATCACCAGTTCCTTGGCTTGCTGCAGGCACTGGCAGGATTCGCGGATGACCAACTGGTGGATCTGGGTCAGGTCGGTGGTGGGCAGGCGGCTTTCTTCATGGCCTTCCGGCTCGACGGTGCCGACCATTCCCGCCAGCGTGGCTTCCACATAGAGCAGCGCGCCGGCGACGTCCATCAGCACCGCATCGTTGGGCTCGCGATGCCCCTGGGCCAGGCTCAATACCACTGCCAACTGGTCGATGATGACTTTGCGCGGCTGGCCAAACCCCAGCACCGCGAGGGTATCGGCAATCTGTCGCAGGGGCGCCAGCAGCGCGTCGAGGTCGCTCGTGTGCTGGCGGTCGCTGCGCACGAACAGGTCGAGGCGCTCTTTGACCCGGACCAACTCTTCACACAACGCACCGAGCACCGAGCCCATGGCGTTGCGATCCGGCCCGGCAAGGCGCGCGCGTTCGGCGTCCACCACCGCGCTGTCGGGCAAGGCCTCATCCAGGCTATAGCGCTCTTTCAGACTCTGCATGCGCGGGGTCGGCCGGGTGACTTTGGCGACGTAAAACAACAGGCTCTTGAGCAGTTCATCCGGTGCGGGTTGGTTGATCCCGCCGATGCCCTGTGCCAGCAGGCGCTTGAGCTGCTTGTCGCTGGCCTTGAGCAGGCTGCGCAGCGCCGGGCTGTTGGCGACCACGCCGGTGAGCATGCCCTCGACCAGCGCCGACGTCACTTGCCACAGCGGTAACAGCGGCGCGCCCTGGCACAGCGCCTCGAGGCGCGCGAACACCCGCGCCATGTCTTCCAGGTTGCTCGGCCCGTGGTCTTCACGCAGCAGCCCGGCGAGGGCCTGCTGCAGCAGTTGGTGCCATTGGCGCAGTTGTTCCTGGAGGTCGGTCGGCGCACGTTGGGCCAGGGCGTCATCGGGAAGCGGCGCAATCGATAGCAGTTGCGGGCTGAACAAACTGGTTTCCGACAGCAGGCTTTCGCCGTGGGCACTGCGCAGGTCGTTGAGCAGCGGCAGCACCACCAGCGGTAAATCACGGCGAGCGCTGTGCACCCGGTCAAGGTACAACGGCAGTTGGCCCAGGGCCTGTTGCAGCAGGCGGATACTTTCCTCGCGCTGGCCGACATGCCCGGCCTGGAGCGCCAGGGCCAGCTCCTCGATCTCTTCGGCCAGCAGCGCCGCGCCGTAGAATTCGACCATTTGCAGCGCGCCATGCACCTGGTGGATAGCGTCCAGGCACTGGCTGATCACGCCGTCGTCGTGGGTCTCGATAAATGCATCCAGCGCCGAACGGGCCTGTTTCAGGGTTTCGGCAATGTCGCCCTTGACCCATTCGAGGGCCACGTAGTCGTGCCGATCAACCATAACTGCTCCGCTTAGAATTCGTGGGTTGCCTGGATCTCAAAGCCAATAGGAGATCGTAGGGTGGGAGGGGGCAACGCCCCCTCCCACTAGTTTGGATCGCATTTCAATCATCAGCCTGCTTGGCCGCTGGCAGGGTGAAACCCGACACCGACCTGCGCAACTGGCTCGCCATCTTCGCCAAGTTGCCGATGCTTTCGGCGGTGGCGGTGGAACCCGATGACGTCTGCGTGGTGATCTGCTGGATCACGTTCATGGTCAGGGAGATCTGCCCCGCCGATGAGGTCTGTTGCTGCGCCGCGTTGGAGATGCTCTGGATCAGCGCGGCCAGGGTTTTCGATACGCCTTCGATCTCTTCCAGCGCCCNCCCCGGCGTCCTGGGCCAACCGTGCACCGCGCACCACTTCGGTGGTGGTCTGTTCCATGGAGATGACGGCTTCGTTGGTGTCGGCCTGGATCGCGCG
>Ga0065696_1000126_pt1 | contig 12892 bp, 14 predicted proteins | sample SwiRhiMetagenome_FD_59085 | JGI IMG/M metagenome (GOLD analysis project Ga0065696, IMG submission 59085) | Bulk soil microbial communities from switchgrass field near East Lansing, Michigan, USA - East Lansing bulk soil v2 (version 2) | ecosystem: Environmental > Terrestrial > Soil >...
TTAGCTAATGAAAAACGAGAGCTTCGACGAATCCGGTCCAGCCGCTTTCGCGGACGGACACAGACCAGGCAAAGAGAAAAAGGGCTTCGATATCGAAGATCACGAAGAGCATCGCGACCAGATAGAATTTTGCAGAGAGCCGCAGACGGGCGCCACCTGTAGGCAGCATGCCGGATTCGAACGGTTCGTTTTTGCTGCGGCCCCAGGCTTTGACCCGAGGAGGCTGGAAACGCCGAGCATGAAGGCACAAAGGCCGACAACGCCCAGAAGGAAAATGGCAAAGCCCCAGTTGTGGGCCATGAGTCCTGTCGCTTCGGGCATGCTGGTAATCCTTAACAGAGAGCAAAGGTCTCTGAGCTTGAAAAGAAATAAAGCAGTGACGATATGTCGCAGCAATCAATCCCGCTGATTTTATGGCACAACACCGTGCAAGTAAAATTCAGATAGCGAAATTATTTACAGGAATAAGGACATAGCGTACCTCCAAAGCTCCGCAGCCCATGCGGTTCGGGCATTAGCCGGAATTTCATCAATATTGTTTTGTTGGGAATGTAACGAATATAGCGACAGCTAAATGATAATCAATACTGTTTGTGCCGGTTTTCAAACTGTCTAATGGGGTGAGGGTCGGAAAGTTGTCTTATATGCGCGTTACTACAAGTAGTGGCCGGGGTCGTTTTACCTTCTTTTCCTGATCGAGAAAATGCTCCGGATCAAGGTTTTCCGCACCGTTTGCGGCTTCTCGCATTCCCTGTGGCAGCCGGCGGTGCGGCGATCAGCGTGCCCCGCGACTTTCCGGGTTCTTTATGTGCAGCTGTGTCCCCCATCGATTACCAGATCCGCACCGGTCATCCAAGATGACTCATCAGATGCCAGCAGGATGGCAGCGCCTGCCATATCTGCAGGCATTCCAGCACGCTGCATGGGAATCTCCTTTTTCCTGTTTTGCCAAATCTCTGGGGAGTCCCGCCACTGATTGGCGTTACCACTGGTCGCGGTCAGCCCCGGTGAAATCGTGTTGACTCTGATGCCATAGGGTGCCAGTTCTACCGCGCAGCTTCGAGTAAGCATCGACAGTGCTGCTTTGCTTGCCTGATAAGCTGACATTCGACTGACCGCCTTGAAGGCACTGACCGATGAAATGTTAATGATGCTGCCGCCCTGTTTGCGAGCGATGCAGTCTTTTGCAAAGCGTTGAGCCATAAAAAATGGAAAGCGGAGGTTGACCGCAAGGGTGCGTTCGTACTCGTCTTCGCTCAGCTCAAGAAACGGAGTACGGGTTATGAATGCCGGATTGTTGACGAGTATATCCAAGGGACCAACGGCTGCTTGCGCTTCTTCAAAGAGTGCATCAATGCTGGTGCTTGCGGCATCCATAAGGGTGAAGCCGGCCCGCTGGCCAACTTGTTCAGCTAATGCAATTACTGCACGAGCCCCAGCCTCGTCAGTGCGGGCGGTAATGAAAACATCGGCGCCCTGGGCAATGTAGGTTTCGGCTATAGCTCTTCCAATGCCTGCCGATGCACCTGTTATAAGCGCTCGCTTGCCTCTTAGTCTTCCATTCATGATGAGTTAATACTCCGCAGAGAGTTTGCTGGTCGTGTGCATAACGTATGAATATGGCGTGATACTTGAATGTAGACGGTGCGTCGCTTTTTGCTAGCGTGAATTCTAATAGTAGTGNCTTCGTTTGTTGCCTCGTGTTGCGGTTCTGGGTTGGGGTTTTTATTCCAAGTTTGTGGGGGTCGGACGCGGTTATCTGTTGTGTTTTTGAATATGAGCGGAAATTCTCAGAAAATTCCTACGGATCATTCACTTTTCAATGAGCGAACTTTCCTAAGCATTGGTGGAATTTGATTTTATGAGATTGATAGTACGCTGCCATTAGGTAAATTAGATGGCTAGATAGATGGCATTGAAATCAGTATTGGTCTGACTCTTAAGTCCATAGAGAGAGGTCATGTATGTCTGAGCAAATAAATAAGTTTATAAACACCGCCAGGTCGGTAGAGATCGGTAATCCCTCTTGGGCGCTTGCGCAAAATTCGGGGCTGACCGATTTGAGTATCAAGCATGCTCAGCAGGGACGTATGCAGGACCAGAATGGTCATTTATTCATGAATATGTGCTCGTGTTCATATTTGGGTCTTGAAGTCGATGAGCGTCTGGCTCGACGTGCCGCAGATTATGTGTTGAGTTGCGGTACTGTGAATTTGCCCACCTCACGTATCAGAATAAGGCTGAAAGAACTCGATGAACTTGAAGAAGCCTTATCGGCACATTTTGCTTGTCGAGCGTTCACCGCGACTTCCTGCAGCGCGGGCATTGTCGCGTCTTTACCCTTACTGGCAGCCGGGATGTTTACTGATGGCCAGCGCCCTGTTTTGATTTTTGATAAGCATGCCCACTTTGCTCTGAATCAGGTAAAGGCCATCTGTGGTGATGAAACGCAAGTTGTCACTTGCAATCATAATGATGTCGACTTTATTGAGGATATGTGTAAGCGCCATCCTTTGGTCGCGTATGTTGCTGACGGTGCTTACAGTATGGGGGGANGTGCGCCTGTTGAGCGACTGTTGGCTTTGCAGGACAAATATGGGCTATTTCTATACTTCGATGATTCTCATTCATTAAGTGCCTATGGCGAGAAGGGAGAGGGCTATATTCGTACTTTCATGCCTGAGCTTAATCCGCGAACCATACTGGTTTATTCATTGGCCAAGGCGTTTGGTGCCAATGGTGGCGGTATATATATGTCGGAAAAGTCCAATTATCACGAGGTTTTCCGCCGTTTTGGCGGGCCGATGTCCTATTCGCAATATGTAAACCCCGCCACTGTTGGCGCGGCCATGGCTTCCCTGGATATTCACAAGACCAGTGAACTGGCCGTTTTGCAGGAGAAACTCAATTCCAATATCCGCCTGTTCGACAGCTTGTTTGTGACGGAACACGCGGGATCGGGTTTGCCTATTCGGGTTATTCCCTTGGACAGTCCGGATATGGCGATTGGCGTTTCCGAGGGGGTATTCAAGCGTGGGTATTACACCTCGGCAGTCTTCTTCCCGATTGTGGCCAGGAATAAATCCGGTTTGCGCGTGATGATGCGTGCAGACATGTCCCAAGGCGATGTTCTGGGGTTCTGCTCCGCAGTTAAGGCGGAGATCGAAAGGGTTCGTCTGAGCTTGAAACCAGCCCAGTATTGAGAGGACATGATGATCAATCCCACACCAAGAAGCTTACTGTACTGCTCTGCTTTGTACCCCGGGCAATACGCTAAGAATAATCTGACTGATGTAATGGTGATTGACCTGGAGGATGGCGTGCCACTCCCACAGAAGGTTCAAGCACGGTTGTGTGTCGAGCAGTTCTACCGTGGCCATGTCTCGCAGCGCACGGCGCTGCGAATTAACCCTCTGCGCGATAATCAGGGATTGCTTGATCTGCTGCTGGTGCAATCGCTTGATCAGCGACCCGAGTTCATCGTCATGGCGATGACCGAGGCGGCTGCTGAAATAGATATTGTACGAGCCAATTTGAGCCGCGACGGAGAGAGCCCAAAGATTCTGGTTACGGTTGAGACGCCAGCCTGTCTACGTGATATTCACACCATCGCGTCCAGTGCTGATGGACTGATCTTCGGCTCCGCCGACTATGCGGCCAGCCTGGGTGTCACTATCGGAGGTTGGGCCAATATGCTGCATGCTCGCGCGAGCATCGTCTCGGCTGGCAGTGCGGCGAGGATTCCTGTGTTCGACACCGCCTACTTCAAACTCGATGATGAGATGGGACTTCTGCAGGAGTGCCGTGACGTCCGGGAGTTGGGTTTCAGTGGCAANNCGGCCATTCATCCAAAGCAAATATCCACTATCAATGAAGTCTTCACTCCGTCCGTTGCTGAATATGAGCATGCATTGGCAATTGTGCAGGCTTCGGAAAACAGCGGCGAAAAAATTACGAAATTGAAGAACCTGATGGTGGGGCCTCCGTTTGTAAAACAAGCAAGAAAATTGATCCAGCGCGCTCAAGAGTTGGGTCGGTGAGGAAAAGGCAATGGAACCGATGATTCTGGCCCACGAGCGGATCGGTGAAAATCGATATCGCGAGTCCTATGGCCTGCATTACGAACAGTTTGTGGTGGGTGATATTTTCGAGCACCGGCCCGGCCGTACCGTAACGGAGTTGGATAATATCTGGCAGTCATTAATCAATATGAATAACCATCCTGCGCATATCGATCTTGCGTATGCACAGCAAACCGAATTCAAGAAGTTGTTGGTCAACAGTTCGGTGACACTGTCCATTGTCAGCGGAATGACAGTGGCAACCATGAGTGCGCGTGCGATCGCAAATCTGGGCTGGGACGAGATTCGATTGCCGAACCCGGTCTATGTTGGTGACACCTTGTACGCTGAGAGTGAGGTGGTTTCCAAGCGCGAATCCCGGTCGCGTCCAGGGCAAGGCATCGTCACCATCAAGGTCATTGGACGCAAGCAGGGTGGAACACCGGTGATCACTTACTTGCGTACATTTCTAGTTCCCCGGAACGGTATGTCGCAGGACTACCCCGTCGGATAAGGCAGCGCCATTCCGAGATTCTGGTCGCAGACCTGGCTGGCGGTGATCAACCGCAGCTCCAGGAATGACAGGCCCTTTCGAACAGCATCAATGGAACAAGGAATTGCCATGCTGCTTCTGAACAGTGAAGACATTGAGCGCTGTATCAATTTTCCAAGGCTTGTCCAGGCACTGGAGGAGGCTCATAGAGGGTTTGCGTTGGCGTCCCCGGTGGTCCCACAACGTTTGATCATTACACATGAGCGACAAAGAGCTTTCTCACTGTTCATGCCGGCATTTATACCCCAGAGCCAGACACTGGGGATTAAGGTGTCGTCATTTCATCCTGGCAACTCAGAGCGGGGGTTGTCGCCAGTCAATGGCGCGGTTTTGTTGATGGATATCGAAACCGGGCAGTTACTGGCGATACTCGACGGGGCGACCCTTACTGCCCTCCGTACCAGTGCCATGAGTGCCTTGGCGACGGACAAGCTTTGCCCGCATGAGCGGCTTAATTTGGCCGTCATCGGTGCCGGTACCCAAGCTGCGGCGCATATAAGAGCGATGACCACCATCCGGGAGTTGGGGTGGATCAAGGTGTTTTCGCGTCGATTTAATCAAAGTGTCGCTTTGGCCGAACGTCTTTCCAATGAACTGTCGCTGCCGATCACTGCGGTGCGAAGTATGGATGAGGCGCTGGCCGATGCTGACATCGTCTGCACGACAACGTCCCATGATCGTGCGCAACCGCTGATTATGGCGCACCAACTGAAACCATCCGCCCATGTAAACGCCATTGGCGGCAGTTCGCTGCTGGCGTGTGAGATCGACCCTGCAATGTTGGCTGATGCTCAGGTTCATGTTGACCATCTGGGTTGCGCTCGATGTGAGTCGGGAGAAATTTCTCAGGCTTTAGCGTTATCGATAATCGGCGAAAAGGACATCCGTGAGATGAGTGCATTGGTTGCCGATCATTCTCCGCCGGCAATGCTGAAGCGTGGTCTGAGTTACTTCCGCAGCGTCGGGCATGCCAGTCAAGATATGGTGACTGCTACCTGTATCTATGCCTTGGCCAAGGAAAAGCACATCGGCATGAACTGCAACTATCTAAGTACTTGAGGGTAGTTAACCGGGACGTTTGAAACAGCAATCAATGTTGCCGACAGGGAAAGAGGAGCATTCATGAATATTCTGATGATCGATTCGTTGCGAGTGAATTATGTCGAGCCGGGGGAGTACTGCTGTGGGCCAGAGCAGCAGCCGTATGCAGTTGAGGTGACGTCCAATCCATCGGATGAGCAACTCGCCCGGGCCGACGGCATTATTGCCTTTCATTCGGTCGTCATCGATGAGCCGTTAGTTGCCAAAATGCATCGTTGCCGGGCGTTGGTGAAGGCGACCATCGGTCTTGATGATGTCGATGTCGAGGCCTTGAGCGCGAAGGGCATTCTGCTCTCCAATATTGGTTCGGTGGGTGTAGAGGAGGTCGCGGAGCACGCCATGGCGCTCATATTGTCCGCCCAGCGAAAGCTCCTCGATTACGCCGCGCATACCAGGCGAGGCGGTTGGAGTTGGAGAGCGCATTCCGGTGAAGTTAAAGCGTGCCGCGACACGGTTCTGGGGCTGATCGGCTATGGGGCAACGGGGCAGGCATTGGCGCGCAGGGCGGCTGCCATGGGTTATCAGATCTGCTATTACGATCCTTGCGTTGAGAAATGTGTTGAAGGCATTGCAGAGGGCGGGTCACTGGAGTCTTTGCTCGCCAGGGCAGATGTCATATCGCTGCATCTGCCCCTCACCCCCGATACGCGACACCTGCTGAACGACCGGTGTTTTTCACGCATGAAGCGGGGTGCAACTCTGGTCAATACTGCGCGGGGCGCAATTGTCGATACCGACGCGTTGCAGCGGGCCTTGCAGTCCGGGCTTGTGTCCATGGCATTCCTGGACGTGCTGCAGGAAGAGCCGACCCCCCCACAGGCATTAATCGATCATGAACGTGTATTGCTGACACCCCATGCCGCGTTTTACAGCGAGCGATCGCTGGGTCAGTTGAAGGCCCGTGCTTTGGGAGCGATGCTGAGTTTGCTGCGAGGGGAAAGGGTGGANACCGTCNTCAATCCTGATTGCGCACGGATGGAGGCGAAGGGATATGCCTGAGTTGAAACTTGCAGGTCCTGAGGCTTCGAAGCCTGGATTGCCGGCCTGGTTCGACCTGGCGATCGGCAACAGTATTCTTCAATACGGTCAGCGGTTGGCGGCGCGGCAATTACTGGTCAATACCTTGGGTAATATTGCGATACGCAACCATTGCCCGTACTGGCGGCGAGAAGTGATCTACACCAAGCACCGAGGCGTGTCGCTGGAAGAGTGTGGTCTTGAGCATCTGGCGGTGCTGGATATGCAATCCAATGAGCTGCTGCATGGTCGTTTTCGCCCTAGTGCAGGACATCAAATGCACCGGGAAATCATGCGGTGTCGTTCTGACGTTAATGCCACCGTGCATCTTCATCCCAATGAAGTCATTTCTTTTTTGCTGTCATGCAGTGGCGTGAGATGGCGTATGTGTCCAATGACACCGCGCTGGTGATGGGCAAGCCACCGTGCATTCTTCGCGAAGGTGTGAACATCGAACTGGACGTCAGCGCCATTGGACAATGCGCGCATGACACCAACTGTATTGTCATGCCCGGTCATGGCATCACCAGTTTCGGCCGTGACCTGTCTGAGGCGTTTCATCGTGCTGTGGCATTCACTGCGGAAATCAGTCGGCTGATCACCAGCCAGTGTTTGTCGGCAGCCACTGGCAAGTCGGTCGTGTACGNGAGCGATGAACAGGTGCAGCACATGTACGAATCGGGTGAGCAGGTGATCTACGGGGGTATGCACAGATGAAGGTTCATGAGCATATCAAGCGTTCCGGGTTATGGAAGGTACCTGAACGCGACCTCTCGTCGGTGTTGCTGGATTTGAACGAAAATCAGTTTTTTAAAACGATTTTCTGCTGAGATTCATTGCCACCGAGTTACAGGCCCGGGATCTGTTTTACCTACCCTAACTATCAGCCGCTGCTGGCCGAGCTGGCAAACTACTGCAAGGTTTCGACCGACAGCCTGCTGCTGACCAATGGTGCGGATCAGGCAATCGACTTGGTAGTGCGCTTGCTGTTTTCACCAGGGGATCGGGTGGTCATTCCGTCTCCGGTATTTTCCTTCTATTACCAGATGCTCAGTGTGAATGGTGTAGAACCGGTGATTGTGGGATTCGAGAAGCAAACACAGCATTTCACTCTCCCGACCAAAGCCATACTCGAAGCCTTGCAGGCGAGCCACGGGCTGATTCTGTGCAATCCCAATAATCCGTTGGGCGCGCGAATCGACGCTGAACAATTGAAGGTTCTGGTCGAGGCTTGTGTGAGACTGAACAAGCCAGTAATTGTTGATGAGAGCTACTTTGAATATTTGCAGCAGACCTGCCTGGACGCGTTCAGCTCAGTCAGGCAATTGTTCGTCATTCGCTCATTCTCCAAGTATTTCGGCCTTGCCGGATTGCGTTTGGGGTATGTCGTCACGCATCCGGAATCAATTCGCGAGTTGTTGAAGGTGCGAGGGCCTTGGGATGTCAACCACGTAGCGGTGAAAGCTGCCCTGTTCTGTTTGAATAACCGTAAAGCACTAGAGCAAGCCCACCATGAACTGGCGCAGGTCAAAAACGAGATAATCGAGTTTTGCCGGGTTTACGGAATCGTCGTTTTCGATAGCGAAACGAACTTTCTACTATTGGAAGACCATAGCGACGGCCGTTTGGCCAAGGCGTTCGCACGGGCAAACATTCGCGTAAGCGACTGTTCCCAATATCCTCACAGTTTCGGGTTACTTGAAAACATTCTGCGTGTAGTCGTGCCGGCGTCTTCGGATCTGAAAACATTCCTGATGGCGGTAATGCAGGGAAGCGGCAATGAGGGCAGCAAGAGCGATGTGAAGGAAGCAGTTCAGTAGTGAAGCCATTGCTGATAATGAGCGGTTTGGGCACTGGGATGCGCAATATCGTGCTGCTCCGATTGCTGTTCGTCATGACGAATGCCTTGGGTCCCTTCGCCGCTTTGTTTTTCCAGCGTCATTACCGGCTCGATAGTGCCGGGGTGGCATTGGTGATTACGCTGATGTCGGCGTTTTTTCTCGTGGGTAACGTGTTGGGAGGAGCGTTGGTCGGACGCTATACGTTCAGGACACTGTTGGTCTGCTCTTCTGTATGTTCATTTGTATGCTTGTTGTGCGGGATTTTGTTCAGTGCGCCGGTCGCATCCATTGCCATGGTTTTGCTGTTCATGTTCTGCGCGGGGCTGGTCACACCTGTGTTCAGTATCTTGACGTCCTTGACGGCTAACGATAGTAACCGCGTCGCCTTTTTTTGGCTATTTGCATCTGGCCAGCAATCTGGGAGCGGCTCTGTTGTTTGTCATTGGCGGATATTTACTGGCCCTCGATAGCGTCTACCTAATGTTTTTTGCGCTAGTCACCAGTGTGTTGTGCCTGTTCTCAAGTGCCTGTCTGTCTCTGCCGGAAAGCCACGGCAGCAAACCTGCAACAAGGGAAACTTCAATTGGCATGATGGCTGGCATACCGCATGTCGTGATTGCTGCGGGCGTCATGTTCTTTGCGTTGGCGGTGCTGGATGCACAGCGTGAGTACCATCTGCCGTTGTGGCTTGATGTGGTAACGGCAGGGAAGGCTGCCAGCCTGTTCGGTGCAGTAGGAATCGTCAATGCGCTGCTGGTGATACTGTTGACGCAGTCGCTGATTGCATTGACGTCGCGTTTCGAGCCGCTCACCAATTTGGCTTTTGCCGCGATTTTCTACAGTGTTGGATTCGGCGCCTATGCCTTTTTCGAACATACGGCGCTGATTCTGTTTTTTGTTTTTTTCTGGACGCTAGGTGAGATTCTCAGCGTTACCTACGTCACCGCGCTCATCTCGCAAAAAGCTCCATTGCAAACGCAACCTACGCTCTTTTCTCTTGTTCCTGTCGTACTGGCGGGGGCGAGGATGGTGTCCGTGGGGCTGGGAGCCTGGCTGATCGCTGGCGTTGGTTTCCCGTTGAGTTGGAGCCTCTATGGGGTTCTGGGCATCGCATTTGGAGGCATCTGTTTTTTTGTCGGACACAGGGCAGTTGTATTGCCCCGCACCACATCGCTCGACTAAGGGCTGCATCCGAAACACCGATCGAGAACTAACAAAGGAATTGTGGGTTGATCGAGTCTTGTCGCTCAGCTCCAGCACAGGTGAGGAACACTCTATGCGAGCACTGTATGACGCGGCCTCTGTTGAAAGTACGGCTCAGGCCCAATGGCTTGAAAATGATGTATTCAGGGCGATTGAAGATACTTGCCGGCCTAAATTCTATGCCTGCTCGATGCTTCCCTATCCATCGGGAAAGTTGCACATGGGGCATGTACGCAACTATACGATCAACGACATGTTGGCTCGCCATATGCGCATGAAAGGATTCAATGTCCTGATGCCTATGGGATGGGATGCCTTTGGCTTGCCTGCAGAAAACGCAGCTATGAAATCGGGTGTTTCGCCAGCGCAGTGGACGCTATTGAATATCGCGGACATGAAATCGCAAATGCAGCCTTTGGGGCTTGCCTTCGATTGGTCCCGGGAGATTGCCACTTGCGACCCTGAATACTACAAGTGGAGTCAGTGGTTTTTCCTCAAATTGCTGGAAAAGGGCGTGGTCTACAAGAAAACCCAGGTAGTCAATTGGGACCCTGTCGATCAAACGGTGCTGGCCAATGAGCAAGTGATCGACGGTCGAGGTTGGCGTTCGGGGGCTCTCGTCGAAAGGCGGCAGATACCGGGTTACTACCTGCGTATAACCCAGTATGCCGAGGAATTGCTCTCGGCAATCGACACTCTGGATGGTTGGCCGGATAGGGTCCGCACCATGCAGCGCAACTGGATAGGGAAGGTCGCAGGAGTGCGTTTGGCATTTGCCCACCGAATTCAGGACGCTGCTGGACAAGTGATCGACGAAGGCAAACTCTGGGTATTTACCACCCGTATCGATACGCTCATGGGCGTCACCTTCTGTGCCATATCCCCTGAACATACACTGGCCAAGTACGCCCTGGAGCTCAACCCTGGGTTGGAGCCACAGGTGCAAACCTGCCGACAAACGGCGGATTCCGGCCCGTCCGGCAGTCAGAGCAAGTTTGGCGTCCACTGTGGCTTGCATGTGGAGCATCCGTTGACCGGTGAGCCTGTTGAACTGTGGATAACCAATTATGTGCTCGGCGAGTATGGTGACGGAGCCCTGATGGGGGTGCCTGCGCACGATGAGCGCGACTTTGAATTTGCCAATCAATATGGCTTGGCCGTCCGCCCAGTCATTGCCTGGGACGATCACGTATTCGACCCGAAGTTCTGGTCCGACAACTGCACTCGTCGAGAGGGGCACCTCATCAACTCAGGTGTCTACGATGGCCTCTCTGTTGCAGAGGCGGCCCAAGCGATAACCGCTGCGCTGATTGATCGCCGAATGGGAGAGAAGACTACGACTTGGCGCCTGCGCGACTGGGGGATCTCACGGCAACGTTACTGGGGGACGCCGATTCCTGTCATCCAGTGTGAGCAATGTGGTGACGTGCCGGTGCCTTATTCGGACTTGCCGGTCGTATTGCCTACTGATTGCGTGCCGGATGGAAGCGGCAACCCGTTGCTGGCGCATAAGTCGTTTCTTCATGTGGATTGCCCACGCTGCGGAGCGGCAGCGCAGAGAGAAACAGACACCATGGATACCTTCGTCGATTCGAGCTGGTATTTCATGCGTTATTGCGATCCTGATAGCGATACCTCGATGGTTGGCCCCGGCAGTCGTTACTGGATGCCAATCGATCAATACATCGGTGGTATCGAGCATGCGGTGTTGCACTTGCTCTATGCGAGGTTCTGGGCACGAGCCATGCGTGACGAAGGGCTGGTGGATTTCAGCGAGCCGTTCAAGAACCTGTTTACCCAAGGCATGCTCTTGCGTGAAAGCTATTTCCGAAAAGCCGACGACGGTAGCCTGCAGTGGTTTTACCCCGCGCAGGTGGTGGTCGAATATGACGAAAAAAACCGTCCTTTGAGGGCTACGGCGCTTGAGGACGGTTTGCCCGTCATCATCGGTGGCGTGGAAAAAATAGTCCAAATCGAAGAATAACGTCGTCGAGCCGAAAGACATCATTAACAAGTTCGGCGCTGACACCGCCCGACTTTTCACGATCTTTGCAGGGCCTCCTGATCAGGACACGATCTGGAGCGATAGCGGCGTTGAAGGAGCCTATCGCTTTCTGCGCCGGCTCTGGAGTTTCTTCCACGACGAGCAGTCTCGGTGCTGGGCAGATGATCGGGTTGAAGACACGGCTGAATCGAAACGCGTGCGCTTTGAGACGCATCGTTTGCTGCAGCAGATCAACAACGATTACGAACGATTGCAATACAACACCGTCGTTTCGGGCGCAATGAAAATGCTCAAGGTGCTGGAGGGGGACAGGGGGGCCAGTCCGAGCCGATTCGCCGCGAGGCCATGGTCTTCCTGTTACAGGTTTTGCACCCAGTGACGCCGCACATCACTCAGGTCCTTTGGACGGAGGTTGGGTTCGAGGGGGATATTTACGACAGTCCGTGGCCCATGCCGGACNGCGAAGCCTTGAAACAGGACGAAGTAAAAATGATGGTGCAGATAAATGGCAAGTTGCGCGGGCACATTATGATCGAGGCTGATGCCGAGCATGACGCCATTCGGTGCAGGGCGTCATCCGACGCAGGGTTGCGCAACCACCTGAAAGGGGCTGGCAGGATGATTGTGGTGCCCAACCGGCTGGTGAACTTCATCGTCTGAACTATTGAACTGGCGAACCGGAAACAAAGCGCGGTTACCGAGGAGGTGACGGTCGACAGCTTTCACGAGCGAGTCCGCTCGCTAGATCCGAGGCAAAAAAAACGCCCCGAACCAGTCGGGGCGTCAGATGTGCGACGTTGCAGTTAGCTTTCTATTCGGTCTGCAACGGCCGTTTGCTCAGGTGAAGCAGATCAGTGGAACTGTTCTTCTTCAGTCGAACCGGTCAGCGCGGTTACCGAAGACGAGCCACCTTGAATNACAGTGGTCATGTCGTCGAAGTAGCCGGTGCCCACTTCCTGCTGGTGAGCCACGAAGGTGTAACCCTTGGCNGCGTCAGCGAACTCTTGCTCTTGCAGCTTCACGTAGGCAGTCATGTCGTTACGGGCGTAGTCGTGCGCCAGGTTGAACATGCTGTGCCACATGTTGTGAATGCCGGCCAGGGTGATGAACT
>Ga0065696_1000169_pt1 | contig 12805 bp, 9 predicted proteins | sample SwiRhiMetagenome_FD_59085 | JGI IMG/M metagenome (GOLD analysis project Ga0065696, IMG submission 59085) | Bulk soil microbial communities from switchgrass field near East Lansing, Michigan, USA - East Lansing bulk soil v2 (version 2) | ecosystem: Environmental > Terrestrial > Soil > Agricultural...
GCCGACATCATCANCGTCGCCGCAGACGTCACCGGCGAAGTGGTCGACGTGCCGGTGCGCGATAACCAATTGGTCAAAAAGGGCGACCTGCTGATGCAGATCGATCCCGAGCACTACCGCATCGCGGTCAAGCAGGCGCAATCCCTGGTCGCCTCGCGCAAAGCCACCTGGGAAATGCGCAAGGTCAACGCCCACCGCCGCGCCGACCTCGACGCCCTGGTGATCTCCAGGGAAAACCGCGACGACGCCAGCAACATCGCCGACTCGGCCCTGGCGGATTACCAGCACGCATTGGCGCAACTGGAAGCGGCCGAACTCAACTTGAAACGCACCCAGGTCGTGGCGGCGGTGGACGGCTACGTCACCAACCTCAACGTGCATCGCGGCGACTACGCACGCATCGGCGAAGCCAAGATGGCCGTGGTGGATATGAACTCGTTCTGGGTCTATGGCTTCTTCGAAGAAACCAAGCTGCCCCATGTGAAAGTCGGTGACAAAGCTGACATGCAGTTGATGAGCGGCGAGACGTTGAAGGGGCACGTAGAAAGCATCTCGCGCGGCATCTACGACCGCGACAACCCCGAGAGCCGCGAACTGATCGCCGATGTGAACCCGACCTTCAACTGGGTGCGCCTGGCCCAGCGCGTACCGGTGCGAATTCATATTGATGAAGTGCCGGAGGGGGTGTTGTTGGCAGCGGGGATTACCTGCACCGTGATCGTCAACCAAACGCCGAACTGAAATGTGGGAGGGAGCAAGCCCCCTCCCACATTCGATCTTTGTTGACAGGCAGATTGGGCACCGCTTCAGGTTTGTGCGTTGGCTCTGATTTCTTGTCGACGTTTGACCCGCAGCATGCTGACGAAGCGGCGGTGGTTTCTTGTATTGAGAATCAGCAGGCAGAACAGCGATTGGAGCAGTGGAAATAATGCAAATAACGTAACTGGGTTGTTCCCCAGGTAGCCTGCCGAAAGCAAGGCGTTCAGGGCCGCGACCTTCATAAATGCCGATAAGAATAGGGTCAGTCGCTGGCGAGTCGTCGTGTACGCATCCGGCACACCGCTTTGCAGGAAGTCACTTGGCATCCTTTCACCTGTGAGTGGACAGAGGTGAAAGAGCCTGGGGATAGTTTCCTTGTAATGATGTCAGGCCGTTCGCTGTTTTTTGTAGGATCCGGCCGGGCAGTTATTTCAATTCGCTACATAAATTTCATGCAGATGACGCCACAACGGTGCGCTACTGGCCTGTTTCTCAAACACCGCGGTGGCACGGCGATTGTCGATAGCGTTCGTTGAACCTGGAACAGGGCCACTAGCACAGCGTGAGATTGGCCCGGCCTTGTTAGCCAAAAGAAACTAAATAGAGCGCCAATGCCGCCCGCTGGATCTGTACCCGCGACGTTGGCACCCACGATAACGCGGTGGTCGCCCCGCTTGGCTAACACCAAAGGGGTGGACATGACGGGGGCGTCCAGGATCGATGTAGCCCTTGTTGTTGAAGTTCATATTCAGTGTGCCATCGGCCTTGAATTGAGCGATATATACCCAAGTACCTTCGGATGCCGTCGTAAGGTTCCCAGCGCTTGTGTTCATGATGCACTGCCAGCCAATGTCACGGTTGTCATCAAATTCACTGACCAGCGGTTGGCCGTTATTGAACAGTTGATGCGCGGCGCCATTGGGGGTAATGGCCTGGATCAGGCCTTTCGTCGTTCCATTGCCATTCAGGCCGACTTGACCGGCGCCAATAAGACTTTTGTCCGTTCGTTCGACAAGATCGTAAAGCGTGGTGTCACCCTCAATGCTGTCAACGCGGTGAAAACCAGGGGTCTGCGGGCTGCCAAAGGCAGCATCTGTGGTTCCGTCAGGGTTGAGGCGGGCGAAGAAGGCTGTTTGGCGCCCTGGGGAGAATTGGGCATGCCCCGCGATGACTATTTTGTAATCATTGCCCTGGCTGATGCATGCGTTGATGGCAGTGGCGGCACTGGGGCCGAGAAGGTTGAAGTCGAGCCTGCCATTGCCGTTCAGTCCAGGATCCAGCCGCCCATTGGGTAACAGTCGAAACAGCACACCTACGGTCAGGGCTGGATTGTGGCGTTTGGAATAATTGGCGCTTACCAGAATGCATCCGTCCTTTTGCACATGCACTTTAACCGAGTCCTCCGTCAGCCCCTCATCCGGCATGGTTTGAAGAATGCATCGGCCTTCTTCGGCAAAACTTGTGTCGGGTCTGCCCTTGTCGTCGAAGCGAGCAACCACCAAGTCGGCCCAATTATCGAATGAGCTGCGTGATGTCCAGCCCACCATGAGGATTTTCCCATCGGGCTGTACAGTCAGCCTTGAAGCTCCGGCTGGTAATGACTGCACAAAGTCACCAGTGACCAGTTCGTTTGGCGTAAACGCTCCATCCAGGCTCCCGTCGGACTTCAGGCGCCCCAAGCCGTAGACGAAATGTTCTTTTTTAAACAGGTTGGCACTGAACAGAAGCTGGCCGTTGTTATCCGTAGTAAGCCCCTTGAGTCGAAAACGAAGGGTCAGGCCGGGAATATGGTTGAGTATCGAATACAGGGTGGTTTGCCCATTGATGCCAAAGTCCGGGTCCGGAGTACCGGGTTGATTCAATGACTGACTGTTGGAAGAACTCATCGCAGCATTCCTTCACGCAATCGAGGGGATGGTGGCCAAGTCAATAAAACAGCAGGCTTTGGCTGGACTACGCTGCAAGTCTGTTCCTGGGACACCCCCTCGTCTACTGTCAGACCTGACAGGTGCTAACTGGCCATTAGTTGTTGCGCGCCTGAGGCACAAACGTCTCATGCAAATGCCGCCATAACAGCGCACCACTGGCCTGCTTCTCGAACACTACGGTGGCGCGGCGATCGGTCTGTGTGCCGCTGGCGTCGATCTGATGCTCGCGATAAGTCACCGTTGCGCCGCGCGCATGCCGGTCAATCCCAGCCATTTCACTCAAGGTGATTTTCAACCCCGGGCGCATACCACCCAGGCGAGTGAACAGGGCGTTGACCCCGGCTGCATTGACGCGTGGTGCCGGTGGCGGGGGCGATCATGCTGAACTCCGGGGAGAAGCGCGCAAGCAGGCTTTGCAGGGTGCCTTCCGGCGCAACCCCGGCAAACCATTGCTCGATCTCGACGTGGGTCTGGATCACTTCTTCAAAAAAATCGCTGTAGTCGATCATTTACAAACTCCCATTCAAACCAAAGCGTTTTTTCAACACGGCTTCCAATAATCCCTTGGGCAACAACGCGGCCATCAACGGCAACGCCCGGCTGCCATTGCCCGAGCGCAACAGGCGCGGCGGCTGTGGTTGTTGCACCGCCTTGAGCACATCCGCTGCAAACACGCCGGCCGGGGTGGGCTTGTCCTGAGAGGCCTGGCTGCGTGCGCGAATGCCCTCGCGCAACGGCCACCACGGCGATTTTTCGTTGATTAACAGTTCGGCCTGGGCGCCGGCGTTTTTTGCGAAGCTTGTATTGATGGCGCCGGGCTGGACTTCCATCACCTGCACGCCAAACGGTGCCAGCTCCATGCGCAATGCATCACTCAGCGCATGCACCGCCGCCTTGGACGCGCAGTAGGCGCCGGCAAACGGCGTGACCAGCACGCCGGAAACGCTGCCGATATTCACCACCAGCCCTTTGCGCTTGCGCAGGGCAGGGAACAGCGCCTGGGTTACACCGACGATGGAAAATACGTTGGTCTCAAACTGGCGCTGCATCGCCTCGGTGCCGCCATCGAGCAGCGGGCCCATGGCGCCGTAGCCGGCATTGTTGATTAGTACATCCAGCTCGCCCAGTTGTTCGGCCAGACGCCGTAAAGCGGCACTGTCGTTGACGTCGAGTTCGACGGCATTGAAACCTGCAGCGGCGAGGGCGGTGACGTCTTCAGGGCGGCGGGCACTGGCCAATACATCGAAGCCCGACGCCTTGAAGGCCTCGGCCAGGGCACGGCCAATACCGCTGGAGCAACCGGTGATGAGTACGTTGGGCATGGATCAGTCCTTTGTCAGTCCGAGAAGCTGCCTTGCAGGTGCTCGGCGCGAAATTCCAGGGTTTGCGCTCGGTAGCCGGGACGCAGGGGTGGGGTGGGCAGGCAGTCGTCCCAAGTGGCGCCGGCCTGCAACTCGCCGGGGCCACGATAGCGCGGGGCGGCGTAGACGTTGTCGGCCAGGTTGACCGTATCGCCCGGCGCATAGGCGGCGACGCGCCAGCGCAGTTCGGTGAGGGGCACATCGTTGCCGTTGTTCAGGGTCAGCTTGAGCGGTCGGTCAGCCGGGCATTCCTGCGGGGCGTAGGTGATGCGCAGTTCCAGGCGCGCCAGTTGTGAGGCTTCACGGTTGTCCAGCCACACCACCCACACCGCGACAAGACCCAGGCCGACGGCAGCGGCCAGCGACACCGGCAATGCCTTGGCCGGGTAGCGCAGCAGGAGGATCAGCCAGGTGATGATCAGTAGAACGCCGAAGAGCATGGGGCAACCTCCTAGAGAGAGCAGACATCCTACTCAAGCCAGCGTGGTATTGACCATCTTCGCTTTGACGTGGCGCCCTTGGTCGGATGAGACCTTGTACCTGTCAGGTTTCACAGGTTCACGATCCTTGGGCTGGCGCTAATGTGGTGTGTACAGACTCCGATGCCGGGTGATGACACACATGGAACCCAAGAGTAATCGACTGCTGCTTAACCTGGTTGATGATCCAGCCGCAAAACGGACCGCGCGAGGCAAGGTCAACTTCATCGCGGCCATGCAGCAGTTGGGCATAGCGTCGGTCTTCGACATCATCGGCCATTCAAAACCTGAGTTCATCGAGCGTCTGGGTGATATCTGCGACGCCGACGGCACAGCCGCTTACGACAACGCAATGTGTTACGCCGTGCAGATCGGTCGCCTCTTTCGCGAGCAGCAAGTGTCCAGCGGCAGGTATCAAGACCTGACCCAACGCACGGGTGTACGTGCACTGACTGAAATCGGCCCCAGTTACCCCAACCTGTTCAAGGAAAACTGGGATGAGTTCTGCAAGGTCGGTGCCCTTGGCGGCCGTTGATTCGCCCGTGGCTTACTTGCGTTCGTTGTACTACTTTGCCACGAGAATATTAGAGACTTCGGGCCAAGGCACCCACCCCAAGATATTGTTGAACACGCGCCGACCTGATCTTGCAAGGTTGCTGATTGATCAGCAAAGCACCTTTGCCGCCAGGCCGATGCTGGAGCAGGTCAATGAGGTGCTCAAGGACGATATCAAGCGTTACTCACCAGGTATTCCTGGGACAGACCAAGCGATTTACGAACTATTGGCTGATCGCCGACACCCCTTCATTTTTCCCTACAACTTTCCACACCATCAATGCAGGTTGGGGCTGGCAGAAAAGAACTGGCGACTGGGCGAATTGAACTACCGCATCAGCCGGGAGCTACCGGCTACCCTGGGTGGACGCAATACGTATGGGGCGGTGCAGAATGCAAGGCTAGAAGCGCAACGTATGCTGTCCGGGCTGAGTCCTCAGCAGCAGGCGTTGCTGATTGAACCGTCGTTATTTACGACGTTTTATCTGTCCAGAGCCGAGCTGACTGGAAAAACCATATGGGCAGGCCCTGGAACGTCTCACCTCAGTCCACACAAAGCGTTGGGTGTGGGGTTTCTGCTGCATCTCGGGCAAGCGGCAATTAAAGAGGTCGACCCCATTGCGCATCTATTGAGTGGCTACAGCACTCCGTACACCGATGTCTGGGTCGAATTCTCCAAGCCGGGGGAAAGTGTCAAGCGTGAGGAAAAGTTTCAGCTTAGCTCAGGCAGCGCGGCCAATAGTTATCGAGTGAAGCTCAATCATTTAATTTCCTCAACACGATCAGACTCGCGTGTGCCATGCATCCAATCGGCAGAAACACGCCTTCCCCGGAAGGTCCTGGTTATAGCGCTTCATTTTATCATCACCACGACCACGAGGTTTTCATCAATTCCCATCAGCCTGGCTGCGCTGAGTGTGACGCTGACGCTGGATGGGAAAATCACGGGGTCTGCCGAGCAGCAAGCGTTCTTCCGGCGTAGTTATGGTCTGGGAAGTCAGGCGGATCGGGGCGATGAGGTACTGATCGAACTCAAGGTTTTCATGCAGCAGACCGAGTTGAGCGCCGAGCAGGTGGAGGCGCTTTTATCGCAACGCAAACACTTCCCGCGCCTGTCGCCCAATTGCCCAAGCACCAACCTGGAGAAGGACGGTGGGGGCGTGGGGGCGCGGTACCCGCATGCCAATCACTATGGCGCGTGTTACGTCAATGGTCATGGCTCCAGTCGTTACGACAGCGTATTGCCTGCAACGACCGCTTCTATCCGGCGCGATCAAGTCGATAACTCGATGGGGTTCAGAGAGGTTCAGGGCAGTGGCCGCACTGTCTGGTACCTGACCAAGACCTCCGCCCAGCGTTTTGATCGCCTGCAACGCATGATTCGCCTGCAACGCTGGCTCGATATTCCGTTTGCCGAACTGGACACCTTGATCATCAGTGCCATTCGCAGCGAAGGCGAAGATAACCTGGGCATGGACCTTAACCTCAATACCCTGCGAGCCTTGGGGGTCTATCGCTATCTGAGCGGGCGCTATCGGATCAAGCCGCAAGAGTTCGCCGCGTTCATGCATGACCTCACATCCTATACCAGCGGCGAGGGTATGGCGCTGTTTGACCAGGTGTTCAACCCTGTCGCGTTGTTCGATACGCCGCTGATGCTCGATCAGAAACCGTTCAGTGTTCCAGGCCTGGATGCCGCCTCGAAGAAAACCGTGGCGCAACTGTGCGCAGGCCTTGGCTTACAGCCTACCGAGTCGTCGCTGTTTCGCCTGTGCGCACAAACAGCGCGGTACGTCGGCCCGCTNCAACGCGACCTGCAAACCGTGTCGTCGCTGTACCGCCAAGCGCGTATGGCGCAGATATTCGGGCTCTCGTCGCAAGACGGTTGGGCATTGCTGGATATGCTGGGCGGCATGGATTACCAGCGTTCGCTGTGTACCGGGCGGTTGGCGGCTCCGATAGCGCAATCACTCAAACCCGTGGTGGTCAAGGCGGTTGATAGCGTCAACGGTGTGAGTATCCGTTTGACGCTGGTCGCGGTCGTTGAAGAGCCCGGTGAGCTTTTGCGTTTATTGCCGGGGTCAGAGCTGGTGGTCGAAGCAGGGACTGACTTCGAAGCATCAGGCACTGCACGTGTGTTTACCCTGACCCGGCAGCCGGCTGCCACCGATGTACCGCAGTTCTTGAAGAACGCCGATGGAAGTTTGCTCACGCTCGCTGAGTTGCGTGCGGGGCAATCTATTTCGTTGAGTAACAGGCAAATCATGCGGGTGGCTTGGGAAGCCATCACTCAGTTGCCAGGCCAGATCAGCTATCTACGCGTGAAATGTGGCTCCCTCGCCAATCGCGACCTGAGAATAACGGACATTGCCCACGGTGATCTCGTTACGCAGTCGCCGGACATTCTCGATGTGTTGATGCAGATGGATTGGGCGGTGACCTGGCTCAAGGACAGCCGACAAAGCGTTACCCAGGTGCGCCAGATTCTTGGGCTTACCCCTGGCGACTATCTGCCGCCCGAAGGATTGACGGATCGCCTGGCGAAGTTGGCCGAGGAGGTCAGGGCGGTGCTTGTCACCGACCAGCAGATCCAGGTGCTGAATTTGCCCACCCATGAGAAGTCCACCAAGTCCCGTGGCCCAGGCGATGTCATCCAGTGGCGTACGGTGCTGCTGCCCTTACTGGATCCAGAGGGCCTGGTGAAAGCCCTGCCGCTGGAGATGGTCGATAACACCCAGGCGCAGTTGCAGGCGGCGTTGGAGGAGGCACTCAAACCCTTGGCGATGGACAGCGACGCGAGGGCCGCCAGCCTGGAAAAACTCGGCACGTTGTTACTCAACGGACACGACCGGCAACTACGACTGATCGAAGGCCTGGCCCAGGAAATGATCAATCTGCCCATGGACCGTACCGCGGTGGTGGTGCATTGGGCGCAGACCACGGTGTATCAACTGCTGTCGAGGGTGCTGCAACTGGGCACGCACGCCGACGCTGCCCCTTCGCTGATCGAACACCTGCGGGCGGTGCTGCGTCATGCCCAGGCGGTCCTGCATCTGGGCCTGAGTACCAGCGCATTGCGGTTGTTCCTGGCTCGGCCGCAATGGCTGACGGGCACCNNCAGCCGCGAGCTGTCCTGGGCCAGCCTGTATTTACTGGGCCGTTACACCCAATGGTTCAAGCGCCAGAGCCAGGCCGAAGAGGCGTTGTTGGGCTATTTCATCAACGCCAACCCACCCCCGGCAGGGCTCAAGAACAAAGCGTTGCGCAGCGCCGTCAACGAGCAAAGTGCCGAGGTGCTGGCCAACTTGCTGGGCTGGCATACGGAAGATATTCGCCGGTTGTTCCAGGAGCTGCCAATGGGCCGCGCGACGTCGATGGCCGAAGTGGACTGGGTATTGCGCTGCCAGAGCGACTGTGTCACCAGCGGGTTTTCCGCGAGTGATCTGCTGGCCTTCACGGCGCTGCACGTCGACAGCGCGAGTACCGCTTGGCAGGCGGCCGGGGAAGCGGCCGTCGCCGCCAGTCGTTGAGCCATCACCGTTACGAGGCGCGATCATGTCCAAGTCCATCGACACCCTGCTCAATGAAACCCTGCGCGATGCGCTGGTGGCCTACTACCTCAACGTGGTGGTGCGCAACACTCAGGAGTTTATCGACGCTCAGTTGGCTGACACGCTCAAGACGGCCAATGACCTTTACGAATACAAACTGTTGGACGTGCTGGTCAGCCAGGACGTGACCACCAGCCCGGTCGCATCGGCGATTGCCAGTCTTCAGCAATACATCAATGGCGCGCTGATGGGCATGGAACCGGGTTATGAGATCCGGGTCATGGAGGAATACCTGATCACGCAATGGCGCGAGATCAACAGCCAGTACCCGATCTGGGCCGCCAACCAGCAGTTGCAATACTACCCCGAGGTGTACATCGACCCCTCTCTGCGCCTGAACAAGTCGACGTACTTCCAACAACTGGAAAATGACCTCAACCAGAACAAAATCCACATCGATACCACCCAGGAAGCGGTACTGAGCTACCTGGCCAGCTTCGAGGAAGTGGCCAACCTGACGATCATCAATGGCTATATCAACACCGATGATTTCAAGAACGGCCTGTACTATTTCATCGGCAAGTCCAGGGCGGAAAATGCGTATTACTGGCGCTCGGTGGACATGTCCCAGCGTACGTACAAGAATCTTTCGGGTACCGACCCCAATCGGCCCAAGTTCGACTATCCGCAGCCAGGCGCCTGGTCGGATTGGCATAAGGCGGCCTTGCCGATTTCGGCGAGTGCCATTGAACGCACGATTCGGCCGGTGGTATTCAATAATCGGTTGTTTGTGTTCTGGGTGGAGTGTGTGGGTAGCAACTCTGATTCGGTAACGGTGGAGCAGAGTTATCTTCCGGGGACGCCAAAACCTCCTGATCCAGGCTCGCCGCAAACCCAAGTCAGCAGTAATCCTATGCTGCGCTTGAACCTGGTCTACAAAAAGTACGACGACAGTTGGAGTGTGCCGCAGACGGTCATTGAAGCCTGGAGTGAGGCGCCGCTGTTCAAATCACGAGATTTACCGGCGCTGGTGGAAAGCATCGCAGTAGCAGATAGCTCGGCTTCGCCGGAGTCCATGCTGGTCGCGATGTATGCGGGTTATGAGAGCGGCGCATCGACAGAAGGCACGCAGGATAAGTATGCATTTTTGAGAACGGCATGGATCGATAAGAATTTTAATGTAACGCCGCTGTTTCCAAGTCGAGGGGTTGTTCCTCATATCGGCGTGAGGGAGGAGGGAATCAAGAGGTTGTACGTGCTTAAGGCGATAAGAGTATTTGCACGTGATAATCAGGGGCGGTTTCAGTTCAAATTGCCGGCTCTTATTGTTGCAGTGAAAAGTGTCGAAACGAGTTCGCCCCATACGAGTTCGGATAATTGGAACTATATGAATTGGCAGAATAGGATTTTTTCTCCAAGAAAAGGGACTGAAGTAAGGTATGACGTGTTGGCACAGGCTTTGGAGTTTGAGTCAAAGTTGGTGAGTTCGGTGGCGTCCTCAGAAATCGTTACCCGAGTCAGCGCGGGGTTGGTGAGTCATAAGTTTACCTTGGTGTTGGTTACCTCGCCTTCGATGGGGGAAGGAAAAAACGTAACTCTCTTGAAAGGATCCACGATGACTGTCGAGGGAGGTGGGTTTTCCGCAGTCAATAATAACGTATGTTCTTTTAGTTTGCAGACATCTCAGATTGGTGCTCTCGAATATTATCTTCGGGACAGCGATGTTCTTTCGACTTGTTCGCTTCCGGCTTTACCATCGGGTGCTTCTGTCTCATTGGAAGGTAAACGAATATTTAGGGCAGCACTTTTGTTGCTTTCCCCTGGTAACGCACAATTTTGTCAGGTATTTTTTATATTGGTTTTGCTGGAGGCAGTTTATATTCTTATCATGCGGATATTATTCAGCAAGTCCATAGACCTCTCTTCCAGAGTCTTATATTAAGACCCGTTGACGTGAAGACCCCTACACCTGCGTTTCCGGGAGAACGGTGGCTTTTTTACTCAACGACGGTTTCTTCAAGACTCCCCCCCGATACCCAGACAGTATCAATCCCCATTAACCCTGAAACCCTGTTACCGGACTGGAATGTCGACTGGCCTGTCGGTTCAAAAAAAATCCCACTGATTCACGGCCTCAAAGCCTTTGATAATAATTTGGCAGTGGGACATACCCTCAAACTGACCCTCGTTGAACTGGAACTCGTCCCTGCTATTCGAACCCCCCTGATCGCGCCGCGAATCAGCACCCGCGCCAGCCCCACCCTGGGCATCGCCGAATTCATCGACTTCGCCGGCTCCGGCATCCCCCTGAGCGACGACGCCAGTGCGCCCCGCCAGCCCATCCGCATGAATACCCTGTTCGCCCGCGAACTGATTCTACGCGACCAACATCGCCCTGGAAAACCTACTGGACCCTGGGGAAAACCCAGGGGCCTGGAAGAGCCGCCGCTACAGCCGCCGGCCGCGGTCAATCGCATGGATTTCCATGGTGCCAACGGCAAGTACTTCTGGGAGTTGTTCCTGCACCTGCCCTTCCTGGTCAGCCAGCGCTTGAACCTGGAGCTGCAGTTCGACGAGGCCGAACGGTGGCTAGGCTTTATCTTCGACCCGTCGCGCAAACAAGACAGCAAGGGGCGCCCCGATTACTGGAACGTGCGCCCCTTGATGGACGGCCTGTTGCAGATGGACCACGCCACCCGCAAGCCCGCCGACCCGGATGGCATCGCCAGCAGTCACCCGGTGCGCTACCGCAAGGCGATCTACCTGCACTACCTGAAAAACCTGCTGGACCGGGGCGATGCGGCCTATCGGCAACTGACCCCCGACAGCCTCGGCGAAGCCAAGTTGTGGTACGTGCGCGTGCTGGACCTGCTGGGCCCGCGGCCGGACATCAAGCTGGTGGACTCCTGGACGCCTGTGACCCTGCAAGTCTTGAGCAATTCCACCAATACGCAACTGCGTGCCTTTGAGCATCGCCTGATTGAGCAGGACCAATTGCGCGCCGATAGCGCCCAGGCCAATGAGGGCCACTCGCTGTATCAGTTTGCCGAACCTCCCCTGTATCTGCGCACCTTCTCGCATGACCCGACGCTGGCTGACCTGGACAGTGATTACTTGCGCCTGCCGATCAACGCTCATCTGGTGAAAACCTGGGATATCGCTGAGTCGCGCCTGGATAACCTGCGCAACAACCGCACCCTGGATGGCAAGCCGCTGTCGTTGCCGTTATTCGCCGCGCCGTTGAACCCACGGGATCTGCTGGCGGCGTTCGGCCAGGGCGCGGCGGCGGGGGGCAGTGCGCGGTTGCTGGCCCAGGACGTGCCGCATTACCGCTTCAGCGTGATGCATGAGCGTGCGCTCAACGCTGTACAGACATTGACCCAGTTTGGCGGCACCTTGTTGTCGTTGATCGAGCGCAAGGAGCAGGCGCAGTTCGAAGCGCTGCAATATCGCCAGGCCTGGGATTTCGCGCAATTTTCCATCGACCTGCAACAGCAGGCGCAGGTTATCGATAAAGAAAGCCAAAAGGCCCTGGAGGCTAGTCGGGCGATTGCGCAGCAGCGCTTGAGCTTTTACGCGCAACTGGCCGATGAGGTAGTGAACAGTGGCGAGATCGCTGCTGCGGGCTTGCACCTGGCCGGACGCGTCGCTGAAGGCGTTGGGGCGATATCCGATGCGGTAGCCGGCGGGCTGGTCATCCCGCCCAATGCGGCTGGGGGCGGTGGCGGGGCAATCGTGGGTTTTGCCAATGGTGTAATGGCGGGAGCCATGGTCGGCGGCTGGCGGCTGGAAGGGGTGCCGCAAATGGTGTCTGCGGCGGCTTTCGGGCTCGGCGGCACTCAGTCATAATCTTGCGGACGCAACGGACCGAACCGAACAGTTCCGTCGCCGTCATCAGGAATGGACGCTTGCGCGCGACCAGGCCGCCCTGGAAATCGAACAGATCGATGCGCAACTCAATGTGCTCCGTGCCCAGTCCCGCGCCACCGCATTGCAACTGCAGCAGGCCGAGGTGGCGCAGGCACATGCACTGGCCACGTATGCTTTCCTGGGCAGTCGATTCAGCAATGTCCAGCTTTACCAATGGCTCAATGGGCAGTTCGCAACCTTCTACTACCAGACTTATGACGCGGCCCTGGCGCTGTGCCTGGCGGCCGAAGCCTGTTGGCAGT
>Ga0065696_1000012_pt1 | contig 12776 bp, 13 predicted proteins | sample SwiRhiMetagenome_FD_59085 | JGI IMG/M metagenome (GOLD analysis project Ga0065696, IMG submission 59085) | Bulk soil microbial communities from switchgrass field near East Lansing, Michigan, USA - East Lansing bulk soil v2 (version 2) | ecosystem: Environmental > Terrestrial > Soil >...
GTGGGCTAGGACTCGCGTTCACCGAGGCAATGGCGGTGGGCGGCGCGAACGTAGTAATGCTCGATTTGAACCCTCGACGGCTGAGTACCCAGGCTGATCGCCTAAAAGACCTGGGGTATTCGATAGCGTCTCACGTCCTCAACGTGACTGACCGAAAAGCCGTCGACCTTATCTACGATCAGGTTGCGGCAACGTATGGCGGCATTGATGTGGTTTTCTCGAATGCAGGTATTGATCCTGGGCCAGGGTTTGCTGCGCTCAACGAGAACGGTGAACGTGATTCTGCCAACTACCTGGAACAGTACGCGGATGTCAGGTGGCAGAAGGTCATCTCCGTCAGTCTGGACGCGGTGTTCTACTCAATTCGAGCGGCAGCGCGCCATATGAGACCCCGTAAATCTGGTTCGATCATTGTCACCACATCGGTTTCGGCATTGAGGCCAGCCGTCACGCTAGGTGCTGCTTACGCGGCGGCCAAAGCAGGAGCCGCACAGTTGGTTCGTGCTACCGCTTTGGAGTTGGCAGGCGACGGGGTACGAGTCAATGCCATCGCCCCAGGCCCCTTTGAAACCGACATCGGCGGCGGCTTCATGCACCAGGATGAGATCCGGGCAAAGATGGCTGCTGGCGTGCCAATGGGGCGGGTCGCTGATGTGGAGGAAATAAAACCCCTGGCGCTTTATCTGGCTTCCCGTGCATCAGGTTTTGTAACCGGGCAACAGTTCGTAATTGACGGTGGCCTTTCCCTGTCTGCTGCCAGGGCTTGATCGCTCCAAACACTACGCAACGTTACAAGACCCCATGAGCTCGCTCAGGGTTTGTAGCAACCGCTTTGCCACGTGATTAGAGAGGACGAACAATGAACGATAAAAATGTCCGCACTTGATACGGGTGCAGTTGTGAACCCAGGCTGGTATCGATTCAAGCTGGGTAGTTTTGAAATTACGGTCGTGTCAGATGGGCCTATGCCTTTGAAGCCTCCGTCTTCCGGTTTTTCCGACGCGCCGTTGGACGAAGTGGATGCTCTCCTGACAGAGAACTTTTTGCCGACCGATCAGCTGCTGCTTGGCATGAATGCTCTCGTGATCAATACCGGAAAACGTGTGGTTTTGGTCGACACCGGAATGGGCGAAAGCATGGGCGAGTTGAGCCATATGTTTGGCCCCTCGACCTGCCATCTTCTCTCCAACCTTGTAGCTGCTGGATTCCGCCCTGAAGACATTGATGTCGTGGCGATCACGCACGCACATCCAGACCACTGTTGGGGGCTGGTGGACAACGAAGGTAAGCGAGTTTTTCCAAATGCCCAGGTGGCCATCGCGCAGGAAGAACTCGACTACTGGTTCGATAAGAACAATCGGTCCATTTCGTACTTTGCTGAGGTGAGCGTTGATGGCGCAATCAAAAACCTCACTCCCTACCTCGAATTCCTGATCATTGTGCGTGATGGCGAAGAGGTCGTTCCTGGGATTAAAGCTCTGCTCTGCGCTGGCCATTCTCCAGGTCATAGCGGCTACGTCATCAGTTCGGGCGAGGATGTATTGGTAACGACCGGCGACCTGGCACATCACTACATCCTTGCCATGAAGCATCCAGAGTGGCGCATCAGCTACGACACGAATTCGGATATGGCAGTGCAATCACGTCGGCGCATCTTCGACATGCTCGCTGATCAGAAGCTGTTAACACACGGTTATCACTTTCCATGGCCTGGCCTTGGACATGTCGTGAAGGAAGATGAGGGGTATCGATGGATTGCTGCTCCTATCTATACCTATCTGATCTAAAGGCTCTCTCGATATAGGAAATAAGCAACTAGACATTTAACTGTACCGTAGTACAGTGAGTGTATCGGCAAATACCAAAACGCAGGCGACCTACGCCTGCAATAACAAGAGAGGTAGGAGTATGTCGTTTCAAGAGAAGGTGGTCGTTCTCACTGGCGCTGCTTCCGGCATCGGGAAAGCAACGGTTCAGCTGTTAATCGAGCAAGGTGCCAAGGTGGCTGCATTGGACCTCAAAGGCGAGCAGCTGCTGGAGGCGTTCGGGAAAGATCCACGCGTACTGTGCATTCCAACCGACGTTAGTAACAGCGATGCCGTGCGCGCGGCATTTCAAACCATTGAATCGACATTGGGTCGCTTGGATGTGATCGTCAATGCCGCCGGCATCAACGCGCCAAATCGCGAAGCCAATCAGAAAATGGTCGATGCCAACGTTGCAGCACTCGACGCGATGAAGAGTGGCCGCGCCCCAGTCTTTGACTTCCTGGCAGACACCTCGGACGAAGACTTCCGTCGTGTGATGGAAGTGAACTTGTTCAGCCAGTTCTACTGCATCCGCGAAGGTGTACCGCTCATGCGCCGTTCTGGCGGCGGCAGCATCGTGAACATTTCCAGCGTTGCTGCGCTGATGGGGGTTGCGATGCCTCTGTACTACCCGGCATCCAAAGCAGCAGTCCTGGGTTTGACGCGCGCCGCTGCTGCCGAACTGGCGCCGTACAACATTCGCGTCAACGCGATTGCCCCAGGTTCAGTTGATACCCCCCTTATGCATGAGCAACCCCCTGAGGTTGTCCAGTTCCTCGTCAGCATGCAGCCGATTAAGCGATTGGCCAAACCCGAGGAGCTAGCCCAGAGCATTTTATTCTTGGCAGGTGAGCACTCGTCCTTCATCACTGGTCAGACGCTCTCGCCTAACGGCGGGATGTACATGTAAAGGCTGCTGCAGTTTCTAACTATAAAAACGTAGGGGTTTTAACCATGTCTTTCAAAGCAGGGTTTGACGCTCGTGCTCTCGAACGAGTCGAGTCGTCTCTTCGTGAAGACGTTGAGCGTGGTCTCATCGACGGTGCTGTGATCAAAGTTGCTCGGCACGGCGAAGTCGTACTCGACTCGGCAGTAGGTTATGCGGATCGCCACGCAGCAGTGCCGATGCGTGAGGATTCCGTTTTCAAGGTGTTGTCGCTGACCAAAGCATTTACGACCACACTGGTACTCGAAGCCATTGACCTTGGCTTGCTCTCCCTTACCACTCGCGTGGTGGATGTAATTCCTGAGTTTTGGGGCAGAGATCTATTCCGCAGCGGTCGAAAAGAGCGTGTAAACGTTGGGCACCTGCTGACCCACCGTGCTGGTCTTTCGCCTACGCCGCAGCCGCTTCCTTATGATCGACTTCATGTCTTGAGTGAAACGATTCAGGCAGTTTGCGAACTGGATGTGGTCGGCGAACCTGGAAAAGCCTTCAGCTATTCACCCACCGTCAATCATGCGTTGTTGGGTGAAATGGTTCGGCGCGTCCACGGCGCAGAAAGCTTCGCTGACCTGCTCGACAAACGCCTCTTCCGTCGCTTGGGCATGGCATCCACATCGTTGGGGACCAATTCCCCAAACCGCTCAGCGCCGTGTTCCGTTGACTTCCAACTTCCCAGACGGTGGTTGGTTGACCAATGCTGACATCAAGGCTGTTGCTGATGCGATTGAAGCACCAGGCTCGCAGATGCCGTGGGTTGGTGCCATGACTTCTGCACCGGATGTTTTTGTATTTGCTGAAATGCTTCGTCAGAACGGTACTGGCAACGGTGAGCGCGTTCTCTCGCCGGCTGTAATCCGCAAAGCAACGACGCTGCAAACCGGGAATGCGATTAACGATTTGTACAAACTACTTGCAGATATGCGCCACTGGGATGTTCCGCCAGGAAACATGGGGCTGGGTTACGCCTTGGCCGGCGATGGGTTGACGGTGTCTCAGTTTGGGACACTCACATCCTCAGGAACCTATGGCAATTTCGGAGCGGGATCGACTCTGTTCTGGGTGGATCCAGAATCGCAAATTACCTTTGTGTGCCTGACTGCAAAAGTGATGGAAGAGAGCGAGAACATTTTGAGATTCCAACGTTTATCCGACTTGGTTGCTTCAGCAGCGCTCTAACCTAATTAGCCAATATCCGTGGTCAGTAAATCACTCACTATTAGCTCAGTGAGATGGAATAGGCTGGCCTGGACTTAACACGACCGGAGAACAATAAGAATGGAACAGCTCGATAGACCAGCTCCGCCCGCGGATTTCAATCCGTTAAGTGAGCAAGGTTTCAAAGATCCAGCTTCGATATGCCAGCGAGCGCGAGAAGAAACGCCAGTGTTCTTTTTCCAGCCGCTAGGTGTCTGGATGGTGACTCGCCGCGAGGATGCCGAAAAGGTGCTCAGTGAGTGGGAGACCTTCTCCTCGCTCGCCAATTGCCCTGAGGTGCCGGAAGAGTTTCGCGGGCGCTTTGCACCTTCGGTAATGGCTGACTCCATTGTGGCAATTGATCCACCTCGACATACCGAAGCCAGAATTGTGATCCAGCGCGGGTTCATGAAGCAGAAGATCGATCCACTTGAGCCCATTATTGAGGCACGTGCGAACGACATTCTTGACGGTTTGGTTGGGGAAAATTCGACCGACATCATGACCAACTACTGTCTTGAGCTAACGACACGAACGCTGATGGCGCTGTATGACCTACCATCTGATGCTCGTCCCCTGTTTGAGGGGATCCGTGATGTATCTATCAAGGTATTGGCCAGTGCCTATGAGCCGATGCAAGAGCCCGAGAAGTCGCAGGTGTGGGACAAATACGTCTCAGGCTATGAATACTTCTATCGTTTGGTCGAAACACGTCGGAACTCCGATGCGCATGACATTATTTCGACTATGGCCTCTCAAAAGGACAGCCGCGGCAACCCGGCGCTAACTACTGAGCGAATTGCTCTGCATCTGGTTGAAATCGCCTTTGCGGGAACTGATACCACCGCACAGATGATGGCAAACGCCATCCTGTTCCTGGACAAACATCCGGAAGCGCTTGCGGCAGCCAAAGCTGATCCAGCTCTCTGGTCCCGAGTCTTCGAGGAAACAGTACGCCGTCGTCCGTCTGCTCCTTTTGCAGGCCGAGTGACCACGAAAGAGGTCGAGATTCGTGGAGTTAGGATTCCCGCAGGCTCTCCCGTCTGGGTGTCGTTGGCCGCCGCCAACACTGACCCGAGACATGTTGGCTGCCCGATGGATTTCGATATCAACCGGTCATCCCCGCAGGATCATTTAGCGTTTACCAAAGGTCGGCATACCTGCCCCGGTGCGCCACTCGCACGACTGCAAGGGGCTACTGGGTTGCGCGTGCTATTTGAGCGTCTACCAACTCTTAGAGTTGTACCAGACCAACCATTGAATTTCGCTCCCATGGCGTTGTTGCCCGTGCGATTGTCGGTTAACAGGGTAGTGTTAGGTAACAAGGTAACAAGCAGTTCTGAAAGCGAATTAAATAAAAACAATAACTTGCTGACATCCGTTCTACGGATGGAGAAGATCCTCTATGAGTCGTAAGTATGCAATTTGCGTTGTACTGTTGGCAGCTCAGGTTTTTTTGGCGACCTATACCGATGCTGCGGAAAACATCAAACCTGCGGGTCCAATCGGTGGCACAGATATTCGACAAGCCATATTGCCTCCTCCTGGCGTGTATGCTGTAGGCATTGGGGTTGGTCTTGGGTTTCCAGAGTATTGGACTGAAGACAAAGACTTAGACGCCAAAGGCGGTTCTCGAGTTTTCGGCGTTGGTGGTGCGATTGTTTACGACACGGAGGTTTTTGGGGGCAACATTGCCTCTACTGCTTTCGCTAGCTATGAGCGTACATGCTTTGGATTCAAGGGCGGAAAGACGACTTGCTCCGAGGGCCAAGGGGATGTCTATTCGGACGTTTTGATGTGGTCGAGGAACTTTCCCCTGGGTTATGAGCGATCTAAGACAGCGCCTTGGATTCCCTACGGTTTGAACGTTTTGGTTGGTTTTGGCGTGACCCTACCAACCGGTAAATATGACTCTTCGAAAATGATCAACGTGAGCGCGAACGTATACGACTTTGCTCCGAACGTGGCACTTACATATGTTGTTCCTAGTATCTTGGGTGATCAATTTGGCGACGCAACAGAGTTCAGTGCGCGAGTTTTCTATAACAAATACACTGAAAATCGTGATACGAATTACCAAACAGGCGATATTGTCAGCATGGACTTTGCAGTGTCTCAGCGATTTGGCCAGTGGCAAGTAGGTCTTGCAGGAACTGGCTTTGTTCAAATCGAAGACGACGATATCAACGGCATTACTCCTTCAAATAATGGCAATCGTGCGAAGTCACTTTCGCTAGGTCCAGTTGTATCTTATGACTTTATGGTGGACAACACTCCTTGGAACCTCACGCTCAAAGGGTTGGTGGGAATTGATGGTGAAAATACCGCCGCGGCAAGAGGTGTGGTTTTGAAGCTTGGACGGAAGATCTGGTGATGTCGTCCGTCGCTAGGTGCAGAATTCTTAACTTAGCGAAGAATATATCATCTGTGGCCTTCTTGCCTAAAAGAGAAAATTTTTATGAGAAAGTGGTTAGAGGTTGAAGTCTTCAGGCGTGATGACGTAACTGACTCAATCAGTATATTCGAACTTCGTCACCCCAACGGCGAGGCCTTGCCAGCCTTTACCGCTGGGGCACATATAGATGTGAAGGTATCAGATGGTCTCATCAGGCAATATTCATTGAGTAATGATCCCATTGAGACCAGCCGATATGTTATCGCCGTGCTCAATGAGCCTGTGTCTCGAGGGGGATCAAAAAGCCATTCATGAAACATTTCAGCAAGGAATGCTGGTTTTGGTCGGCGAGCCTCGTAATTATTTTCCGCTAGAAGATGCCGATGACACGTTCATCTTGGTGGCCGGAGGAATCGGCGTAACCCCTATTTTAGCAATGGCCCGCGAGTTGCGCCGATTGGAAAGGACTTTTGAGGTTGCACTATTGCATCCGCTCCCGTAGCACCGGGGCTTTTCTCGATGTGTTCGAGAGCCCTGAGTTCAAGGATTTCGTCATCTTACATATAGACGATGAGACAAATACACCAGGGCTAAATATTGAGGAAATTGTTAAGACTGATAAGAGTCGATTATATGTTTGTGGTCCCGGAGGATTCATAAATTGGGTACTTACCACTGCTGAAACATGCATGCCAAGCGATCGCATCCATCGGGAATCTTTCACCGCTGCTCCAATCGAGGCGCCTACGGACGAAGGATTTGAGGTGGAGATTGCCAGCACTGGGCAGAAGTTTTTTATTCCAGCTGATAAGTCTGTTTCCGCCGTTTTGGAAGAAGCTGGTGTCGAGGTTTTGGTATCATGTCAGCAAGGAATATGTGGTTCTTGTATTACCAATATTCTTGAGGGTGAGCCAGACCATAAGGATTCCGTACTGAGTGAAAGCGAGCGAAAGTCGGGGAGGCTATTTACACCATGTTGCTCTCGTGCGAAATCGGCCAAATTAGTTTTAGATCTATAAGGATATTTTAGCGTTTGGTTTTCTCGAACTGCCGGGCTTTGTTCCGGTAGTTCAGAAAAAAACGATGTACTTTTGTATCTGCTGTAACTCCTTGGTTTAAATTTTTGCCTCCTCACCACAACAACAAGCCGGTATGGGAACTTCGCGCCCTTACATTCGCAATCTTGGGAGAACACGATGTTTGTTTCCAAACTATCTATCCAATGGAAGATTGTTTTTCTTTCCGGGCTTAGCCTTGCCGGAGTTATTGCGCTTTTAATGGCGGTATCATTATTTCGAATGGAGTACAACTCTGATCTTGTAGGGGATAGCAGCGCACGTATGCTTACAGAGGCTGCTCAGGCACGAATCGAATCACAAGGCCAAATGCGAACGTTGATGATAAGCAAGGTTTTTACAGATGCCTATCAATATGGGAACGGATTCAGCCGCCACTTGCAACAGTTCTTGCAGGAGCATTCGGAGGCTCGGTTAAATGACGCTACTTTCCTGCGTAAAAATTTAATTGTTCAAACTAGAACCGTTCTTCAGGGTAATCCTGGTTTGCTAGGGATTTCCTTAGTATTTAAGAATAATTCAATCGATAAGAAAGATGCTTCGTTTGTAGGTGATTCTCAGCTTGGCAGCAATGAAGTTGGTAGGTATGCCTTTTCATGGTCTCAGTCAGCGACAGGGCAGTTATTATTTAGATCCATCTCTGAGAGCCAGATATCTGGCGATAATTCGGAGTCAAAGGTCTTTGGGGGGGGTAATTCTAATATTTGCTCGCGCGAAAGTGTTAAGCCCTGTGTTAAGGAGCCTCATTTTTCATTCATTAATGGGCAGAAAATTCTAATAGCGAGTATTCGTTTTCCATTGGTTGAAAATGGTGAGTTAATAGCTACACTGTCTGTTGATATTGGTCTGGATAGTTTGCAGGACCTAAGCCGATCAACCAGTCGTGATCTCTATAACGGACAAAGCATAATTAGCATTTTGAGCGCTACTGGGAAGTTGGCCGGTTATAGCTTGGACGTTTCGAGGCTGGGAGAGTCATTTCAACAGGTTGACGCTATCGACGGAGCATCGCTTGTTACTGCTCTGGGACGAGAGAAAGGTATCACTGCACTTCAACGTCAGTCGCGATTAAAAATTCTTGTACCGTTCACGCCGATTCCTGATGGAGCACCTTGGGGGATTCTCCTGGATGTTCCTGAAAAAGCTCTCCTGGAGCCGGCTGAGACACTCAAAAATGAGCTTCTGAAGATCAACGAAGCTGGCAGTCTGGTCGAGCTAGGTGCCGGAATGGTGGTGGCATTTATTGGCCTGGGTTTGATATGGCTGATGGCTCTAAAAGTGACTCGTCCAATACTCAACATTTCTGAGATGTTGAGGGATATCGCCAGCGGGCAGGGTGACCTTACTTCACGCCTGCGGTACAGCCAGGAGGATGAGCTGGGGCAGTTGGCCACGTGGTTCAACCGGTTTCTAGACAAGCTCCAACCGACTATTGCGGACGTGAAGCTGCAAGTTGCCGATGCTAGGGTGACGGCGACCCAATGTGCTTCCATCGCCAGCCAGGCCAGCGCTGGTATGGAACGGCAGTACCGCCAGATTGATCAAGTTGCCACTGCCTCTCAAGAAATGAGCGCAACAGCTCATGACGTCGCGCGAAGCGCTGCCCTCGCTGCGCAAGCAGCCCGAGATGCTGACCAAGCCACGCGTGTGGGTTTAGAAGTCATTGATAGAGCTACAGCCGGTATTGAGCAGTTGGCAAAGGAAATGGGGAACTCAATGGGCCAAGTTGAAAGCTTGGCGGTCAGCAGCGAGAAAATTGGTTCCGTGCTGGAAGTCATCCGCTCAATTGCAGAGCAGACAAACCTCCTTGCCCTCAATGCGGCTATTGAGGCTGCTCGTGCGGGAGATGCCGGCCGCGGGTTTGCTGTGGTTGCGGATGAAGTGCGTAGCCTTGCACGCCGTACCCAAGAGTCAGTTGAAATCACCCGAAATGTTATCGTGCACCTCCAGCAAGGAACAGAGACTGTAGTCAGCGCAATGGGGCATACTCAAATACTCGCTAATGTCAGTGTCGAACAGGTTAGTCAGGCTGTGGTTTCTCTGCGTCAGATCGAAGATGCAGTAACCGTTATTTCTGACATGAATCTGCAAATTGCCAGTTCTGCTGAGGAGCAAACTGCTGTGGCCGAGGAGGTCAACCGCAGCGTGAATAGTATTCGCGACTTGACCAGTTTGTTATCGGATCAGGCCAAAGACTCAGCACGTATTAGTCACTCGTTGGACAGCTTGGCGAACCATCAGCAAAATCTGATGGATCAGTTCCGAGTCTGAAGGTTGACGGAGTGCCGAGTTTTTCTAAAGCTCTCAGATAATACTAATACACCGAGCTTTGGTGAAAGCCGCGCCCTCCCTTTCCGCCCTGAGTGTGTAAAAACGTCGAGCCAAATCATTGCTATGATTTCTGAGAGTTTCATCGCAAGCAATTATAAGAAGCTGTTGCGGTTTGCGTGGTTGCAGATGGCGTGGAACCACACCCCAATGACGATATCGCGATAGGAAAAGAGACAGCCGGTAGCATCGTTGTGCGTTGCCATTGTGTGCATCCTTTTACGCTAGTGCTAATCTGAGTTTTATTGTGTAATCACCCAGTTTTGCCTGCTGAATACGCTCGGTTTTCGATGCACTCTCTAATCTCTTTCAGTCACATAGCGACAGTATGCACGCCTAGCCGACCTAGCTCTGCCTCAATATAAAAATATCATCAATTGCTCCTTTACATTGTCTGCATTGGGTCGATTCTGTTCAGAAAGTCTTCTTCGAATTCTGCGGAAGAAAAGGGGGATGCGGCGGAAATCTTGGACTCCCTGGAGGTAGTTCATGTATTCATACGAAGACCGTATCCGAGCGGTCAAGCTCTACATCAAACTGGGCAAGCGAACCGGGGCAACTATTCGTCAGTTGGGCTACCCGACGAAGAACTTTTTGAAGAGCTGGCACGCAGAGTATGAGCGATGCCTCGACCTGCCTCGTGGCTACGAGAACTCGAAGTCGAAGTACTCACCGGCCCAAAGGGAAAAGGCTGTCGAGCACTATCTCGAATACGGTCGCAACATCGCGGCTACCATCAAGGCGTTGGGCTACCCCGCGCGGGGTTCTTTGCGTGCCTGGATTTACGAAATGCACCCCGAGTTGCATAAGCGTGTTGTCAGTCGATCAGACGGGTTAGCCCGGCCGCCAGCGGTGAAGCAGGCAGCGGTCATCGCGCTGTGCACGCGAAAAGAAAGTGCGAAAGCCCTGGCTCAAAAGCTGGGCGTGTGCAGGCCGACCTTGTACAACTGGAAAAACCAGCTACTCGGCCCAGAGGTATCCCCATCCATGAAGTGTCGACTTGAACCCTCATCGTCACCGGAACGAGAGGAGTTGCAGCGGCAACTCGAATCTCTCCAGCTCGATGTTCGCCGTTTGCAGCTTGAACATGACCTGTTGATGAGGGCGAATGAACTCATAAAAAAAGAGACGGGCATCAACCGGCAAGTCCTGACCAATCGGGAGAAGACATTGCTGGCTTATGCCCTTAGGCATAGGTACTCCTTGCTAGAGCTGCTTGACGCGTTGGGCTTGGCCCGAAGCTCCTATTTCTATCATCGAGCCCGAATGCAGGTCGCGGAAAAGTACACCGAAGTGCGTCGTGCCATGGCGGACATATTCGAGCGCAATCATCGTTGCTATGGCTACCGTCGGATGCGAGCTTCGTTGAGCAGGCAGCGTGTGCGCCTTTCAGAGAAGGTGGTGCAGCGCTTGATGAAGCAGGAGTGCCTACTCCGAATGAGAAATGGCTGACCGACATCTCGGAGTTCCAGATCCCGGCAGGCAAGGTGTACCTGTCCCCCATGATCGACTGCTTCGATGGGAAGGTAATCAGTTGGTCGATCGGCACGCGTCCCGACGCCGAGCTTGTGAACACGATGCTGGATGCAGCTATCGAAACGGTGGCCAGTAACGATAAACGGCCTGTTGTTCACTCCGATCGTGGCGCTCACTACCGCTGGCCCGGCTGGTTATCGCGCATCGCTGATGCGAAGCTGATTCGTTCGATGTCGCGCAAAGGCTGCTCACCAGACAACGCGGCTTGTGAAGGTTTCTTCGGTCGACTGAAAACGGAACTGTTCTATCCTCGCAACTGGCAGTCAACGAGCATCGAGCAGTTCATTCAGGCCTTGGATTCATACATTCGCTGGTACAACGAAAAACGTATAAAGATTTCCCTCGGCGCGCTCAGTCCCATTGAGTATCGTGAAAGCCTGGGCTTAGCGGCATAACCAGTCCAAGTTTTTGTCCGCATCCCCGGTGGGTCAGTTTTCAATCAGCGCCGACAGCCCCGAGCTCACAATGCCTTGTTTTCATCGCTGAGTCTTACTGCTTCGGTGACTTTTCCGGGGTCGAAACCCATCCACTCGATAAGTCGGCGGAGTAAGCCTGGCGCTTTCGCTACCAGCCCCTGGCTGCGTGGCACAGTCACCAGGTCACGCCTCTGCTCGATGCACTCCACGAGGCCGGAGACCACCCTCTCCAGCGCCACGAACTGCCAGATCCCCTGATGGTTGTTCCAGACCAGAGTGGAAGACGGCCCAGTGATGACTGCCTCCATCATCGGCGGTCTGGAAGAAGGTCGGGTGGAGCGATCCGACACCCACGCCGTGCTGACGAAGCTCCAGGCGCAAGCTGTTACATAGGGCCCAGACTCCAGCCTTGCTCGCAGTGTAGGCCGTATTCAATGGCGAATGGACGAAAGCGGCCATGGACGAGATGGCCAGTAGATAGCCCTGGCGCGCCTTCACATAGGGAATCGCCGCGCGGAAGGTGCGCGCCACGCCGTTAAGATTGATATCAATGACCCGCTCAAACGTGGCGAGGTCTATGTGTTCCAGGGCGACCACCGAGCTGACGCCAGCGCCGGCGACCACGACATCAATTGCGCCGAAGTGCTGTGCTGCCTCCTTCAGAGCCGTCTCCAGGCTCTCAATTGAGCGCACGTTGGCCGCCCAACCGGCGGCGACATCAGGCCCACCCAATGCCGCAGCCATAACGCTTAGGCTATCCAGATCAAGATCCAGCAAGACCAGCTTCGCGCCCTTGTCGCGCAGTGCCTGCGCGGCGGCCCTGCCGAGGCCTCCTGTGGCACCGGTAATGGCGATGATGCGGCCGTTCAGCGGGTAGCTTTTCATGTGTGAACCTTATGCAAGTAGTGGGGCATCAATCTGAGGTTTGGGTACGAACGGATTCTTCCAACTCGTGGAGCAATCTTTGCAGGCGAGCGTGGCGTGCCAGATGCCAGTCGGTGAAAACGTTGAACAGGCCGCGCATCAGGGAGACGGGCGCCCAGCGAGCCGGTACCACGATGCGCGGCTGGCGCTTTT
>Ga0065696_1000038_pt1 | contig 12763 bp, 12 predicted proteins | sample SwiRhiMetagenome_FD_59085 | JGI IMG/M metagenome (GOLD analysis project Ga0065696, IMG submission 59085) | Bulk soil microbial communities from switchgrass field near East Lansing, Michigan, USA - East Lansing bulk soil v2 (version 2) | ecosystem: Environmental > Terrestrial > Soil >...
AACACTGCAGCAGCCATTTCGCGAATTGCATAAATGGACGCTCGACAAATTGCCTGAGGTTGAAACGGCCCGGTTGAAGTTGACGAGGCCGCGCAGGTAAGCCCGGCGGAGTGAATGCCTTCGCAGGTTTACCCGCGGTATCCCTGAACCTACCAACGCTACTTTAAGTGCCTAATTGACTCCAGGTTTATCGCGTATACCTTGTAAGGGTCGCCAAAGATGGCCGCATTTCGATGCCTTATTGCGACCTTTGATCAACGCCTCTCTGCGACTCTCGACGATTGGCCAAGCGCCTTCGATATCGACGCGGCAGCGCTGATCCCAACGGCCTGACCTGTTTTGGAAAGCCCAATATGACGAGGACTAAAATGCGCGAAAATCTTCAGTTTTACATCGATGGTTCGTGGGTGGAGCCCGCTGGCAATATCGTAATGGATGTCATTAATCCGGCTGACGAAACGGTTGCCGGCCAGGTTGCGCTCGGAGGCACCCTCGATGTCGATAAAGCGGTCGCAGCGGCAAGAGCCGCCTTCCAGACGTTCTCACAAATATCGGTTGAGGAGCGTCTTGCACTCTTTGATCGAATCATCGCGGCCTACCAGTTGCGCGCACAGGATCTTGCGATAGCAGTGTCCGACGAAATGGGCGCACCGCTATGGCTTGCCGAGCAATTGCAAGTCACGGCCGGCCTGGCCCACATTCAAATCGCTCGCGCCGCGTTAGCCAAATACAGTTTCGAACACGCGATGGGCACCACTGAGATCGTACGCGAGCCGATTGGCGTTTGTGCGTTGATCACGCCGTGGAATTGGCCGCTCAACCAGTTGACCTGCAAGGTGGCCGCGACGTTGGCGACAGGCTGCACGATGGTGGTGAAGCCTTCTGAAGTGTCGCCTTTCTCGGCGACGATCTTTACCGAGATCATGCATGATGCCGGTGTACCAGCCCGGTGTTTTTAATCTTGGTACATGGAGACGGCAAAGGTGTTGGCGACGCACTGACGGGCCATCCTGAAGTCGATCTCGTCTCGTTTACTGGATCCACCCCCGCCGGCATCCAGGTAGCGCGCAATGCGGCACTGACGGTTAAACGCGTACACCAGGAACTGGGCGGAAAGTCGCCGAACATCCTTTTTGCCGAGCGCTGACTTTCCGTCAGCCGTGGCGGCGGGCGTGGCTCAAATGATGCTCAACAGCGGTCAATCATGTAATGCGCCGTCACGGATGCTTGTTCCATTTACACGAATGGATGAGGTAGCCGATCTCGCGCGCACGGCGGCAGCGCAGTGGGTTGTCGGACACCCGGCAAGTAACGCGAAAATGGGCCCGGTCGCCTCCGAGGCACAGTGGCGCAAGATCCAGAACCTGATCCAGGTCGGCATCGAAGAAGGTGCAACGCTGATAACAGGTGGTCTCGGCCGACCCGAAGGGCTCGACACCGGTTTCTATGTGCAGCCGACCGTCTTCTGCAACGTGACGAATGACATGACTATCGCCCGCGAGGAGATCTTCGGCCCGGTGCTTGTCATCATCGGTTATGCCGATGAAGCCGACGCCGTGGCGATCGCCAATGACACCGTATTCGGCCTTGCCGCTTATGTTCAGGGCGAACATGCAGCCGCCGAGGCAGTGGCGCGTAAACTTCGGGCCGGACAAGTCACGCTCAATTATGCCGACATGGATTTGGCGGCCCCGTTCGGGGGATACAAGCAGTCGGGTAACGGTCGTGAATGGGGAGAAGTTGCGTTCGGCGATTTTCTCGAAACCAAAGCGATCGTTGGCTTTCGCCGGGCGGTGTGACATGCCTGCTGCCGGCCATGCGGCCATGGGCAGAGTAACCGTCAAACACCAACCAACCATGCCAGGCCATTCGGTTACGCTTTATAAATCGGCACCTTTGGCTTAGATGACGTAGCGGTATGATCACGTACCGCTACTCACCGTTATTGAGCACGGGGCAGACTTATCAGATGCCCAGGCGCTACTGCGGAAAAGATACCCCTACCATCGAGGTTACTCACTCATATCGTCTCAATACCCGAACTATCTTGGCTCTCAGGCCATGCCGACATCGCGACATCAATGAGGCCGCCAAGTACCTGGTTAGTCGCCCCGACTGAAGGCAGATTTACCACAGCCTGCAGTATTCCGAAGTAATACCAAGCCAGTAGATCCAAATCGACATGCTGCCCTATCTCACCCTCCAACCGGCCATGAGTCAAAATATCCACAAAAATCTGTCGCTGCTGACAAGCCGCAAAATTCGCGGTTTTCTTTCCTGTGGCAGTGAGGTCTTCTTGCTCAGCGTTACTGCGAGATATCAGGCAACCAGGCGGACGCTCCACGCCAAATGCCTTCGGAAGAAACTCTCGTAGCAGCGCTTCTATGCTCGCCCTGGAGGTCTGTGCCCGGGTCGATCTCATTCGCGTTAATACACGGTCGGTATATAGCTGAAGCGACTCGTTGAAGAGCCCATCCTTATCATGGAACCGCTGGTACAGGCTTGATCGAGACAACCCCGTTGCTTCAGTCAGATCGCTGACCGATGCGTTTGCGTACCCATGCCGCCAGAAAACAGCCGTCGCCGCCTTCAGGACTGCACTTTCGTCATATTGCGGTTTACCGCTCATAAATCCTCCGTTGACAACATGGAACGATCAGACCAGGATACTTGGACTGATCGTTCCACCATATAGGAAGATTTCATCATGCTCAATCAATCGACCAATCGGACGCAACCACTGAGCATCGCCGTTGCCGGCGCGACGGGCCGCGTAGGCAGGCGATTGATCAGTCAGTTAGCGCAAGACCCAGTCACCCTACTGGCGCTCACACGGCAAAAATCATCCACCGCTTTTGCCCCAGGGGTGGTCGCTGCCGAGTTGGATTTTGATCAGCCGGCAACGCTCAGAAAAGCACTTGCCGGTGTCGAGAAGCTGTTCATTGCTCACGGCACTTCACTCCAACAAGTCGCCAACGAGATTGCCCTTATTGACGCTGCCGTAGAAATGGGCGTGCAGCACATCGTAAAGCTTTCGGTTATGGGACCATTGACCCCTATCAATCCATTTGCCTGGCATTCATTGATAGAAGCCCACCTGGGTCAACAACCTATCGCCTCTACCGTATTGAGACCTACCACGTTCATGGATGTGCTCAAGCGTGCTGGCAACGCTGTTGCAACGGGCACTTGGGCCGGCGCCGCAGGCAATGGACGTGTAAATCTTATAGACACTCGAGATGTAGCGGACTCGGCGCGCATAGCATTACTGGAGGAAGTAGCAGAAGGCTCACAACGTGCGTATCACCTGACTGGGCCGCGAAACTGGACAATGCCGCAAGTTGCCGAGGAATTATCCAGTCTGTTAGGCCACACAGTCGCCTATACCCATCGGTCTCCAGCCGCACAGCATTCAGCGTTAGTTGCCGATGGACTCTCCCCGTTTGTAGCCGAGATTCTCGTGGGGCTTGATCGCATCTTCCATGATTCCATACTGACAGAACGAACCTTTACGGTTGAAGACCTCACGGGTACCCCACCCCGTTCGCTGTCCGCATGGCTCCGTGAAAACCTTGAGGCCTTCAAGAAATAGGAACTACCGAGCATTAGAACTCGATAGCAGACGCACACCTTTTAAATCTCAAACTAGAGGTTGCTGTTCATGAGAGCATTCAAACATCCGGAAGCCAGGGAGTTCATCCTTGAGCGTGTTCTCTATGCGTTAAGCATCAGTCAGCACAGAAAAACTCGCTGATCTTCCAAGGTGGAAGATGGGAGTAACCTCATCTTTTCAAAGCCGCTTCGCCTTCGCCAGCTCAGCGATCAGAAAATCCCTGAACGCCGAAACCGCCGCCGGTAGATTGCGCCCAGCCATGCTTTGCAGTTCGATGCGCCGCGCCTGCATGCCTTCATCAAGGATCGGCAAGCATTGCAACTGCTTGTCCGCCACCTGTTGGTGCAAGGTCATTTCGCTGGCCAGGCTGATGCCTCCCTCTTCACGGACGAAACTGTAGAGCGCGGCAACGTAATTGGTGGTCAATACCGGGTCGAACAACAACCCCTGTACGCCGCAACAGATGTCGAAGAGTTGCCGTATCGTAGTGTCGGCCTTGGGTAACGCAATGGGCCAGGGTTGCAACTCGGCGAGGTTGACAGACTCACGCCCGGCCAAGGGATGGGCATTGGAGACCACGGCAAAAATCGCCCCGCTCAGGACATGCTCGACCTTGATTTCCTTTTGCGGCGTCAGGCTGAACGTCATCGCCAGGTCGGCTTCACCGGAGCGAACCTTCTCGGTCGCTTCAGCGGGTGCACAGACCTCCAGCGTAAAATGAATGCCCTGATACTCACGCCTGAACGCGCTGATGCTCCTGGGCATGTATTTCCAAGGCAAATCCTTCCGAACAGGCAACATGCACATGGCCGCGCTGCAAGCCATGCAACTCGGTAATTTCCAGCACCACCTGCTCGGCCTCAAGCTGCGACTTGCGCGCATAAGCCGCCAGTCGCGCCCCCGCCTCGCTGAGCACCATGCCGCGGGCACGACGCTCAAACAGGCTGGCATCCAGGGCCAACTCAAGCTTGGAAATTTGTCGACTCACCGCTGATGCCGCCACATTCAGCCGTACGGAGGCCTCGCTGATCGATCCGCATCGGGCGACTTCAAGAAAATAGCGCAGTGCCGTGGACTGCACGCCATACAGCTGCATCGGAGCCTCCAAGGATTGCCTTTTCAGCAAAGGAAGTATCGAAATATTGTGCTTGCGGCATTGATAGCCCTTCCCTACATTCGTGTCCAGACCAAAAAAACAGTGCCCGACCTTTTCCTCCTCCTTCTACGCATTTGCGATTCGCTGCCCTTTGATTCAACCACTCTCGCCAACGGAGACGACGGCATGGGCATCAAAGGTTTCGCCTGCAGTATCGCGCTGATGGGCCTTATCAGCAGCTTTCCGGCGCATGCCGGCAAAGCCAACGACACCCTGGTTTACGCTTCCGACAGCGAGCCTGAAAACATCAGCCCCTATCACAACGATTTACGCGAAGGCGTGATTCTCGGCCGGCTGATCTGGGACAACCTGATCTACCGCGATCCCAAAAGCGGCGAATACAAACCCATGCTGGCCACCAGCTGGAAGCAGGTCGACGACACCACCCTCGACTTTGAGCTGCGCAAGGGCGTCAAATTTCACAACGGCGACGCCTTCACCGCCGACGACGTGGTGTTCACCCTCAACTACGTGGTGTCGCCCGAAGCGAAAGTCGTTACCGTGCAAAACGTAGACTGGATCAAGGGCGCCGAAAAAACCGGTGACTACAGCGTCCGCCTGTATTTGAAGAAGCCTTTCCCGCCGGCACTGGAATACCTGTCCAACGCCGTTCCGATGTTTCCCAAGCAGTACTTCGAGAAGGTCGGCCTGGCCGAATTCAGTCGCAAGCCCATTGGCACCGGGCCGTATAAAGCCGTGTCGGTGGTGGCCGGCGAAGGCGTGACCATGGAGATCAACAAGGACTACTTCCCGGACAGCCCACAAGGCAAGCCCCATATCAGCCACCTCAAGTTCCGCGTGATCCCGGATGCAGAAACCCGCCTGGCCGAGTTGATGACCGACGGTGTCGACTGGACCTGGCGTGTGACCTCGGATCAGGCGGTCGACCTCAAGGGTATGCCGAACCTGACCGTGACCAGTGGCGAAACCATGCGCATCGGTTTCCTGATTCTTGATGCACGGGGCACCTCCACTGAAAACTCACCGATGAAGAACCTCAAGGTGCGCCAGGCCATCAACCATGCGATCAACCGCAATGCGCTGGCCACGCAATTGGTGGGGGGCGAAGCCAAGCCCTTGCAGGTTGCCTGTTATCCCGGCCAGTTCGGTTGCGATACCACCGCGGCCACGGTCTACGACTATGACCCCGCCAAGGCCAAGGCGCTGCTCGCCGAAGCCGGTTACCCAAATGGCTTCGAGACAGAAATCTTCGCTTATCGCGACCGTGATTACGTCGAAGCCATCATCGGCAACCTGCGCGCGGTGGGCATCAACGCCAAGCTGCGCTACTTGAAGTACGCCGCCCTGCGCGATCAGCAACGTGGCGGCAAGGTGCCCATGTCGTTTCAGGCCTGGGGCTCGTTCTCGATCCTCGACACCTCGGCGTCGGCCGGTACATGGTTCAAGGGCAATCCGGACGACAATATCAAGGACCCACAAGTCCAGGGCTGGTTGCAGACCGCCGACAATGCCCTCGACCCGCAAGTGCGCAAGGACAACTACCGCAAGGCCTTGCAGCGCATCAGCGAGCAGGCCTACTGGGCGCCGCTGTTCAACTACTCGATGAACTACGCCTACACCTCGGAACTCGCGTTCACACCGTACCCGGATGAGCTGCCGCGTTTCGTCGAGTCCACGTGGAAGTAATACGTAACCGGGCGCACGGACTCTCGTGCGCCACGGACACGTCCTCACACTTGTCATCCATTGGATATGAGGAAACTTGCCATGCTTGGATTCCTTCTGCGCCGCCTGGGCATTGCCATTTGCGTTGCCATTACCGTGTCGGTGATCAGCTTTTCTCTTTTGCACCTGTCCGGCGACCTCGCCACTGCCATTGGCGGACCGGAAGCCACCAGCGAACAGATCGAACAGATTCGCGTGCAGTACGGCTTGAACAAACCGCTGCCGACCCAGTACTTCAACTGGCTGGGCGATTTGCTGCGGCTGGACCTGGGCAATTCGTTTTCTTTCAGGAATCGGTCTACAACCTCGTCGCCAGCCGCTTGCCGATTACCCTGGGGCTAGGTGCCATGGCGCTGGGGATCGCCTTGCTGGTGGCCATTCCACTGGGCGTGCTGGCCGCAGTCAAACGCGACACCTGGGTTGACCGGCTGGCCTTGAGCATCGCGGTGCTGGGTCAGGCGATGCCAAGTTTCTGGTTTGCGCTGATGCTGATCGTGGTGTTCGCGGTGACGCTCAAGTGGCTGCCGGTGTCCGGCAACGCGACCCTGCTGCACTTCGTCATGCCGGCCATTGCCCTGGGCTACTACGCGACGCCGGCAATCATGCGCCTGACCCGCGCCGGCATGCTTGATGTACTCAGTTCCGATTACATCCGCACCGCCCGCGCCAAGGGCCTGCGCCCTGCCCGCGTGCTGTTCAAGCATGCACTGCGCAACGCGCTGATTCCGGTCGTCGCGCTGGCGGCGGTGGAGTTCGGCTTCATGCTCGGCGGCTCGGTGGTGATCGAAACCGTGTTCTCCCTGCAGGGTATCGGGCAACTTGCCTGGGACGCCATCGCCCGTGACGACTTTCCGGTGGTACAGGCCGTGGTCCTGTTGATTGCGGTGATCTACATCATCCTCACGTTGCTGGCCGATGTGCTCAACGCACTGCTGACCCGCGATTCGCGTGCGCTAGGAGGCCTACATGAGCACCCCCACTACTCTCGCGATCAATGACTACCTGCCACCACCGAGCAGCCTGAGCCGAGTGCTTGGCAAGAGCTTGCGGCATCGGGGTTTCGCCATCGGCGCGGTGTTGTTGCTGATTATCTTCGCAGGTGCACTGTTCGCGCCGTGGCTGGCACCTTACGACCCTTATGCGCAAGACGTGATGCTGCGCATGAAACCACCGGTATGGATGGCCAACGGCACCTGGGAATACGTGCTCGGCACCGACAAGCTGGGCCGTGACTACCTGTCGAGGCTGCTCTACGGCGCACGTATTTCGCTGTTCATCGGCATTGCAGCGGCGCTGATTTCCGGCTTTATCGGAACGCTCATGGGGCTGTTGGCGGGCTACTACGGCGGCAAGGTCGATGGGTTTATCAGCTACCTGATCACCACCCGGCTGGCGATGCCGGTGGTGATGGTCGCGCTGGCCTCGGCCTCGTTGATGGGCGGCTCACTGAAAGTGGTGATCGTGCTGCTCGGCTGCCTGTTATGGGATCGCTTCGCGGTGGTGGTCAGGGCCTCGGTGCAACAGATTCGCGATGCTGAATATGTGGCGTCGGCCCAGGCGCTCGGCTGCTCGACCCTGCGCATTCTGGTGAGTGAAATCCTGCCCAATCTGGTCGGCGCACTGATCGTCGTCGCGACGCTGGAAATGGCCCACGCGATCCTGCTGGAGTCGGCCCTCTCGTTCCTCGGGGTTGGCGTGCAGCCACCGACGCCGTCCTGGGGCCTGATGATCGCGGAAGGCAAACCCTACATGTTCTTTTCCCCGTGGGTCATCGCCATTCCCGGCGTCGCCCTGATGATTCTGGTGCTGGGCATCAACCTCGTCGGCGATGGCCTGCGCGATCTGATCCTGCCCGACGGCCGTAACTGATAGACCGCCGTAACTGATAGAGGGAACCGAACATGGCACTACTCCATGTAGAAAACCTGCGCGTGGACATCCCCATGGGCAACAGCCCGACGCCGGATGACATGCTGCATGCCGTACGCGGCCTGAGTTTTGAAGTCGAGCGCGGTGAAATGCTGTGCATCGTCGGGGAATCCGGCTGCGGCAAATCCCTGACCTCGCTGGCGTTGATGGACCTGTTGCCACGCAAGGCAAAACGCACCGCGTCCCGGCTGACGCTGGACGGCATCGACATGCTCGGCCAGAGCGAGCGGCGCATGTGCGACCTGCGCGGCAACCGCCTGGCGATGATCTTCCAGGAGCCGATGACCTCNNTGAACCCGGCCTACAGCATTGGCGATCAACTCAGCGAGGTACTGACCCAGCATCGCAAGGTCTCACGCAAGGAGGCCCTGGGGCGCGCCGCGCAGATGCTGGAGAAGGTCGGGATCAGCAATGCCACCGAGCGCTTGCGCCAGTATCCGCATCAACTTTCCGGCGGGCTGCGCCAGCGGGTGATCATCGCCATGGCGTTGATGTGCGAACCGGACCTGATCATCGCTGATGAGCCCACCACGGCCCTGGACGTGACCATTCAAGCGCAGATCCTGCGCTTGATCCGCGACATTCAGAAAGAACTCGGCCTGGCGGTGATCTTCATCACCCACGACCTTGGGCTGGTGGCACGGATCGCCGACCGGGTCGCCGTGATGTATGCCGGGGAAATCGTCGAAACCGCCCCTGCCCTGCAACTGTTCGAGAACCCGCAGCATCCGTACACCCGGGGTCTGCTGGCGAGTATTCCAATCCCTGGCCGGACCAAACCGGGTGAGGCGCTGGGTTCGATTCCAGGCCTGGTGCCGAGTCTGGTCGGCGAACAGCAAGGGTGTGCGTTCCGCAATCGTTGCGGTCAGGCGATCCCGGCCTGCGCGCAAAACATCCCCGAAGTCGAACAGGACGGGCACATGGCGCGCTGCCTGTTCGCCGCCCCGGCCCCGGCACCGATTCGCCTTCAGGAGCGTGCAAGGTCATGAAAAAAGACATCGCTTTGGAGCTGTGTGACATCCGCCGTGAGTTTCGGATCAACCAGGGCTTTTTCAAACCCGCCGCCACCCTGAAGGCCGTGGATGGTGTTTCCCTGCGCCTGATGCGTGGCGAGACCCTCGGTCTGGTGGGCGAGTCCGGTTGCGGCAAAAGTACCCTGGCCAAGATGCTGCTCGGTCTGTTGCCGCCCACCAGCGGCGACGTGTTGGTCAATGGCAAACACCTGGCGGCGACTGATCGCAAGGAAATGTCCCGGCATATCCAGCCGATTTTCCAGGACCCGTATTCCTCGCTGAATCCACGCAAGACCCTGCGCGAAATCGTTACCCTGCCGCTGATCGTGCATGCCATCGGCAGTACCGCCGAGCGCCGCAGGAAGACCGAAGCGATGCTTGATGTGGTCGGCCTGCCCAAGCGGGTGATCGACAGCTACCCGAGCCAGCTGTCCGGCGGACAACGCCAGCGGGTGGCGATTGCCCGGGCGCTGATCATGCGCCCTGACGTGTTGATCTGCGACGAGCCCACCTCAGCGCTGGATGTGTCGGTGCAGGCGCAGATCCTCAATCTGCTGCAGGACCTCAAGCGCGAATTCGGCCTGACCTATCTGCTGATCAGCCATAACCTGGCGGTCATCGAACACCTCGCCGACCGGGTCGCCGTGATGTACCTGGGGCGCATCGTCGAAGAACGCACGCGCGAATCGTTGTTCGCTCAACCCGGCCACCCTTATACCCGCGCCTTGCTGGATTCGGTGCTCACGCCCGATCCGCGCCTGGGCATTCCCGACATCGGTCTGCATGGCACCTTCCCCAACCCTATGTCACCGCCGTCCGGTTGCGCCTTCCATCCGCGCTGCCCGAGCTGCTTCGCTCCCTGCAAAACGGCCTACCCGGCCAACGGTCCGCTTATCGGCGGCAACGTGCGTTGCCACCTTCACGACACTTCTGCCCAAACACTGGAGCTTGTCCACTCATGAGTCGTTCACTGGCTATCAGCAACACCACAGCACAATTCGACAACGGCGAGTTTTTCAATCTGCTCCAACGCAGCGTCGCCTTGCACACCGAAAAGCCAGGCAGCGGACAGCCAGCCCGAGCTGTATCGCTACCTCAATGAGTTCATCACCCCACATGTCGAGGCGATGGGTTTCAGCGTCAAGATCTATGACAACCCGGTGGCCGAGCGCGGCCCCTTCATGATCGCCACGCGCATTGAACACCCGGACCTGCCGACCGTGCTCAGCTACGGCCACGGTGATGTGGTGCGCGGCTATGAGGCGCAATGGCGCGAAGGCCTGTCGCCGTGGCACGTCATTGCCGAAGGCGATCGCTGGTACGGCCGCGGCACGGCGGATAACAAAGGCCAGCACCTGATCAACCTGACCGCGCTGGAACAAACGCTCAAGGCGCGCGATGGCCAGCTGGGTTTCAACGTCAAGCTGCTGCTGGAAATGGGCGAAGAAGAAGGCTCGCCGGGCTTGAACGCATTCTGTGCCGCCCACAGCAAAGAGCTTGCGGCGGATATCTTCATCGCCTCGGACGGCCCGCGCCTGGCGGCATCACGCCCGACGATTTTTCTCGGCTCGCGCGGGGTCTTCAACTTCGAGCTGGTGGTCAACTTACGTGAAGGCGCCCATCACTCCGGCAACTGGGGCGGGTTGCTGGCCAATCCCGGCATCATCCTGGCCAATGCCATCGCGAGCATGGTCGATGAACACGGTCGGGTGAAAGTGGCGGGCCTGATGCCCGAGACACTGCCGGAGCCGGTTCGGCAGGCGTTGGCCGATATTGCCGTGGGTGGCGGACCGGGCGATCCGGACATCGACGCCAATTGGGGTAACCCGCAGCTCTCGCTGAGCGAAAAGGTGTTCGGCTGGAACACCCTCGACGTCATCGCCTTCAAGACCGGCAACCCAGACGCCCCGGTGCATGCGATTCCCGGCAAGGCTAACGCCCACTGCCATATCCGCTTCGTGGTCGACAGCGACTACACGACCTTTATCCCGGCGGTACGTACCCACCTGGATGCGCATGGCTTCAGCAATGTCGAGGTCAAGCAAAGCCGCATCGATGTGATGCATGCCACTCGGCTGGACCCGCAGAGCCCTTGGGTCGATTGGGCGCTCGGCTCCCTGGCACAGACCACCGGCAAAAAACCTGCGCTGCTGCCAAACCTCGGTGGTTCGCTGCCCAACGACGTGTTCGCGGACGTGCTCGGCCTGCCGACATTGTGGGTGCCGCACTCGTACCCGGCCTGTTCACAACATGCGCCGAACGAGCACTTGCTGGCGCCGGTGGTCAAGGAAAGCCTGCAAATCATGGCCGGGCTGTTCTGGGACCTGGGCAACGACGCGGCACGCCTGACCCGGGAACATCAGTTACGGGAGCAGGTGCAATGAGCGCCACACCACAACAGGCCCTGGACTGGCTTGCCGACCAGCACCCAGCCATGGAAGCGCTGCTGCGGCGGATCGTCGACACCGACTCCAACAGCTATGACAAGGCGGGTGTCGACGCCGTGGGCGCGCTGCTCGCGGCTGAACTGGAGGCCGACGGCATCCTGCTCAAGCGCATACCGGCCGAGGGTTTTGGTGACGTGCTGCTCGCCGAAGTGCCAGGCGATCCTGGAAAGCCGGTGCTGTTGCTGGGCCATCGCGACACGGTCTTCCCCAAGGGCACCACCACGACTCGCGGCTACAGCCGCGACGCCAACCTCGCCTACGGCCCCGGCGTCGCCGACATGAAAGGCGGCCTGGTGCTCAATTGCTTCGCGCTCAAAGCACTCAAGCGCGCCGGCCGGTTGCCCTATCCGGTGCAGGTCCTGTACACCGGCGACGAAGAAATCGGCTCCGGCAGCGCCAGGCCCCATATCGAAAACGCCGCCCGTGCCGCCCGCGCCGTGCTCAACACCGAACCTGGCCGGGCCAGCGGCAACGTGGTCAGCGCACGCAAAGGCGGGGCCACGCTGATCATCGAAGTCAGCGGCCGCGCGGCGCATGCCGGGGTCAACCATGCCGACGGGGCCAGCGCCATCGAGGCCCTGGCACGCAAGATCGTCAAGCTGCATGCCTTGACCGATTACCCGGCCGGCATCACCACTAACGTTGGGCTGATATCCGGTGGTACGTCGAGCAACACCGTCGCGCCCAGCGCCTGTGCGCGGCTGGACGTGCGCTTCATCGAACTCAAGCACTGGGATCGGATCTTCAGCGCAATCCAGGCCATCGTCGCCGAAGAAGAACTGATCGGCACCCGCGCCGTCCTCAAGGAAGCGACGACCTTTCTACCGATGGAAGCACGCCACAGCGAACGACTGCTGCACCTCTACCAACAAAAAGCACTGGCATTGGGTTTCAGCGTCGAAGGCGAATTCACCGGCGG
>Ga0065696_1000090_pt1 | contig 12758 bp, 13 predicted proteins | sample SwiRhiMetagenome_FD_59085 | JGI IMG/M metagenome (GOLD analysis project Ga0065696, IMG submission 59085) | Bulk soil microbial communities from switchgrass field near East Lansing, Michigan, USA - East Lansing bulk soil v2 (version 2) | ecosystem: Environmental > Terrestrial > Soil >...
TAGGTCCATGCCGGTACCAGCTTGTGCGCGTTTTCCGGAGTGATCTGCGCCAACGGCGAGTAACGATCACCGTAGGCCGAGCGGCCGTAGGAGTTCCAGTCGCCATCCGCCTGGGACGGTGCAGCGCTGGCCATGCCCGGTACCGCGTCGCGGTCCAGTTGGCCGCTCTTGACCATTTCACCGGGGTTGGTGAATTGGCTGGCCAGGGCGGTTGCACCGGCCAGCACCACGGCCACGCTCAGCGCGCCAGTGCCCAGCGGGGCAGGTTGGCCGCGCAGCAACGGACGGCGAAACCACGGAAGCAGCATGACGATGCCCAGGGCGAACAGCAGCGCCAGGCGCGGCACCAGCTGCCACCAATCCAGGCCGACTTCCCACAGGGCCCACACGGTGCTGGCGAACAGCACCAACGCGTACAACCCGAGCGCGGCGCGGCGGGTGGCCAGCAGCAGCAGGCCGGTCAGGGTGATGCCGATACCGGCCAGCAGGTAGTACAGCGACCCGCCGAGCAGGCTCAGCTTGACGCCGCCGGCCAGCAAGGCCAGGCCCATGATCAGCAGCAAGATCCCCAGCAGCCTGGGCAGCAGGCGGCTTGGGCTCGAAGCACCATCAGTGCTCATAGTGTGTTTCTCCGTGACGTTGGAATAATTGTGTAACCCCGTGCTTCATTCACTGTAGATGACGATTCGGCGCAGGCTTGGTTCAGCGTTAATTCGGTTTTTCCGGGGAAAGCGGGGGTTATCCACAGGCAGGTGATTTATCCCCAGGCGCAGGTCGATGTAAGACAGCGCTGTCTTGGCGGGCAGGAATAATCAGCAAGATAGGATCGACCGGGGAGTGAAACGTTTCAGTTTATTGCCGACAAGGATAAAGCGCGGACGCGCCGAGAGAAAGCGCAAATCGCAAGATGCATCATTTCCGATTTGGTAACAGTGACAGATCGTCGCTGCCCAATAAGGGTGGGAGGGGGCAAGCCCCTCCCACAGGGGCATTTCAGTGTGTTTAGAAGGTGGTGCGGATGCCCAATTGCACGCTGCGCCCCGGTGCCGGCGCGATATCGCGCAGGATCGAGCTGGCATAACGCACGGTCTGGTTGGTTAGGTTTTCACCGTTCACAAACGCCAGCCATTGGCTGCCGCCGACATTGAAGCGATAGCCCGCGCTCGCGCCCAGGGTGGTGTAGCCATCGGTACCGCTCTCGTTATCCGGCACACGCCCTTGCCCGGCCGCGTGCTCGACGTCGATGCGCGCCTGCCAGCGGTCCAGTTCCCACCAGCAGGCCGCTGTTCAAGCGCAGCGGCGCGATGCGTGGCAAGGCTTCGCCGGTGTCCAGGTTGGTGGCGCGGGTGTAGTCGCCTGACAGCTCCAGCGCGAACTTACCGTAGGTGCCTTCACCGAGCTTCCAATGATCCTGGGCCTCGAAGCCGGCGAAACGTGCGCGTACACCGGAGTATTCGTACTCGGGGATGNCGCCAGCGTCTTCTTCGCCTTCGTCGTTCAGCGTACGACCGGTGCCCAGCAAACCGATGTAATTGGAGAAGTGGCTGTAGAACACGCCGAAGCTGCCCTTGTGGGTGCCGGTGTCAAAGCGCAGGGCCAGGTCGCTGGACACGGCTTTCTCTTTCTTCAGGTTGGCATCGCCCAACTCATAGGTGCCGGTGGCGACGTGGGCACCGTTGGCGTACAGCTCGTAGAAGGTCGGTGCGCGCTCGGTGTAGCCCAGGGTCGCGGCCACGGACCAGATCGGCGTGAGGGTATACACCGCGCCCGACGACAGGCTGCCGGCGGTGAAGTGGTTGCTCCTGTCGGCGCCGGCGAAGCGTTCGTTGCCCTTGGCGTCGGGGTCGATGCGGGTGTGTTCCAGGCGCCCGCCGAGGCTGAGTTTCAGGCGGTCGGTGGCCTGCATTTCTTCGAGGATAAACAGCGCGCCGGCGTTGGTGTCGGTCTGCGGCACGAAGGCTTCTTCGCCCAAGGCCGAGAACTCGTTGCGCGTCACCTGCGCACCGACCACGCCGTCGAATGGGCCGAGCGGCTGGTGACGGGCTTCGACGCGGGCTTCGTAACCCTTGTTCTTGAAGACCGTACCGGTTTCGCCGCCTTCGATTTCGCGGTGCTCGTAGTCGGTGTAACCGGCGTCGACTTTGACCGAGGTAAACGGGCCTTGCAGGTTGCGGATTTCGGACGCGAACCCGTAGTGATCCTGCTGCATGCGGATGCGCACATCCTGCTCGGCCGGGGAGCCGTAGTTGCTGTCGTAGTTGCTGTAGGACAGCCCGGCGTAACCGTCGTCCCAGGTGTAGGAGCCGCCTACCGCGCCGCCGTCCTGGCGTCCGTCGCTGTTGCCCAGGCGGCCGTTCTTGCCGGGTGCGTCGTCGCTGTCCGGGGCGTGGCGGCTGCGGGCCTGGCCGGGGATTTTCAGGTCGTTGAATTCCCGCGCGTTGGCATCCAGGTGCAAGGCGAAGGTGCCATTGCCGGCTTCCAGCTTGCCCGCACTGCTGCGTGTGGTGTCGGCGCCACCGTAGCGCAATTCACCGACGCCGTGGATGCCCTCGATGGCTTCGGTGGGGATGCGGNTGTCGAAGGTATTGACNACCGCCACCGATGGCGCTGCCGCCATACAACAGCGCTGCCGGGCCGCGTACGATTTCGATGCGTTCGACATTGACCGGGTCCAGCGGCACCGCGTGGTCGTAGGACAGTGACGAGGCATCCAGCGCGCCCACGCCGTTACGCAGGATGCGAATGCGGTCGCCGTCCTGGCCACGGATGATCGGCCGGCTGGCGCCCGGGCCAAAGTACGAAGACGACACGCCCGGCTGCTTGTTCAGGGTTTCGCCGAGGCTGCCTTTTTGTTGCAGGGTCAGCTCATCGCCCTCCAGCACGGTGGTCGGCGAGGCGAGTTGCTCGCTGCCCAGCGGGTTGCCGGTGATGACTTGGGGTTGCAGTTCCAGGGCGTGGGCTTCCGAGCTGATCAACAGGGCGGCGGCGAGCGGCGACAAGCGCCACAGGGAGGAGAGGGACATCGGACATTCCTTGGCAAAACAACGAAAAGATTTGAGATGTATAGTTACAATATAACATCTCTTTTTTGCCGGGAGCGGGAACTTTTTTTACCTGCCAGGGCGGAGTGATAAGGTGTACGCCTTCGTGAGCACTTTTTCATAGGCCCGGCATGACCGCGACAAACAACGACCCCCTCCACGGCGTGACCCTGCAACACGTCCTCACCACCCTGGTGGAACACTACGAATGGGCAGGCCTGGCCGAACGCATTGATATCCGTTGCTTCAAGAGCGACCCGAGCATCAAGTCGAGCCTGACGTTCCTGCGCAAGACCCCATGGGCGCGGGAGAAGGTCGAAGGCTTGTACGTCAAGCTGATGCGCACCAAACGCCCGCTGGATTGACCTCATGAAGCGGTATGTGGCGGCAGCGGCGCTGGCCGGTTGGGTGGGCCTGGCGATTCAGCAATACCTGATTTTCTATTCGCGCTGGGAGTCCGGCGCCAGCCTGCTCGGCGGGCTGATCAACTTCTTCAGTTTCTTCACGGTGCTGACCAATACCCTGGCAGCGGTGGTGCTGAGCTATGCGTGGGTGAAGCGCGATTCTGCAGCCAGGCGGTTTTTCCTCGCCCCCGGTGTCAGCAGCGGCATCGCCGTCAGCATCGTGGTGGTCGGCTTGGCCTACAGCCTGTTGCTGCGGCATCTGTGGCAGCCCGAAGGTTTTCAATGGATCGCCGATGAACTGCTGCACGACGTGATGCCGCTGCTGTTCGTGCTGTACTGGTGGCGCTGCGTGCCCAAGGGCCGGTTGCGCCTCAAGCACATTGGCCTGTGGGTCATCTACCCGCTGGTGTACTTCGGCTATGTGCTGCTGCGTGGGGATTTGCTCGGGCAGTACCAGTACCCGTTCATCGATGTCGGCACCCTGGGTTATCCACAAGTGTTTGTGAACGCCGGGGGAATTCTGCTGGGGTTCGTGCTGGTTGCCCTGGCGGCGGTCGGCCNGGACAAGACCTTGAAGTCACCCCGAATTTAACCTGTACAGATCTCTGGGCAGGGAGCAACTCCCTTCTTCCAGGCGTTAAGCCTCGTCATTCCTCCCGCTGCGCACCGTCCATGGTTTTTCCATTGAACGGTGTTTCGCCACGTCGCGCACTTATCAACACGTTAGTTGATGAACTCCAGTAAATGTTGTTATTTTTTCGTTGAGTGTAATCCCTATCTTACAGTGATATCTGAAGACAAGCTTTTTGTAACTAAGGCTGATGTAGTCCAATTCTTACGGATAATTTTAAAGTTTTGGCAATTTGCCATGCTTTTCCTATGTGTTTAAGTAATGCAAGGCTACGTAATTAGAAGAACTGGCCGACTTATGTTCTTGGAAATCGGTCGGGATAATCGCCTGGCTTCAAATGAGCTGGTTTGCAATACAAGTAATTGGAATAAATCTAGGGATTCTGTGCGCCACGGCGGCGGGATTACTTAAACGACGTTTATTACTAATGTGGGCATCTATAAATGAAAGCTAAAATGAAAACCGCGCTGTTCTCTATCGGGCTGTTGGTGGGGTCGATGTCCGTTGCCCAAGCGGCGGACGGAACTGTCACGTTCTTGGGGTCGGTCCATTCGGGTGCCTGCTCTATCAAGCCTGATTCGGTCGATCAGACCATTCCCCTTGGCGCCATCGCAAAACATCAATTGCAAGCGGGCGGGAAGTCCGAGCCGCGTCGCCTGCTGATTGAACTTGAGGGCTGCGACCTGGCGGGTCTCACCGATAACACTGTAACCACCACCTTCACCGGCGCGCCATCGAGCGTTGTGCCGGGTGCGCTGGGTACCGTCGGGAGCGCGGGCAACGTGGGCATCATGATGACCCATGGCAGCAAACCCGTTGAATTGGGCGTGGCTACCTCGCCGCAAGTGATTGCCGCCGGTGACAACACGCTGGAGTTCGGGGCCTATGTACAAGGCGCTGCCACGGGCGACATCGTGCCGGGCGACTTCAGCGCGGTGACCAACTTCACCTTGGCTTATCAGTAAGCGTTTTCCCCCGCCACCCAGCGTGGCGGGGGAGGCTGGTGGAGGCACAGGTGAAAAACATTCATAAGTCTCGCTATCTCCTCTTCTTTGGCGATGTTCATCAGCCCTGGGGTGGTTGCCCAGGAGCCTGCTCAAGGTGATGGGCTTGTCACGCTGGGAGGAGAGGTCGTCGACTCGGCCTGCGGGCTGGAGTTGGTCAGCGTCGATCAAACCATCGATATGGACCCCGAACCCATTGGCCGGTTCTTGCGGCGCGCCAGGGGCCAGGACCAGTCCTTCCAGTTGCGCCTGGTCAATTGCACCTTGAGTCGTACCGATCCGTCCCGTCCAGGGGTGACGTTGCCTGACTGGCAGCACCTTCGGGTGACGTTTGACGGCCCCACCGACAGAGGCGGTCGTTCTTTTGCGGTCTTTGGTGGCTCCCAAGGCGTCGCGCTCAATATTGAGGATTCTGCTGGCCAACTAAGTGTTCCGGGTCAGCCGATGACTCCACATCCGTTAACGGAAGGCGACATGACGCTGCACTACACGCTTCATTTTGTCGGTAACGGATTGCCCATTGTGGCCGGCGCCCACCGTACTGCCGTGCGGTTCAAGTTGGAATATTTTTGAACGTTGACGGATTGCTTGCATGTTAAATACAGCGAAGGTCAAAAATACGCTGCGCCCAAGCCTTTTTGGCGGGTTGATATCATTGGCAGGCACTGCATGGGCTGCTGGGGATATTGAGTTTAATACTGATGTTCTTGATCTGAGTGATCGCACTAATATTGACTTGTCTCAGTTTGCCCGCAGTGGGTTTATTCTGCCGGGCACCTATTCGATGGTGGTGCAGATTAATGCCCAGCCTATTGCTGAGCAGTCGGTGGCTTTCTATCCCCCCGATAATGATCCTAAGGGCAGCCAGGCGTGTTTATCGTCGGATCTCGTCGGTCAGTTGGGCCTCAAGGCCTCGGACGCTGCCGAACTCAAGTGGTGGAAAAACGGCGAGTGCCTGGATACCGAAAGTTTGCCTGGCATGGAGGTCAGTGGCGACCTGGCCACCTCCACACTGAACATCAACCTGCCCCAGGCCTACCTCGAGTACAGCGCCATCCATTGGGATCCGCCGTCCCGTTGGGATGAGGGTGTGCCGGGGCTGCTGGTTGACTACAACATGACGGCGCAGTCCAGCTATCAAAAGAATGACGGCACCCGCAACAACCTCAGCGGTAACGGAACCCTTGGCGCCAATGCCGGGGCCTGGCGCCTGAGGGCAGACTGGCAGGGGCGGATCGAGAAAGGCGTGGACGGAGCCCCCAGGGATCAACCGCAGCTGGAGTGGAGTCGCTACTACGCCTATCGCGCAGTGCCTGCACTGAAGGCACGCTTGACGGTCGGAGAGGACTACCTGTACTCGGACATCTTCGACAGCTTTCGTTTTACCGGCGCGTCGCTGATCTCGGATCAAAGCCAACTGCCACCCAACCTGCGTGGCTACGCACCGGAAGTCGTCGGGGTCGCCAAGACCAACGCAAGAATCATCATCAGCCAGAAGGGCCGCGTGCTGTATGAAACGCTGGTCGCCGCCGGCCCTTATCGCATCCAGGACCTCAGCGACGCCGTGAGTGGCGCGCTGGATGTGCGGGTCGAGGAGCAGGATGGTTCGGTTCAGACCTTCCAGATCGATACGGCAGGCGTTCCCTACCTGACGCGTCCTGGGCACGTTCGATACAAGCTGGCGTCCGGGCGCCCGTCCGATCTTCAGTACGGCGCCAACGGCAGCGTTTTCGGTACCGGCGAATTCTCCTGGGGGATCAGCAATGGCTGGTCGCTGTTTGGCGGTGGGATAACGGATAACAACTACCGCGCATTGTCTGTCGGGGTCGGTCGCGACCTGCTGGCGTTCGGTGCCGTATCGCTGGATGCCACCCAGTCCCACGCCAGTGTGTGGAACCAGACACTCTCGGGCAAATCCTACCGTCTGCAATACTCCAAGCACTTCGAGCAGTACGACAGCCAGGTCACGTTTGCCGGTTACCGGTTTTCCGAGAAAAACTACTTGAGCATGAGCGAATACCTGGACGCCCGTCATTACGGGTTGAACGGTGAGCGCGGCGGGATCGAGCGCGGTGAATACATCGAGGGCTGGAAGCCGATTGGCGACAGCAAGGCCCTGTATACGGTGACGCTCAACAAGCAGTTTCGTGACCTTGGGGCGACCGTCTACGCCAGCTACAACAAACAGACTTACTGGGGGCGCCCGGACACTCAGCGCTGGAGCCTGTCGATGTCGCGCTACTTCAATGTGGGAACCGTCAGGAACATGAGCCTGTCCCTGAACATGTTTCGCACCCAGGAGTATGCCTACAAGGATAACGGAATGGCGCTGACGGTCAGCCTGCCGTTGGGGCGCAGCGGCACCCTGTCGCTGGACGCCAACAGGACCTCGGGTAAAGAGAGTTTCTCGACGCGCTACAGCGATCGCCTCGATGAGCGCAACAGCTACCAGCTCAATGCAAGCGACCGCTCCGCCAGCGGCTACCTGAGTCATATCGGCGACCAGGCCGACATCGATCTCAGCGCCAGTACCCAGGAAGGCAATGGCAGGACCCTCAGTGCATCCATTCGCGGCGGTGGCACGCTCACGCCCTACGGTGCGGCGCTGCACCGAACCAATGGCACCGGTGGCACCCGCCTGATGCTCGACACCGGGGGGGTGCCCGATGTGCCTGTGCGTGGTTACGGCACATCGACCCGCACCAACGCGTTCGGCAAGGCAGTGATTTCCGATATCAGCAGCTACCAGCGTACGGCCGCCAGTGTCGACCTGGAGAACCTGCCGAGCAACGTTGAAGCCACTCAATCGGTGACCCAACTGACCCTTACCGAAGGGGCCATTGGTTATCGATCCCTGGACGTGATTGCCGGTGAGAAGGCCATGGCTGTCCTGCGCCTGCCGGATGGCAGCGCACCGCCCTTCGGCGCGACGGTGAAGAACACAAAACAGCAGGACACCGGGATTGTGAACGACGGTGGCGCCGTTTACCTGAGCGGTATTCAGGCCGGTGAGCAAATGATCGTCAGTTGGGGCGGCATCGAACGCTGCCAGCTCACGCTGCCCGTCGCGCTGCCCGCAGACAGCTTGACCGATGCCTTGCAATTGCGCTGCCAGAGCGTAGCCACTGATCAATCCTCACCCGAGCCAGCAGCGCTGACCGGGAAGCGTACCGATACGGAGAACAACGCCTCATGATGCTCAATACGCACCCCACACGCCTGGTCTTCGCACTGCTGGCTCTAGGCCTGACCCAGAGCGCCGGCGCCGCGGTTGGCCTGGACCGAACCCGGGTGATTTTTGACGGTGGCAAGGAGGCGACCAGCGTGAATATCACCAATAACAACACCCAACTGCCGTACCTGGCCCAAGGCTGGATCGAGGACGAGGAGGGCAACAAGATCACCTCGCCCTTGATCGTGCTGCCGCCGGTTCAACGCCTGGAGCCCGGCAAGCAAAGCCAGGTGAAAGTGCAGGCGTTGCCGGCGGCCAAGTCGTTGCCGCAGGATCGCGAGACGGTCTACTACTTCAACCTGCGGGAGATTCCACCGCGCAGCGACAAATCCAACACCCTGCAAATCGCGCTGCAGACCCGGATTAAATTGTTCTACCGACCGCAGGCCATCGCTCCCAGCCAGCAAGACCTGTCCAACCCCTGGCAGGAAAAGCTGACCCTGACCCGCCAGGGCGACCGTTACCAGGTGAACAACCCTACGCCTTACTACGTGTCTCTGGTGGATGCTCGCAGCAGCAGAGACGGCAAGACCGTGCCGGGTTTCGAGCCCGTGATGATCCCGCCTAAAGGCGCGCAAATCCTCGGGCCGACGGCCAAGGCGCTGGGCAATTCACCCTACCTGGCCTACGTGAATGACTACGGCGGGCGTCCATTACTGGCGTTCACCTGCACGGGCGAAACATGCAAGGTGAACTTGCAAGTCTCGACGCCTAATGAGTAGCGGCCTGCAGCGGGAGAGCGTCATGAAGTTGCACAACGTGAAAGTCCTGGGGCTGTGTGTTACTGGTCCTGGCAACGCGCGCGGGCGCCGAGGATGACGATGGAATCGATGGCCAGCGTGGCCGGTTGAACGTTTCCGGATCCATGCATGAGTCCCCTTGCACGCTGGAGATGACATCGCTGCATCAAACGGTCGACTTGGGCGCCGTGTCTGCCAGTCAGCTGCAACGACCTGGCGATCAGGCGCCATCGAAGCCGTTTCAACTGCGTTTTCAGGATTGCCAGCGCACCGCAGGCAGTATCCGCAGCGAACGTACCGGGAACCTCGCATGGAGCGCTCACCAACCGGTGTTGTCGATGACGTTTGTTGCCCCTGCCGATGCCGACGACCCACGGCTGGTCAAAGTGCAAGGCATCACCGGGATGGGGCTGCGGTTGACCGATGCCCTGGGGCGCGATGTACAGCTGGGCTCCAGGGGCGAACCGTTGTTTCTGAGCGAGGGCAGCACGACCCAGACGTGGAATGTTCAACCCACGCGTACCGCCGCGCCGTTGACCAGCGGAGCGTTTCGGGCCGTGGTGGATTTCAGGCTCAGTTATGAGTAAGGGCAAAACAATGGCTAAGTCAGTCGGCTCGCGCGCCATTCTTATCGCGGGGGGCCTGTTGTGGGCGGTCAGTCAAGGCGCGCAGGGCCGAGACGAGCCTGATCATCCGCGCGGTCATCATTGCGCCTCCACCCTGCGTCATCAATGGCGGCGGTACGCTCAATGTGCCTTTTGGCAATGACCTTCTTACGTCACGGATCGACGGGGTCAACTACCGTCGCAACGTGCCTTACACCGTCACCTGTGACGCCCCGTTCAGTAACGCGATGACCCTCCAGCTCAGGGGGACCGGGGCTTCGTTCGATGGGCGTGTGCTCTCGACCCGCAACCCGGACCTGGGGGTCAAGCTATCGCTCAATGGCGCGGACTGGCCGCTGAATTCGAGCGTGAATTTTACCTATCCGAACTTTCCCGTGGTGCAGGCGGTGCCTGTCAAGCGCGCGGGTAGCCGGCTGGTGGGAGGCGCATTCGATGCTGCCGCCACCTTCGTGATCGATTACCAGTGATGAGGAGCGCGCAATGACATGCTGGCAGCAGCGAGCCTTGCTCGCTTTGTGTTCCATCGGCCTCTGCAATGTGCGTCGGCCAACGTAACGTTCAGCGGAACGCTTAACGAGCCCCCGCCCTGCACCATTGATGCGGGCAACAAGATTGAAGTCGACTTTGGGGATGTGGGGGTCAAGCGGGTCGATGGGGTGAAATATCGCCGGGGGGTGGGTTACACCATCAACTGCGGCGTCGACACACTCCCGTGGGTACTCAAGTTGAGTGTCAACGGTACCCCCACGACGTTCGACGGCGCGGCATTGCAGACCAGTGCACCTGATCTGGGTATTCGGATATTCCAGAACAACCTGCCGTTTCGACTCAATACGCCACTGGACATCACTCTGTCTTCCCCGCCGGTATTGGAAGTCGTGCCGGTCAAACAGCCGGGTGCAACGCTCGCCCCCGCCAGGTTTACCGCGGTGGCGACGTTGTTGGCCGAGTACCAGTAGGAGTTGGATATGGGACATGAAACTGTTCATAGGGCCAGGTTGTACGCCGTGCTGGCGTGCCTGCCGGCCCTGGGCCTGATCTGCGAAGCACACGCGGCGGACAACCTGAATTTCAAGGGCAACCTGGTTGAAGAGGCGTGCACCATCCGCCCGGGTGACGAGGCCATCAGCCTGGAACTCTGGGACCTGACCAGCAAGCACCTCTACATCAATACGCGTTCGGTGGGCAAAGGTTTCAAGCTGCACCTGGAGGACTGCGACACCACCATCGGCGACACGGTGACCATCACGTTCGGCGGCGTAGAAAACCGGGAGCTTCCGGGGTTGCTCGCACTCGATGGTGGAAGCGGCGCCTCTGGTATCGGGATCGGTATAGAGACGCTGGGTAACAAGCCCTTGCCGCTGAATAAAACCAGCGCCGAACAGGGACTGAGTAATGGCAGCAACGTCATCGAACTCAAGGCCTACGTGCAGGGGGAGCCGACGGCCATCAGGGACCAGACCATAGGGTACGGCAGCTATACCGCGACCTCTACTTTTACGCTGGATTATCCGTAATTCAAACGCACAACAACCGGGCGCATACGCATGGGGCTCCAGATCAATCAGGTCTGCACGAACTGATTGTTCGCTGGATGGCGCCTGTGTAGATAAGCAACGAGAGATCAACATGAAACGACTATATGACAGCGCCATTGTGCTTCTCCTGCTGATTGGCGTCAGCACGACCGCGCAGGCCGTAGACTGTCGGGTCAATGGCGGTGAGTGGGCGCGCGTCACTCATCTGACCGTCCCCGTAACGGTACGACTCGATGCGGATCGCACGAGGATCCTGATGGAAGGTGCCCGGCTCGAATGTCGGTTTACGGCTGGAGCAGGCCCGGCGTTGGGGGGCGGACTATTGGGAAACCGGCAATGCCTCCGGGACGCCCTGGACATCCGGCCCCAAGTTCGTCGGTGAACAGAGTGGTTTGCGCATCAATGGCGCATTCCTTAATACCCCGGTTCCAGCGGGTATCCGGGTGGCTACCATGCCCAACAACGGGATCGGCTATCCGATCAATATCACCCCCTACATCCTGGTGCGTCACAGTCCCTCCAATCCGATCGATATACGAACAGGAGATACCCTTGGCCTGTTGCGTCTTACCAGCTCGAACAATTACGACGCGACTCGGCCGCAACTCACGGTCACGTATACGGCCGCCAACAACTTCACCATCTCCCCGTCCACCTGCACGATCAACAATAACAACCCGATCGAGATCAACTTCGGCAATGTGCACCAAAGAGCAATAGGTACCGATCCGCTGACCACGACCATCCGCAGCAACCGCCGGCTCACCTATTCATGCCCGGACGGTGGGATTACCACGCCGATCACCATCACCTACAAAGGCACGGCCTCGTCGTTCGACACGCGGCTGCTGCGCATGACCAACCCGGACGTGGGCACGGCCCTGGTTCGTGGCGCAAGCGCGGTTCAAGTCGGTGCTTCATTCCTGACCCAAATCACCAACAGTGTGGGGAGCGACGATGTAACGTTTTCCCTCGTACGGCGTGCCGGTTCACTGCCTGCCGCTGGGGTTGTCAGCGGCAGCGGTGTCCTCGTAATGGGGGTGCCCTGAGGCTTACTCTTCCTCGCTGCCTTCCGCACGCCAGTAACCCACCGCCTTGAGGAACGCCTCATTGACCTTGTGGGTGTCCAGCAGCACCCGGCGTACCTGGCGCGACAGCCTGGTTTCGGTGGCGACAAAGCTGTACAACGAACCGCTCGGCAGCGTCAGTTTTTGCACGGTGTCGAGCAGGTCGTCCTGGCCGCGCACGACCCATTTCACCTCCACATCGGCAGCACTTTCCAGTGCCTGCCGTTCCGCCGCATTGGCGATTTCGATCACCGCCAGCACCTTGCGCCCGGCCGGCAATTCTTCCAGGCGCCGAGCAATGGCCGGGATCGCCGTCTCATCGCCGATCAGCAAATAGCTGTCGAACATATCCGGCACGATCATCGAGCCCCGTGGCCCGCCGATATACAGGTGCTGGCCGACCTTGGCCTGTTCGGCCCAGGTGGAGGCCGGGCCGTCGCCGTGCAGCACGAAGTCGATGTCCAGTTCGCCGATG
>Ga0065696_1000032_pt1 | contig 12682 bp, 9 predicted proteins | sample SwiRhiMetagenome_FD_59085 | JGI IMG/M metagenome (GOLD analysis project Ga0065696, IMG submission 59085) | Bulk soil microbial communities from switchgrass field near East Lansing, Michigan, USA - East Lansing bulk soil v2 (version 2) | ecosystem: Environmental > Terrestrial > Soil > Agricultural...
CATTTTGGCAGTATCTATCTGCCCTCTCGGAAGGTGATGTTCCCGAAAACCTAGTGGTCGTGGACGTCGGCTGGAAGGGTACGATTCAGGACAACCTTTACGCGCTGTTGTGCAAGGGACCGGCATCGCCAGTCAAATCNGTTACGGGCTACTACATCGGGCTTATAGCACCAGGGGCGGCAGGTTCTGCGAACCCCAAGCACGGTCTTCTGTTTTCCTCCATTGCAGGCCGTACGTCGCGGTTTCATGTCTTTAATGAAAATCGGGCCTTGTTCGAAATTCTCCTGGCAGCAGATCATGGTTCAGCGGCCAGCTACCAAATAGACACTAATGGTAGGGCTAGTGCCATCCATGACACGTTCCATGAGCAAGAGATGCTGGAGTCTCTGGTGTTTCCTGTTCAGCGTCACATCTTCGCTCGTTACAACCAGTTGCTGGACGCCATGACTCTGCAAGCTGGTGCGCAGTCGTTCGGTCTTGAGCAGATCGCTCGCAGCCACGCGCGCTTGGTTTTCCAACCTTCACAGTCCGAGATCGACTGGTTTTCTTCAGTATTTCATGTTGAAAACTACGGTGTGTTTGAGCGCTCTTTCTTTACCGGCGCGCACAAGGTCCCGAGCTTTTCTGATAGGTTGAAGTTCATGCTCACCGTCCTGAGGCGCAACGGACGAGGATTGCTTGGGTTCTGGCCATGGAAGAAGCTCGATGAGCGGGTTGGCCGCCCAATAGCCAACTTATATGGATTAATCCGCTATTTTCAGAAGTAATCATAAATTGAACGATAGAAGAATTTGCTTTCTCGTAGGCTCGATGGCTATTAGCGGTGGCACTTACGTCATCATTCAACATGCCAGCTACCTGCGTAATCATGGATATGACGTAACCCTGGCGGTTCAGGAACCTTTTTCGGCGTCGACGCTTTCCTGGCATGACGAAGCGCCGAAGCTTCGTTGTCTGCCCATAGAAGAGGCCAAGCAAGAGTCTTTCGATCTGGTCATCGCCACATGGTGGAAAACCGCTTTTGAGCTGGGTAATTTCGACGCCAGAAGATATGCGTATTTCGTCCAGTCGATCGAGTCCAGGTTTTATCCTGAATCGGAAGGGCCATTGCGCGCTTTGGTTGACGCTACCTACCACTTCCCGATCGAATACGTAACTGAAGCTACGTGGATCCAGCATTACCTGAAAGACGATTTCGATCGGGATACCACTCTGGTACGCAACGGTGTACGCAAGGATGTGTACTCACAAACGGGTGTCACAAGCGCTCCTCGCCCTACTGATGCGCAACCCAGAATTCTCGTGGAGGGACATTTTGGTGTCTCCTTCAAAAATACGGCCTTGGGTGTTCGATTAGCCAGAGAAGCCGGCGCGAAAGACATCTGGGTACTCACGGGCTCCCCCATCAAGTGGCTTCCCGGAGTCTCGCGGGTGTTTTCCCGGGTCCCCATGGTCAAGACTGCCGAAATTTACCGCTCTTGCGATATTTTGATCAAGCTCAGTACGGTTGAAGGAATGTTTGGTCCGCCGCTCGAGCTGTTTCACTGTGGCGGCACCGCCGTAGTCTTTGATGTTTCCGGNCATGACGAATATATCGTTAACGGAAAAAATGCGGTCGTAGTCTCCACGGGTGACACTGACGGCGTCGTCAGTGTCCTGAAAAAACTCATATGCGACCGTACTGAGCTTTCACGGCTTCAGGAAGGAGCGCGCCAGACGGCCGANATTTGGCCTTCCTGGCATGACTCTTCAACTCTCTTCTGCGAATGGGTAGAGAAGAGCCTTGAAGGTCCGCCCATGGAAAAATCTGTTTTTACAGAGTTGACTGTAAAGGCGTTCAATGAGTACTCAGTTCAAGAAAAGCAGCGCCTAAGTACAAATCGCTGGGTCGTTCGCCGTCATAAACTCAGTGAACTTGCCGCCAAACTTCCCGCATGGCTCAAGCTTCGGATCAAACAGCTGGAAGCAGTGGCTGAAGTGATTTTTGGTGGGCGAAAAGTACGATGACCTACAAAATCAAGACAGTTGATGTCTGGGATACCTTGCTTAGAAGAGATTGCCACCCTGAATGCATCAAGCTGGCGACTGCTGCTCATGTATTTTTCGAGCTGTCTGGATACTTCAAACCGCTGTACACGGGCTATTGGGATATCTATCAGGCACGGGTGGATACAGAAGCCCGCCTGGCGAAGACAGCTCGAGAAGCAAACAAGGACGAAGAGTACGAAATCGTTCATGTGCTCAAGGAATGGCTGGAAACCATTTTGCTCTCTTCCTTTGATGAGAGTCTGCCCCAGCGCTTTGCAGACTATGAGCTTTCAGTAGAAGTGCGTCGTACTTTTCAGGATCCGGATATCGAAGAGTTTCTCAAGCAGCACTCTGCCGAAAGAACGATATTCCTCTCTGATTTCTACATGACCTCTGACATGCTCAAACACTTGCTCGAGCAGAAGGGGCTCAGTCATCTCTTTGAGGATGGCGTGAGCTCGTGTGACGTGGGCTTGAATAAACGTTCAGGAACGCTGTTCAAGCATGTGCACGAGGTCTACGGGATCACCCCTCCCGAACATGTGCATGTAGGCGATCACCCTTGGTCGGATGTAGAGTCTCCGGCGCAACTGGGCGTTACCGGCATTTCATTCGTGCCGGACAAATCTCACGCGGCCAGGAAAGAGCGAGAGAGCCTGTTTGCTTCGCGTGAGGCGCTGTTCCAGCATCTTCGACAGCTCAGTATCCAAGCAGTGGAGTCGTCATTACCTGCGCGGCAAAAGACAGAAGCAGCAGCGTTTCGTTTCGGAGTAGANGCCGCTCCACTGTTCTTGGGCTTTGCCTTGTGGATTGCCGAGCAAGCAGTCGCTGAGCGTCTGGAGAGAGTCTTCTTTCTTACCCGAGAAGGCGAGTTTTTCCGCCGTATATACGAAATTATCTTTCCAGATCAGACGCTTTTTGGGCATCAATTGCCAGCCTATGCAGAGCTTGAGGTCAGTCGACTTTCTACGTTCGTCGCTTCAATGGAAGAAGTCTCGAATGATGAGTTCAATCGTATTTGGCGCCTGAACCGCTCGCAAAAGGTTTCCGGGCTGTTTTCCACATTGGGTCTGGAATGCGCGGACTTTGCTGATCTTTTATCTGAGATTGGGTTAGAGGCTTCGGATGTTATTGAGCGCCCTGATGAAAACGAGTCATTAAGCAAGCTAATCCGGGCGCCGGCATTCACGGTTGCCGTAAACAAAAAGATACTGGAACAACGTGAGCTATTGAATGAATACCTTACAGAAAAAGGTATTTCACAGAAGGATAAAGTCGGCCTGATTGATATTGGCTGGCGCGGGACAATCCAGGACAATCTTGCGCGGATTAAGCCTGATACACACTTTCACGGGATGTATCTTGGTCTGCGAAAGATGCTCAATCCCCAAGCGTCGAATGTTTCAAAGCGCGCCTACGGTGCTGATGAACGGGTTGATGCTGATACAGGCAAGCTGTTTGAAGCGTTTGCTGTCCTTGAAATGCTGTGCACATCAAATTTGGGCAGCACGGAGAAGTACGTAAGGTCTCAAGGCAAGGTTACTGCGTATCGCAACGTCTCAGCCGAGGAAAATAGTTCCCACAGTGAATTTTCCGTTCACTTCCAGGAGGGTGTCGCACTGGCTGCCCAAGTATGGGGACCGTATCTGGAGCGTTATGTAGTGAGCTCCTCGGAACTGCGTGCGTCGGCTGTGCATGTCTGGAAAAAAACTCAGTGTCAATCCGGATGCTGACTTGGCAAAGATATTCATCCATACACCTCAACACGACGTTTTTGGCTTCGGTGATATCTTCCAGAAGAATCAGGCTCCGGCACTATCTACGATTTTTCTCTCCCCATTCAGTAGCACTGCACGTCGACAGGTGATGGACTACATCCGTCGAGTTCAATGGACCTCTGGAATCAAGCATCTCAATGGAATTGGTCCCGTGCACAAGGCCGTGCTTATTGCTCTCTTCACTGTGGCCAACGCGGTCAAACGTTATCGGATGAAGTCTCGTAAAAGATAGGTGATTAAGCTTGCCTACAGGGAGTAACCGGCAATCTCGCCCCTAAGGATGAGATTGCTGGGTTGCGTCCAACAAGGTGTGACTACCCGCCACCTACTCGAGCGCTTGTCGCATGCGCAGACAGTGGCCGACTACGAAACACTACTATCTTCGAACTGCTCGTCAGAAATGCCACAGTAAAAAGCTGACTCACCTTAGGGTAAGTGGGGACCGTGGATAGGATTTGCTCGATGGCGCGCTGAGTATCGGATGAATGCTACGGGCTGATAAACTTGTGCTCCCGTTCTGCTGTGAGCACTGCCCTCCCCCGGAATGGAGTTGCCAAGCTCCCACTCTTAGCGGAACGACTCGGTTGAATAGAGAACAGTTAATGTCAGATAAACAAAAAATTCACGGCCTGGACTATGCACGCGCCATTTTCTCGATCTTCGTCGTGCTATGGCACTTCCACGTTGCCGGAACTTCGACCATTTTCAATTCGGTGACAAATTCTCCATATAGTCCAAGCGCCTCAGACATAATCAATTTCAACGTCTTTCTACAAGCAGTTCCTTTCTTTATTCTTGCCTCGTGCTACCTGTACGCGGAAACCGCCACATCGATTCGCTATCTTGGCCGTCGCATCGTGAGAATCGGCACACTGATCGTGTTCTGGGCAGTGGCCTATCATCTTTTTTATGGAGGAGCAGATGGGCTGATCCAGGCTATTGGTAAGTTGAATGAACGTCCGGTCTACCAAACCGTGACCGCGCTTGAGACATACTCATTCTTTGTTGGCCTTCTAATCTCCGTCGTCCTTTCCGCTCTCGCGGTTTACTGCAACTTAGCGATACTAATACTCTGGGTTGTGCTCGGTTCAACGGCTGTCTGCTACTTTCAATGGCAGACCATCGTGCAAGGAACTATCTGGACTGGATCTTTCTGGAATCCTTTAAATTACGTAGCATATCCGGCCGCCGCTGCGTTGGTCTATAGGCTTACTAAATCGCCCTCTGCACTAAAATTCCTCGGATGGGCCTCAGTCATACTTTTTATAATATCCACTACTCTGGAATGGAGATTTCTGGTTAATCCGTCGTTCTTTCCCGGCCAAGGATATAATCTGCCGGCTTATACGCGGCTCTCATCGATGCTCTTTGTCATCTTTGCGCTGATTCTCTGTTTGAAGGTCTCTCGACCAGCAGGCCCGATCGTTCAGTTCATGTCCAGAAACTCGCTCGGTCTGTACTGCATTCATCCATTTTTGTTGGCACCGCTGAACAGGTTGGATCTGCCGCTTTGGGTAAGGGCGGTAGTGGCAATCGCGGCAACGTATGCAATAGTTATCGTGCTCAGAAGGTTCTTCCTTAGGGAGGAAGTCTTGGCGTAACCGATGCCAGTACATTTGGGACGGGAGGTAGGGGTCCATCGATATTGAGTGGCCAGGCCTACTGTTCGGGTAGCTCACGCGTGGTACCGCATCCAACCGTCCAGACCCTGGCTGAGTCCTGGTAAGGCCTCAACGGAAAACCTTGAAGGACTTGGTCAGACTCACGCCCTTTTGCGAAGTGCGCATTGCTTTTTCTTCAGGTAAAAAGTGCCGGCTACTGCCGGCGCCCTGGGAGGATCCGCAGCAACTGCTGCGCAGTGATGGGTGTGGGTGTCCTTGGGGAGACTCCCTAGAAAGAGGCACTGCTTTACGATCAGGTGATACTATGTATGCTTATAAAAACCGTAAAGGAATGGTCAAATACCGTGACTAAACATGTTCCATTTGGAGAGAGAAGCTTATGGGCCCTCCTCCTTTCGCTGCCAATTGCATATTTGTTCACTTCAATTCTTGCGCCTTACTTCCTAACGCTATTCTTTAGCGGAATCCTGGTTGATGTAGAAATAAATGCCACGGGCAAAAAAAACGACTTATCACTTGGCGCAGAAGTATGGATGGAAAAACCAATTTTCATTGAGAAAATACCAAACGGATGGGAGTCGAGAGGCGATAGACTTGTATCATATATCCCACCATACGGACCACTTAAGCTTTCCATCCCATCGAATAGCCAAGGGATAACTTTTATAAAGCAAAACAGATCTGGATCAGTAAAAATAACTTACGGACCATCAAAAATAACGATTGATCTTTATAGCCCTACAGAAGTACCAACGAAACTGACAGGTTACGAATTCCTCACTGGATCAAGCCTTGTTTACAAANCCCTAACACCATCAATTTTTATCGTTATATTAATAGCCGCATTTACTTCTATACTTACGGTATTACGAAGGGATTCAGCGCTAGCCATTATTATTGATAGACCTGCAGAATCAAAAAACACAAGGTATGAACCTAGGCTTGACCATCTTAGATTCATAGCCGCCTCCATGGTGATTTTCTATCACTGCTTTTACTGACAACTTTTGGACTCGGCCATAGCACATACAACCCTTTTACTCGGCCTGGTTGAGCAGGGTCATATGGGGGTCGGGTTATTCATGGTACTTAGTGGCTATCTACTGACAAAGATCGCATCAGGAAAAGAGTTGAATTATTTTGACTTTATAAAAAACAGGGTCATAAGAATTTACCCTCTATATATTTTTTGCGTATTGATAATGCTTTGCGGATGGAGCTCAGAATATTCTTTTACTCAAGCACTGAGTATGTTTTTTCCATTTGTAAATGCATTGCAAGGCGTACAGCTTCCAATGTTTGCACACCTATGGACAATAGCCGTCGAGTTTCAATTCTATCTGATCTTCCCATTCCTGGTATTGTTTCTAGATAGATCAGGCTCCCGCTTCATTATTGGAATGCTCGTCTTAACCATATTTTTCAAGTATCTAATGTGGTTCAAAATAGGTTCTGTAACAAACGTTGCATACATGACACTTCTGGGGCGAATAGATCAGTTTCTTATCGGAATGGCTGCAGCTTATCTTGCAAAAAAATACATCTCAACAAAACAGATTTCTACAAGGTGGCTTGTAGCGGCGATAGCCGTATCGGCAAGTATTATCAGTGTTTTCTGTGGCTATAAGGGTTTGATTGGCATGAATCAATCCTGGCTCATGGCATTTTGGCCGTCTATAGAGGCTGTGATGTGGGCAATATTAATTGTCAGTTACTCACACGCGCGTATCCCGTATACCCGAGGCACTCGATGTTAGCCTTGCACGCCTAGGCCAACTCAGCTTCTCCATGTACTGTATGCACTACGTTGTTATCCCATTCACAAATTCTCACTTCGTAGATCTCGGAGCGACTCGTGGTAGTGTTGCCGACATTCTAATGCAAACAGCATTTTTAACTGTTCCAGCTATTATCATCTTTTCTATGCTGACCTATGGAATTATTGAGAAGCCATTCTTCTCGCTAAGGAGTAAGTACGCGACAGGACTCAAGGTGGAAAAGGTTCTCCATCCTGAAAGCGTATCGTAGCGGGATAGAAAACATCCCTCGACGGGGAGGCCAGCTGGAAGGCGTGTAATCCCCCGCGAAGAAACGAGTGTACGAGTGATGAANGATCCAGATCGAGAGGCGGCCAGCCAGCCGATCTAGATGTGGGTGAAAAACCGGCAAAGGGTTATCACGGCTACCTGATGACCGATGATACGCTGGCTATAATACTTTGGGCGGGTAGCTTGGTGTCGAACGTGGGTACGTGCGCGGCATGGCGGTGCGCTAACCGAAGCCGGTTATTTGCCGATCGAAAACAATGTGGGAGAACGGACGATCAAGCCCTCTGTGATCGAGTGCAAAAACTGGTTGTTCAGCGGTACGCCCAAAAGCTGATGACCAGCGCTCAACTTTGTGGATTAATCGATATGGCTAAAGCCAACGCCAAGAACTCTTTACGTGGTTACGCCAGGCACTTGAGCATATACCGAAAACCTCAAGCGTAGAGGACTTCAAGGCATTGCCGCCGTGGCGGCTGCACACCGAAGATCTCAAGATAGCAATAGATCCTCCGCCCTAAATATGGGGCTCATAAAGAGTTTACCTACGATCGACTCGCGACGGCAATTCCTAACATGATTAGAGAAATCCCAACAAAATACTGCGTACTAAAGCGCTCATCGAACACAATATGACTGCCAATAGGCACCAAAACAAACGCCAATGCCATCACTGGATAGACGCGGCCTAATTCGATCTTTTGTAAGATCCAGACCCACGCTACGGATGTGATCGCATAAAGCAACATTGCGCTGAACAACGCCGCCAAAGCACGAAATGTGAAAAAAGTTCCGCTAGCTGCCAACGCAGCTGCACTGACCTTGAAAAGAATCTGGCCAATCGCCAGGCCCATAACGCAAAGTACCGCCCAAATATATAGCATGTCAGCCCTATGGCACTTCCGGTTTCTCAACAATGGCATGAAACGCGACGAAAAGATTTAAATCCATTGAGGCCAATTTGCATGGCCACCATGACTCGCGTGCGTTGGGAAAATAGTGCCGCATTAGTGCAACCAAGTTATTGCACGGATTAACATGTTCTCTCGCCATTACATAATCGTAGGCAATATTCTGTGCTATCGCACTCTTGCGTGGCCCCAGTGTCCTGCCAAGTCGCCATGCTATGCCTGGATCTGTCGGAATCAATATCGACAACGTTCCACCCGGCTTCAAGACTCTACGCCATTCTTTGAGCGCAAGATGGGGATAATAGATATGTTCGAGAACATGGGTCGCAATAAGCCGGTCGTAGCTATTATCTTCAGCATCTATTCTACTTCCCTGCTGCACAGAGAAAGTCAAACGTCCCTTATGGCGGGCTGAGGTCTTTCCAGACGCCACCTCCAGAGTTTTGGCGTCCATATCCGTTAGTACATACTCATCGAAATCATGCTGCACGAAAGCAAGATGCTCTCCCGTCCCCGCACCAATTTCTAATACCCGATTGAATTTCACACTCTCGCAAAATGGACTTTCGGTCAACTTATGACTAGCCCGCATTACAAATGACTGCAATGGACTGCCATAGTTGCTATCGTCATACACATCAGCAAAGCGTGCTCGGTAGTCAAGCCATTCTTTATCTTCATTCTGCAATTTCTTTCTCCAAACTTTTAGTCATCGCAACCTTCTTGTTACGATGAAATGGCCTATCTGGAACCGATCGAATATCCTGCCCCAGAAATGCAAGAACTAATTGCAAACCCACAATAAAAGGTAATGCTGACAACATCACCGTTCCAGGCGAAGACTGCAAACCCGTATCGACGGACCGCACCCAACTATGAGTTCCGAACACAACCCCAAATAGCAGCAGCGAGCAGCCAACGGGCAGTTCTATAGATGCCAGGGACATGTCCCGGAGGTAGTAATTATAAAAAATCCGCTTGAAGAAGTTTCTGACATGCTTAATCAGGAATTCCCCGACCACCGCAGAAATTTTTAAATTACTGACCTCATCACCATATTTTGCTTCCATCGGCACATCGACAACCACAGCGCGCAGGGTGTTTAACCTGAACAACATGTCCGTCTCGAAGAAGTACCTTCGACTGATTTTTTTCATTGGAAGGTAACGGACTACGTCGCGATGGATGGCGGTATAGCCATTCGTGGGATCAAAGAGATTCCCAATATCCAGACGACAGTTTTGCCATGAACGACAATACAGCGTTCCCGGAACAACCGCATTTTCGGCATTGCCTGAACTTTCTCTAGATCAAAAAAACGGTTTCCTTTAGTGTAGTCAGCCTCGCCATTCAATATAGGCTCAACAAAATCGGTGATCAATCCCGGGTCCATTTGCCCATCACCATCGAGTTTGACAATGATGTCCATGCCATCGGCAACCGCAGCCTCATAGCCGGTCATGACAGCACCGCCTACACCCTGATTAATCTCATGCCGCAACACCTTGACACGAGAGTCGGAGCAAAATTTCTCAACAAACGCGCCGGTTTGTTCAGGGCAACAGTCATCAACAATATATATACGGCACACCTCATCGCCAATACTGCCGATCACATCAAGCACGTGCCCCCGCACCTTATAGCAGGGAATAACGACCGCAACATTATGATACATGCGCATTTAATAACTCATTCTTTTCAGCAGTACCGTTCCGACCAAAAGGAAAGCCCCCAAAGGCCCAATAAAAAAAATACGAAGAAGCGACATCACCACCGAAGGCCAAAGATATCGATAGTCCTGTGCTCCCATTAATAGAGTCAAACTCATCAAATTACATAATAAAGGAGCAAACAGTAACCACACCGCAGGTTGCGATCTAATGGCAATGATACACATCGAAATCAAACCGATAAGTGTGTACAAAGCAGGCCGGGTATACACTGTACTTCGCTGAACGAAATTCTGATTCAGCTCATCTATCCGGCTTTTCAAGGCAGGCAGAAGCGAATGCGATTGCAACCCAAGTTCCCGCTGCTCCGGCATGCTGGTTATCTCAGCTGGCGAAATGCTGAGCCATTCGTCGTCGCGACCACCAATTCGCCAGATTAGCCCTGTCACGCAAGTCTGGTGCTTCAAAAAGACCAACGGGTAATTCCATATTGCTTTTAAAGCCAACGAATTCAGCTCGGAAGTGTGTTCACCTAAGAAACTCCATTCCTTACGAAGCTCTGGGTGCCAGAATAAAGGCACAACCGACTCGCATTTATAATTCTCACGCCATTCTTGCGCTGGAAGCAATCTCTCGAGAAGTTGCCTGTCGTCTGATTCCCACTCCACCCCTGCAGTTTCCATTGAACCCAAAACATGCATCGCAACGATGGCGCGATACTGTGGCAAAATAGGCGATACATTCAAAACGGTCAGGAGCAAGGTCTTTATCATCAAAAAAATCGCGATCTGCGAAATCAACGTAACACCTACCCGGAGGCGCGTCTGACCTGCCTTCGCGAAAAAAAGCAAAGCTGCAAAAAATATCACACTTATTAATATGCCGTTATGACGCATGGCAATAATAAGCACACCCGCCATCCCCATCAGAAATAGAGAGTCAAGCCTCAGCGTCATCCCGCGACGTACTTCACGCGCCGCCAAGGCGCTAAGAAGGATTACACCTGCGGTAAACGGAACATCTTTCCATAAGGTTGTGACAATAAGAAAGGTTGCCGGAAAAAGAGGAAATAGCAACGCCGCGAGAGCAATGACTCGTGGAGAAGCGCCCCATGCCAAGCACTCTTTAAAGAAAAACCATGTAGCACTGGTAAATATCAATATTTGCAGTATAACTGCGGATTGCGGCTGCGGATAAACATCGAACGCTAACTTATACAGTTGAGTTGAAAGAATGGGATGTGAATCGTTGTACTGACCCGAAACTATCTGCCCCCATTGATTTATCGAGTCCGGCGACATTTGACCTGGCCAATATGCAGCTAAAACCAAGCCATATACGGTCAGGCTGGATAATACAATCCACGCATGCATCCAGGCACTGCCCGACGAAGCGCGACTGGCTGGTGATACTGCTCGACGTCCGAGAACCAGCAGGAGTATGAAAAATGCGACGAATGCAATCCCAAACGGCTTGGCGGCAGAAATAGCGTTTGCCCACAGACTTAACTGCATTGGTGCGATTTTTCTGAGATCGACCTCAATCATGCCTTGATTTGGGGAATACAAATCAATGCGATGCCCTACCTGTCCATACTTGACTTCGACTATTCCAGAGTACTCACTCGTTGCAAATCTCAGGAATTTATCCGATTTAAGCGCTAATGCTGATTGCATGACAGCGGGTTGATTTCGAAACGAGACCAACGAGTTGTACTTAGTCTCCCAACCGGGATCCTTGCGAACAATCTTTGCCTCTAATCTTTCGGAGTCAGTCGCGCGTATCCAGACCTCTGCCGACTTTGCGTCCGGATTGTGCTCACCCGTGGCCACGATCGTCAGGTCCGTTGCCGCCTCCTCCTCAGAAAAAGAGACCGGTAGCATAATGACGAAAAGAAGCGAAAAAAGAGCTGACATAATTCCAGCTTTTACTGCAGACAACACGAACAATTTGTTCATTCCTTTTGCAGGCTCATTGAGTCAGACCAATCAAATCAGCTTTCGGAGCTCTTATTCTTTGTACGGACGCCGCGATGCCTTCGCGGCTACCTGACCAACCAGTTTGACGTGTCAAAGCGGACGAATTTCCGATAAAAGTGAGATCGGGGCAGGAGAACAGGGAAACTATCAGGACAGATTGATGCTGTCAAAATAGCACTGCTGGAAGAATCGAAAACGATGACAGCATCCACAAAAACGGTGATGTCAGTGCACTACGTCTGTCCTGCGGCCTAACGGCAATCCCTTCCTGAAAAAGTACTCGTCAGGAGTAGAATTTTCTGCTGATCGGCAACAACGTTTTTTTGTGTGAAGACATCACGTTTATCGGGCAGCTAAATCATTGCCCCTCGAGCAAACAGAGAAGAGTTATCTACCGTTTCCGGCTGAGCATGTGGTGCAAGCATTGAACCAGGTATTGAGTGGCGTGCCACATTGAGAGCCTTACTACCGCTCAAGAATCAGCCGTTTCCTCCAACGCTCCCGCATTAAATAAACAGGCTATAAAGACGAGTGGAGTGTACGCAATTAACATTCCGAGTATTTCGTTCAGCAATCCCAGCCCGACAAAAATCGAAATTGGTACCAACCAGACAAGATTAATGACGACAACCCCAAGCGTTACGGCTCG
>Ga0065696_1000025_pt1 | contig 12674 bp, 8 predicted proteins | sample SwiRhiMetagenome_FD_59085 | JGI IMG/M metagenome (GOLD analysis project Ga0065696, IMG submission 59085) | Bulk soil microbial communities from switchgrass field near East Lansing, Michigan, USA - East Lansing bulk soil v2 (version 2) | ecosystem: Environmental > Terrestrial > Soil > Agricultural...
TTTGGACCAAGGTGGACATGAGCTTCTAAAAAGCATCGGGGACAAGCCCCCTCCCACAGTTGGAATGCATTCCACATGGTGGGAGGGGGCTTGCCCCCGATGGCGGCCTGACCAACGACAAAAAATTCAAGCTTTGCGGAGCATCCCCGATGACCACTCAAAAAGTTTCTTTCTACAACCTGGCCTGGCGCTGGCACTTCTACGCCGGCCTTTTCGTCGCCCCCTTCATGGTGCTGCTGGCCCTGACCGGCATCATCTACCTGTTCAAACCCCAGCTCGACCCACTGATGTACGGCGACCTGCTCAAGGTGCAAAGCGCCGAGCACGCCTTGAGCGCCGACGAGCAGTTGCAACGCGCCCAGGCGGCCTTTCCCCAGGGCAAGATCAGCAAATACCTGCCACCCGTCGACGCCACCAGCAGCGCGCAGTTCGTGATGCACGACGGCGGGCGCGAAGTGACGGTGTTCGTCGACCCCTATCGCGGCACCGTACTCGGTGAGCAGGATGCGAAAAACAACCTGCAAGCCATCGCCCGCGCCCTGCACGGCGAGCTGATGATCGGCACCGTCGGCGATCGACTGGTGGAGCTCGCCGCCGGCTGGGGCGTGATGCTGGTGGTGTCCGGCCTGTACCTGTGGTGGCCGCGCGGCAAAACGTCGGCCGGGGTGTTATGGCCGCGTTTCACGAGCCGTGGCCGCGTGTTCTGGCGTGACCTGCATGCCGTCGCCGGCTTCTGGGGCGCGGCGTTTCTGCTGGTGATGCTGCTCAGCGGCATGACCTGGACCGGCTTCTGGGGCAAGCAATACGCCGACCTCTGGAACACTTTCCCGGCGGCGATGTGGAACAACGTGCCGCAGTCCGATCAGCAGGCGCGAGTACTCAATACCGCAACGCAACAGACCGTGCCCTGGGCCATGGAAAACACGCCGATGCCGATGTCCGGCGACCATGCCGAACACATGAACCACGGCGCCATGCACGCTGCTCCCGCCGCGCCCACGGTGCGCTTGCAGCAAGTAATGGACTTGGCCACTGCACGTAAAGTCGAGCCGGGCTACAGCATCACCTTCCCGACCACTGCCGAGGGCGTGTTCACCGTTGCGGTGTTCGCCGACGACCCGCGCAACGACGCCACCCTGCACGTGGACCAATACACCGGCAAGGTCCTCGCCGATGTGCGCTGGGCGCACTACAACATCGTGGCGCGGGCCACCGAGACCGGCGTAATGCTGCACGAGGGCAAGATGTTCGGCTGGGTGAACCAACTGATCGTGCTGCTGATCTGCCTGATGATTCTGCTCAGCGCGGTGAGTGGCGTGGTGATCTGGTGGAAGCGCCGGCCCCAGGGCGGCCTGGGAGTTCCGCCGTTGCGTCACGACCTGCCGAAGTGGAAAACCGCGATGGTGATCATGCTCGCGCTGGCGATCCTGTTTCCGCTGGTGGGCGCCTCGTTGATCGCGGTCTGGGCGCTGGATCGCCTGGTGTTGTCGCGGTGGCTCACGCAACGTGAAACCACCTCAGGTTCGACATGAAGTAGGCGAGCCCCTGGCATTGTGAGCTACCGGGCGACGGCACCAGCGCACCGTCGCCCCGTGACCTGTGCCTTATCGGCCTGATGCGCAAGCGCTAACGCTTACAGCTCATCACGGTCGCGAATGCTCAGCGGTTCATCCTCCTCCGGGCCCTCGATTTCCGGGCCATTGGAACGCTCCAGTTGTTGTTCGGACAACTGCCCTTCGTTCATCCAGAAATCATCCTTATCCAGGACAAACAGCTTCCCGACCTTGACCAAGCCCTTCAGAAAAACGCTGGGATACACGTTCGGACCCGCCACCAGCACCTGGCTTTCCTGAGGCGAAAAGCTCGGCAGATACTTCAACAACCCACCGCCCAGGCCCGACACGGTACAGCGCCGCGGGCTGACGAGTGCCGCCCCGTAATACCCGAATGAAATAGCTCACGGCGGACGGTGCCACAAAGTTGCGGATCAGGGCTTGGTCCCTGGCTTCAAGGCTGTCCGTGGCCGGCATGCGGCTGAACAGCAGGTGAACGCCTGCAACCGCATAGCCTGGCGGGAAGTCCGGCATAGGTGCAGGTGGCACCGCCGGTTGGACCGGCCCCTGGGGCCCGCTGTAGAACAAGCGCAGAATCAGCGCCTCGGCAAGCCCTGCAGCGACCGGCAATGTGGACAGGAACGAAGCCCCCTCGCCATTGGCAAGCACCGCTGAGAGATACTGCTGCCTCTGATACGACGACAGTCGGCGCTTGAGGTCGCGCACGGCGTCATCCGCGTGGGAAAACACCGGCCCACAGGCCGCCGCCCACTGTTCGACAAAAGATCTCGGCAGTGCCAGGCAGCCAGAACTGATCGATACGATTGCGCGTGGTCCAGACTCGTCCCTGAACAAGGGTGTCCAACTGGCCGGTCGCGATAAGGTCATGCACGTAGCTGAGTACCGTCCTCACGCCATCGCGCAACTGTTGCCGAATCTCGACCAATCGCCCCCAACTGTCCAGTTGAGCGTCGGAGCCCTGGTACTGATACTGAAGCAAGGCTCCGTCCTGGCACGACAGGTAAAAACGCCAGTTGCTTGTCCTTCACCCCCTGCAAGGCAAAGCGGATGCCGGTGTCGATATCCCCTGGGAGAAAAAGAACGCCTGGCGCAGCGGATCACCGACGGGGGCCAGGGCTTCATTGCTGGCACACAGATAGAAGCCTTCCAGCCCATAGTCCTGGGGGAGCAGGCCATGGGGAAAGACTTGCCCAAAATCACGATAGCTCTGGCGTACCAGGGGCAGGCTGGCCATGTAGCGCCCGTTTCTCTTCGACTTGAAGACGTAGCCAAATTGCAGGTATTCACCATGCCTGCGGTGCTCATGGGCATAACGCACCGCATCCTTTTGCTGGGTGAAGATCGGAGTGAACGCCGGGTCTGCCAGCGCGTTTCTGATCATCAACGGCTCAACCTGAACAGCAACGAATGCCCCCATTATCCTGCGCGGGATTCCCCAGGCCTGACTGCCCTCCACCACACGCAAGACACCGGCATTGCCCAGGCGGGTCACGAACTCGGCGGGGGTCAATTCGCCCTTGCGAATCTGGCGTTCGATGCGGTTTTCCAAGCGGTTCGCGCGTACCAGGTTCAGCGGCACCAAGTCCTTTTTCAGTTGTTCTTCCAGGGTTGTATGGCTGCGGGTATAGCTCAGAACACACCCATCGGAGCCCAACAGGTACTCGCGAACCAGGCTGGCATCCTGGCCCGAGAGGGCCGCAGAAATCACCCGGGTGGACAGCATGTTGCGATAGAGGCTCTCCTGCCGGGCTTCAAGCGCAAACGGCAGGTCGCGAGGCGAGCTCGAGCGGTAGCGCGCGACAATGGTATGGCCACCCGGGAAACCGCCGGTACTGACCACTTCGTCAGGGAAATCCACTTGGGGTCAAAGTCTTCCCGAGGCACTTTCAGGGGTTCGGTGGCCACGAACAAACCATCCGGACGCTTGAGAATCAAGCCGCCCATCAAGCCGTTACTCTGGAGCAGCGAGCGCGCATGGCGTGCCGCGTCATCCTGATCGTGGAAAGCCGGGCCCAGGCGGCGGCGGATGAAGTTGGCATACGGTCGCCATTGTTCGGTGCCGTGGCTCACCACGCCTCGTCGGTCCCAGCACTGGCTGCTGTACAGCACCCGCAGGTCACCGGCGCGGGCGATCAGTGAAATGTACCGGCGCGTATCAAACGTGCCATTGCGCAGGCTCATGCCTTCAATCGTCACGCCCTCGTCAGCCGCTTGGCGCCTTGAGCAGCGTGGAAGCTTGGGGCTGGTAACGCAACAGGGCGCCATCCAGGGTCGACAGGTAGACCGGCAGCACGCCCTCGGTGGAAGCGCGAGGCAGATGCCGGGCCTCTTCTTCAGCACGCAACAGCACCTCGGGCGTGACAAAAAACTGCGTCAGCCAGGCCTCCAGGGTCGACAATCCCGAAGGTTGCCATTGCTGTGAATAAAGCAGCCCCACCAGCACGAAATGCTGGGCAAAACTCCCACCGCCCAGGTAGCCGCTCCCTCTGGACCTGTCGCTCAACCATCGCCCGTTGGTACTGACGGGTAACAGTTCACTGACCACGTACTCATCCGCCTGCGGGTGCTTGAGGATGTACGCGGTACACCCTTGGGTATCCAGGTTCCTGCCGTACCCGCGAACATGGGCATTGATCGCGGCCGCGTCCTGGCTGCTGAAAATCGCACCCAACGCCGGGGTTTGCAGCGCAGCGGTGGCGTACTCGAAGTTCGGCGTCCAGTCGTTGTAGACCCTCCCTCGCGGCCCCCACAAGGCGCTCTGCACCAGCACCTGCAAACTGCCCGCGTCGGCCAGTCGGGTCACGATGTCCACCGGTTTGAGCGCGCCCGACTCCAGCCGCTCGAAATAGCCGTTCTTGCCCGGCTCGCGAGTGGTATTGCCCTGCACCAGCAGCTCCCGGTCCGAGCCACTGGGGGTGTAGCTGATCAGGTTATTGGGCGAACCGCTCAAATAGGCCGGCAACCGCGACTGGATCACCGAACGGATCTCCACATCCGAGAACAGCGTGGTGTTGACCTCCAGGTCGGTCAGCGTCCACTTCAATCGCTGCTGGCGTTCCCGATCACTCGCAGACAGCGCTGCGTGGGAGGCATAGCGCGCCTGAATCCGATAGCCCGCAGGTGGCACCAGCACACCATTGCCCGTGACCGGCGTGAGCAGGTCGGCGGCAAATCCATCACCGTGAATGATCATCGGCTCAGTGAACACAAATCGCCCCGCGCTGCCCTTGAGGATATAACCGCCATAGGCGGCTCCCCGGCGAAAGCCGATCTTCTCGTGGGCATGGCGTGCGGCATCATCTGCGGTGAGGAACGCGGCACTCAATGACACTGCAGTCGAGCCCAGTGGCAACGCCTCGCTGTCATGCACCAGCCCCAGCGTGTTCCATAGCCCGCCTCGCTGAACCACCATCAGGTCGCCAGCACGGGCCACCCGGCGGACAAAATCCCGGGGGGACAGCGAGCCGTCGAGCAACGCCGCTTCATTGCCTTTGTCGGTGACGGTTTGGCCGTCGAGGGTAAACAGCTCCTGGGCGGACTCGGCACTCGGGACCTGCCAGTGCAGCAGGGCATTGTCGACAGTTCGCAGGTAGAGCTTGATCCCGAAGGAGGCGATCTGGATACCGGTGGTGGCCATCGACTGCGTCATCACATCCACCAGCAGCGCTGGCGACGCAAAGCGTTTATACAGCCACGCGTCCTCGGGCGGCAGTTTCTGCGGTGCCTGGGCCGAGTTCGCGTAATAGAGCCCCACCAGGCGGTAGTTCGACACCAGCTTCGGCTGGCCGTTTTCACGCACAGGAAACAAGCTGCCCAAGGTGGTGCCCGGGGCCGCCGGCAACGTGGCGATATAACTCGAGGTCGTTCGGTGCTTGAGTACAACCCCCATGGCGGCATGCCCCGATAGATCGCGACTGTTCAGGGCGACCAACACAGCGGTGCTGCCCATGCTGGTCTGAGGGGTAAAAAACGGCTGGTCCTGCACCGTGGTCTCGCGGCTGACGGGGCTGCCCAGGGTCCAGCCCTTTATCACACGACCGCGAATCCCGCCCCACACTTTGTTGGCGACCACCACCCGCAAGTCTCCGGCTTTCGCCAGGTTCCACACGGCACCTTCAAATGCCGTGAACGGCACCACTGGCTCGGCCCCGGTCATCTGTCGCAATAACACTTGCTCTTCGTTCGAACCACTGCTGGTGTACTTGAGCAACGAGCCGTCAGGCCCGGACAGATAATGCACCGGCGTGAAGTCACGGTGGGTCAGGGCAAACACCTGATCGGCGTTCGAGAAGAAGCTGATGAACAGCGCCACCTGCTCCTCGCTGAAGCTGGGATTGTGCTGCTTCACCTCGCCAGTGTCGGCAGGGTGGGAATGATAGAGACCCTGGCATTCATAAGAGGCCGGGGCGATGAAATGCCCCTGATCATCGGTGGCCAGGATGCGCTGGAAGTCGAACCGCACCCCGTCACCTGCAACCGGCACCGTGGCGAAATAGTGGTTATCGCGCTTGAGGATCGCGCCGCCGTATTCCTTGTCCCGCCGCTCGCCAATACTGGTGTGAGCCCAGTAGGCGGCGTCATCGGGCAAGGCAAAAGGCTGGGCCGACCACCGGTTCGGGAATGTTCGAAAAAGGCCGCCAGTTATCCACCACCTCCCCCGCCCGGTCCCAGATCCGGCTGGTACTGAGCACCTGCAGCGTCCCGGCCATTGCCACCTTGTGGACGTACGCCTGCGGGGTCAGTACCCCCGTCAGCAGTGCGGTTTCAAAGCCGTGATCGTCCACCGTAGTGCCTTGGACGCGATAGAGGCCAGCCTCCTTCTGCGAATAGGAAAACCGGTACGCAAGCACAGCGCCGTCCGGGGTCCGCTGATAAATCCCCACGCCCTGCTCCGCCACTTGCGCACTGGGGATCAGACGCGCCTGCTGCGCCGCCGTCGCCAACCCCAACGCCGGGAAAAAGCTGCGATAAAGCCACGGCTGTGCCTCCGGTACCCGGGATCGCGCCGGGGGGNNATCACAGTAAAACCCGTACCGATGACAAACCCACTCAGGCAGTACATAACGACCGTCCTGGTTCCACATCAGAAAGTCGGTCATGGAGAACCGCGGTTGCTGAGTGCCCAGCGCCGGGGTCGCCAGGTATTCCGGCTGGCCACTACGCTTGAGGATCAGGCCGATACGCCAGGTGTCCTGACTGGCGGGCAGGCCTTCCACGGCAGCCTGGATAGCCTCGGTGGGCGTACTGCATACGGCAGACAGCAATGGCAGCAACCCAGTCGGTGGCTGCGCGAATGCCTGGTAGGGTTGCCAGTTTGTCGGCACCACGCCTCGAGAACCGCCCCACAGGGCGCTGGCGGTGACAAAACTCAGCTCCCCCAGCACCTGCATTTTTTTTATGAAACCCTCCAGCGTCCCATCGCTGCCGAAAGGGCCATCGGCAATTTCTCCCAACAGCCACTTGGCGTACTGTTTTTCCGCAAATGAGCCACTGGGCCGATAGCGAATCAGTGAATCATCCGGCCCGGACACGTACGAAAGCGCGAAGTTTTTTTGCCAGACGATGTCGGCGGCGGCGTCCCACGTGGAGAAAAAATTCAGGTGTACCTTCACCTGCTGCGGGGAAAAATCCGGATTACCGCTCGCCACCACATCATGGTCCGCCGGGTGGGAATGGTAGAGCGCAGCCCGCTGATACCCAGGGATCGACAAGAAGCTGCCGTCGGCATGGGTGCTCAACACCTCGCGCACATCGAACTCGAGCTCTTTGCCATGCACCGGTTCGGTGGCGAAAAAATAGCCGCCAGGGTTTTGCAGAATCACCCCGCCGTACTCGCGTTCACGTCGCGCCCCGATACGCCGGTGGGCCCAGAGCGCCGCGTCATCCGGCGAAATGAACGCCGGACTCAAGGTCGGCAGGGCCACCACCCTGTCGACGCCACCCGGCCGGGATTGGGGGCGAGGTACTGCCGCAAAGGGTTTCCAGTGCCGATCAACAACGCCGGCCGCCCCCCATAACCCATTGCCCAGGACAACCCGCAATCGGCTGACCTCTGCCAGCTTGCGTACGACGTCGGCGGGCTTGTAGGTACCATCCGCCAGGTGCCTGGAGATCAGGCTGCCTTGGGTCGCCGGCGCGAAAAGACGGGTGAATTCGGCGTGGTCCGGCGCCTCGGGTTCCAGCACGACCAGGCTGTCCACAGCGCCCGAGAGATAGCCCGGCACCTGCAACTGATGAATACGGTATGCCTCGACATCCGAGAAGCTCTGGACGTGGACGCGGGTATCGTCCTGGGTCCACCTCACCTTGAGCGCGGCATCGAGGTCCCCGGACGCCGCCCTGTGTGAGCCGAACCAGGCCTGCAATTGGTAACCATCGGGCAGTGCCAGCTGTTTGCTGTAGATGTCCCAGGGAAAAAATCCCTCGAACCCAAAGGGGTTGGCGCCCGTTTCCAGCAGTTCGGTCAACACGTAATGCTGGTCGGGATGCTTGAGTATCAGCGCCCCGTATTCACGGTCACGCCGCACGCCCACCTGCGCATGGGCGAACTGCGCCGCCTTGTCGGCCGACGAAAACGATTGGCCCAGCGTTGGTTTTTTGAACCGGAAGGTTGCATAGGGCGCCCAGCTACTCTCGACCACACCGTCCACATCCCACAGCGGACTGGTCTGCTCGACGCTCAGCTCGCCGGCTTCAGCCACCCGCGCCACAAACTGACGCGGGGTCAACGCCTGCTGAAGGTCTGCCTGCTCAGTACCGAGCAACCGGGTTTCCGCTGGCGAGCCACTGAACCGGTAGCGCAACAGCGCATTGTCCCGGGTGCGCAGGTACAACGAGATACCCAGCACAGACGGCGACGCATGCAGGTAGCGACGGGACGCGGCGATGTAGGCTGCCAGCTCCTCGGGGCTGAAGAATTGCTGGTACAGCCAGGGTTCTACTGTGGGGAACAGCGCTGGCACCGGCCGCGACAAATAGAAGAACCCATGCAGGTGAAAGCCCTCCGGCAACAACGGCCCGCCCGCAAGCAACGGCAGTTGGTTATCGGCCGGCAGTTGCGCTGCGCTGCTGAGGGAAAAGCCTGGGTAGCGACGAACTCATCACGCAGCTCATGTTTGAGCACCATTGCCATCTGGTGCACATTGGGCGTGCGCCTCATGCGGGCCTGCGCAGCATTCAGTGCCCGCGTCACATCAGGGTAGAGCCCGCCACACGCAATCGTCTCACGCCCTGCCTTCAAGGGCAGGTAAGGCTGCCAGAGATGATCGATGACGCCATTGACGCCGCCCCAATCAGCGTTGGCGACCAACAACGACAAGCGGCCCACAGACGCCACCTTCTTGATGAAACCTTCCAGCGAGCCGTCATGACCATCCTCAGGCACGGCGGTGCTGACGCTATCAAGCCAATCGACAAACCTGCGCTCGGCTTCGGAGAAGCTGGGCAGGTACTTGAGCAGTACCCCATGGGGACCCGACAGGTAGGCGGCGCCAAACGCTCGCCCTTCATAGTGATTGAAGACAACGTCCCGCTCGGAAAAAACTGTTGAAAATACGCACCTGAAGGTCTCTGAACCGTGGGTTCTTCGCCTTCAAATCGTCAAATTGCTCGAGGGTGGGAGTGCACCCCGCCCACCAGTTTATAGCCCGCCGGATCGAGAAACTCGTTGCGCGCCCCGCGCTCCAGCAGCAATGAAAAATCGAAGGTCACCGCCTTGCCGGGAATCGGCTCGGTGGCAAAGACCTTGTCATCCGCCAGGCGCTTGAGAATCACACTGCCGTATTCCTTGTCGCGCTTGGTGCCAATGCGCGCGTGCACATAACGCGCGGCATCGTCGGCACTGATAAATGCAGGACTGAGCTTGTACTGAATGCCTCTCACCGCCGAGGCGGCCGCTCGTTTTTCTCTGGGTAAATACTCTTCCATGACACTTCCTTGATCACGCTCATTGTCGGTGCTCACCCGCACCGGGCTCGCAGAACGCCAGCCCCCCAACAGCGTCCTCGCTTGGATCACAGCGAGGGCGCTGCATAGTTATCCAAGGCGTTTTCGGGACAGAGCACTCTTTAGGCGCATCGCCTGCACGCCCCATGGCCACCTGCTCGCTATTGGTGCACGCACAACCACTGCCAGTCCTTTTCTCCAGTAAAACCGGGCATTTCGCCATCGGGCACAGCCTTTGCTAGTACCTGTTCAGCGTTCACATCGGCCTATCAAAAAAAAACTAAACGTTTACGGAGACCGCACCATGAAGCGTCGCAGCTTGATCAAGGCTTTCACCCTGTCCGCCTCCATTGTCGCCATNGGCATGACCTGGACCGTGCAGGCCGCCGAGACCATCAAGGTCGGCATCCTGCACTCGCTGTCCGGCACCATGGCCATCTCCGAAACGTCCCTCAAAGACATGGCGCTGATGACCATCGACGAGATCAACGCCAAGGGCGGGGTGAACGGCAAGATGCTTGAGCCGGTGGTGGTGGACCCGGCGTCGAACTGGCCGTTGTTCGCGGAAAAAGGCCGGCAGCTGCTGACCCAGGACAAGGTCGCCGTAGTGTTTGGCTGCTGGACCTCGGTGTCGCGTAAGTCGGTATTGCCGGTGTTCGAAGAGCTCAACGGCCTGCTGTTCTACCCGGTGCAATACGAGGGTGAAGAGATGTCGCCGAACGTGTTCTACACCGGTGCGGCGCCGAACCAGCAGGCGATCCCGGCGGTGGAATACCTGATGAGCGAAGAAGGCGGCAGCGCCAAGCGTTTCTTCCTGCTCGGCACCGACTACGTGTACCCGCGCACCACCAACAAGATCCTGCGTTCGTTCCTGCATTCCAAAGGCGTAGCGGATAAAGATATCGAAGAGGTCTACACCCCATTCGGCCACGCCGATTACCAGACCATCGTTGCCAACATCAAGAAGTTCTCCGCGGGCGGCAAGACAGCGGTGATTTCCACCGTGAACGGCGACTCCAACGTGCCGTTCTACAAAGAGCTGGCCAACCAGGGCCTGAAAGCCACCGACGTACCGGTGGTGGCCTTCTCCGTGGGCGAAGAAGAACTGCGCGGCATCGACACCAAGCCGCTGGTGGGCAACCTCGCGGCCTGGAACTACTTCCAGTCAGTGGAGAACCCGGTGAACAAGAAGTTCGTCGCCGACTGGAAAGCCTACGCGAAGAAACACAACCTGCCGGGCGCGGACAAAGCGGTGACCAACGACCCGATGGAAGCCACCTACGTGGGCATCCACATGTGGGCGCAGGCAGCCGAGAAAGCCAAGTCCACCGACGTCGACAAAGTGCGCGAAGCCCTGGCCGGCCAGACCTTTGCCGCGCCATCGGGCTTTACCCTGACCATGGACAAGACCAACCACCACCTGCACAAGCCGGTGATGATCGGCGAGATCCAGTCCGACGGGCAGTTCTCGGTGGTGTGGCAGACCCAGGAGCCGATCCGGGCACAGCCGTGGAGCCCGTACATTCCTGGCAATGACAAGAAGCCGGACTATGCAGTGAAGAGCAACTAAAGCCCGACCACAGGTCAATTGTGGGAGGGGGCTTGCCCCCGATAGCGGAGTGTCAGGCAATGCACTTGTTACTGACCCACTGCTATCGGGGGCAAGCCCCCTCCCACACTGTCCGCGCATGACTAGGACATTTGTTTATGCCCGCTGCCCTCAATCGCTATTTCCTGGCATTGCTGCTGTTACTGCCTTTGGCGGTACATGCCGGCGACGCCGAAGACTTCCTGGCCGCCAACCCGACGCAACAAGCCAAGCTCCTCCAGGACTGGGCCGCCCAGCCCGACCCGGCGCGCATCGAGTTGGTGGACGCCCTGCAACAGGGCCAGCTCACGCTCAACGGTGAAACCAGGACCGTACGCCTGAACAACCGCCTGCGCGGCCTGATCGATAACGTGCAAGCCAGCCAGCAACTGCTCGCAGCCGACCCCAAGGTGCGCCTGGGCGCGGCACGCACCCTGCAAAAAAGCGCGCAACCTGCGCAACTCAAATTCCTCGACCAGCAGGTCGCCGCCGAGACCAATGAGGACGTGCACACCGCCCTCAGCCTGGCCCTGGCCAACCTGCAACTGGTGGACACCGACCCGGTAGTGCGCCTCGCTGCCGTGCGCCTGCTCGGCAGTACCGGCGACCCGCTGGCCCGCACGCGCCTCGAAGCGCTGCTGGCGCCCGGGGTGGAAACCGACGCCGCCGTGCACACCGCCGCCGAGACCAGCCTGGCCCAGGTCAAACGCAAACTGATGATGGGTGAGATCCTCGGCCAGGCCTTCAGCGGCATGTCCCTGGGCTCGATCCTGCTGCTGGCGGCCCTGGGCCTGGCGATCACCTTCGGCCTGCTCGGTGTGATCAACATGGCCCACGGCGAGATGCTGATGCTCGGCGCCTACTCCACCTATGTGGTGCAACTGCTGATGCAGCGCTATGTGCCCCAGGCCATCGAGTTCTACCCGTTGATCGCACTGCCGGTGGCGTTCTTCGTCACCGCCGCCATCGGCATGGCCCTGGAGCGTACGGTGATTCGTCACCTGTACGGACGCCCGTTGGAAACCCTGCTCGCCACCTGGGGCATCAGCCTGATGCTGATCCAACTGGTACGCCTGGTGTTCGGTGCGCAGAACGTCGAGGTCTCCAACCCTGCGTGGCTGTCCGGCGGGATCCAGGTGCTGCCCAACCTGGTGCTGCCATATAACCGCATCGTGATCATCGCCTTCGCGCTGTTTGTGGTTGTGCTCACCTGGCTGCTGCTGAACAAGACCCGCCTGGGGCTCAACGTGCGCGCCGTGACCCAGAACCGCAACATGGCCGCCTGCTGCGGCGTGCCCACCGGGCGGGTGGACATGCTCGCCTTTGGCCTGGGCTCCGGCATTGCCGGGCTGGGCGGCGTGGCGCTGAGCCAGATCGGCAACGTCGGCCCCGACCTGGGCCAGAGCTACATCATCGACTCGTTCCTGGTGGTGGTGCTCGGCGGTGTCGGCCAGTTGGCCGGTAGCGTCATGGCGGCGTTTGGCTTGGGTATCGCCAACAAGATCCTGGAACCGCAGATCGGTGCCGTGCTCGGCAAGATCCTGATCCTCGCGCTGATCATTCTGTTT